>SDBV01010842.1_pt1 | contig 11909 bp, 6 predicted proteins | sample 2277081 | NCBI WGS metagenome assembly SDBV01 (sample SAMN10402039, study PRJNA504765) | marine sediment metagenome | isolation source: marine sediment core GS10_PC15, 223 cmbsf | place: Arctic Ocean: Southern Knipovich Ridge | collected 2010
CCCATTCTGAGTAATGGAGTTTAAAATATCTTCTCTCCGCTCAAGTGTGCTTTTCCAATCGCTTTTTGACATATGATAATCTTTAATTCAACATATATTATTACTATTAAAGCAATAAGTTGACAATATTCATGTAAAAATAAGGATATAAAGATTGTAATTAAAATAAAATAATAAAAAGTAAATATTAAGATTATATTATTTATTCTTATTTACAGAAGTTCTCTCAATGGGGAAAAGGGATATTTCTGATTCTTTGTGATTGAAATCTTCAGTATTTGCCTTGTAAGGTATTTATGTCGCCAATCAAAAATGGATCACTCAATCTGATATTGCTTTCTTTTCATTTTGCGTAAATGAATAAAAAAGAAATGTTATGATAGTTTTAAAAGTTTTATTTACTTTGTTAAAACTTTTTATTAGTTTCGAAATATGATATTGCTTGATTTAAATTTTCTTTAAGAGGATGATGCATGTATTGAAAATAAATGCCGCCTTGTGGAAATGGGAATTAATCAGTAGCCATACATAGTAAAAAAAGATGCTTGAATTCAAGAATCAGGTAATGAGACCACCAGTAGCAAGCATAGTGTAATGGAAAAGAAATTGTGTAATGAAAAGGATGTACATCTAATTTAAAAGCAGTTGTTATGAGGAAAACAAGTAATTGGGTCACCTTTGTTATTGTTCATGTAGCCTTTATGGGAATATGGGGAGCGCTTGTCGAGATCCCTGAAAAAAATGGATTTCCTGCTACCTTAGGATTTGTTGCCTGGGCATTATCCATGATTCCGGCAGCGGTGGTAGGCTTGATCTATAATAAATGGAAACTTGAAACCGATGTACGCTCAATAGTTTTAGGATCATTGGCCGGTTTATTAGGGTCGATAGGTCAATTAGTTTTGTTTTTTACCTTAAAAATGGCGCCGGCCTACCTCGTTTTTCCAATGCTTTCATTGACCCCGGTTGTAACCATTTTACTGGCAGTCATTTTCCTCAAAGAGAAGACCGGGCGTTCGGGCTGGATTGGTATGGGAGTTGCCATCCTTGCCATACTATTACTTTCATATCAACCCGCAGGAGACGATGGATTTGTTGCGGGAAATTCCTGGATGCTATTAGCGGCTATTCCATTATTCGCATGGGGCGCTCAGGGTTTTGTGATGCGATTTGCCAATGAGACAATGAAGGCAGAGAGTATCTTTTTCTATATGATGGCAACCTCGGTTATACTTATTCCTGCTGCATTATTTATGACGGATTTTTCACAGCAAATCAACTGGGGTTTTAGCGGGCCGTATTTGGCGGGGATGATTCAACTTTTAAATGCTTTTGGTGCATTGTTTTTAGTATATGCATTCCGATACGGAAAAGCAATAATTGTGGCTCCAATGACAGCTGCACTAGCTCCGGTAATTACAGTTGTTTTATCGTTGATTATATATGCAGTAGTCCCTCATTCACTCATAATAACCGGGATGTTATTAGCTTTATATGCGGCTTATTTGATGGGTGTTTCGGAAATGAAAAATGCAAAGTGAAATGAATTTTTATTCAATAGATGATTTTACAAAAGTGGAGAAAATTGATGTTCATGTTCATGTAAATACCATTAAGGAAGATTTACTAGAGCAAGCAATTGAGGACAATTTTATTTTTGTAAGTATAAATGTGGATGCCTTTGCGGATGATCCAATTGAAAAGCAACAGGAATATGCCCTGGCGCAGCATGCAAAATACCCTGATCGGTTTTTCTACCTAACTACCTTTCGTGTAGTTGGATTTGAGGAAGCCGGATGGGCAGATTCTGTTATAGCTTATTTGGAACAATCCTTCGCCAAAGGCGCTGTTGGCGTAAAAGTTTGGAAAAATATCGGAATGGATGAAAAAACAAGCGAAGGAAAATTGATTGCTATTGACGATCCAATGTTTGATAGTATCATATCGTTCCTCAAAGAGCGGAATATGCCCCTCACGGGTCACCTGGGAGAGCCAAAAAGCTGCTGGTTGCCATTGGAGGAAATGACTATGCCTGGTGACATAGATTATTTCAGCAAAAACCCAGAATACCATATGTATTTACACCCTGAGTTACCTTCTTATGAAGAGCAGATTCAGGCAAGGGATAATATGCTTGAAAAAAATCCTGAATTGGTTTTTGTCGGAGCACACCTGGGCAGCTTGGAGTGGAGCGTGGATGAATTGGCAAAACGATTGGATGCTTATCCACTGATGGTTGTTGATCTGGCAGAAAGAATATGTCACTTCCAGTATCAGGCAGTAAAGAACTGGCAAAAGGTATATGATTTTATCGTGAAATATCAGGACCGACTGCTGTATGGAACGGATATTATCACACTCGGGAATGATGATCCTGAAGAACTTAAAAATCGAGCCCATGAAATATGGAAGCGGGATTGGATTTATTTTAATTCAGACAAGGAAATGACAAGCCCTCGCGTTGAGCAAAAATTCAGAGGATTAAAACTTCCAAAATCTGTAGTGGATAAAATCTACTCCAAAAATGCGAGAAGAGTTTATTTACGCAATATATAGTGGTTTTGAAATGAAGAAAAAGTCGTCTTTCGAGAATATATAATGATTGTATCACAAGAGTCGGATTCCTTGAATGCTCAAAGAGAAAGCTAGTTTAGTACTGATCAATATTAAAAAATATGAAAACACCCCATCATTTGAAGAGCGACAAAGCAAAATTTACAACAAAAAAAATACATATGCAGAAGGCATACACTTCTGCTTTTTATATGGCGCTTTTGATATTAACTTTTCTTTCAAACACTTCATACGGATTTATTAGTGATCTCCGACGTCAAGGATTTAGCCTGATTCCCGCACCCCAAAAAACAGCGTTGACAGGACAAGTAATTGTGCTGGACAACAGTTGGGTGATAGATACAAAGCCAGGAGTCAATAGTTTTATGTTGAAAACGCTGCAGTCAAAAGCAAAGGAGCTTCATAATATTGATTTTTCGGCAAATGGGGAACACAAAATAATTCTTGATGTACAATCCGGCACGATAAGCGAGGGATTGACTCCCGAACTTGCTGAGCAAGCCTATCGTCTGGAAATGTTCCAGGGCCTGATAAAAATAACAGGCAATACTGAGATTGGGTTATTTTATGGCGTACAGAGTCTTTTGCAATTACTCAAACCTATAAATGGCGGCGTGCTCTCCTTGCCTGAAGGAACGATTATAGACTGGCCCGAACTGGAGCTGCGCATTTTACATTGGGATACCAAACATCATCAGGATCGCATCGAAACGTTAAAGCGCTTTATAGACCAGTCCGCCTATTTCAAAGCGAATGCCATTGCTTTTGAAATCGAGGATAAGTATGCATATCCAAGTCATCCGGTAATTGGTGCACCTGGTGCCTTTACCTTAGCGGAGATGCAGGATCTTACTGCCTATGCGCTCCAACGCTTTATTCAATTGATCCCGGATGTGCAGTCCCCTGCCCACATGACCTATGTCTTAAAGCATGAAGAGTTTGCACACTTAAAATCAGATGGAAATAACTATCAGGTATGCATGTGTGATGAGGAGGCCATTGATCTTATTTTCGATATGTATCAGGATATGATTGACGCCACTCCCGGAGTAGAGTTTTTTTTGGCCTCTACTGATGAGGTTTATTTTTCGGGAATGTGTGGGAAGTGTGAGAAGGAGTATAACGATAAAAACCGAAGCCAGGCATGGGTGGACTTTATACATCGTGCAAATGAATTTATGGCAGAACGTGGTAGAAAAATGATTTCCTGGATTGAATATCCCTTGTTGCCAGGGGATATTCATAAGTTACCTGCGAACATGATTGATGGAGTGATCAATGATGGAAAAGAGCAGGTATGGATTGATGAAGAAAATAAGGCAGGGATCAGGCAATTAAATTACAATTCAATTCAGGGATCTGAGTTTCTGTTTCCGAACTATTTTCCTACCACTTACAGGGGCAAACCAACCAAAGGAAATTTACGAAGCATGTCTGTTTCCAGTGCCAATGTGCTGGAAAAAGGAGCAAACCTGATGGGATCCTTTACCGCAGCTTGGGGCGACTCTGGTTTGCACAATGAACTTTTTTGGCTAGGCTGGGCAACAGGTGTTCAATATTCTTGGTCAGTAGGTCAGCCCACCATCGAACAAAGTACTGCTGATTTTATGGATGCTTTCTACGGATATAACAGCCCGGATATGGTAGAGGTTTATCGCTTGCTGGAAGATGGCGCACGCTTTTATCAGGATTTATGGGATAATGTGGTTTCAAAGGAACGAGCTACAGGCTATGGAAATTCGTATGGAAAAGGAATTGGCGCAAAGCGGCATGATCAAACACTGGAAATTCTTCCGAATCCGGGCCTAAGTACAGAGCCGGTTTTTAGTGCAACATATGCCTCAAAAATAGAACAGGCTGCCTTAATCAAACGAGATAACGAAAAGCTCGTCAGCCTCCTTATACAAAGCTTATCAAAAGTTGATCGTAACCATTATAATATAGAAGTACTACTTTCTATTGCCTACCTGGAACAATATACCATAAATACCTTGTTGGATTGGGTGAAAATAGAGCATTATCTTATGGAGGCATCAAATGCAGGAAGTGATTATACTAAAGCAGCACGCAATATGGTCGAGGCGTATAATCTGGCAGGTGAGCTATTGAAGGATAAAGTGGAGGTAACCAAGAGGATTACAGCGACATGGGAAAAAAGCAGGTTCAGGAAATGTAGATCTGTAGATGGTGAAGACTTCGTGTATGTATTAGATGATGTAAAAGATCATTTGGCCGATCGCAGGTTGGGATTGGAGTATATGTGGGCCCCGTTTGATAGGATGGACATAGATAGTTGGCAAAACCAATTGATGATGACGATAAATGATTTTGCGAGAGTGAGTCGTGTAGAAGTCAGGGGATTGCAAGAAGCCCCTTTGAATGAGTAATACGTTTAATTTTTAAAAATATAATTATGAAGAACCTTGAAGCATCTGTTGTTCTGTTTTTAATGATAGGGTTCCAGGTTGTGTTTGCCCAAAAAACACTTATTAGTAGTGTGGCAGGTAATGCAGATGGACAACATGCATCAATGACCGAAGCGTATCAGACAATTAAAACATATCCTTTTTCCGATCCGAATCCTTTGCCTGCCATGGCCATCAGTAAAACAGTATCGTCCTATTATCCATATTTTATGATCGATGGGTATACAAATAAGGCGGACAACAAAGATTGGAAGGTGGTTGAATTGGAGAATGACTATATTTCAGTAACTGTCTTGCCTGAAGTAGGAGGAAAAGTGTGGGGCGCTATTGAAAAATCTACAGGAAGGGAATTTGTTTATCAGAACCGTGTTATGAAGTTTCGTGCCATTGCCATACGCGGCCCGTGGACTAGCGGTGGCATTGAGCATAACTTTGGTCTTGATTTGGGGCATGCGCCATGGGCAGCGTCGCCGGTGGATTATGTGATGATGAATAATCCCGATGGCAGTGTAAGTTGCGTGGTTGGCGGACTGGATCTTGCATCCCGGAGCGAATGGAGGGTTAAAATAAATGTTCTAAAGGATAAGGCGTATTTTGAAACTGAAGCGCTTTGGTTCAATCCACTTTCCCTTCACGAAGCATATTTGTCCTGGGAGGTTGCCGCATACAGAGGGACTGACGACCTGCAACTTTTTTACCCAGGCAATTATCACATCGGACACTACGGTGTGGCAAGTCCATGGCCAATTGATAACAAAGGCCGTGATCTTTCCTTTTATAAGAATAATAAATTTGGATTGAGCAAGTCTTATCATGTGATGGGTGATTATCGCAATTGGTATGGCGGTTACTGGCATAATTTATCTGTGGGTTTTGCTCACTGGTCATTGTATACCGATTCTCCCGGGAAAAAATTATGGATCATATCAATTGCGCGCGACGGTGACATATGGTCAGATTTGCTCACTGATGGCGATGGGCCGAGTGTAGAGTGGCAAGCAGGCGTAAAGTTTAACCAGCCCATGGAAGAGGGCGGATATCATAGCCCATTCACACAATTGACGCATAATCCACATTATATGGAAACAAAAACAGATTACTGGTTTCCCGTAAAAGAAATTGGTGGAATGGTTGACGCAAACACCTATGGTTCACTGAATGTGGAGGTAATTGGAGATAGTCTTCGCATTTCGATTTGTCCCTTGCAACAAATTGATGACAGCCTTGTGATCTGTGTTAACAACGAAAAGATTCTGCAACAAAAGGTGCAATTGGAACCTATGAAAATTTACAGTCAATCAGTTGAGTATGCTTTCACAGAAAAAGAAATAATTACAGTGAGTCTTGGCAATAAAAAATTATACTATTCAAATAACCCTGAAAGCATCGTTTCCAGACCGGTTGTTACAGGGGAGCACATCAAGGACTATAATTCCGCATCCACCTATTTCAGGATAGGAGAAGATCAAAATGCCATGCGAAACTACGGCGAGGCAATGGCGTTGTACAAAAAATGTATTGAGATTGAGCCGACACATAGCGCCGCGTTGGCAAAGATCGCAGAATTGTATTATCGAAAAGGGCAATATGCAGAAGGAATTCCTTATGCCCGCAAGGTGCTGGAGGTCAATACCTATGACGGCGCTGCAAACTATATTTACGGATCTCTGCATCACAAGCTTAATAACATTTATGAAGCAGAGGAAGCATTAAGTGTTGCCTCGAGATCGATGGAGTATCGTTCGGCAGCCTACGCTCAGATTGCTGGGATTGAAGTAATGAAAAAAGACTTTGAATTAGCTATTGTATTCGCCAACAAATCGCTCGATTTTAATAAGTACAATCTGACCGCCGCCAATTTGTTGATTTCTGCAAATAGAAAATTAGGAAAATTTGATGAAGCAAAAAATGCTATTGACGTTGTCCTGGCATTCGATCCACTGAATCAATACGCACGGTTTGAGAAATTCTTGTTAGCTTCTAATCCTGTTAACAAGAGAAGTGAATTTCAATCCGGTGTTAAAAATGAATTTCCACATGAGACCTACCTGGAACTTGCTATACAGTATGTAAATGCCGGATTGTATGATGACGCCATCAACGTGCTTGAGCTTGCGCCTGAATATCCCACTGTTTATTACTGGCTTGCGTATCTTTATAGAAATTCTTCCGGGCAAAAAAGTGGGGAATTCCTTCGAAAAGCAGAAGCTATTTCTCCATGGCTTGTCTTTCCATTCCGTCTGGAGACTATACCTGTATTGGAATGGGCAGAACAGCAGCATCATTCATGGAAAACGGTTTATTATTCGGGATTAATTCAATGGAATAAGAATAATTTAAATAAAGCAAAGGAGCTATTTGAAAAGTGTGCCAATGAGCCTGATTATGGCCCTTTTTATATTTCAAGAGGCATTTTATTTAATGATGATTCTTCAAAAGATTATGCGCTTACAGATTTTAAAAAGGCGGTACAGATCAATTCCGGGGAATGGAGGTCGTGGCATGCGCTAAGTCAATATTATGAAAAAAGAGGATATTTTTCTAAGGAATTCGATAATGCAAAAAAAGCTTACCTGAAATTTACTTCCAATCCGTTTTTAAGCATTGATTATTCCAGAGCCCTGCTAAATGCGAAAAAGCCGGAGCAATGCATTGAGGTATTAAATAACACATTTATTTTTCCCCAGGAGGGAGCAAGAGAAGGACATGATATTTACGAAATGGCCCATATTGCTGCAGCGCTGGATAGAATAGAGCAAAAGAAGTTTGAAGAAGCTGTCAAATACTTGGAGAAAGGGAAACAATTTCCTGAAAATCTTGGTGTTGGTAAGCCTTACGATCCGGATTACCGGGTGTTGGATTTTTTGCTGGCACACTGCGAAGAGACGTTGGGTAATGAGCCAAAATCTATGGAACATTATCAGAGCATCATTGATTATTCTGCTAACCCTGAATTGTTTAATACTGCTGTAAATGCAAGTTCCAATTTCATCCCGGTATTGGTGTTGGGTAAATTCGGGAAAGAAAAACAAGCATCAGATCTAATAGAAGGATGGAAGCATTATCAGGATTCATTAAGTACGTGGCATATTTCAGATGAAAAAGTTCCCATTCAAATGGAATGGGTATTGGCAAAAAACAAAGACCCTTTAGCTGATACAAAAGCGCTTGAAAATGAAATTATTGGAGTAGGCAATGAAAGCCAGTTTGCCCTTTTGTTAAGAATCCTTGGATTAGTTGACAGAAAAAGAAGAGCTAAGCTCTGAGGCCATGCCATGAAAACGAATCTTCATTTAAAAGGATAGACTGAGAAAATATTAAAGAAATTCAATGATGGAAAAAAGAGAAATAGTAAAAAGAGTGCTTGCCTTCAAAGAAATTCCATACGTACCGTGGCATTTTAAATTTACCGTTGAGGCCAAAGATAAACTGCTCGAATACCTGGACGGGAGGGATCTTGAGGATTATCTTCAGAACCATATTCTTGAGCTGGGCAATGACATTGGATTTTTTGAATACCTGGGTGATGACCTGCACAAAGATGTTTTCGGAGTCGTTTGGGATCGAAGTATTGATAAAGACATTGGGAATGTAAAAGGATCAATACTGGCAGAGCCTTCCCTTGAAGGGTATCAATTTCCTGATCCGCTGGATAGCCGATTCTTTGAGGATATTCCTGATAAAATCTCCTTGTATGGAGATCGATTCAGGCTTTTTGCCATTGGATTTTCATTGTTTGAGCGGGCCTGGTCCATGCGGGGGATGGAAAACCTTTTGATGGATTTTTGCATGAGCCCGGACTTTGTTCATGAATTGATGAGCGCTATCACCGATTATAATATTGCCCAGATTGAAAAGGCATGTATGTACGATATTGATGCGATTGAATTGGGAGATGACTGGGGAGAGCAGACCGGCCTGATCATGGGGTATGATTTCTGGAAAGAATTTATATATCCCTATTTAAGAAAGACCTATAAAGCAATTAAAGACAGAGGCAAATTTGTATTTATCCATTCCTGTGGAAAAGTAGATGAGCTTTTTGATGAGCTCATTGATATCGGATTGGATTGCTTCAATCCATTTCAGCCAGAAGTGATGGACGTAAAATCTCTCTTAACCCAGTACAAAAAAAGACTGTCTTTCTGGGGCGGATTGTCAATTCAGAAAACATTGCCTTTTGGTTCAGCTAATGATGTGATCCTGGAAACCCACTCCCTTCTTGAAGCAGGAAGTGAAGGAGGGTATATCTTATCGCCTTCACACGCCGTGGAGGGAGATACGCCAATTAATAACATTATAACCTTTATTGAAGAAGCAAAAAATCAAAAAGAACTGCGCAACATTTTAATTTAAATGAATAGCCATGCTTTAATGACGTTTTATATATATAATTTGATCCTCAAGACAGGGAGATTTTCTTCAAACTGAAATTTCTATAAAAATTATAGTTACCTGAGCCAGGCTATTTTATTTGTGATTAATAAATGAAGCAGCAATTATGAAACGAACCGCAAAAGAGAAAGAATGTCTTGGGACCATTAAAGGCAATCAAATTGACCCGGTATTCGAAGAAAAGAAAAAGTCGGTTATTGAAATGTTCTTTTCACGTGACGCCAACTATTGGTCATTTTTTAATGATTCATGCTTTAGTGACGTCGTTAATTTTAGGAAGCAGCATTTTAATCCGGAGGATCGAGTTGAATGCTACCCGAATGGTCAGCTGCTTCAAAATAGGCTAATGCAAGAAGAAAGCATTCCGGAAAATTTTAGCAAGCCAGGAAGCAAGAGTGACGACATGCTTAAATTTGCTGCCTCCCTTTCGAAAGACTGGGAAAATCCTGCTAGTGTCGAAAATGTGATTACTATGCCTTGTGATCCTGCGATCTACGGCTCTATGATAGGCTCGCTATGCAATGCCAATCTTGTACATTATGAGTATTCACAGATGGCAAGTGAGCTTGAAAAAAGCATAGTGAGGCAGATCGCAAATTTATCAGGATATGATCCTGAAAAGGCCGCAGGCATTTTCACACAAGGAGGTACGTTTTGTAATCTATATGGTTACCTGCTTGGCATTCGCAAATCGCTTTCTGATTCAGTTCATCATGGATTAGCTACGGTGCATGATTATAGGATGATAAATTCTCAGGGCGGTCATTATTCCAATATTACCAACCTCTCCCTGCTTGGTGTAGATATTGAAACCAAGGTCATTCGTATCAAAATTACAGAAAATAATAATATCGATATGGCTGATCTCGAAAAACAATTGACTGCTTGTTTTCAGCTTAATTGTTATGTGCCGACCATTATGTTAACCATGGGAACTACCGACACTTTTGGTGTTGATCGGGTAAAACCTGTTTATGATCTGAGAAATCGTTTGTGTGAAAAGTACGAAATGAAAATAAAACCACATATTCATGTGGATTCGGCAATTGGCTGGATAATTATTTTTTTCCTTGACTATGATTTCGATTCAAATCCACTAAATATTAATCAAACGACATTAGATGGGCTCAAGAAAATTACCATCTTGTTTAGCGAGTTGAAATATGCAGATTCCTATACGATAGATTTTCAAAAGTGGGGATACGTGCCATATACATCCAGCCTGGTGATGATCAAAGATAAAGGTGATTTGAAATACCTGGAGAATGATCCCGAAAACTTCAGTTATTTTGAGAAGGAAACCCAAGGTCATACACATTTGCAGTCAACCATTGAGTGTTCGAGAGGAGCATCAGGGGCTTTTGGCGCCTATGCGGCATTGAAATATTTAGGTAAAGAAGGGTACCAGATAGCCATTGTGCATTGTCTCCAAAATGCCAATTATTTTCGATATCGATTAAGTCAATTGCAATTTGTAAAAGTGATAGCCATACAAAACCAGGGTCCTAGTGTGGGATTTCGAATTTATAATCCTGAAGAAGTGAGCGATGCAGAAGCGGAGTATCAAATTGAATGCGAGGTGAAGAATACAGAGGAATATATTCAAAGGTTTGAAAGAAATAGCGCCTGGCATCGTCAATTATTTCTCGATCGCGGTAAGGTAGGCTTGTATACAAATTGGGTAGAGTTTATCGCTCATACCAATTATGATGAATTGAATAGGATGCGAAAATTCCCTGGTGAAAAAGCCGTATTTATGAATCCCTTAACTACCAGAAAGGAAATTGATATTTTCTTTGAGAATATTTGTCAGGGAACAAAAATGCCATCATCGTTTTTTTAATCTTGAAAAGTCGCTACGAAACTGGTTAAAGTCATCCTCTAAAGGGAAAAGAATTATAATCTCTAAAATTTTATTTCTCGAAGCCTGCATTTGGCATCACAAATAGGCGCTTAGGAAAGTAAACTAACCAACATGTTGTTCATTTGGATGTTGTCTATATCAGGGCCATTAGATATTGAACAAAAGAATAATAGAACAAAAGAACAATTGAACAAAAGAACAATTGAATGTTGAAAAAAGGGAAATGCTTTTCAGAACGAGCAATTTATTTCTCAATTCCTCATTCAAATGTTCGAATGTTCTTAATTCATTTTAAATCGGCATCAGGTGACTTCCCACGAAGTGGCTTCAATTCCCAATTGATGTAGTGTCTCTAAGAAAACAGCCCTTCTTTTATAAAATGAATTATTATTGATGAGATTTTTAGTTTCTTTCTATGAGTTGATGCCTAAGCATCAATCGACCTGCCTGCTGTAGGCAGGTTAGAAAAAAATGAAAAGATCGCGATAAGAATCATTTTTAATTTAGGTGTGTTTTCTTAGAGACATTAAATAGTTGATTATTCGTATCTTAATGAATCTACTGGATTGGCAAGAGCTGCTTTGATAGTTTGAAAGCTCACAGTGATTATCGCAACCAATAATGATAACCCACCAGCAACAGCAAAAATC
>SDBV01010843.1_pt1 | contig 11909 bp, 4 predicted proteins | sample 2277081 | NCBI WGS metagenome assembly SDBV01 (sample SAMN10402039, study PRJNA504765) | marine sediment metagenome | isolation source: marine sediment core GS10_PC15, 223 cmbsf | place: Arctic Ocean: Southern Knipovich Ridge | collected 2010
AAAATCCACTGTTTCAGGACTATTCCGTGCACATTCCCTGCCCTTCTTCTAGTGCCCGTGCCGTCCTTATCCAGCATGAGTAACTGCACTGCAAACGTCCACTCCGGCGTATCGCGAACGGCCATCATCGAGTAACCCCAACAAACCATCTCCTTCTTTTCATGGTCATAGAACCATCGTCCGAGCCAGACATCTCCCGGAGCACGGACCCACCCACCCTGAAGGTAAGTCTTTTTGGGAGAAATGGGAAAGACATTTCCATAGAACGAAGGCTGTTTGAAAGAGGCTGTGGGCTCTAAGTGGACAACGTCTTGAGTTTCCGAATAGGGGATTTGGCCCTTAACAACAGAGCCTGTGCCCCTTTCGTTTACAGGTTGGGCAGCGAACTTCTTGAAGCTCCTCTTCTTGAAGAGGTTTTTGCCGGCAGCGCCCATTGTCGCAGGACTCTCGGCTACGAGCTTTCCATCCTTGTCCAAAGCCCGGACCTTGTAATAGTAAAGACGTCCTTCCTTGACACCTTTGTGCAAATACTTATTTGTCGGGCCTTGTACGGTGTCGATCTTGGCAAACTCCTTGCCGTCCGTGCTGGTGAGTATCTCAAAGGACTTGTCTTTCAGGAACTCTTCTTGGCCACTGCCGGCGAACACAGCCGTATAACTCCGCAAACGCGAGCCATCGTAGGCTCTAAGGTTATTAACTTCCCAGACGAGTTCGACCGCCTTTGTACTTGCTGGCCTGGTTGCCAAGTGAACACGCGGCCCTTTGGAGACCGGAACGTGTGGCAGAGGTACTTTTGAGGCCTGAACCGAGACCTGGTGGCGGTTCTTGCGCTGAGCCATTTTCATTATTATCGGGAAGGCCTCAGCCAAAGGCGGAAGATTCTCAAGTCCCACGCGTATGGCTAGGCTGTTGGGGTTTTCCACGGTTCTGAGCTGCAGGTTGGTCTGGGCGAAGACCTCAGAGAGTTTGGCAAGGCCCTCGAATTGGCTGATGAGTCTGGGCTGTTCCTGAGCTTTGGGGTGGGTTACGGACTTGAGTTGGGCCAGTGCCAATTGCAGGGCTCCGCCGGCGTTGACGGTAACGAGCTTTCCGGTGCCTGGCGTCATCTGCGAAAGGGGCAAGTGCAAGGGACCAGATTTTAAGGCGCTGTCACCAGATTCGACGGCTGTCATTGAGGCCCGCAGAACAGAGGGCTCTAAACTGATTACATTGGTTTGGCCGACTTGGGCGACGTAACAGTAGAAGACGCTTTCACCAGCTTTGTCGAGGATGTATTTGCCGGCTGCGGAATCGTTGGCCAAGTCTTCGCCTTCGAGCTTATGGCTGCTCAAATACATCTGGGGAACGGATAAGAGTCTGTCCAGCAGTTGGCGGGTCTGCTGTGGATCTTGGCTGGTAATGGCCAAGCCAAAACAGAAGGGGAGAGGCCCATTCCATTTGATCATACTGTTGTGCAGGATGGCCTCGTTGGCTGGGAGAGCAAAGAGAGTAATCTGTTCGATGTTGTTGAAGATTTCCCGACCAATGTCCAAGCCGGTTAGCTGTGTTAGGGCTTTGTGGGCGGAGTCCGAAGATTGAGCGTCTCCCAGGGCAATGCTGAATAAGCCCACGGCTTCAGGTGGTACAGCCTCGAAAGCCGCTTTACTCAGATGCGGTGTGCGTATTATTTGATAGCCTAGAGCCTCATGTCCATCTTTGAAACTGAGCCTGGCCTCAAGGTACGGATTCTTTTGATCAAGAATCAGGCCAAGAACGGCTCCTCTAAGATTCTCGAAGTCAATAAATTGATCAACAACGTCGAAATCTCGAGCGTCTCGCTTGCTGACAATCTTTCGCCAATCAGAGAATCCCCGTGCGGGGTCGACCCAAACAGTCAGGGCGTTTTCTTTTCGAGCCTCTCGTGTGGCCAGGCTGGCAAAGGATGTGTTTGCTGAGGCCAGGGTGGATTCGGCATCAATTCCTTTGTACCTTTTTATAGCCGAGGCTAGTTGTTCCGGTGGGCTAACAATAAGGATAATGTCATCATCGAAGGCGCCAGCGGCTTGGCCGACAATATTGACAGTTTGCATGCCTTGGATCGGATCTGTGGGTTGAGCACTGGCCATCAGAGCGGCAGTAAGGATTCCGCGCAGGGCGTCGCTTTCTCCGGGCTGTAGAACCGCAATAAACGACGGCGGCCCACCTCTACGGTTGTCTGGAATGTCCGTAATGCCAATGGCCATTCCCCGGATTTTCTTGAACTCCTTGAGCATACTGGGATTTAGCAGAGCAGCGATAATCTGGCTTGGAGACTTTTCGTTTGGGCCTGGGGAAGGCTTGGTACCCATGACCGCTAGTGGATTCTCAAATGGTGTACCCTTTAGCATATTGAGAATCTTTTCCAACTGAACGCCGGGGCTGCCAATTTCAATGTATAACAAAGTCTCCGGGGGCATCAAGGAAGCGGGGTCTAGAGTGAGAAGCTGGTCGATGAGCTTCTTGGCCTTGTCGACTAACTCCTTTTTAGCAGGAAATTGGGCTACGAGCTTCTTCATGGCTTCGACAGCTTGCTTATCCTGCTTATTCTTCAGATGGCACATTCCCAGGCGATAGAGTGCCTGAGCAACGTAGGTTTGGCCGGCTTCGGGATCGTTAATTATTTGTTCATAGACAGCGATGGCTGCATCGAGGTCTCCGACGGTCTCTTCGGTGTAGATGCCCTTTTCCAAGAGCACTGAGGCAGATTCGGCCCAGGCAGAGCCACAAAGAGCCAAAACCATTGCCACCACCAGAATGTACGTTTTTGCTTTCATCAGATGCTCCCTTAGACTTAGAGTATACCCCAAACCACCACTATATGGGAACATATCTTAGCAAGTGAATGTTACCGAATTGTTACCGGATTGTACTTTCTTTATCTTTTTTTCAGACCCATCATCCCCCAACACCACTCCGCCATTTCCCTCCCATCCACATCGCCAGCAGTGCATTAGGGAATATCCAGGCCCGATCCTTGGCCGGAGCGAGGCGTTGAGGCACGGAGGATGGTCATCAATCTATCGTCCCCAGCTGCGTAGTGTAATTAGTTGTAGAGTCTCAGTTCAGCCCGGCTTGACCGAGTCTTCTGAGAGACTTCACTGCCTCCTGACGGATGCTTTCGTGTTCTTCATCGTCGGCAGCAAGCTCTTTGAGTTTGGCGATCGCTTCTGAGCCACCGTGTTGGCTCAGCGCCCAAATGCAGGCTACACGTGCGCCGCCATCCAGTGTTTCATCCAGGTTGCGTATAAGAGCGCGGACCACCACATCTCTGGCATCCGCAGCTGCACGATGATGGGTCAATCCCCAATGAGCGCGGCTGTTTTGCTCATCCATCAGTTCAATCAGGCGATGAGCAACGGACAGGCTAACGACTGGCCGGGTACTAAGTGCGTAGTAGACTACGTCCGCTCCCAAAGAGCCGTCGTGAGATAGGGCAAGCAGTTTATCCTCAGCAGTTGGTGTTAGAGGCTTGCTCCAAAGCGAACGGATTGTTGCCCGTTTGACTACCTCAGACTTGTCGTCCAGCAGTGTCTCGATGGCCGGTGCGATGGATTTGTGCCGGCCGCTTGGATCGAGGGAATAAATGGCCCGGGCTACAACAGCCCTTACCTGTTCCTCTTTGTCATCAGCAAGTAGAATAACAGTTGGTAGGTCTTCGAGGCCGCCGCCTACTGTACCGATCGCTTGCAGTGCTGCCGCTCGAACCTCCGCATTAGGATCGTTCATTGCTAGGCGGACCTCTTTTAGGAACGGTTCGCGGTCAAAGGGAACGTCAGCCACGCGGGCAAGAGTCTGAAGAGCCTGCGTTTTGCTATGGCCATCCTTGAGCATTGAAAGCACCTGATCGAGTGCCTCACGTCTTAGCTCTTTGTCCTTCCGTTGAGCAATTTGTTTCCACAACTCCACCGCCTGCGTGGCGGGCTGGGCCTTCTGCACCATCTTGTAGCGGATCTTTACGCCTTTGGGCTTTTCGGTGAAGCCGACGATCTGCAAAATGCCTATGCCGCCTTCGCGAGTCTTGAATTTGTAAATCAGGGGTGTATCTCCCCGAAGGATGCTGCCGTCATCAGGTTTTAGCCCGCTCACGCTGTTGACCACCGCGTCGGGTTCTAGATTCAGTCCATCAGTATCCTTCGCTGGCACGACAACGAGTTCGGTGCCACCTAGCCCATGAATAGGTTCCTCTACACGCACCAGCGCATCCATGCCTGTTTGGTGATACCAAGCCAGAACGGGATTTACGCCTTCCACTTTGGGAACCTGCTTAGCGAGTTCTTCGGGTGAGATCGAAATAATCTTGCCCGTATCAAAATCAATTAGCCACTCCTTGTTGTCTGTGGGTGCAGACGGGATCTCCCGCTCAATCACCGGACCGAAGGTCAGTTTCGCGGACGGCCCCGTAGCGGGCGTACCCTCGGTCTTGGCAGTCAGACCAACAATTTCCTTGTGAATGATCTTGAGCTGTTCATCAATGAGGTTGGCCGGTGGGCCTTCGAGAGCTGATCGCAGAGCTTTGAGAACACTGCTAGCTTGTGCGTTGCCCATGGTGCTCTGGAACGAGACGGCACCAGCTTTGACGTCCATGGTGTAGTAGTAGCTGGTGTTTGGCTTGGGAGTGTACGAGCTAGCCGTATCAAACAATCCTTGCTGAGCCAAGGCGTCAACGATGCGAGTGGCCTGTGCTTCGCTGATTTGAAAATGGATCTCCGGGCTAATTCGTTCGGTTGGGGGTAAAGCTGCAGGGGCAGTCAATCGCAGGACAATATCTGTAATCCGCATACGAGTCATTGGCTTGATTATTTCCCTGTGTCCATCCATCTGCAGGACAAACGAGGCTGAGTTGGCTTTGAACTGGCCGACGATCTTTTGTGTTTTCTCGCTGAGCCCCACCGCTGGCTGCGTGGTGGGCTGGGCAACAGCTGTTTGTGCGGCAACTTCATGAAACACCACGCGTGGCAAATAAGGATCGATTTCCGTGACCCGATATGTCTTGGAACCAATCGTAAAGGGCTCATAAAGGCCAAACCGCTCGCCGCCCTTTTCGGAAGAATCAATCTTCCCATCACCATTAATGTCTATTCCCAGCACCGCGTCCATTTTATTAGTGCCATCACCAGTGGTTCGAAATTCCATCATCTGATCCAGGTTGACGATTTCAAATCCTCTGCCGCCAGCTCCCCAGGGCAAGCGCCCTGACAGATAAGCACAGAACCAATACGAGCCCATCGGCGGCCCGTCCTTTCGTCGGGTCAGCTTTATGTGAACGGGACACTGGTATTCTGTTTTTCCGTACCTGACAGGAAGAGTGGCGACCATATCAAGCCGCACAGAATTGGCCGACCAGCGGTGCGAGCTAATCTCTTGCCCTGTGGAGCCATCGCTGATAGTGAGATTATTGGATTTTGACTCATCTAGCACTAGATTCCACATAGTTTGGCCAATGCTTAGGACGCCCAATAATACAGGACGCGGCAAATCCTTCGGGCGAACGAAAGGTATGACGAAGGCCACGCTTTGATTACTATGAAAGCTGCCATCCCTAGCCTTAGGTTTTGCGAAAGTGAGCTTGACATCGTAGGCCAATATGGGCGCGGATTTCAGGCTAGGCTGTGAGCTCTCAGGCAGTGTCCCCAAATGTTTCGACTGGCTGGCGGGCTGGGTGGGCCGCAGGCCGACTTGGACCTTCAGTGCCTCTAATCGCTGACGGTCTTTTATGAATTCGACATGAGTGTCGTCAAATCCTACAAACTCACCATCAGGACGGCCGGCAACCTTTTCAAATAGGATTGGGCGCTTGCCTTCTACCGACAACACTTTTCCCGGGGATTTGAAGATATATTGGTCAAGAGAGATACTCACCTGGTTCGGTAGATACCGTTTTAGGTCAGTTAGCTCAGCAGGCCAACCGTTCTGATCTTGGACGTACAGCGTCAAGCCCAGGAGAATCTGGCGCATCTGGTGAAATCGGTCCGAGTTGTAGGGCTTGACGTTTGATGATAGCAAGTTCCACAGCGGCTTGCCCGGCTTGGCCGCTTGCACCATCTTGTAGCGGATTTTGACGCTCGGTGGATTGTCGGTGAAACCAAGAATCTGAAGCATGCCCATACCACCTTTACTGGTTCTGAGTAAGACAGTGGTATCCTCCTTAAGGTCGGCGATGCGAGCCCCCTCGGCTCCTTCGGCTGTAGCCAGAGATTTGGAAACTTGTGTAGCTGATAGGCCATCCCAATCCCTTTCTGAGACCGGTAGCAATGCAAGTTCAAACCCAAAGATCGACCACTCATAGCCCTCTGAGGTCCGCCGTGCCCATGCATTGAGATCTATACCCAAACTGCGAAGCCAATTGCGGGTAGTGACTGCATCTGTTTTTAGCACGGACGGTGGAGTGAAAACCTTGCCAGAGTCAAAGTCTAAAAACTCCTTCTGGGCCCTCCCGTCTAGTACCCGTTGGATCACTGGCCCGAAGGTGAGGGTTTCGGTTGGCTGTGCGGTCGAATCATCAGGAAGCACTTGCATCTCCCGTTGTCCGGTACGCACTATTCCACCGAAAAGGAACCCAGGCCACTTGTTGCCTTTCTCGAACATGAAGCACGATACGTCCATTTCTATCTTGTACTCGCCCGGAGGAACCGTTAGCTCTCTGGTCGTGTGTTCGTCGTCAGTGTGTTGGCCTTGAAGGTTGAGTTTGTAGGTCCGGATTAAATTAGGGGCCCCCTGTGTACGAGACAGAACTATATTGTCGAGAAACCGTTCCTGGCCGCCGTCCTCGCTCGGGTGGCCGGTCAAGCTGATTCGGATCAGGGAGCTAGAGATTTCGACGGAACCGGACAAGCTGCGTGACATCATATACTGGATTGGCTTGTCAGTTACATTGCGGGCGTAGATACGTAGGGCTACTACCTCTGCCTGATGATACGAACTCCTATTATGCTCGAAACCGATACCCAACTGGACACCTTTAACAGTTTTGCCCCAGGCGATTTCCGGCTGTGTGGCGGGCTGGGCGATCTTATCCTCTGGCTCTAGCGCCTTTTTCTGCTTTAGCTGAAAATCTATAGTCCTTTCTTTCTCTCTGGCAAAGAGCTTGGTGTTTAGAGTTTTCTCTTGGGCTTCGTATCCGTCTATTGTTGCGATAATGGCGTGTTCTTCATACCAGCTGTTGTAATTGTAACTACCATCAGGGCCGGTAACGCCAAATTGTTTGCCGTCCCCATAACCATGGTCACCCACCTTGGCCCCTGCTATCGGTTGACCTGTTTCGGCATCAGTCACAGTACCTTTGATCGTAAAAGTGGGAGGCCCAGACACTGCTTTTGCCATCGGCAGCAACACAGCCGCCGCGATAACGACAATGGCCAAACCTAGCAGGCCGAGCTTGGCGGTTTTGGGCAATGGTCGGCTGATGATGTGCTTGATCCGCTGGGTCAGGGCTTTCTTGGATTCGACTACACCGATAAGGCGGAGGCTCAGATTCGGCCGCCAGAAGGCCATCTCCGCAATGTCGACGAGCGTGTTGCTGTATCCTTCGGCCTCTTGGTCAAGGGTCACAAGCACCATCTCATCCACAGCTTGTTCGCGGACCCTGCGAACCATGGCATTGGCTAACCAAAGAAGCGGATTGTAGAAATACGCGATCTGCAAAACGGTCTGGAACAGGTTCACCCAGATGTCCCATCGTTTGATATGAGCTAACTCGTGAATCAGGACGGCTCGCACCTTCTGCCTGTCGAGTTTTTTGAGCAGGTATCCGGGTAGCAAAATTGTGGGCCTAAATAAACCGCATACGGCTGGGCTTACCATATTTGCTGAGATTCTCAGGCCGACCTGCCTCTTTACTCCCAAGTCGGTCCGGCAGCGGTGTAACAAATCCAGCAGTCGCCCGTTAGCCTGCTTGGCTTGAGCGAGTAAGCCCTTAACAAAGCGGGCCCTTTGAACAAGCAAGGCGGAGAATATTAAAACTCCCACTAGCCAACCCAGAAGTACCAAGCCCTGCCAACTGATAGGTTCGAGTTGGACCTCGGCAGGCTGAATTTGAACAGTTGGTGTAGGGGCTATTGGCTCAACGGGCGCCATTAGAGGAGCTTTTGCTTCCGTTGCTACTGCGGGGGCTACGGCGATCGGCGTGACCGGTTCTATAACTGGCATCTGGGCTGATACTGGAGGCTTGCTTGGCCAATAGTCGCCCAGCCAGTAGCCTATGCCGGTAGGCAGAGCCAAAGAGCTTGGCAGAATCAGTTTGACGAACAGCAGCATCCAGAGGCAATACCGGAATACTGCCCGCACACGCTTGCGTAGCAGAAAATTAACTACCAGCAGTAAGACGATCAGTATGCTGGATTGAATGAATATGCTGGCGGCGTGATTACAGAAGCCCAGACCAATATTGTTCACGATCGTTATGAGGTCATTGACTAGCTGGCCCATCATGTTGCCCTCCCGGTCTAATTAGGAATCAGCCCTTTTTGGTTTTGGCTTTGCTTATCAGTTTGCGAAGCTGTGCTGCTTGCTTGGTTGACAGCCCCTCGTGTTCGATCAGAAACTGCATCATCGGCGTAAGAGCCCCGTCGAAGGCCCGTTTGAGCATTTTACGGAACTCCAATCTTTTGGCATCCACCTGAGTTATGCAGGAACTGAAGAGTTGCAGATTGCGGATTCGGTCAACTTTTAGGAATCCTTTTCTGGCCATGCGGTCCATGGTGGTCTTGACCGTGGCATAGGCCCAGCCTTTGGAGTTAGCCATTTCCTCCTGAACAGTGCCAGCCGCACAGGGTTCGTGTTCCCAGACCACCTTCATGATGAGCCATTCTGCTTCAGCCATTTGGGGACCAGACTTCTTCTGATTAGCTTTACTGGTTCTCTTTGATTCAGACATGATTAGGCTCCTTATTCTATGGAGCAAGAGCTTATTCTATATCTATAGAATCTGCAAGGAAAAAATACAACTAATTTTCAGATTCAGTCTGCTTTTCCGGGCAAGTCGTTTGAAGAGAATAGATTATGGATAAACCTCAACAGTGATTTTTCTGACAAATCTCGCCACCCGCGTGATCACTCCCCTCAGTGTTAAGCCCTGCCAAGATAATACGATAGGAATCCTTCAAGCATCACCATCGCCCATTCCCCTCCCATCCGCACTGCCAGGAGTGCGGTAGGGAAATTCCGGCCCCAACCTTGGCCGGAGTGAGGAGTTGTGGATGAGGGGGAGAGCGGGGCCAACCAAGGGGGTTAGGGCCGTGTTTTCGGAGTATAGGAGCTACCTTCTTTGTCGGGTCGGCCTCAGGTCGGGCGGACTGCCGATCGCGGCTCCCTGATCCGTGAAATGCCTGTTATTGGGGGTTCCAGAGTCACTGTTGATAGCTCTGGGCGGTAAAACGAAGAGCTGATCAGCTTGCGCTGCCATGCTGTCTACAATTTAGTCACAACCGACAGCATCGGTCTGCCCTGTTCCCGTTCGTGCTTGCAGATTTCGAACAGAATTCGCCCTAATTCGTTTCGATCCTTGGATAGATGCAAGTCCAGGTTGGCCATATTGTGACGGGAAAAGTTGGAATATAAACAGAATCCTGGTTCGTAAGGCATAGGGTCTGCAAATGGTCTGAGGTCCGCATGAGATGTAACTTATAAGGGAGCGGGACAGAATTGTTGAGCCACACAGCTATCGCAACTATGGCAGTTTGTCGAATGTTCAAATAGTTGTAATTACACCCGGTCGGCTGCCTCTAATGCCGGGTAAACCTCAGCGCTGCCCATTTCTTCCAGCTTTTCAAAAAGGTCCATTGCACGGCTGCGGAGGGCCTTGTCCGAAAATCGGTGATATATGTTAAGAATAGCTGGTACTAGGTTGTGACTGATCCCTCCGTGACGCAGCTGTATGTTAGTAATATCAGCCCCTATACCATCGATAATTCGCTGGGCAATGTTCAAAGTAAGTTCAGGAGCCGCGGTCGAATGCTCTCTAAGCATATATGCCGCATGGTCAGCCCCCTCGTCTAGTGACTTAGACTTGGCCCATTCAGTAATGAATTGCCCAATTTCTCGAAGGTTATGAGCGGTTAGATCTCGTAGAAAAGCGGTGCCCTCGCGTCTGACGTCACGGTCTTCATCGTTCAGAAACTGGAGGATCCGTTGCCTGCTCTCCTGTCCAACCTTATTGTTCACGATGTTCGCGGAATAGACTGCGGCTGCACCCTTTCGACATTCTACATCGCCCTTCAAACACGCATCGCGAAGAGCTTCCGCGGGTGGATGGTGGAAAGCGGCCAGGCAGGCAAGCTTAGCCCCGGCTTCACTGGTATCGCTATTTTGCTGTAGAATCATTTCTCGTATGGCCCAAAGCACTTTGTCGGCGTATCGGGTCAGGCTGTGGTAAAGGTAGTCATAGGTACCATCTTCGCCCAGTATTTCCTTGTCTTTAGCAATGAGTCGTTTAAACAGCTTGCAAGCCCGTATAGGATCAGCGTCCATCGCATACCGCAGGAAATATATACACACGGCTCGCACCGCCATTGACGGGTCCTTGGTCACTTTTTCTGCCCTCCGACCTTCTATGAATAGAGACGGTCTGTCAACAACAAATTTACTGCCAAATGTCGGCTCTCTTTTTACGTTTTGCGGCTCATCCTTCTATAGCGGGTCAAAGCCCGAAAATGGTTTGGGAAACACGGTGTGTATTCTCCGCCAGTAGGATCAAGTCCTAAAGGTCGGAATGACTTTCACCGTGCCATATCCGCCAAACGTTATAGGAACCGATTTGTCGTTGTTTTCTTTTGCCTGAACAACCTCCTTCTTGATTCTTTGCCGTTACTCTCAGGCTACCCGCAGGCGATTGAAGCGAACCTGAGCCCGCAACATCTTGTGAATGCTCCGCAACATCATCCTGGCCACAACCACCCTGGCAATCTTTGGGCCACGCTTATCTAACATACGCTCATAGGTCTTGAAGTAACGCGGAACCCTTCGCGCCCAAAAAGTCGCTTCGATCAAGTAGTGACGCAAATGCTTATCTGTTCCTCCTCCGCCAATGCGTCCTTCACGCTTGCTCCCATCAGACTGCTGAATCCCTGGGGCCAGGCCAGCGAACGAGATCAGCTCTTCAGAACTGTCAAACCTTTCAATAGGCCCGACCCTGGCCAAAATCGACACAGCCGAGATTTCCGCAATCCCAGGAATCTCGTCTATCCATTGAGCTTGAGGCCATTGCTTATATATGGCCAGCATCTCAGCCTCTACAGTCGTCTGAAGCTCCAGCAGATGTTCCAACTCCTTCAACTTAACCGACAGGACAACTTTATCAGGGCCTTCTACCGATGCAGCGAATCTTTTCAGGCTACGCATACCTTTAGCTGACCAAAGACCAGCGCGGGATCGCCAGGTCTCGTGGGCCAGGTAGCGGTTGATCCAATTGCGCAAAGCCGTACGACGAGACACCAGTGACTCCCTGGTCGCGACCAGCCGGCGGATCTGACGCAATTCATCTGACGGCTGAAAGGCCATCGGCAGCGAACCGTTGAGGAATTCGCGCAGAATGCGTCCCGTGTCGATCTTGTCGGTCTTTCGACGATAAGCCTTGGGCGGCAACGGCATCTGCAGAACATTAGCGACCAGCATCGTAGCCAACGGACCGATTGCTTTCTTGACTCTGACCCAGCCAGTTGTCGACTCCATGATCCAGAACACATGCCCGCCGACTTGGGCTGCTTCGTTAGCTGAATCGGAGACGATCTTACGAATGTTTCTCGACGTCGTGCGGTACTTCAAAAGACGTTCCTGGCCCGTGTGGCAATTGAACTGGCGAATTACGAGATTTTCGTCGTGATAATCCACAGCTAAAATGATATCCTTACTCTCAAACATGGCGGTCTCCTTTCGGCGCTTCTGCGCCAATTTCTGAA
>SDBV01010844.1_pt1 | contig 11909 bp, 5 predicted proteins | sample 2277081 | NCBI WGS metagenome assembly SDBV01 (sample SAMN10402039, study PRJNA504765) | marine sediment metagenome | isolation source: marine sediment core GS10_PC15, 223 cmbsf | place: Arctic Ocean: Southern Knipovich Ridge | collected 2010
GGCTCTTCGATAAAGGCCCTTTTTAACAGAGAGTACATAAAGTGTCTTGCGGCCATAATATCTAAAACCGTCTTCTTGGCCACCGCTTTTGTCTTGGTAGTCGGCAAATGATCACTCCTTAAAGCTGAAAGAAACTGTTCAAGGATTTTAACATATTTTTGGCCGCTTTTGAAGAGCTAGGTTCGGGGAGTCTGAGTAAAGAGTTAGGAGTTAGGAGTAAGGAGGAAGAAACAGAGAGCCGAAAGCCGAGAGCAGAGTTTTAGGGAGTCAAATGTAAGGAGTTAGAGCGTAAGGCGTAAAGACCGGGTTGCTACGGGCAGAGCCCTCGCAATGCTGCTTTCACAGCACCTTTTGCAAAGACGAGGTTGGAGGGACGACGTTAGGAGTTAGAGAGTAAGGAGTGAGAAGTTGAAAGCATTGTGATTCAAAGAAGCGATGAGATTCTTCGGTCGGTTGTCTTTTCCGCAAGAACGACCAAGATTCGATCATCAAAAAATGGGTGAAGGCCTATCCAGCATAAAGTATCTAAAACTTTTCCATTTGACCTTTAAGCTCAAGACTTTTAGACCTTGCAACCGACCTATTCATATCAAAATAACCTGCTCGTAGAAAAAAATAGCCTGTCCCCTTTTTCGTACTGCTTAGCCATCAAAATCTGCTTTTTTTCTCCTAACTCGCTTACTCCTTACTCCTTACTTTGACCCCTCAAAATCCGCTTTCGGCTCTCTGTTTTCTTCCCCTCCAGACATTAGGCTTCAGACTCTTAACTTTCCCCTTTGCCATGCTCATACACTGGACAAACTCCGTAGGATTGATATATTAGTGAAATGAAGATACTTATGATAGAACCTTCGGGACAGGGGAAATTATCGCATTACGCCCACCAACTATGCCAAAGTCTGTCAAGGAAGGCCTTGAACGAGATAGTCCTTGTTACCGCACCAGAATACGAATTGGAGGGATTGGACAGAGCTTATGAGCTCCATCAGATATACGGTCCCGATCCTTCAAAAAAAAACGTAAGAGAACTATTTCAATTAATTCGGGAAACTAAGCCGGACGCGATTCACTGGCACTGGTTTCCAGACGATCTCTCGCTTAGACTGCCGGCGATCATCAAGGCGATCAGTAACGTAGCAGTCATCTATACCGCCCATAATATTGTCCCTCATGAAATGAGCTTTGAAGAGATGAGCTCATTTAAAAAGATGTACGATGAAGTCGATAATGTGATCGTCCACTCCAGTTACGACAAAGATAATCTGATCAATTTTTTAAAAGTAAAAAAGAAGAAGATCAGAGTCATGGATTACGGTAATTGCCTTGTTTTTAACGATGAAAAAAGTCTGGATAAAGCTCAGGTTGATGTAGAGATATCCGATAATGATAAGAGGCTGCTCTTTTTCGGTTATGTCAACAGATCAAAGGGTATTGATATATTGATCAGGGCATTTAAGAGTCTTCAAAGCAATCATCCCCATACCAAGCTTATAATCGCCGGTAAATCCACCTTCGATATTTCCGAGTATAAGGGTCTAGTCAAAGAATTGGAGATCGACGAAAAAGTCATCTTCGATAACGATTATCTATCTCCAAAAAAGATAAAAACTTACTTTGAAGCCTCTGATATCGTCGTCCTTCCCCACATCGGCATCGGCCAGAGTCCGAACGTTATGACCGCTAATTATTTTGGAAAACCGGTTGTCGCCACCTATCCCCAGTGGGAACTGATCGAAGATGGAAGAAGCGGACTTTTAGTGGATATCAATGATGAGTCAGGCCTTGAAAAAGCGATTACAACTCTCTTGAATGATGACGAAAAACTTAAAAATATGGGTGTAAGAGCTAAGGAGTTGTCCGATACAAGATTTTCCTGGGACCGGATAGCTGATGAGTTGGAAGAGTTGATGAGAGAGACAGGGGCGTAGAGAGCAGAGAGCCGATAGCAGATTTTTAGGGCGTCAACTGTACGGGTAAGCGACCAGATTGCCGCGGCTAAGGACCTGGGTTGCTACGGGCAGAGCCCTCGCAATGCTGCTTTCGCAGCACCTTTTGCAACGACAAATGTTGAGGTGTCGTTGTTAAAAGTAAGGCGTAAGAGAGCTGAAATCAGAGAGCCGCGACTAGTGATTTAGGTGTAATGTAAGAGCATAAAACAAAGAGAATTGAGGTTATCGGAGATTCTTCGGTTAGGTGCCATTTCCTCAGAATGACTAGTCAGCCGGTCATCTTGAATGTTGGTTTATAAATGAAATATTTCGTATATTCACTCTAGACTGTAGACTCTTCACTTTTGACTTATCTTCAGATTGCCTCGTCGGCAAATGACGCCTCCGCGCAAAGACGAGATATTTATTCTATTGCTCTAAAACAAACCGCCTGATGCGCTAAGACACCGGTTGTTCTCTTTATTTTGTTTTCTTGCCCTTAAACTACCAGCCGGTTATTCTACCGCGCTCTTGCTGGCAACGTTAGATGAAACCGAATGGAATAGTGGCGGCAATGCTACTGTTTGAGGCGTTAGTCGCGTTTAGCATTCGCCCTATGAACTGAGGCTTAAATCAACAGTTGAACAGCGAACGCGAAGAATAACCGGCTAAAAAGAAAGACATTTCCCTCGAAGTGCTTGAAATAAATAGAAAATTATCACGAAGCCAGCGCAGAGAATAACTGGCAAAAAGAAAACCTCATATTGATTTCCTCCATACATGTCGACCTCAAATCTCTTTGCTCTAAAATCAACCGCCGTTTGTTCAACTGTGACTTATGAGCAACGTTAGACGAAACCGAATGAAATGACGGCTGCAAACTAATTCTTTGAGCATTCAATGGATGCGAGTTATTAGTTTAGCCACGTGTTATGAGGTGCAGTCAACAGTCGCACAATGGAAACATTGAATAACCGGATAAAAAAAGAAACATTTCCCTCGAATTTCTAAGAAAAAAGTCAAACCCTACTTTCCTACCTTCTAATTGGCCAAGCTTAAACTTTTACTCCTTGCTTTGCAGAGAAAGTGAGCTTGCGGATCTAGGATTAAGAGGGGGTGAGAGTATCGGAGATTGCTACGGTCGAGAAGTCTCTGCCTCGCAAAGACGAGGTTGGAGGAGCTAGGTTAGGAGTAAGAAAGAGAAAGCAGAGAGCCGAGAGCAGATATCGAGGGAAACGACGTAAAGAGTAAGGAGTAAGGAGTAAGGAGTAAGGAGTAAGCAAGTGCCGGGTGTTGGGGATTGCGACGACTGAATGGTCCGTGTCTCGCAACGACAGGTTGGGTGTTGTTATAAATAATAAGAGCACAAAAAAAAGAGCCCCTTTCGGGGCTCTTTTCCAAGTCTGTTAACTTACGTACTGTTACACGTTCTCTAAGGTAGAGTTCCAGGTGCGTGGCACGTAATACATAGTGCATCTGGTTCGTTACTTAGAAGATTGACTTGCTCCGTGGTGTGTGGGAAGTCATCGGATCCACCGACCGGACCAGGATTAGATCCTACATAATTGCCATGACAGTTCAGGCAGTATGCATCCGGGTGGTTATGGTAGATCTCGCCCGTTGTCGGGTTCTGAGCTTCAGGTGCACGCTTAGCGTGACAACCTTCACACCAAGTACCGCCTTGCGTATTCCAGTCATCGATCGAGATCGGCTGGATAGCATGGTTAGGCTTGGATGTAAGCATGTTGTAGATACCACGCTTACTGACTACCGGGTTTCCGAGAGAGTCTAGTAGACGCTGTCCGAAATCGCCATGCGGGGTGTGACAACTTGTACAGAACAAGCCGTTTGTACCCGTAAAGCTTGTAGCCGGTACGGTGTTAGGATACGCGCCTCTAGCAATAGCTGTCAGCTCGTCCCATCCACCTGGGATGTAATTAGCATCCCTAGTCTGACCATCTACGAACTGGTGTAGACCAGATCCACGGCCAAGGTTGTGACCAGGAGCAGTCAAGGCATCAGCAGTGCTGATGTCATAAGCGCTTATCCTGGAACCAAGGCTGTTGTCCGCTGAAGTGATAAGAGGACTAACGGTTCTAGTCTCGTCACCGATGTAGCCTGGGTCGTAAGCCGGAGTATTTCCAGCTAACGGTGTAGCGTTATAAACGCCCGGATTAGCAGTATTAGGTGCTGATCCGCCAGAAGAGACCGGGTTAGTATCGTAGAGATAGTGACAACTACCACAGGTAGCTGTAACTGTCGCCCAGCGAGTCAATACATAGTCGCCGGTTGATTCGTGGACGTCATGGCACTGAAGACAAGCATCAGTGTTCATATCGTATCCACCGTGAGGGATGACTGTACCTTGACCGGCAGCTAGTGCGATGCCGCTAGTAATGGCAATCATAGCTACGGCTAAAACAACAACTAATAAGATTCTCTTAGTCATTATGATGCCACCCCGTCTCTGTCTTTGTAGACTCTGTTACAAACGCGGACGTTTGGAGTGGTAAGGCCCTTATCAGCAAGATAAGCGCTACCTCTACCAGCGTCGCCGGCTTCCGCAAAGTCTCTTGTTCCTCTGTTAGCAGGATCCGCATGATCCGCGCCGCTTGTTAGCGGGTGCTGATCGGCAAGATCAACAGTATCGACAGATCCAAGACCGGCAGGCGCACCGTCTAGGTCAGCGATGTTGATCGCTCTACCTAAGCAGGTAGCAACGCATGCTGGCTGACGTCTCTTGTCGGCTCTTCCCATGGCTGTTGTAGGCTCAGTGATAGTTCCACCGTGACTTTCAGCATTCCAGGCACCGATTCTTTGAAAACAGAGTTCACACTTGTGAATAGTACCGCTATCGGGATCGAACTGAGGCTGACCATAAGGACATGCCCACTCACAGCGACGGCAACCTATGCAATGGCTAGTCTCATAGTGGACTACCCCGCCTAGACCGTTACTGTTAGTTCCTGCAGCGTCATCCTTCCATAGTGCGGAATCAGCAGCAGTTCCCGTACCAGTTGCCAGCGACTTAGGACATGCAGTTATACATGCCGGAGAGTCGCAATGGTTACAGGCTAAGGAGATGAAGAATGTCCTTACGTCTGTACCTTCCATAATCGTCTTTTCAACTACGCGACGACGTCGACCTTGGCCTGCCTGTATTCCGTACTCAGTCTTACAAGCGACCTCACAGGAACGACATCCTACGCATTGATTGGTATCAATCGCAAATCCGAATTTACTCATTCTTCACACCTCCTATATCTTTCTAATGTCGCACTTACTGTCGAAAAAGGCAGCGCTGGCGCCGATCGGATCAGAAACTCTGTTGATAACCCAGTTAGGGTGAGAGCCGTGACCGGTCGTGCTTAGCTTGCTTCCGTCAGTACTTGGCGCACTTGGTTTGAGCGTCCAACGATAGTTGTCCATACCGCCGCCCCAGCCAGCACTCAAGACCTGAGTCTGAGTCGGTTGACCGGTTGCGTTGTTCATGGATGTTCCGTTCCTATCGTGGAAGCGGTTTGATTTTACACTTGTTCCGTTATCGACTTTGTAACCGTCGTTTCCGTCGCCATCAGCGTCGCCGCCAAATGACTGGATAGCGTGACCCTGTGAGTGAGAAACAGCGCACGTGCCATTTTTAGCGCGAGTTGTGACTTTAACTTCGATCTCCATCGAGCGAGTTACAAGAACGTTCTGTGTTACGTCCCAGTGAGTAGTCGAGATCTCAACTGCGTCGCCACTAGCAACTCCTACTACCACACCAGCTTTGTCCTTAATGCCGGCAGCCGTTGTCGGGCTGATAACCGCCCAAGAAGAACCAAGGATTTCTTGGAGTCTTGGACAACTTGCCGTACGGGCATGGGTGTGAACGTTTATACGATAAGTAGAGAGCTGATATGGATTAGTGTCAGCAGCTTGTGAGATCGGTACATAGACCGGTCCACCGTAGAACGTACCTGAGGAATCAAGGCCTGTCTCAGACGCGTTAGGATCTTGGTTACCAGCGGCAACATAATCCAGGTCAAATGCCTCGATCTCAGCATCCTTAAAGAAGTTAGGCTCATTGTCATGGCCATCAAGGATACCGTTTGTCCTCATGTAGTTGTACTTATCAGCTGCAGTTGCACCCGGGATATTTCCACCGGCTGCGGAAGCAGAACCACCGCAGATAGTAAGATCCCAATCGCGCTCAGCCTGATAAGAGTTTCCGCCACTCCAGTTATGGGCGTTGAACAGGTTGTTGCTCCAAGGAGCTACACCCGCTCCGCCGTTACCGGAAGCACCGGTTGAGTTACCGTTGTCGTCGATATCGGCGACATCGGACTCGATCGCTCTGGCTAGTTCGTAAAAGATCCTCCAGATCGACTTGGTGTCATAAAGAGGTAGAGGTACACCGGCGTCACTTGTTGGCGCGGTAAGCGTACCATTGGTGTAACCGTTAGCATCTAGCACTACGGCAGCATCCGGCATTGCGCCCCATACTTGGCGGACCGCTTGACGAAGCTGAACGTGAGCCTTTTGAGTCAGGTTCTCCCAATGCTTGTTAGCTCTTCTCTCTAAGAAGTTACACTCGGCCAGGATAATATCGGCGTAGATTGAACCGTCACCCATGTTCATATCGATGGTGATGAAGTTCTTTAGGCGATAGTTACCTGTACTCGCGTCGATCGCGGTAAATGTATCGCGATCTAGTGCGATGTTAGGCCTTGAATAACCGGGGTTGTTCTTGTGTGACAGTAGAACCTCGACAGTAAAGTCATTGTCAGATCCATTGCCCTTAGGATTGGCGTTTCCAAGATAATCAGCACCATACGGATTAGAGTTAGCCGTATTTAGTAGCTGACCCTCGACAAACGGATCCAGTCCGATGGATGCGCGGATACCTGGGATGACCATCTGGTCACAGTTGTGGGTAGCGATCTTGTACTTAGTGCCACCGTTACCGTTGTAATCCCAAAGCGATATCATCTCACCATCAGCAGTGCCAGCTGTCGCGGCACCGTCGCCGCCGTTACCAACACTAGGTCCTACACCGTTACCACCGATACCGAAGTTTCCACCATTGTGGAAGTCCGGATAGTCGGAACCAGCAGTGCCAGGTCCTGAATTCCAGGCGTCATGCTGAAGACCGCCGGGACGGTTCATACCGCCGGCACGTGTGATTGACTCGGTTGGACCGGCTGTACTGGAGCTATCATCATGACCCATCGCTAAATATTGAAGTGAGCGGATCATCTTAACGGTATAAGTACCGTTAGAGTGCTTACAGATTCCTCTATAACCATCTATCAACGGGTTACGAGGAGGCTGAGTACCGACTGTTACGCCAGCTGCGGCTTCTTGTCCGGATGCGGCAGTTCCATAACCGAAGTTATCGGAAAATGCCCATGCCAGATAAGAGATATCGCTAGCAGTGATCGCGTTTGCGTCAGATCCGCCAGCCATGCCTGCAGCAACTGCAGCAGTAAATGCTACGCCGCCGCCACGACCGTCAGGGACGTTCGTGTAGTAAGTCTCTCTACCGCCGGTGCCATCAAAAAGATAGGTTTCCAGGCTCTGATTCATTCCACCAGAACCGGATTCGGCTGCAAATAGACCGATGTAGTTATTATTGTCTCTGCTATCTAGGCGAGCTTTTAGCGCAGCTACTCCACCAGAATAGTTCTCCATTATCTCATAGATAACGCCGGCTGCCATAGCGGCATCCGTTCCAGGCTCTACGTACATCATTTCGTCTGCCCAAGCAAGAGTGTTGGACTGACGAATATCGATACCGACTATCCTACCGCCGGAACGACGAATGTCAGCGACACGTTGCGAGTAAGAAGCGTGAGGAATCGATGATTCCAAAACGTTTCCACCGCAGGAGACGAAAAGGTCGCAGTTGTCTTTCCAAGAAAGAGCGTAAGTTCCGCCATTGATACGGGCGTCAGTTACAGTTCCTGTACCAGTAGTATGGACCCAAGGAAGAGGAAACTTATCCTTCATCATCGTGATCTGAGCAGTGTGACGGCTTGATTCACAAATACTCGTATGCTCGATGTGGTTGGTCATACCATAGGCTTTGTCGAAACGATCCGTTCCGCCGTGATCTTCGTTTCTACCTACCCAAAAGACTAAACGATGCCTTGTGTCAGTAGCAGAACCGCTAGCAGGAGCGGTAGAACCTAGGTCTCTTAGAAGTGCTGAGACTTTAGTGTAAGCCTCTTGCCAAGAGATCTTTTTCCATCTACCTGAACCACGCGCACCGACTCTCTCGAGGCAATACTTGACGCGGTCAGGGTCATACACGTGCTCCATACAGTCGTTACCTTTAGCGCAGATACGACCTCGGTTATGGATTGAGTAAGGTAGGAAACCAGAACCTGACTGACAATACGTGTTGTATGTATCATCTTCCGGGTTTTCGTTATTCCAAGCAGCATCGTCTGATCCAGCTCGACCAGTATGCTTATTGCCTAGAGGCTTTGGCTGACCGCCAAGACCTTCAACCTTACGTATTACGTCGTACTGGTCAATACCAACAGCTAGATCGCACCAACCGTGACAAGTTAAACAATGTGTCGGGACCCAGTTAGTTACCTTGCTCGCAGACAGATCGTTACTTGTTACAGCGTTGTTAGTGATTCCAGATGATGCTCCGGCCATCTTGGCCGCAGATTGTACGACTAAACCGCTCATAGAAGCGGTTGCTCCAACAGCTGCTGTCCATTTTACAAATGAACGACGGCTGATGTTCTTGCCTATTGCTTTTGATAAAAAATTATCATCTTTCATTGTCATGTTCGATATTCACCTCCATTATGTGAATTTTTATGGTGCCCAAGTTCCAATAGTTTCTGTTGCGACGTACCAAGCTTGCCCACCGTGACACAGTGTGCAATAAGATGCTGAGTTAGCGTATCTTTGATCGATACCCCATACGCCTGTGGCACCGCCAGCAGGATTACTGCTTGCGTGTACAACGGCTACGTCTTCAGTATCGCCAGCACCGTGACATCCAGCAGCAGTACAGTTAGATATATCTGTTTCAGCTGCGTGCGTCGCCGGGTTTGTTGCCGTACCGTGACAATCTAGACAGATTGCCGGGTCGACGTTCTTACGGATCGGCGGGGTGTCAGTGCTGGACACAGTAGTATGACCTGATAGGTCACCTTCTAGTCCATGACCCAAGCCTGCGTTAGTTCCGCTTGCTCCTGTCCATGCATTGCTTATACCGGCTCCGTCTAGGACGGTCGCGTTGTGACATCTTGCACAACCGTAACTTGTAGTACCGGTTGGTGCTGTCGCGTAGTTATTCGCGAAATTTAGAAATACGGATAGGAAATGTTTCCTGTGAGCGCCGGGGACTTGACCGCCCTCGGTATCTCGTCCGTTCTCTGTAAGTGTCGTATGACAAGCAGTACATGTGTCATTGGAGTAGTTCTTTGAATTTGCGTGCACATCAACATTGTTTGAGTGCGACGCGCCTATGATGCTAGATGTGTAACCGAGTAGTATAGGTACAATCAAGATCAATAGGCCGATCAACATGATCGCTTTGAGGCGAACTTTCATTCTTCAACTCCCTCCTTTTCTTAAGGATTTGTAATCTAACCTTGCCGTACTATTGCCGGATTAGTTTATTTGATCCGGAGCGACTTTCTCTCCAAAGCCTTCAAAACCCTTATGGCAGAGGGCTTTTTATCCGGTAAACTTATCTGGCCCGTCTTTATCAGAACTACCACCTCCTTGTGACAGAAAAAGACTCTAAGACCAAGTTGCAGGCCCTAAATGCTTAGCTGTCGTTAAAGTAAATTTAAAAGTTGAATAAAATGAGGATCATCAATTAACGATTTGGTCTAAGACCAAATTATTGACGAGCCTTCAACTGTTATTAAGTTGTCAACGACCTTTCCCTAAGTGTGACTTAGAGAGGCGTCTTCCCAGCTTACCGGGTAGGCGCCTTTTATTAGCTAAACGATTGGCAACAAAATATCGCCGTATTTGAAAATTGTGAATTTATTAAAAGGAAATGAAATATTAAGATTTACCAGTGCGGGTGTACTGCTTTCGTTACGATTCCAAATCTTCGCGAGAGACGCCATAATCTCCTTTGGTTTTGTTAAGTTAACTTAAGGGACTGTCAACTTCTCATGTAACAGGTGTTACGAGAATCTTAAGCTACCACTACCTACTAAACAACAATTATTTTGTAAGTGGTCGTATTTAAGCGGTAAACGTTATTTTTCAACCATTAACGGATAAATATTCACAAAATCTTCAAACAATCCGCATAAAATCTTCAAAAGATCTTTGCTGAGGGGTCTAGGTTAGGAGTAAAGAGTAAGAGAGTAAGGGGAAAGTGAGGTTGAGGGCGCTAAGTTTAAGGCTTAAGAGACCAGATTGCCGCGGCTAAGGACCTGGGTTGCTACGGGCAGAGCCCTCGCAATGCTGCTTTGGCAGCACCTTTTGCAAAGACGAAAGGACCGTAAGGAGTAAAAGCGTGAGGCGTGAGCAGTAAAAAATAGAAAGAACTACGAGAGAAGCGACGACGTTAGGAGTCAGAAGAGTTGAAGGACTCGGAGATTGCGACGACTTGGTGGCAATTGTCTCGCAAAGACGAAAGAACAGTAAGAAATTAGAGCGTAAGGCTTAGGCAGTTGAAACAAAATGATTCGAGGTTGCGGGAGATTCTTCGGTCGGCTATGCCTCCCTCTAGAATGACCGGGGGTCGCAATTCTGAACTGACCGGTATTTCCAGTCACCCTTGAACGTTGATTTATGAGTGAAGGGTCTAACGATCAGTGTTTGATCATTTGGAAAATTTTTAAGTGTAGACTTCTAACTAATTCGATCAAAGCATTGGCAGCTAATGCTCGCTATTCTTCAATTTTAAATCTTCAATACAGACTCCCCCAAATCCGCTCTCCGCTCTCTGCTATCTGCTCTCTCTATAAACTACTTCGAATCTCCAGCTCTGGATTTTCTTCTCTCTTTTACCTCATCTACCTCTTGGGCGTTGCTAGTGTCGGTGATTCTTAAAAGACTCATGATCCTTTTGGTCAACCTGTTGGCCGATACAAAGGAAGTCAGCTTTACTCGCCACTCTATAGTTGCGAGTTTCTTATAGATGACTCTTGGTGTAACGGGACGATGGCTTAGGCTCTCAGTTATGGCATACACTGTCTCATCTGAGAGAGAATTTTTCAGAAGTACCTTACGTCTATCAAAAAGATCCCAATCATCCGTTGTCAGCCAGCCGCGATCCTGGCATTCAGAGAAAAAGTCGGTTCCGGGAAACGGGGTCACTATCGTTCCTTCAAGCCCATCTGCCCAACCGTCTTTTTGGAATCTTTTTACATAATCTACAGTATTAATAAGCTCGCTAGCCGTTTCCCAGGGAAAGCCCAGCATTACCGAGATATGAGTCTCCAGCCCGGCTCTCTTTGCCGAGCGCACATTTTCAAAAAGGTGCTGTGTGTTGGCAACGCTGCCAATCTTTCGAAGCGTCTTATGATTTGCAGATTCAAGAGTAAAATATATCTTGCTAAAGCCTGCCTCCTTCATAAGCTGCCAGTCTTCAAGAGTCAGTGCCCCGAGCCTTATCCGACATCCCACTTTGATGGACTTATTATAACCGCGACTTATCATCCCCTGACAGAAACTGCGAAGCCAGCTGCCACTTGGAAAAGTATTGCTTATATCAAATATCTCTCCTACACCGTATCTACTAATTAATATACCTATCTCATTTAGGTAATTATCAGGACTCCTCGTTCTAAATCGCTTATCGGGATATAGAACCGAGTTCGGGCTAAAAGAATTCTGCCCCCAACCGCAATCCCTTGCTACCATAGAGTATGTAGACGGCCGATCTTCCTTAGGCTCTTCATAACTATATAACCACCACTTCGTAAGCGAGCGATCGACCATAGGTAGGCGATTCAGGTCGTGGTTCAATTTGAAGGGGCCGGTATTTCTGATCTCTTTACCATG
>SDBV01010845.1_pt1 | contig 11908 bp, 10 predicted proteins | sample 2277081 | NCBI WGS metagenome assembly SDBV01 (sample SAMN10402039, study PRJNA504765) | marine sediment metagenome | isolation source: marine sediment core GS10_PC15, 223 cmbsf | place: Arctic Ocean: Southern Knipovich Ridge | collected 2010
CTTTCGTGCCCGGCTCGAAGACGGTGTCGATGTGGGCGGCCACGATGACGGGGCGGAACTCTGCACCGTTTCCGGTCGCAGGAAAGAGTGCCAGGATGTTGCCAACGGCATCAACTTCCGTCGCCACGCCGATGCGGTCAAGTTTGGCGCGAAGGAATCGGCCCCGCTCCTCTTCGCGAAACGGTGGCGCGGCAATCCCGGCGATCTCAACTTGCTCGCTGAGGATGGCATCCGCCTGCGCCCTGAGCCACGTCCACGCGGTGGTGAACGGCTGGCTGCCGGCCGGCTGCCGCCCTTTCATCTGGTCTCCCATGGGGCGAAACTTGACCGCTGGTCACCGGAGTGTCAACGCGATTTGAGGCCAGGATGTCGGATCTGTTGAACAGCGATTGGCTGCCTATCATCGGGCTGGGTATCGTCGCCGGCTTGCTGACCAATGCCGTGGCGATATGGATGGTTTTCCATCCCTTCAAACCGATCCGTCTGGGCCCGATCAGGATCTTTCCTCAGGGCGCCGTGCCCAAAGAGATCGGCCGCATCGCCAACCGGATCGGCCAGGCGGTCGGGACCCACCTGCTTCGTCCGGCCGATATCGTCGAGACGCTGGGGAAGACAAAGTTCCGAGAGCGATTCGATCGCACGCTGCGAGATGCCCTCGCCAACCTGCTCGACAAGAGGCTAGGCGATTTGCGATCGGAGATACCTGACGATCGGATAGACGAGGTCAAAGGCGCCGTCACCGACTTCGGAGGCCGGCTGCTGGAAGGGTTGGTCGACTACCTGCATAGCGAGGCTTTCGAGCGGCGCGTCCGCGATCTTGTGGAACGGCTCAATCGCGAGCTCGGGAACGAGCCGCTGGACCGCGTCTTGACCCCGGCCGTGCGCGAGAAGCTGGTCGGCACGATCCGCGATCTGGGGGAGGGGCTCGTCCGCGGCAGCGGATTCAGAGGGGCCGTGGACGAGTTCTTCGCGCGCCACCTGAGGGAGTTCATCACCTCCGAGCAGCCCCTCGGGCGCTACCTGCCGGCCGGCGCCATCAACTTCGGGGAAGCCGTCGTACAAAACTATCTGCCGATCGTTCTGAATCGATTCGGCCAGATCCTCGAGTCGGCCGAGGCGCAGGAGCGCGTGAGGAGGGCGCTGAGGAACTTCATCGACCGTTATCTGAGCGAACAGAGCACCTTCAAGCAGTTTGTCGGTCGTCTGATCATCACTGAACGCACGCTGACTCAGACTGTACAGGCGTTGGAACGCGGCGGCGCCGCCGAGATCGCGGCGCTGCTACGAGAGCCGATAATTCAGGACCGTGCGGCCGCCGCCGTCAACGAAGCTATCGAGGAACTGCTCGGACGACCGGTACACGCGATCTTTGGTGAGATGAGCGAGGAGGAGCTGTCGCGGCTCCGGGATGTCCTCACCGATCGGATTGTCGAGTTCGCGCAGCACGAGACTACGGAGCGCTTCATCGTAGGTCGGATCGACGCCTTTCTCCTGGCATCGGAGGGGAAAAAGATCGGGGATGTGATCAGCTATCTCGGGCCGCAGTCGGCGGAGCGCATCGGCGATCGGTTGGCGGAGGGCATCGTGGAGATCGCGAGGGGCGATCGCGTGAGGCAGCTCCTAGATGCCGGCCTCGTCCGCCAGACCGAATGGCTGTTGACCGTTCCCATCGGCCGAATCGGAGACTATCTGCCTGCCGACGGCCTCGATCGCGCCGAAGCCCTGCTCTTCGATCCGCTCTGGGAATTCCTTCAGTCCCGCGTCCCCACGGTCGTCTCGGAACTGCCGATCGCCGAGATGGTGGAAGAGCGCATCCGGACATACCCGATCGCCGATTTCGAGCGGCTGATCTGGCGGGTAACGCGCCGCGAGCTTCGCCTGATCGTATACCTGGGTGGCTTCCTGGGTGCCATCGTCGGCGCGTTGATGGTCGTGATCCAGGCGCCACAGGTGGGGCTGACGTACCTGGGCGCCATCCTCCTCTTCACCTACGTATTCATCAATCTGCGCTAGCCAGCACGGCCCGAAGCCCCCAGTATTAGATACGCAGAGAGAACAAGCGCAGAATGGCGCCGCGAGGGAACGAAGGCCGTATGAAGGAACAAGAGCTAATCTACGACTGGAACGTTCAGGGCACCCCTTTCGACTACTCCAAGCTGGAGGTGGAGCTCGACGACGAGACGCTGCGCGATGGGCTCCAGAACCCGTCCGTCACAGACCCGCCCATCGAAAAGAAAATCGAGTTGCTCCACTTGATGGACGAACTGGGGATCCACACGGCCGATATCGGCCTGCCGGGCGCCGGGCCGCGGGCCAAAGCCGACACACTGGCCCTCGCCAAAGAGATCCGGGATGCGAAACTATCGATAGCGGCGAACTGCGCTGCGCGAACCGTCGAGGCTGACATTCTGGCCGTCGTCGATATCTCGCAGGCGGTGGGCATCCCAATCGAAGTCTGTACGTTCATCGGGTCGTCTCCAATCCGGCGCTACGCTGAGGGCTGGACCGTGGACTTCATTCGTGAGACGACTGAAAAAGCGATCAAGCTGGTGGTGGACGCGGGGCTCCCATCGATGTATGTCACCGAGGATACTACGCGCAGCGATCCGCAGACGCTGGAGACCCTCTTCACGACGGCGATCGCAGCCGGAACTGACCGCCTCTGCCTTGCCGACACGGTCGGACACGCGACGCCGAACGGTACGCGGACGCTCGTGAAGTTCGCTCGAGAGGTCGTGGCCCGATCTGGAGTCGATGTGAAGATCGATTGGCACGGGCACCGTGACCGAGGGTTCGGCCTCGCCAATTGCCTGGCCGCTATCGAAGAAGGCGTGCACCGCGTGCACGGCACCGCCTTGGGAATAGGCGAGCGCGTGGGTAACGCCGAGATGGACCTCTTGCTCTTGAATCTAAAGCTTCTGGGAGCCCACCACCGCGATCTCTCGAGGCTGCCCGAGTACGTGCGCGTCGCCGCCGACGCCTGCGGTCTCGAGATCGCCCACAACTATCCTGCGATGGGCGCTGATGCCTTCCGCACCGGTACCGGCGTCCATGCCGCCGCTATCATCAAAGCCAAGCAAAAGGGGCACGACTGGCTGGCCGATCGTATCTATAGCGGCGTCCCGGCGGGAGAGTTCGGACTCAGGCAGGTGATCGAGATCTCTCATGTCTCGGGTCTTTCCAATGTGAAGTTCTGGCTGCTCGAGCATGGTTACGACGCGGATGACGACGAGATCTGCAAGGCGATCTTCGAGCGGGCGAAGGCCGGGAACCGCGTCCTCTCCGAGGACGAGATCAAGGCCATCATCGAAACGTGCATGGCGCGGCGGTGACGAGCTTGGGTGATCAAGAGCGTGTAAGCGGCAGCCAGAGCGGCTCTGATGTCCCGGAGACAATCGAGCCGGGCGAGGCGGTCGAGCGCCTCCTGGAAGAGGTGGGTGAGGAGACTCAGCCCCAGTCCGCCGCCCGGCTCGCCGGATTCAACGGCCGCACGGCCATAGTCACCGGGGGCGCTACCGGGATCGGGCGCAGCACCGCTCTGGAGTTTGCCCATTGCGGCGCCAACGTCGCCTTCAATTGGCTGGACTTGCCGGGGCGCCCGATAGGCGAAGCGGCGGCGCGGACGCAACTGGAGCTGGAGCAACTGGGAGTGAGAGTCTTCGCGGCGCGGGTGGATGTCCGCGATGCCGACGCGGTAGGGGAGTTCGTAGAAGAAGCCCAGGCGGTGCTGGGAGGCGTTCATTACCTGGTGAACGCGGCGGGAGTCCACCGTTCCGCGCCCCTCTGGAGGATGACGGACGAGCAGTGGCACGATGTACTCGACGTCAACCTGACGGGCGCCTTCAACACGATCCGAGCGGTGGCGCCAACGATGCGAGGCCAACGCCTCGGGAAGATCGTGAACATCGCCTCGATTCAGGCGCTCGAGGGTAACTTCGGTGTCGCGAACTACGCGGCGTCAAAGGCGGGTCTGATTGGACTGACGCGCTCAGCGGCAGCTGAGTTGGGTCCTAACAACGTGAACGTGAATGCCGTCGCGCCGGGCTTCGTGCGCACCGAGATGCTGGCCGACGTTCCCGAAGAGATCGTCCGTTCGTCCCAGAGTCGCTCGGCTCTCCGGCGCCTTCCGGAGTCACTGGATATTGCCCAGGTTGTATTGTTCCTTTGTTCCGAAATGGCTCGACAAATAACCGGACAGGTCATTCGCGTAGACGCGGGCCTTCTTTGAGCAGAAGCGAGGTGGTGGCAAGATGGGTGGGACTTCCTGTACACTGAGAAGGCGGTTGCGCCCTGAACTGCTCCAGGCTGTCACGGTCGCGGTCGCGGTCGGACTCAGCACCAGTTGCGGCGGCGGCGGCGAACCGGAACCCCAATCGCCGTACTCCGTCATCGACGGCAAGACCGTCATACTTCTGCCCGTCCAGTACGTGCGGCGCGACGAAGGCCCCTGGATCGGAGGCGCGAGGAACGAACCAGATGCGGCCCGGATGGCAACTGACGAGATCGTCTTCGCGCTGAAGGAGGAACCGGGGCGAATCAGCTGGATTTTCCCCGAAGATCAAGTCGCGGCCTTGAAGACACGACCCATGTTCGATGTCGACCCTTATGCGCTCTCGGCGGAGCAGGCGCGGGATAAGGGCACCAGAATGATCAGAGATCCGCTGTACGGTGAGATTAGGCCGCTGCTCGCTGTCATGGACGCGCGCTATGTCCTTTGGCCCGTGGAAGTGTACTACGAGCACGACAAGAATTCTCGGACCGGCCGCGTGGTTATTCGCGTTCTGATCGCCGATGGACGGTCTGGAAAGGTATTGTACCGGGCCTCGATCAAGGGAGACGATCACCCGACGACTTCTCCAGTGGCGATGGCATCGGCGGCACAGGCCTTCGCGATCACGGTCAACCAGTAGATGCCCGTTATCAACACGCTAGAATTAGATCGGACACAATAGATGGCGGCGACGGTCACACTTCTACCCGGGGACGGAATAGGGCCTGAGATCGTCAACGCGACCGTCCGCATCATCGAGGCCGCCGGGGCCGAGTTCGAATGGGACCCGCAGTTGGCAGGCATGTCCGCCGTCGAGGAACGGTTGGGCCCGCTACCCGATGAGACCGTCGAGTCGATCGAGCGGAACAAGCTCGCCCTCAAAGGCCCGCTGACGACGCCCATCGGCGAGGGGTTCAGGTCGATCAACGTCGCTCTGCGCAAGCATTTCGATCTCTATGCCAACGTCCGTCCGGCCCGCTCGCTCACCCGCGGTGGACGCTACGAGAACATCGATATCGTCGTAATTCGTGAGAACACCGAGGGTCTGTACGTCGGCGTGGAACACTACATCGGCATGGATCAGGACCCTAGAGCGGCTGCCGAGTCGGTGATGATCGTTACGCGGTTCGGCTCGCAGCGAATCGCCCGCTACGCTTTCGACTATGCCGTGGCCCATGGGCGCAAGAAGGTCACTCTGGTGCACAAGGCGAATATCCTGAAGTACACTCAAGGCCTCTTCCTCGACGTAGGTCAGGAGATCGCCGCCGAATACAAGGGCCGTATCGAGTTCGAGGATCGGATCGTCGATAACACCGCCATGCAGCTCGTCCTCGACCCCTATCAGTTTGATGTGATCGTCACCGAGAACATGTTTGGGGATATCTTGTCCGATGAGGTATCGGGGCTCATCGGCGGTCTGGGGCTGGCACCCGGAGCCAACATTGGCAAGGAGCTGGCCATCTTCGAGGCCGTGCATGGTTCTGCTCTCGATATCGCCGGCCAGGGGATCGCCAACCCCACTGCCGTCATCCTCGCCGCCTGCATGCTCCTGGAGCATGTGGGGCAAGACGAAGTGGCGGGTCGGGTCCGGGGGGCGCTGACCAGGGCGCTGAACAGCGACACACGGACCCGCGACTTGGGCGGGGACGCATCCACGAGCGAGTTCGCGGATAAAGTGATCGGGGAGTTCGTCTAGTGGCGTTCGGGTCGCAAACAGAGGGCGCCTGCTCTAGCTGCCATCAGCTTTATCCGGCGAGCGATCTGGATCGCTACTTGTGGTGCCTGCCCTGCCGCAAGGAGGTGTATCGGCGGGGCGCCGCATGGGGCCGGAGACTGGGAATCATCACCAGCCTCGCTGTGGGCCTATACGTGGCCCTGGCCGTTCAACCGTCACGCCGCTACATGGTTCTTTACGCGGCGGCCCTCGTTCTGACCTACGTGCTGATCGGTAGAATCACCGTAGCGCTGATTCAGGGGTACTATCGGGCGAAGGGCAGGATCGAGCCCACTTGATGCGCCGGCAATGCCGGCCCTGTCGCATAGAGGTGTCACTGGATCCGCTGGAGAAGAAAACGTGGGAAGCTTCGCAGGAGTAGATTTTTTCAACGTCGATTCGCTGTTCTCCGAGGAGGAGCGGGCCGTTCGCGACACTGTGCGCGAGTGGGTCGATGACCAGCTGATACCCATCATCGGCGAGGCCTATACGAACCACCGCTTTCCGCGCGAGCTTGTCCCGCAGATGGCGGAGCTCGGCATGTTCGGCGCCACTATGCCGGAGAAATACGGGTGCGCGGAGCTGAACAGTGTCGCCTACGGGCTGATCATGCAAGAGCTGGAGCGCGGCGACTCGGGTATCCGCTCGTTCGCCAGCGTTCAGAGCGCTCTGGTCATGTACCCGATCCTCGCGTTCGGCAGCGATAAGCAGCGGGGGCACTGGCTTCCCAAACTGGCCGCCGCTGAGAGTATCGGCTGTTTCGGCCTCACCGAGCCAGATTTCGGCTCGAACCCCGGCTGAATGATCACGCGTGCTGTGAAAGAAGGGTACGTGTGGGTGATCGATGTCCCCAATGTGTAGAACACGAACGGATGCACCGAAGATGTGGCGATCATCTGGGCCCAGACCGGAGAGCTCAACGACCCGAAGACCATCTGCGGATTCATCGTCGAGACCGAGCGCGACGGCTACGTTGCCAAGGACCAGGTGGGCAAGCTCTCCCTGCTGGCTTCCGATACCAGCGAGATATCGCTTCAAGAAGTGCGAGTGCCGGCCGAGAACCAGCTGCCCGACTCGATGGGACTGAAGTCCCCCCTGATGTGCCTCAATCAGGCGCGCTACAGTATCGCCTGGGGGGCCGTCGGGGCGGCCATGGCGTGTTACGATGAAGCTCTTAATTACGGAAAGAACCGCGTGCAGTTCAGTCGCCCCATCGCCGGATACCAGATCCAGCAGATTCGCCTGGTGGAGATGCTGACCGAAATATCCAAGGCGCAGTTGCTCTGCCTCCAGCTGGGCAGGCTGAAGGACTCAGGCGAGCTCCATCACACCCACGTCTCGATGGCCAAACGCAACAACGTCAGCATGGCGTGCGACATCGCACGTGAGGCCCGGCGCTTGCTCGGTGCCAACGGGATCCTGGCCGAATACGCATCGATGCGTCACATGGCGAATCTCGAATCGGTCTATACGTACGAGGGGACGCACGATATCCACGGCCTCATCATCGGTAACGAGATCACCGGGCTCAGCGCCTTCGAATGATGACTTGCGGGCCTGAAGCCGGTCCGATCACAGCATGCGCCCGTAGCTCAATTGGACAGAGCACTGGACTTCGGATCCAGGGGTTGGGGGTTCGACTCCCTCCGGGCGCACTAGACCGACGCGATGTGGATGAAATAGAGATAAAGATGTAGGATGGTTATGAGGATGGCGTGGGTCAGCCGACCCGGGATAGCTCCCGGGCATCGCGTCCCACCGCCAGCATCCGCTCCACCGCCAGCAACGCCCGTACCCTTACGTCTTCCGGAACCTCCACCTCATACTGGTTGTGGCGCAACGAGGCGAGCGTCTTCTCGAGCGTGATCTTCTTCATGTGGGGACACAACGTGCACGGCTTCACCAGCTCTTTATCCGGATAGGCTTCCTGCACGTTGTCTGACATCGAGCACTCCGTCACCAGCAGTACGCGCTTCGCCTCCGTTTGCCCCACCTGGCGAATCATCCCGGACGTCGAACCCACGTAGTCCGCTTCCGCGCAAACTTCCGGCGAGCATTCCGGATGCGCCAGGATCACCAGGCCTGGGAACTGGGCCCGGTACGCGCGCAGCTCCCCCACTGTGAACTGTTCGTGGACCACGCAGCGTCCCTTCCATGCGATGATCTCGACCTCAGTCTCTTTCTGAACGTTCATCGCCAGATACTCGTCCGGCAGGAAGATCACTCGCTCGCTGCCCAGTGATTCCACGACCTTCGCCGCGTTTGCGGAAGTGCAGCAGATGTCCGATTCGGCCTTGATCGCCGCAGGCGTGTTTACGTAGCACACCACGGGTACACCCGGGTAGCGCTCCTTCAGCAGGCGGACATCCTCCACCGTGATGCTCTCACTCAGAGAACAGCCCGCCTCCAGGTCCGGGATCAATACCGTCCGTTCCGGGTTCAGGATCTTGGCGGTCTCCGCCATGAAGTGTACGCCGCAAAAGACGATGGTCGGCGCATCGACCTCCATCACCCGGCGCGCCAGCCCCAGCGAATCGCCCGTGTAGTCCGCGATCCCAAAGAATATCTGGGGCACCATGTAGTTATGTGCCAGGATCAACGCCCCCCGTTCCGCCTTCAGTCGGTTGATCTCGTAGATCAGTGGCGCCTGCAGCCGCCACTCGAACTCCGGCACGAAGTCGCGGATCTTCGCATAGATGTGGGCGGTGGCCTGGGCCACTTCGGGCGTATACTCGAGGCGCTCGGCCTCCGGGGCGGCAGTTGTCATCTATTTCACAGGTGTGTGGGCTGATCGCTTTCTATTCGAATCGCTATTCTTGTACACAAGGGTGTGGGGGAAGTTTCGGGAGCTATGGGGTAGAAAGCAAGTGCCTGAGCGTCTTAGCCTTGACCGCTATAGAGGCAGCCGAGATATTAGCGGGGCACGCGAGGGGAGCGAGGGACCGCGGGTCGTGGCCGGAAGGCCAGCGGCTCGAGGAAAGTCCGAGCTTCAGAGGGCAGGGTGCCGGGTAACGCCCGGGCGGCGAAAGCCGACGGAAAGTGCCACAGAGAATAGACCGCCTGTCTAACGGCAGGTAAGGGTGAAACGGTGGGGTAAGAGCCCACCGCCCGCGCGGGTAACCGCCGGGGCACGGTAAACCCCACCCGAAGCAAGGCCAAGTAAGGGGAAAGCGGTGGCCCGCCGCATTCGATCCCCGGGTAGGCCGCATCAGGCGTCGGGAGACCGGCGTCGCAGATAAATGGTCCCCGCGAACAGAACTCGGCTTACGGCTCCCCTCCGCGTGCTTCGCTAGGCCCCTCGCGAGCAGGGGCCTTTTCGCGACCCGTTGTTGGTCAGGAGTGCCGGGGTACGTGACTGCCAAGAAAAAAGCGATCCAGAGCTTTCCACTCCAGGAGCGCGCGCTGGATAACGGTCTGCGGGTGGTCGTCCAGGAAGACCACACGACTCCAGTAGTTTCGGTTCACGTCATGTATCATGTCGGCTCCAAGCACGAGCGCGCGGGACGGACGGGCTTCGCACATCTATTCGAGCACCTCATGTTTCAGGGCTCGGAGCACGTTCACGATGATGAACACTTCAGGTATGTCCAGGATGCCGGCGGGCTGCTGAACGGAAGCACGTGGTTTGACCGAACGAACTACTTCGAGACGCTTCCGGCGAATGAACTCGAGTTAGGTCTCTGGCTCGAATCGGACCGCATGGGCTTCTTCGAGTCGGCGATCACGCAAGAGAAACTGGACAATCAGCGGGATGTTGTGAAGAACGAGCGCCGGCAATCCTATGAGAACCGGCCCTACGGACTCGCGGTGGAGACCATCCTGCGCATGGTCTATCCGGAAGGACATCCCTACCGGCACCCGACGATCGGGTTTATGGAAGACCTGGATGCAGCAAGCCTGGAGGAGGTGAAGGCGTTCTTCCGCACTTTCTACACGCCGGACAATGCCGTCTTGGTGCTGGCCGGCGATGTGAAGCCGGAGGATGGCTTCCGGTTGGCGGAGAAGTATTTCGGCGATATCCCGCGCGGTTCAGGAGTTCAGCGGGTGGAGGTTCCGGTATCGCCGCCGGTACAGGAGCCGAGGGCGGAGATCTACGACCATGTCCAGTTCCCCCGCGTGTACATGTTCCACCATGCGCCCGCCTTCGGGCAGCCGGGCTTCGAGGCGGCCAATGTGTTGAGCAATGTGCTTGGGAATGGAAGGAGCTCGAGACTCTACCATCGACTGGTATACGATCGGCGGATCGCGCAGGATATCGTGGCACAGGTGTGGCCGACAGAGTCCTGCGGGATATCGTTCATCGTGGCGACGGCGCGACCTGGGGTTGAAGCGGAAGACCTCGAGGCCGCGATGTTGGAAGTGTTGGAGGAGGTGGAGCAGGGTGCGGTCGAGGCGGAAGAGGTTCAGGGCGGGATTAACCGGGCGCTGGGAGATCTTGTGAAGTCTCTGAGTGGAATCGGCGAACGCGCCGACGCCATCGCGACGTCAGCCACTTTCGTCGGCCAGCCGGAGTACGTGAACGAGATGTTCGAGAACGTCGAGGCAGTGACTCACGAGGGCGCCCTCGACGTCGCCCAAAGTTGGCTGACCGAAGAGAAGCGCGCTGTGCTTCACGTCTTGCCCGCCGAGGACGGAGAGGAAGCGCAGTGAGCGGTGGCGGCTCCAGGCTCGACCGCAATCTGCGGCCTGCTCCTGGGCCCGCGCCACGGATTCGGCTGCCCCGGTTCGATCGGATTCGTCTGGAGAACGGGCTGACCCTGATCACGGTACGGCACGCCAACCTGCCCGAGGTGTCCGCACGCCTGATAGTGCCTTACGGCTCGACCGAGGATGCCTCGGATAAAGCGGGGACGGCGCGACTGACCGCTCGCGCTCTCTCTGAGGGAACGGGAGATCGTTCCGCCTACGAGGTCGCTCGCGCGCTCGACTACCTGGGCGCTCGCTTCAGTTTCGATGTCAGTTACGATTCGACCAGCCTCCGGCTTGGCTTCCTCAGTCGCGTCTTCGATGAAGCCCTCGATCTGTTGGCCGAGATTGTAACCCGACCCGCCTTCGATGAAGCTGAGGTGGAACGCCTCCGCGATGAGCGTCTCGATGAGATCGCCAGCGGCCTGGACGAGCCTCGCATCATCGCCGGCCTCAGGCTCGCCGAAGCGATTTTCGGGGACCATCCCTACGCGATGCGAGAGGGCGGCACTGAGGAGACGGTCCGGGTTCTCAGCGCTGAAGATCTACGCCGGTTTCACCGGCGTTTCTACCGCCCCAGCGCCGCTACACTGGTGCTGGTTGGCGATCTTCCAGGCTCCGATAACCTGCGCTCGAAACTCGAGGGGGCGTTTGGGAGCTGGGAGGGAACCGCCGAGGCCCCGGTCGAGCTCGCCGAGCCCCAGCCCATCACCCGCCGCGTCTGGGCGATCGATTGGTCGGGCCCCCAATCCGAGCTACGTATCGGCGGTACCGGCATAGCCAGGCTGGCGCCCGACTACCCGGCCGTTCGGGTGATGAACTCCATCGTCGGTGGTCTCTTCAGCTCCCGCATCAACATGAATCTGCGTGAGGATAAGGGGTGGACCTACGGAGCGCGGTCACAATTCGACACGCGCAAGCTGCCGGGCCCCTTTAGCGCTTCCACCGCCGTGGATGCCGAACACACGGTTGCCGCGGTCCAGGAGATGCTCGGCGAGATGGAGGGGATGTCCACCAGGCCTCCGACCGATGAGGAGCTCGCTCTCGCTCGTAATGCATTGATTCTATCGATGCCCAGGCACTTCGAGACCGCGAGCCAGGTTTCGGGACGTGTCGCCCACCAGGTGGTCTATGGCCTGCCCGACGATTATTGGGAGAGGTACCCGGATCAGATCCGCGTACCCTCTTGGCGGCAGAGGTTCCACGATAAGCGAGCAGATCCGCGCGGGCGTGTGCCG
>SDBV01010846.1_pt1 | contig 11907 bp, 13 predicted proteins | sample 2277081 | NCBI WGS metagenome assembly SDBV01 (sample SAMN10402039, study PRJNA504765) | marine sediment metagenome | isolation source: marine sediment core GS10_PC15, 223 cmbsf | place: Arctic Ocean: Southern Knipovich Ridge | collected 2010
AGTTTGCAAATGCAGGAGACGTAGGGGCTGCAGTAGGAGCAGCCTCTATCTGTACTTGTATTTCAGCCCTTCTAAGTTTAAGTCTTTCAAGTGATTCTTCTAGAGCAGTCTTAATTTCAGCTGGGATGTGATCAGCTGTGACGAAGATACCTCTAAGAGCTAGGTCCCTACTTTCTGCCTCAATTTCTAGTGCTGCTTGAATATCCTCTTCTTTAAAACCTGCTGCTCGAAGTTCGACTATAGTAATACCTTCTCTTAAGGCCCTGGTAAGGTCAAATTCTCCTTCTGAGATTTCTGCTCCAACAGCTCTAAGTCTTTCTACTACTGTACTTCTACGTCTGAGTTCTGCAGCTTCGTTTGTAGCCTCAGCCAGATCTGATTCCTGGAAACCTGCTCTTCTGAGAGTTTCTAAGGTAACTCCTGCATTTAGCGCTGCTGCAAGATCAGTTCCTCCTTCAACTTGAAAGTCTGTAAGGCCCTCTAAGGCTTCTGTTTGGGTTCTTTGAAGTTCTTCTAAAATAGTTGGAGGTTGAGGTGAAGTGGGGACTGGTTCCTCAGTTACTGTAGGCTCTTCTGTTTGGGCTACTAACTCAGCCTCTAACTCGGCTTTCATTTCAGTAGAAATAGCCCTTTCAAAACTTTCAGCTGTAATGTTAACTATTGCGGCTTGTAGGGCTCTACCTTCTTCTGTTAGAGCAATTCCAGTAGTACTGGAAACAGGACCTACATCTTGGCTTGGTCCTCCAGCAGTTGTTTCTGAGAAACTATCAATTAATTTTTGAGCCTCTTCTGTACTTAGATGAGGAAAGTCTGCTGTAGTAAGTCTAGGTAGGGGAACGTCTTCTATAGTAAGTTCTTCACCTCCTCTGATTCCGATTTGAGTCTTACGTTCCTGTTGTAGCAGTAATAGTTCTCCGACTTGCTGTTCAAGTAGAAGTTGTTCTGGGCCAGCCGTATCCCCCTCAAGTTCTGCTTCTGTCTCCAGTTCTACTATCTGGGCTTGTAGATCTGCTAGTGAACCTGACTGAGGGGCTGAAACTGAAGGCTCAGGTTCTGTTTCGATAGGAAGTACTGCTTCAGTAGCCTCTGGAGGAGATGCAACTGAGGCCTCAGGAGAAGGGACTGTTTCTTCTTGTAGAATTTCAGGCTGATCAAGAATTTCTTCTGAAGTAGTTTCCTCTGGTGGGGTATCGAACTCAGATAGGACTATGCCAGACGCTGCCCCAGCCTCTTTACTGAGTCTAAGAGCTTCGTTTTGCCTTCCTATAAAAGCAACTACGCTTTCGCCAGCTATTCTTGTTACCATTTAGTCTCCAGGGCCTCTAATCTTTCTATCCGTAGGGTAAGTTCTTGAATAGCCTTAGTAAGAAGGGCTGTTAACTGTCGATATCTTACCCCAGAAAGTTGGTCGTTTTCTCTGTAGTCAACCAGAAGGGAACTGACTGCTTCAACTTCCTCAGCTACAAAACCTAAATCTCTTTTACCTCCTATACTTTCTATCCAGTTGAACTCCCTAGGCTGGAGTTGGAGAACTGTTTCAAGTCCTAAATGAAGATCTACGATATTAGTTTTATGTTCTCTTAAAGATGAACAGTCAGTTATTAGAGAAGCCCCTGTTCCGTCCCAGCATAAGGTATCAGTTCCAAAAGTAGGGAAGCTAGCATAGATATCACCAGCCCCTGCATCTCCTACTACTAGTATGGCCTCAGTAGGAGTAGTGTCTCCTATGCCTACGTTGCCTCCGAAGAAGGCTATGTCAGTGTAAAAGTGTAGACGCGCCATATTCGTAGAAGTAGTATTGTAGAGTGTGAATCTAAGTTCTGCATCAGTATCGTCTGATGCATTTCCGGCTTGAATATAGGCAGAATCTGAACTATGACTACCCCATAGTCGAAGTGCCGGGAAACCAGTAGTAGTGTCTCCAATAAGAAACGTTTCACTACCCCCTATAACATGTAGTAGCTCCTCAGGTGTGGCTGTCCCTATTCCTACTCTGTTGTTGTCACTTTCTACTACTAGTGTTCCAGAGTCTACATTGAAGTCGTCGCCTGCGCCTCCTCCCAAGGTTATGTTTACTGCCCCGTCGGTAGAAATAAGCCCAAGGGCGCCTGTATCTGTTACTACGTCTTGACCTGTGAAAAAGTGTATATCCCCGCTTTGGTAGGTATCGCCGTCTACGTCAGCCATCCAGCGAGTAAGTTCAACGCCTCCAACTTGTGCGTGGAGGGAGAAAATGTTTCCGTTAGCGGTTACATTGGCCAGAGCATTAGAACCGTCGTGTTCCGTTACATAGAAGCTAATTAGTCCTAGTCCTATTGTTGACTTAGCAGTTGTAGCAGTACCTCCATAGACGTCTACTATCCAGGGACTACCAAGGGCGCCGTCCTTAGCTAAAACTTGGAAGGCTACTCCGCCTACGGTGTTTGATGCCTGCTGCGTGGAGAGGAACCAGTTCGTTGCTACGTCGTCACCTAGAACAGCTGTACTCAGTCCGGTTGCAATGTCACTAGTTAAGGCTAGATAAGAGTCGTTAGATACTCCTCCATCTATTATAAGGCCAGCGTTGACTGTACCCTCAGTTGGAATCCCTATAAGGGCTAGTGTACTTGCTCGGTTGATGTCCCCTGTGCCTGATAGATTATCAGTAATATTTGGTTCTTCTAACCAGAGTTGCGTAACGTCTAGAATATCTTCGTTAGAAACTGTTTGTGTGATGATAGCTGCTTCTAGGCTGGCGCCTATAAGACGACTAGTATCTCCATTTTTTCCTGTTACTGTTCCACTTATACTGAATAGTGAGGCAAGTGTACCTATTCCTGTGTGCGTATAGGAAGGTGCTACGCTTATGAATGCAGATCCTATTGCGTCTGTGCCGAAGCCTATAACTTCTGCATTAGCATCTATGTCGAGCATGTTAGGGTTGCTGAGGCCCTCGACAGTGAAATCTCCTCCTATTATTCTTAGAGTAGCGTCTACTGTCTCACTAGCACCGTCAAATATAATTCCTCCAATGGCGTCTGTAAGCGTGATTTGTGCAGGAGCAGTTTCGTTATCGTAGGTACTTTGTAGATCTTCTCCACCATCTACCCCAACTAGGAAGTCACAACTAGTATCGCCGGCTACGTCAGTACAAGTAACCCCAGCTCCTGTGAAGTCCAGTGTAGTTCTTGCAGTAAGAGGCGTGCCTTCATCTTCTATTGTAAGATATGCGGCAGTCCCAAGTGTATAGTTAACTCTACTATCGCCTACATCATCTGCTGCGGTAACAGTTATGCCTGCGCCTTCTATAAGATTAATACCTGTACGTTGAGCGACGTGTGTGCTGTTCCTGTAGAAATCTAGTACTTCTACTGAGACTGGTTGGAAGGCTATTAGAACGGCAATTACCATTGTAATTGTCGCTAGACCTATTCCAATCATTTGTCTTTCTGGCATTAACGCTTTCTCCTCTCAAAGGCCTCATAACCAAAAGCAGCTAAAGTGAACGTAAGGACAAGAAAGGCAAAGAATACTAACGCACTAATTCCTTCTGTAGCTATATTGGCGGCTGCCCGTAAAGCAATGTATGCAGAAGCTAGCATGCCTGCGAAGATGATTAGCAGTGACATTATAGCCTACTGTCTTGAGGAAAGTCTTGAGTCCCAATAAGCTCTTTTTCTACTACTCTGTTGCCTGTTACTGTAATGTCATATTCCTCTGATTCTTCTTCAAGGATTATAAGTCCTTTTCGTTCTAAAGAAGCCAGAGCCTTTTGTTGTTGCGAAGGAAGGATAGTAGGTTTAGAAACTAGTTCCTTATCTACGTCTGGCTCAGAAAGAGGCCCTGCTTCGTTTAGTAGTATAAGTATCATTCCTTCTTCGCGACTAAGATCATCTGCTATACTCAACTCCTTAACCTTCCTTTCTGAACTAACGCTTCTATGGCCTCACTGACTCTTGGGAATTCAAAGAAAACATTTTCTATCTCTTCTGTAGTTACTTGTTTTGGAGATTCTGAAGAAACGAAAGCTAAAATAGCATCTCCTAGAGAAGCAGGTCCACTGGTATAGTTTTGCTGATTTAGATGCCTGTTCCCTTCTGCAGTTACTATAACCATTTAGGAATAAACCTCTGGGAGAGCAATAACCCTATAGGTAGTGCAAAGTATAAAAACGTTGGACAGTCCATGTTTCCTCTTTATAGTCCTAGTAGCTCGTCTATTTCACCGTCAGTTAGTGTTGTGACGATTTTAAGTTTAGTTCTTAAGGAATTTCTTCTGCCTAAGTGAACGTCGTCTTCTGTTGCATTTGGATTAGTTATGCGCAGAATAGTTAACTCTGTTTTGAGTCGTAGTTCTTCTGGGGTAATAACTACCTCTTCTGGAATGGGGCTAATAAAAATAATCCCGTTCCAAGTATCTCCTATCTTTGCCTTAGTCGAGGCAATGATTATATGTCCAGTTGGAGGAGACCAGACGGCCTTAGACGTCAAAAGAATTAAATTGACGACTAGACTTGTCGACTGATCTATGACTGCGTATTGGACTACTTCTTCTTGGAGAATAGGACTTGCCTTTGTAGACTGATCTATGGCTATATATCCTACTAGTAGTGCACTGAGAAGTACAAGAATTCCTAGAAGGGATCTTGTCATGTTCTTGCTCCTTAAATTTTTCTTACCAGCTCCAGACACGTATTTCACCTCTGCCTCCTGTTCCTCCTGTACCAGGAGTACCTGAACTTGTTGGGCCTCCTCCTCCACCACCTCCTCCTCCAGGAACTCCTCCTGCTCCACCTGCTCCTCCAGTGTTGCCTGCTGTATTCCCAGCACCGCCTCCTCCACCACCTCCTAGGCCAGTAAGACTGGCTGTTCCAGCAGTTCCATTTCCTCCTTCTGCGACTCCTCCTGCTCCACCTGCTCCTCCATATATAGAGCTTCCTCCATCTCCTCCGTTATTTCCTGCAAAGGCCCCTCCACCTCCTCCACTACCAGCTCCGTAAGTACTAACTCCTCCTACTAATCCTGCACCTGGATCGCTGGCTCCTCCTCCTCCAGCACCTCCGTTTTCAGCAGCTCCTCCAGGATTAGCTGTTGCCCCTCCTGTTCCTCCTGCTCCACTGCCACTACCTGCCCCTGCAGTTTGGACGGCCCCACCGGCTCCTCTTGAACCCCCTCCTCCAGCACCTTGTTTGCCAGTAGCTCCTCCTCCTCCGTAAGCAGTTAAGAAAGACCCGAATAAACTTGAGCCTCCAACAGTATGGGCTGCTCCTCCTGCCCCAATATCTATGGTCTCAGTTGCACCTAGATCATCTGCAAAATAAAGTCTACTAGTAATAGAAGCGCCACCTCCTCCACCACCTGCTATATTAGCACTTAGGGGTGTATCTCCTCCTCCACCACCTCCTATTACTACTACTAGAACACTTGTAACTCCTGCAGGTTTAGTCCATGTTCCAGAAGATGTGAAGCGTTGAAAGTCGACTGCTACTCCAGCAGAGGTCTGGAAGGTTGGCAGGGCACTTGCACCATTACTTGTTAGAATTTGGCCAGAAGTACCAGGACTGGCTACGGCCTGAAGTGGATTAGTAGTCGTTGTACCCCCTACAATGACGGAGTAGGCACTGAAGGAGGTTGCGCCTGTTCCTCCATAAGGTACAGTAATAGCAGTTCCATTCCAAATTCCAGTTGTAATTGTGCCAAGATTTAGCGTAGCCTCTGCAGATATTGCAGCAACTGCATCTGCATCTGTATAGCCACAAGGAGCAGCACAGGTCTTTTCAGGAGCTAATAGTCCTATGCCTCCATAGACTGCTAGGGCTATAAGGAGTCCTCCAAGAGCTACGCTAGAAAGTCTTTTTGAAAGTCTGAATGTCATCTTCTTTCTCCTTCTCGTCCTACAACCTGATTAAATTCCTGATGTAACCTACTATCATAAGTGACATCATTACGCTTAGAGGCCAAAGAATCAGTGATTTAAAAATCCCTCCTACTCCATCTGCAAGGAAGGGGTAGTTCCAAGCTAAGGCTCCTAGTAGGTCTTTCAGCATATTTAGTACTACGCCTATTCCTCTAAAGGCCGCACCTACTGTTTCAAGCAAGGAAACTTCTTCGTCACTGGGGGCTAAATCCTTAAGTTGTTCTGACGTTAGGACTGGTATTCTTTCTATGGATTCAGCACTAGTTCCTGTAATGTCACTCATTTCAGTTGCTAGGAGCTGTCCGAAGCCAAATAATAAGACAGTGAATAAGACCCATTTACTTTCAAGCATTATCTTCTAATATGCCACTAGAAACTTGTCCTAAGACTAGATCATCTGATTGCAGTGTCAGTATACAGTTAAGCTGTCCAGTATAGTCTAAATCTATACTTAAATAGCGATTAAAGTTTCTAGTCCCTTTCACGTGTCCGAAGTCTTTAATAGGAAAATTAGTTAAGAATTCTTCGCGTTCTAGGGTTTCAATAGTTATAAATCCTATTACGTTTGGTACTGCATTGCGTTGAGAAAATATTACTCCTTGGACTAATAATCCTTCATCATCTCTTTTGCAGGAAAGATAGTTAACATCCAGGTTTCTTAGTCTTACAGGCCAAGAATCCTTTTCTTCTTTTTCTTCTTTTTCTTCTCCTTCTGGTCTCTCTACTCCATCTACTAGGATTCTAGGTAGCGGACCTCCTGATGGGGCAATTGCTACATCTGCTAACTGTTCTGCAGCAAGAAGAAATTGGGCTGAAAAAATTCCTACCCCAGCTACTAATACTATAAGAAGAATCCAACGTAAGGGCATAACTAAGCTATGTTCCTTTGACAAAGACTTGTAGTAGCACTGCCATACCTATCATTAGTAGACCAAGGAAAAGGATCCAGCTTTGTAGGAGCCCCATAATAGTAAATAGAATTGCACCCATAATAGTTAAGAGAGCAACACCTATCATACTAGGTAGAAATCTCATGAAGGAAAGAATTAGAATAGCTAAAGCAACTATAGTAACTAGAAATAGCCCTGCTCCAGCATTAAGACCCCAAGCAGCTGCAAAGTTTCTGAAGGCGTCTCCTACAGCTGTATTAGGAAGACTAATTGGTACTGGACTAGCTTGTAAGTCAGCTATAAAGTTATCTAGAGCTGCTTCATTTTCTTCTTCCTTAAGTAAAATATTAGCAGCTGTATCTAAATTAATCCTGACTGCTGGGAGCCTAACATCAGAATTATCACGAATTAAGATAGTGCCTCCTGTAGGAGGGGTACTAATTTTAAAGGAGTACGGTACTCTGGAAAGTACAATGCCATCTACATTAGCCATTAGTAGACTTCTAACAATAATTTCTTGTTCATTGACAAGGTCTGCTCTGTAGTCTACGAAGGAGTTATCTACTCTCTCTGCGAATGTAACATCACCGTTAACTAGGGTAATACCTGTTTCTTTATAGTTTTCACTAATATTAGGTTGTCCTTCTGTTAGAACTCTATTACCGGCTGCCTGTACAACTTGTAGATATCCTCCGTTAAGTTCTGATGGAATTAAAGTAGTGCCTTCTAAATAACTTCCACTGTGTTCAGGTAGCCAGACTCCATAAAAATGTCTATTGGCAGTTGTACAGAGCAGACAGATTTCATTCCAAAAGCCTGCTGTACTAGAAAGATCTGTAGTTTCTCTGTCTATTACAAGAGCTATGTATCCAATAGAATCTACTGAATCTGTGAAAGTCCTTGTTTGAAGCGTAGTAAGAGCATCTAAGTCCATTGATGTTAGAGTCTGCTCTAATCTAATACTATCTCTCCAGTCTACTGTCCAGGCTGGGAAGCCTACTGATGTTTTAAGCCACCAGTAAAAGATGGCCCATTGATTTCCGCTACTGGCAGCATAACCTTGAGATGCGTATGTTACGTCGTCTGCATACAGTCCAGGAAGAGTTCTATCAAGTCCGTAAGTAATTTCATAGCGAGTGTTAGGATAGTAAAAGTAAGTATCGGCTGTTCCGTCTACAGGTAAGGCTGTGTTAAAAACTGGATTATAGACTTGTCCTCCTATAGCGTACTGAGGTTGAAAGTTATAGGCTAAGTCTGGGGTCCCTGGACTTCCTGGCTCATCTGGAAATGGAGGAGCAACAAAGAAGAAGTAATTTGAGTTATCTGAGGCAGCTGAGGCATCAGTAACACGTATGCGTATAGGAGAGACTAAAGAACAAGAATCAGGACAAGCCCCTCCAGTATAAGTAGATCCTAAGGTGATTGTCACGTGAGTATTACTAGTAACTCCAGTAGCAGTTTCTAGTGTAATTCCTCCATCAGCCTGCCAGAGGATACTAATACCTGTTACGTCTGTAGTGTAGACACAGACATCTGCTATGTTTCCGTGATATAAGGTTGTTCCGTCTGTGTCCTTATCTTGTAAGTATATTCTTGTGGTCTGTGGAGTACTAGTAATTATCTCTTGATCGTAGCCTGCTCCACCCGAAGCGCAGTCAGAAGCATGAATTGCAGTAGGAGTAACTAAGAAAAGTAGGAGCCAGGGCAGTATTCCTACTAAGTATAGTAGATGTATTCTAGACATTTCTTTTAACCAAGGCCTGCCAAAGCAGAGTTAGTATTACAAAACTTCCAGTTGCAGTTAGTACTAGTACAGGAAGCAGTCCTTGCATAGTCATAACAACAGGAGGAATCATTCCAGCCAGCAGTATTATCATATAATGGGTAGTAAATCTAGCAGTTATTAACATTAGTGCGAAGGAAAAGGCTATAGTAATAATCAGGAAGGCGGGGACTACTCCTATTCCCAAAGAATAAGTTAAGTTTGATCCTCTAGACCCTTCTGAAGATACATCTCCCATTAACAGATTAAGTATAGGTATGTTGTTAACCAGGCTTTGATCTGCATTAGAGCCGATAAAATCTGCTACTGAGGTAAGATAGAAAGTACTTGAAGGACCCTCTAAAACAACTAAACAAGACTCACCTAGTCTGTAAATTGCATCTGGTTGTGTAGTGGCTGTATCCCAAATCATGAGAGAGTAATCAGTGATTTCTACATAATCTCCAGTGTTCAGTGCTAAAGGAAAGTAGACACTTCCTGCTCCTATTCCAGAAGTAGGTTCATCATTCCATTGGTATGAAGCAAGTACTTTGTTACTATCAATAGCTATCAGATCAGCCCCAGATGTAATCATCCAAGGATAGACGGCGGCACTGTTCATGGCTGACCAAGTTACTCCAGAATCGGCTGTTTCACTTCCGTAGTTATTTCCTCCAGTATCAGAGGGGGCTGTACTTGTTCTCCATTCTACTCTATTACTGGCATCTCCTAAGGAGGCTCTTATTACTAATGCGTAGTTAGATGAGCCACTAGCAAGAATAACCCCAGAATTCCAGTAAATCCTTACAAGAGGAGAATACGTAGAAGAAGGAAAGGCAATAGGTAGGATGTCTCCGTTAAAGATTCCTCTTCCTAGAATGTTTCCATCATCTAAAGGTTCATATCTATCTGTTCCTGCTCCTTCTTTAGTAGCATAAAGCAGTATCTCAATTACTCCGGGTCTTCCTACTCTTAGCAATCTGAAGTCAGCGTAAAAGAAAACTGTATCGCTTGTAGTTGTAGCAACTAGTGCAGTAGCGCCCCAATTAACCCCATAGATCTGATGATCGTATGTAGAAGAAGCATCACTAGGTCCAGTAATTCTTTGACCAAAGTTTGTATAGAGATTTTCATTAGCGATAAGAGATATTGCTATTGTCTGTCCTGAAGTTGGGCTGTAACATAAAGGATCACCGTCTAGGGCTGTGACTTGATCATCTATATCGTAGGCAAAACTAATGTAGGAATCATCTAGATGGTCATAGTTAGCATAGTGAGTACTAGTTTGAATAGCGTTCGGTGAGCAGTGAGCAGGAGTAGCAGAAGCAACTGGAGTAGTCCAAGGATTTAGGAGAGTTACTAGTCCTAGAAGAATACCTAGGCTTAAGGAGATTAGACGGATAACCATTGAGTTCTTTTCATATTCTTCGTGAGTCTGACGCTTGCAAAGGCCAGGGCAGTGGCTAGGAGATATATACCTATAGGAGTAGTTACCCAGATATGATCGAAAAGCCCTGCTGCTAAAACACAGGCTAATAGGGGCTCTTTACTGCGTACTAAAAGATAAAGCAAACTAATAATTGCTACACTACCTAAAATCCAGCCTAGGCTATTCCAAAGGATAAGATAGATATTGTGAGGATTAGTGATTTCATATCTAGTCCCTGCTCCAAATCCATTTGGCCAAAATCTAGTGTCTTCTAAAGAATTTTGCATTTGCTTTATTCTAAGACCCAGCCTAAGTTCCTCTAAGATTTCTGTTGGTAAGAATCGTTCTAAGGGCTGAGAACTGGGTAAATAGAATCTAGACTCGTTAGAAGTCTCTAGAGTATTTTCTTTTCCTATTAGAGCTGAAACCCCAGTTATGACTCCTAATACAGCCAATTCTCCTAGAAGGATAAAAAGAACTAACCTCCACTTTGCCCTGCCTAACATTAGAGCCCCTACTAGTAATCCTAACGCTCCCGCCCTTGAGGCAGTCAATCCTAGCATAAGTATAGGTATTAGTATTACAGTTCCTGGTACTAGTAGAGCCACAAAAGCGGCTACCCCTCCTGCAGGATTGACTGCTCCATGCAGCCCCCAAAGGCGGTGATGATGTAGTGTAATAGATTGCCAGAAGATGGCAACTGGCAGGCTAAGACTTATTATTAAGAGTAGAGGAAAGTAAAATTCTTTCTTGTGCTGTGTTATAGGTATTCTAAGCATGGATAGAGAAAGAATAATGACTGCAAAGTATACTGCAGAGAAAGTAGCAATTAAAGAAATTGAGGAGAGCAGAACAACTGCTGTGAGCAATAAGACAGTTAGACTAGGAAAGACTAGTAGTCGAAAGCGATAACCCATAAAGAGGGCAACTGGTAAAAGAAAGTCAGCAAATGCAAGTTCATATCCACTCTTTACATCTGTAGTAAGGGAGAAGAAGAGTGTAGTAGTTCCTAGCGCGACTGTGCAGCCTGTTATAAAGGCTGTAAGTCTACTGGCTCTTTCTTCTGAAATCTTGAGTAAGTCTAAAGACATTTTTGCCTGCCTTGCCTAAGGCCTTGGTAGACTTGATAGCCTGCTTACTGACTTGTTTTGTACTTGCCAGAAGCATCTTGTTTCCCTCTATGAAGTCGTTTTTACTCATTTTAATCCTCTGGCACTAAGAATTAGTTTCTGACCTCTTGGGGTTAGAACTAACCCAGCTCTAGTATTTCTGACTAGACGTGCGCGCTGCAGACCTTGAACTGTATGAACTAGAATAGGATTAGATACAGCAAGAACTTGGGCTTCCTTAGAAGTAGTCTGAAGACCGACGTTCTGTTTAAGAGTAGTAATAGGAACAGGGCCTGCTTCCAGGACTAGTAAAATATCCATTTCTGCTTGAGTCAGGGCTGACTGTTGAGTCATTGTAAGTCCTTTCCTGACATATTGTAGAGCTTGCCTGGAGGCCTAATCATCTCATTTGTGTCGTAAAAAGCCCAGTAGCGAGGACCAAATATGCGTTGAGTTCTTCTTTCTCCAGTGTGCATGTCTCTTATTCTTGCTCTTAACATCTTTGTCTGTGGGTTGAAACGACAACTAACTCTTAAGTCCGTAGCTGCTCTAACGCGTCTATCTATTCTACTTAGATCATGAGTAGTCAGATATAAGTCAACTCCCCTTTTTCTAGTAGTACACTGTCCATGAGTTCCACATTCTGGAAAATAGAAAGGACTTCGTATCCTTCTTGTATAATTATTATCTTGGTCAATTCTACAGTCATAGGTTATATCTATGGGAATTCTTCTGTCTCCTAAATTATTGGTTACATTCACACTAATCGTATTTCTTTGTTTTAATTCCATTGTTCGTAAATCTGTTGAAGTTGATGTTGCT
>SDBV01010848.1_pt1 | contig 11907 bp, 10 predicted proteins | sample 2277081 | NCBI WGS metagenome assembly SDBV01 (sample SAMN10402039, study PRJNA504765) | marine sediment metagenome | isolation source: marine sediment core GS10_PC15, 223 cmbsf | place: Arctic Ocean: Southern Knipovich Ridge | collected 2010
GTCTATCATCTATCGGAAATTCTTTTTCAATATCTTTTTTTGCCTTAATAATATCTTTTGAACTTAAAGAAGAGGTACTAGTTACACAATTGCCATATGGACCTGTACCTGAAAACCAAACTTCTCTTAATTTAGATTCATCCCAATAAATATCATATTTATCTTTATTGTTATAAATATCAGAACCAGGATATGGTGTAAACGCAAACAACTTATAATTATTAATTTTTAATTTTCTCATCCAATCTTTTGTTTGTTGTATTGTTTCCTTTGTTTCTCTAGGCAACCCAACCATCAAATTACTTTTTACGTTTAATCCTATATCATTACAATTTTTAACAAAATCTGTATTTTGTTTTAAAGTAGCTCCTTTATTTAATATGTTTTTAAGTATATTAGAATCTCCAGTTTCTGCTCCAATACAAACTTCAACACACCCCGTATCCTTTAAAAATTGTAAATCATCTTTTGTAACTAAGTCAGTTCTAGTCATACAACGATATGGTATATCAAGTTTATGTAATGCTTTAAAAATTTTCTTATCTCTATCTTTTTTAATAAATACATCATCATCATAAAAAGCAACTGCACCAAATCCATATTTATCCCTAAGAAATTTAATTTCTTCTATAACATTTTTTACACTTCTGAATCTTAATGGACTTTTTCCTATTTCAGGTTGTGCACAAAATGTACATGCAAATGGACAATTACCTCTTCGTGTCATCACATTTATACATTTCTTACCCTTTAGATAAAATTTATATCTTGATGGATTTATTAAATCCCAATTTATAAAAAAATCTGGATTCACAAATGTTCTTGAATACATTACTTTATTTTTTATTACTGGATAATTTTTAACTATATTTAACATTGGTATTTCACCTTCACCTATAACCACTATATCAAAACCAGCATCTAGACAATCTTGCGGACTATGTGTTGGAAAAGGTCCTCCAATAACATATAATGAATTTGGATTTTTCTTTTTTATTATATTTTTTAAATTTATAACATCTTTAAATTGTGTTATCTGAGAAGAAAAACCAATAATATCAGCTTTTAAATTTTTGGGTAATTTTATACCACCATTTAAATCATAAATTTTTGGATTATAACCATTTTGTTTAAGATAAGATGCAACATATAATAAACCAAGATTAGGAAAAGCAAGTGGCTCATTTAAAAAAGGGCTATCAGGTTGTATTAATGCTATTTTCATTTTAATGCCTCCTCATAAATTTGTTTTAATTTATTATTTCTATATTTAATAGAAAATTTTCCATCAATGACAGTTTGTCTTCCATTTTGTCCCATTTCTTCTCGTAATTTTTCATCTTCAATCAATAAAGATGTCTTTTCTATAAGGTCATCAATTATTCTTATACTTTCATCTTCTGAAGGATACCAAGTTGTATTTTCATCTCTATTTATAATAAATCCTGTTTCTCCATCATTTATAATATCTCTTCGAGAAAATCCACTGACCGTGATTATTGGTATATTATGAGCCATTGATTCCACAAACAAAAAACCAAAAGTATCACTGAATGCGGGATACATTGTAATATCAGCTATAGAAAAAATTTCATCTATTAATTGTTTATGTGGCATTAAATTAAAAAACTTTATCTTAGTATTTGATGAATATTTATTAATTATTTTTTGTGGTGTTTTAGAAACAAATAAACATTCTACATTATCATATTTTTTTGTTAATTTATCAAAAACTTCAAGTGCGAAAATTCCACCTTTCTCTTTAAAGTATCGTCCAATAAAAAGTAGATTTATAGTATTATGTTTAATTTTATTTATTATTGGAGGTTTCATTGCATAAGGAACAACTGCAACTTTATCCTTTATTTGTGGAAATTTAGAAATTATTTCATCTTTAGTATATTTTGTCCAAGCAATAATTTTTTTACAGTTGTTAGACATCATACGTGTTATTGCTTTATTATAACCTTCTTTAGTATTTCTACCAGAAATAAATAATTGCCACACACTTTCAAAATCTGCCACCCATGGTGTAATATCATCTCGTGGCAAACAATGTGCTGCATGCACTAATTCACAATTATGCTTATGTGTAGTTTTATGCATATTTAATATAGGCAATTTTGTTTTCTCAATTAACTGTCTAGTATGTTTCTTACAAAAACTAAGAATTGAAAATACTGTTGTATTTGTAATCATCCCTTGGCGTTTTTGATTATTAACATATTCAACCCCTTTAGGCGGATTTTCAATAAGTGATTTATAATACATTGAATCACTTACTTTCCAAGGATATTGTATAAATACTTTCATTTTATAAACTCCAAGTTATCCATTTCCGCGTATTCACCACTTGTTTGTAAAAACTCATTGTTTATTATAATGTTTTCTGGATAATTAATTTTCCAAATTTTAATTCCACCACGAAGTCCATTGAAAAAGATTAAATTACCTAAGTTCGCGCCTTGTGAATTTAATTCATTTATAATTGGATCAGGTTGCAAATAAACAGGAACTATTGTTGGATAATTATTAAAAGCATTATTTAATAAATATAGTTGTGCAAATAATCCTTTTGAGACCTTTGGGGAAAGATATACCATTGCTCCAACTTTATCTATTTGAATTCCCTGTTCAGACTGTATAACACGAGGAAAAACTCGCAATACAACATCAACGCCTTTACCAAAATCTATTAATCTATTTTCTATAAAAATATATCTTATAGGGAGTATGGTTTGAACATCATTATAGAAAAAAACTCCTTTGGGTTGCAATAATGTATCATTATTCATTTCTAAAATTATACCAATAACTGCTGCTGCATTTGCAGGTAAAAATATAGATATATTTCCTTCATTATAAACAATATCTTCATCAACTGAAAAAACCCCAGTATAGACAAAAGTTATTCCATCACGCGTTTCTGTTATTTGTGATTGGTCAGATAACATAATTGGAATACTTGCATACCTATCTTCTCCACCATCGTCACTACCGATTTTACTATATGCAGGATATTTTCCTATATCTGTCGGATCAAGTAATAAATAAGAAACATTATGTGTTTTCATAAAACTCAATGCTGTTTCAGGTTTAGGTGTAGTTAAAACATATCTTCCTATCAAATGGTCCCAATAACCACTTGCATGTCCTCCATCAGTCACTGTCGGTCGTTTTGCCAAATATTGAACCCAATAACCATAATCCCACCAATGAACAAATATTGAACCTTCTTTGGTATTATCTCTTACCCATGACATTGCATTTTGCCATTGATAATTTGCGGATGGACCCATATATTTCGCTTGTTGATTTATTGTGGTTACAAAAATAAAAAAACTTAATATTAATCCAACAACCATTGCTCCAGCAACAATAAATAAAAACAGTTTCAATAAACTATCATTGCTTTTTCTTACATATTTAAACAAACTAACAATTGCATATCCAACAATGAAACAAACAAAGGCAGTGACTACGAAAAAAAGTCTTATAGCCCCTCTTCCTGCAATTAACATTACAATTGTTAAAGAAACTGTAAGAAGTAATGTGCTTTTAATCTTAATTTCATCATGAAAATATAACCAAATACAACATCCAAAAAACAATAATAAACTTCCAAAATAAATAAATTGACTTATAAAAGTAGTTCCATCCAATATTGATGTTGGTGAAATTCTACTAAATAAAATTCCAGAAATCATAATTATCCAAGTTATTAAAAATAATACTTTGTTTTTAGTTTTTCCCACGCATTTAGAAACTTCAATTCCAAGAACCATCAGTGCAGTATAAAACATCCAAAAAAACACGTTACCAATTTGATTCATCCAATTTACAAGATATGGTTGGATATTTTCAGCAACTGTTAATCCAATTCTTTCTGCACCAAAAGGATGCAAAAGACTCCATATAACATGAGGAATAAAAGAAAAAACATTTATTCCATTAAAGAATAAAAAAATTACTCCAAGAACAGCCGCAATCAAAGTACTGAATACTAATCTATATCTCAATATTTTTTCTTTTTTCAATTGAAACATATAATCAACAATTAAAAATAACAAAATGCCACCATTGACCATTGCCCAAACTGCAAGAAGAGCTCTATATAAAACATCATATAAACTAAATCCGTACATCATCCCAAATAAAACACTTGATGCAAACCAAACAAAATAAAATATTAAAAAATTAAAACGAAATTTTTTATCCATATTTTTTTCATTGATTAACCAAAATGCCAGCATAGATAATGGAATTATAATAAAAATAAAATTTGATACCCCACCCCAACTAGCTAGAGTAAAAGCAGTGAAAAATCCAACAAGCAATCCCCACAAAATATTTTTTCCTGTACTTACATTGGTTCTTTTATCTAGAAACTTCAAAAACAAAGCATAACAAAGCATAACTGCAAAAAAGGCAAATATCCCAATGGCCTCATGATCAGAAAATCCAGGCATTGTTCGATGAAGATATGTGGGGATTATAGTAAGAATAATACTACTAATTAATGCAATACCTCTTGATTTTGTTAAAACACATACTAAAAAGAAAAAAGTAATAAGTCCTAATATGAAAAATATAACAGGTGAAATAATGACAATAAATTGTATAGTAACATCACTATTAATTATATGTACTAATTTATACATTACTACATTGGCCAATGGCAGAATTTCATTGGTATATGAAACACTTAGCGCGGGATATCGCATAACATCTATTTCTGGCAATGGTCCTTCTAACATTGTTTCAGCAACTCGCAAAAAATAAAATGGGTCAAGCGCCATTGGAATATATTTTCCACTTGTTGAATCTTTAAGCAATGGAAGGTTTTGAAATCTTATATAAGAACCACCAATAATAAGTGCTAAAAGCACAACTATACAAATTATGTTCATAACTTTTTTTTGTTTCAAAAAACTAGTTATATTATTTATTTTTTGTTTTATTTCATCCATTTTTAATACAACGGTTGCATCTATTTCCAATACAACCAATAAATTTTTTATTTTTAAAAATTTGTGTAATCTCACATTCATTAGTGCAATTAGTTCCATAACATGTTTTAGTTGTAAATTCACTGTCCATATTGGAAAATCCTTTAAATTTGCTATTCCCCTTAATGTCTTCTTTTGTCAATATCGCTACTCCTAATGCACCCATCAATTCTGGATTTTGTGGAACAATAACTTTTTCATTAAGTTCTTCCTCAACACACCTGATTAATGCTTTATTCTTCGCAGTAGCTCCTTGAAAGATATAAGGTGGAAATAATTGCATTCCTTTTGCTAACATTGTAAAATAATTACCAACTAGCCCGCGACAAACACCCATTAAAATATCTTCTTTAGGAACACCTTTATTTAATTTACTTACAACTGCAGATTGAGCAAATATACCACACTTACTTGGAATAATAACTTTTATTTTACTATTCAATGCAATATCTCCTATAGAATCTAATTGAATATCCATCCTATTTGCTATGGATTCAATCATAGCTCCTGTTCCTCCACCACAATCTCTATTCATTTGAAAAGATGTTAAATTTCCTTCTGAAATAATCATTAATTTGCAGTCTTCTCCTCCAATATCCATTATTGTTCTTACTTTAGGATATAAAGTTATAGTAGCAATATAATGGGCAATAATTTCACTTTCAATAATGTCTCCACCGATTATTTTTGAAATAAATTCTCTCCCACTCCCAGTTATCCCAACACCATTAATTTTTTCTTGAACAGATAAATTTGATACAACTTCCTTGATTGTGGCTATTAATCCATAATTTTTAGTGTAATGCGATTTAATTATTCTATTATTCTCATCAATAACTACACCTTTTATACTCACACTTCCACAATCGATTCCTAAATAATGTTTCATTTTTTATTTCTCCTTAATAATTTTATAAATGTTTCAAGTCTCGTATCAAATCCCGCTTCAAAAAGATTTTCATCAATAGGAAATCTATAAACTGGAATTTTATAATCTTCACTTATCATATTCATTGACATCTCAATCATCGTTTCTGGCATACAACTTAATGGTAGTAAATGTATAACTCCATCAAAATTATTTTTTGCATAATATATAGTATTGTAAAGGCTTTCCCACCCATGACCTCCGATTCTTTTTGGAAAATATTTTTTTACTTCATTGTTTATTTCTTCATCCTCATTTGTTAAATGAATTTGGTGTTTCAGAAACCAAGAAAGAGTTATTGACATATGGACACCAACGCCTAGTTTTTTTAATTTATTAATTATATCATAATTAGTACTATGCTCCCATAAAGTATATACTTCACCAACTAATCCTATATTAATATCTTTTTTTTCAAAAGTATATTCTCTTTTTTCAATTTCTTTTATTTTTTTCCAAGTTTTTTTAATTGCTTTTATAACTTGAAAATAAGATAAGTCAGGGTTAGTTTTTTTAAGAGATTGTATTATATTAGTTCCTCCACTCATAATATATACCATATCAAACTTATAACCTAATCTTTTTAGTATATTTTCTTGAACATTACTATAAAAATTAAATCTACAAGTTTCTAAGACTTTTTTAGAAGGTTTTACTCCAATACCAATAACAACTTCTGCACCTTTATTTAACCCTTGTATTAAGTTCCCTAATGTTGTTTTAAAAGGAAAACAAACCATATCAGCACTATGTTTTACACCTAATTTGATAGTTTCCTGTGTAGTTTTTGGTGGAGTTATTGGTTCATAACCTAATTCTCTTGTTAATGTTTCAAATGCTTCTGTATAATGTCCCATTGTTGGAAATGTTGCTTTTCTCGCTTTTGCTACTTTACTTTTTTCTATCATTATTTTAATATCTCCACAATTTTTTTGCTTATGTCTTTTTCTTCGTATGGATTTTTGAATTTTTCAACTTTAAACTTTGGTGATAAATATTCTTGTATCTTCTTCTTAGTTTCAACAACATCAAGTTTAGACAAAAATTGAAAATTTGTTTGTAACCCTTCTTGTCTTTCAGTATTCATTCTTAATATAATACATGGTTTTTGAAAAATTAAACTTTCTTCTTGCATACTACCACCATCACAAACAATTAAAGAACACTTACTCATCTGATAAATAAATGAAACGTAATCCATATTTTTTCCAAAATGAATATTTTTATTGTTTTCTAATTTTTTAAACAATCCAAATTCTTTTAATTTAGCTCTAGTATTATCATGCAATGAAAAATAAACAGGAATAGTTATTGACTTTAAAATTTCAACTATTTTAGTTAATCTAATTGGATCCTTAATATTTTCATGTCTATGTATTGTAACCAATACAAATTTATTCTTATTAAATGGTTCTATTTTCTTTTCTTGAGCCATCTTAAAAGCACAATCAACTGAATCTAATATTGTGTTTCCTAGTTTAATTATAGTTTTTCCTCTATATTTGCCTTTAGTTAAATTTACCCTTGACAATTCTGAAGGAGCTATTAATATATCTGAAAATTTAGTTACAATTTTTCTTATTATTTCTTCAGGAAATGGTTCCCGATTATTATTACTTCTTAATCCACTTTCTAGATGCACATTCCTATATTTTTTAAATAAATTTAATAACATTGAAGAACTAATTGCTGCTACACCAGTGCTCATTGTGTCTCCATGAACAATTATGAATTTTAAATTAGGTAATTTCTTTAATTCTTTTCTAATTTTAAATATCATTCCACATGCCCATTTTATCGCTTTTGATTCTTTAGCATTAAATTTTGAGCTTTCATCTGGTTCCACGCTTAAAATAACATCTGGTTTTTTTGTTCCAAATATTTCACATAAATCTCCTAATTTATGTTGACCAGTATGTATGAAATAATAATATTTATCTTGTTTTTGTAATTCTAACATTATTGGAAATGTTTTAATATATTCCGCACGAGTTCCTATAATTATTGCTATTTTTGATTGGATTGTTTTCTGTTTTTCCAGCTCACACCCTCGATAACGTAAATCATAAAATCTACCATCTTTATCACACTTAACATTATTAGCATTATAAAGTTCACAATTTACCCAATAAGGACATTTTTCTTTTATCATTTTAATCTTTTCAAATCCTCCTTTACCATTGAAAAAACTAATGTTTCAAAACTTGTTTTAGGTTCCCATTTTAATTCTTCTTTTGCTTTAGTAGCATCTCCTTGCAATAATCTTACTTCATTAGGTCTAAAATATTTTTCATTTATTTGAATAATTTTATTTCCATTTTGGTCATATCCTTTTTCTTTTAATCCTTTGTTTTTCCAAATTATTTTAATTCCTATAGAATCAGCAGCAATTTCCACAAATTCCCGGACTGTTCTTGTTTTTCCTGTTGCAATAACAAAATCTTGTGGTTTATCCTGTTGTAGCATTAAATACATAGCTCTTACATAATCTCCAGCAAAACCCCAATCTCGTTGTGCGTTTAAATTTCCTAATTCTAGATAATCTTCTCCTGTTTCTCTTTGTGGCAAACCTAATTTTATTCTAGCAATTCCATCTGTAAATTTTCTTGTAACAAATCCAATTCCACGTCTTGGGCTTTCATGATTAAATAAAATACCTGCACAAGCAAACATTCCTTTTTTCCTTTCTCTTTCAATCGCTTCATGTGATTGTAATTTTGCTTTAGCATAAGGACTAATTGGGTTAAAAGGTGTTTTTTCTGTTTGAGGAGTTTCTATCACATCACCAAACATTTCGCTAGTTGAAGCTTGGTACAATTTTGCATCAGGAACATATTTTTTAATACATGAAATGATTCTTTCTACTCCAAAATAATTTACTTCAAGTGTATAAGCAGGTACCTTAAATGAAACTCCCACATCACTTTGAGAAGCTAAGTTATATACTTCATCTGGCATAGATTTTTCAAATGCTTTCTCCAATGAACTTAGGTCTGTTAAATCTGCACAAATTAAATTAATTTTTCCTGCAAGATGTTTGATTCTATCAAAAACCCCATCTGTACTTCCTCTTCTATATATTCCATAAACTTCATAACCTTTTTTTAGAAGAAATTCTGCAAGATAAGAACCGTCCTGCCCCGTAATCCCAGTAAGAAGTGCGACACGTTTTTTTATCATTTTTCTTCTTCCTCCTCTTCATCTTTTTTCCAATAAGGATATTTACTTGATTTATAAACTCTAGACAACACTATCCAGAGAAACAAACTGATAAAAAATACACTTATTACATATGGAATAATTTCTATCTGTTGCATAAAAAAGGACATAACCAATACCGAACCTATTCCGCCACCTAAACTCATAAGCAATACTTTAATACTATTTTCCATTTTTATATATCTCCTTATATTTTTTTGCAACCATTGTTAAATTATTTTCATCAAAATATCTTTGACATCCTTGACATATTTTTCCATAATTTTCTTTTTTCATGACTATTCTTATTGTTTGAGGGAAATCTTGGTCTGTTTTTGCTATTTTAATACAATTATATTCATTAGCAATTTCTCTACAATATGTTACATCACTTGCCACAACAGGCTTTTTCATTGCCATTGCATCTGCAAAAATTCCGCTACCAATACCTCCTTTATAGGGGAGTAAAATAATATCAGAAGCACTGAAATATTTCCACCAAAGTTCGTAAGACACAGGTTGAAAATCAAACCTAACATACTTTTCAAATTTATTGTCTTTTACTATTTTTTCGTTTAATTCTACAAATTGTTTTACTTTCTCTAAATTTCTATCATTTCCTCCATCAGGATTTGCTACAACTAAAATGGTTGCTCCTATTTTATCTGCTTGCTTTAATATAATATCATGTCCATGGTCAACAACCATTCCACCAATAATCAAATAAACAGGACCAGAAAGATTAAGTTCCCTTTTTGCTTCTTCTTTACTTATTGTTTTTATATTTTCTATAATTCCATGTGGTATTACTTTTATTTTATTTTCTGGAATATTATATTCATTTACTAAAATATCTTTAAAAAATTTGGCATGAACAATAATTAAATTAGAGGTTTTATTGATATGTTTATTTTGAAGTCTATATAAAAACTTTCGTAAAAATGTTTTTAATTTGCTTCCTTCGAATTTTTGATTTTGAGAAAGAACTGTGTGCATAGTAACAATTAAATTCTTCTTTTTTAATTTTGATAAAACAATAAAATATGGAAGTCCATAATTTCCTAATAAATTATATTCATGCTGTAAATGAATAATATCATATTTTAAAAGTTTTGAAATTTTTCCAAATAAAGAAAATGGTTTTCCTGCAATAAAAGTTTCTTCAGATATATCTATTTCTTGCTTATGCATGCTATCTATTAAATTAGAAGAATATGCTGAAATTCCTTTTTCTGATTCATGTGTTGGATATACCATTATAGTTTTCATTTGTTTTCCTCCTCATCTTTATTTTTTTCTTCATGAATATGAACTTCTGTTTTATTTTTTATAGTCGTTCCACTTCCCAATAATGTTATAACTAAAAATACTTCAATTCCAAAATATACCGTCCAAAACAAACTAGTAGATATAATTCCAAAAATAGGAAATTCAATAACTAGTGGATGTAAATGAATCTTATTTAAAAATTTTAACAAAACCAGTGAAAAATTATAGCCAACCATAACAAGTAATAATAAATATCTAAGTTTCATTTTGATTGCTCCCAAGTTTCTATGGTATAGTTTCCAAATTTATATTTTTGGCAAATTAAATTATCTATTTTTTCCCAATCGTGTAAACTTTCTTCTATACTATTATAACAAAGTGGTTTTCTATATAATTCATAATCACACCATTCAATACATTCACTATTCTCATCAAGCCATTCTGTTGTCAAATCTTCTTTCTTTAACGGCTCACAAGGAATATCAAAAAATTCTAAATTTTCTTCAGGAAGACAAATTGATGTACTTTCATTATTATATCCATTACTTATATTAGAACAACAAACAATCATTTCATTAACTTCAATTTGTTCACAAATTTGCTCTTTTTCAATCATAATTTCATTTGGACAATAAAAACAATAAGCCATGCAAGGATTTGTTGTGTTTTTAGCACAATCACAAACCACTTCCTCACATAATTTAGGAATGTTATAAGAAATACTTTTCCATTCACAAACTTCCTCATAAATTTTAAAATGAGGTTCAACAAAAAATCTACTAATCAAAAGTATTCCTAAAATTAAAACAACTATTAGTAAACCTATCACAACAATAGTTCCAATACTTATTTCTAATACTCCTTTTTTATTTTTCATTTTAATTTCATCTCCATCCTTGTAACAAGCATGAATTCCGGCAAAGGAATAATGAACGTTCCTCCTCTTTTGAGGTAATTCTTTTCTTTCTCCCTTATTCCTGCAAATAAGTGCCATATTAATACTAGTTGATAATCAGGATTTAATTCTTTCATTTCATCAATAGACATAATAGGAATTAAAGTTCCAATAGTTTTTTTATCCCATTTATCTGAATTCGCATCAGAAGCTCCTACAACTAAATCAGAAGTAATGCCAAAATATTGTAATGTGGTATTTCCTCTAGTTGATGCACCTAAAATACCAATAGTTTTTCCTTTATCATGTTCTTGTTTTAAGAAATCCATTACTTGTTTTTTAATTAAAGCAATTCTAGAAGCAAATTCTTTATACGGTTTTATAGTATTTAATTCAAGTTTATTTTCTTTAGCTTCTAGTTGAAGAATTCTTTTCTTTTCACCATTAAAACCTTCTAATTTACCCTCTTTAAGTTTAACATACGTCCTGATGCTTCCTCCATTTATATCATTTGTCTCAACATCAAAAATCTCAAATCCATGTCTTTCAAGTAAAGATTTTAGTGATAAAAAAGAATAATACTCACGATGTTCAAATACAATATTATC
>SDBV01010849.1_pt1 | contig 11907 bp, 9 predicted proteins | sample 2277081 | NCBI WGS metagenome assembly SDBV01 (sample SAMN10402039, study PRJNA504765) | marine sediment metagenome | isolation source: marine sediment core GS10_PC15, 223 cmbsf | place: Arctic Ocean: Southern Knipovich Ridge | collected 2010
GTCCGGTGACCGGTAGTAAGAATTCTCTTCCGGGTGGTTTTTGCATCAAATATCGCAATGATACCATGCCAGTTATCAGCTGCCACCCAGCGTCCGTCAGGACTTCCGGAAGCATGCCACCAGTTAACTTTGGATAGTTCACGTGCTTCAATTCCTTCCATCCAGGCACCTGCGCCTATAATGCGAATTTCACCGGTTTCTGAATCCAATACTTTTACATGAGCCTCCTCCGGGTGGTGTCCGCCAATAAAAATGATCTGGTCATTGACCCACCAGCTTTCATGGGTAACCAGTTCCCCGGGTTGCTGATAAATTGAACTGCCTTTTACAACATAAAACTTATCCCCCTTTTTCGATGCCACGGGATTCAGGGCCTGAGGATCTTCATCCCTGTTAAAGCGAATCAATTCACCGGAATCCGCTATATAACCATAAATTTCACTCCTCCCCGTCCGGTTTGATATGAACAGCATAACTTCCTGATCCAATAGCCAGCACCGATCGTGGAAATAGAGATTTGTATCATCCGATCTATGGGTGGTTATAAAAGTAATGGTTGCACCACTGGTTTCATCAATGATGACCTGTCTCTCGGGGGGCAGGATCTGGCACTGCCAGGTTTGGCTGAACAAAGATGTTGAATAAAGTATCAGAAAAACAGTAACTGAAAAGATATTTGTTCTCATCTGCTGCACCCCTGTTTTGATGAGGTTACTGATTGTCATTTGAATATTTCAATTCCCATAGTGCCCGGATCTTGTCCATGGTCCGCATGATTTGCAGGGACTCCTCCAATGGCATGAAAGGTGATTCCTTCAGCCCCTGTTTCATGCACCTCATCACTTCTTCAGCCTCATGGAATAAACCACCCACGATAATCTGATCTTCAATAACTTCGGTTACTTTATCATCTATTACCAACGTTGCTTTTGTTGGAATCGCAAATACTTCATCAATCTTAATGTATCCATCCGTTCCAAAAACATAAGCTTCATTGACAGCATTTGTGCGCAATGCAAAGGAGAGATCAGCAATTTCACCCCTGTCATATTTCAACAGTGCAACGCCCTGTTCATCAGAACCAATCTCTCCAATATGTCCGAATCCAAATACACTCTCAGGAGGTCTCTCAAATATCATGGAGGCAAATGAGATTACATACACACCAACATCCAGTAAACTTCCACCCCCAAGTTCCGGATTCAGATGACGTTGAGAAGGTTTGAATTCGCCCCGGGCACACCGGGATGCTCTGACCATTCTGACTTCACCAATTTTTCCGCTCTTTATCCAATGCCGGATTTTTTTAACCAGGGGAACATGCCTGGTAACCATAGCCTCCATTAAAAAAACATTCTCTTCCCGGGCAACACGTATCATCTCCTCTGCTTCCCGGGCATTGATCGTTAATGCCTTTTCGCAGAGTACTGACTTGCCCGCCCTCATGCACATCACGCTGTTCTCCAGGTGGAATGAATGTGGAGTTCCGATGTAGACCACATCAACCTCAGGATCATCTGCCAGCTCTGAATAAGAGCCGTAGGATCTCAGGACTCCATGCTTCTCAGCAAACTGTTTGGCAGTACCTGTATTCCTTGAAGATACCGCACTGATCTCTGCTTCAGGCAACATTTTTAAGGCTTCAGCAAACTTGCCTGAAATATGACCGGTGCTTAATATTCCCCATCTGATTTTTTCTGACATATCTAAATTTGAATTTATTGTTTTCCTGGTGCAGCCGCCATCTCAAAACGCAGTACCCCTCCATTTGCAATTTCTGAGTGTCTGATCCAGCTTCGGTCCAGGATCGTATCATTCAGCCAGATCTTCTGTACATACCGGTTTTCAGGGGCATGGTTATCCGCTTCAATCACGAGTGAATTTTCGCCGATCTTCACTTCTGCTTCCCTGAACAGTGGAGCCCCGATCTGATACACATCGGATCCTGCTACTGGATAAAACCCCAGGGAACTAAAAATATACCAGGCCGAAAGGGTAGCACCATCATCGTTGCCATCAAGCCCCTTGTAACTTGTGTCATATTTGTTATCAAGGATCCAGCGTACCCACTTTTGAGTGAGGTCCGGCCTTCCTGCTTCATTGAAGAGGTATGCCGCATGAATGTCGGGTTCATTACCGTGCCAGTAGTAAGATCCCGGATTCCATTTTCCCATGGTCGGATCTGACTTTGCAAAAAAATCATTCAGTTCACTCACAAAAAACTCCGGACTTTCAAACAGGGAGATCAAACCCGGTGCATCAAACGGAACTGCCCAGCGCCACTGAAGGGCACTGCCTTCAACGTAATCATCCGTATATTTCTCTTTCAGGTCCAGGTAGGTCAGCAGCAAAGGTTTAAAATCCTCCACAAAATCGCCACTGGCATTGCGGGGGTGAAAATACTGAGTCTCCGGATTCCAGGTATTTTGATAATATTTAGCATGCTCCGCAAACAAAGCCGCATCCTCTTTTTTACCCAGGGCTTCTGCCAATTGTCCGATGGAATGATCGGCCCAGGCATACTCCAGGGTTTTTGAAACAGCTTCATCCATCAGATCTGCAGCACAATAGTGATATTCCAGGTAAGACGCAATTCCCCGTCGCCCCGAAAACTCAGCACCCCGGGGCGTAGGTGCCAGGGCAGTGCTGCGCATCGATTGATAGGCATACTCCACATCAAAATCACGGATCCCTTTCAGCCACGCTTCGGTAATGGTTATGTCTGCCGGGGTTCCCAGCATTGAACCCGTATATCCATAACCTGAAGGCCAACGGGGAAGCCAGCCTCCCTCTTTTGCCATCCTTACCAGGGAAACCATCATATCCCGTTGATCGGATGGAGCAATAATGTTATACAAAGGATGCAGTGTCCGAAAGGTATCCCAGAGGGAGAGGTCCGTGAAATACCGAAAGCCATCGGCCTGATGTACCTGCCTGTCAAACCCAACATACTCCCCGTTTACATCATTAAAAACGGTTGGCATCTGGAAGGCCCGGTAAAGCGCGGTATAAAAAATGGTACGCTGCGCATTGGTTGCCCCATCTATCCGGATAAGGGATAACTTCTCCTCCCACGCAGTCTGTGCCAGGACAAGCAGGTCATCAAACTCCTCTTCACCGGCTTCAGCTTCGAGGTTGGCCCTGGCATTTTCAATACTGACATAGGATATGGCCAGTTTTAATCCGATAACCGATGCAGCGTCTATATTTTCAAAGCCCAGATCAATCCCTATATCTTCTCCTTCCACATCCGCCTGATCCTTAAAAAAGCGCTCCTCATTCCAGGTTCCATAACTATCAAACTCGCTGTCAAAACGTGCCACGAAGTAGACCCTGATCCCTCCGAACCGGCGGGCAAATGTACCAAATGTGCGTACGCTGCCTTCCACCTCCCGTTTATCAGGCAATATGGTTACCGTAGCTTCCCTGCTCTCTGCATCACCCAGTGCATTGCTGACATCAATTAATATATGAGGCTCCTCTCCCCCGGAAAAAGTATAACGGTGAATTCCAACACGTTCTGTTGCTGTTAATTCCACGAAGATCTTCTCTTCAGGCAACATCAGGGCATAGTATCCCGGGAAGGCAACTTCATCGCGGTGTGAAAATCGATAGGAGAGGCCTTTACTGCGGCTTTTTTTTGAAACGGGGCCGGAAGCAGGGACCACCAGGAAATGGCCACCGTCTGTTGCCCCTGTGCCGCTTAGCCTGGTATGGCTGAATCCGCTTACTCTGTTGTCACCATAATAATAACCAGAGGTGTTTCTGGCCCCTCGCTTGGTGAGGAAAGAGATCGTTTCGGGACTCAGGCGGACCATCCCGAATGGAAGTGCAGCACCGGGAAAATTATGTCCGCAAACCCAGGGATAGCCCCCTGTACCTATGAACGGATTTACATCTTTTACCAGTGGTAAAACGGGTCGGGCAGCATTTGATATCAGTTGGGGTTCGGCATTGACAATATGCCTGTACCTGAGCCAGAGAATACCGGCAAACATCAAACCTGCCAGGATCACCAGGCCTGACCCGCGCAGTAAGATTTTAACGATTCGCTTCATAAGGGTAAGATCCTGATGCGGGCATACCGCATCTCATTTTTATCATCCTTTCCATAAACGTCAATAATGTTGGACGTGGGTGAACCGCTGCGGACAGTAGCTGTAAAAAAACTACTGATCGGCCTTTGCAGTTCTACCCTGACCGGTGCACTCAGGCTATGATCCGCTAAAACCTCAACAATTCTGTTCTCCCCAAATTCATTGCTTTCGCCATGCACATAATAAAAAATTAACAGGCGGTTTTCGGGGGTAACCTGAAAACGCCCGCGGCCCGGTTGGAGCTCATCCTCCTGATCACTTAACATAATGGGCTGACGAAAAATTACCTCTCCATCTTTAATGATGGCGTAGTTGAGGGCATGGCTCTGTTCTTCATCCGGAAAAAATTCTTCGTGTAATCTTTCCATGTATTGTTGGGCTCAATAATATCACTGACACCCAAAAAATGAACTTCCCTGTCTTTGAGTTGTACAACCGGGTAACAAACACGAACAGCCCGGGGTACCCCATAATCATCTTCCCATGGCCAGGTTAATTTACCCTGGCTCCTCCAATTCCCATCACCATCAAGAAACGACCATTCTGCATGCGAATACCCGATATTCTGGAAAAGGATCAACTCATTTGCCGGGCCATCCACTGCAAAGCTCCTGTAGGAATGTTCTGTAAATTCCGGATTGCCTTCCCAATCAGGTTTCAGGGTATCATAGGTTGCACTGATATCCTTAGCATCAAATTGCAGAATTTGAGGTTCAGCCGGACCGTCATAGCTGCCTGGTTCAGTGAGTGTAGGATTCACTGAGAGGAGAATCTTTCCATCGTTGATCAATCCAAGGGGAGAGGGTTCCCGTGTACGGCCTTTCTCATCCTTTAACAACATCTCCCAACCCTTGTCCGTACGTTCAAATAACATCCACCGCGTATTGTGCAGTGGCTCCAGGTCCCCGAGAGTCTCCAGTCCCGAAACAACTACATGATCTCCGAATCGTACGATACAGGTGTTGCCATGGCACCACATGGGCCCCGCACCGTTGTCCGCCGGCTCATATTCGTACACTGTATCCTCTGCTTCGACTTTAACCCCGAATCCTGGTTCGTCAGAGTTATTACACGACCACAATAACATTGCGGATAAAATGAAGACAAGAGGCAGGATGAAGCGTATTTTATTCATTTTGTCAAGAGATCGTTCTGATAAGTTCATGCTTCATTTTGATCTGCTATCTCAGCCATATATATATCAGGATCGTAATGATCGATAAGATCAGCAGATGCAGCCTCCAGTCTGATAAACCTGAAAATTGCGCAATTCTCCCTGAATAGTTGATGGTTGTTTTCTCCAGCTTATCAGGATCGGTTTTTGGTGTAAATGCAGAAACTGCAAAGAGAATACCCGTGATCAATATAGTGGCCCACAAGCCCCGAAATCCAAAGTTAAGTGTCAGCTTATAATGAAGAAATGGAAACAACCTTTCCCCCGCTTCTGCACCTATAAACTGATCAATGACAAAGATGGTGGCAAAAATTAATCCCACTGCAACTGACACGATTGCAGCTTTCAAAGTTACTTTCTTACTGATGATCCCAAAAAAGATGGCCGGGAAAACAGGTAAAACAAGGTATGCTGAAATGGTCTGCAAGTATTTATATAACCCTTCATCATTTTTGTAAACCAGGTAGGCAGCACCGATACCGAACAGGGTGACAATAAGGATGACAACCCGACCAACCAGCACCTGTCGATTCTCTTTCATATCCGGATGGGCTTTCACGACAAAGTCCCTCACAACCAGTGTTGAGACAGAGTTCAATACAGCAATGAGGGAGGTTATTAACGCGGCCAGCAGGGAGGCCAGTACCAACCCGCGTAATCCAGACGGTAGAAGATTATTTAGCAGAACGATAAAAGTTTGCCGTGTCTCATCCCCTTCGAGACCGGGATATAAGGCATAAGCGATAACTCCGGGCAGGGCAAAAATAAAGACCGGAAGGAGTTTAAGCAGTACCGCAAACATCGCTCCCCATCTCGCCTGTTTAAGATTTGGAGCTGCAAGCACCCTTTGAACATTGACCTGGTCAATGCCCCAGTAAAAAATGCCTGCATAGAATGCTGTGGCAAGAATTCCCCAAAAAGGATAGACAGGATCATCATAGGGCTTGGCAATATGCATTGCTTCAGGCACTTTCTCCATCAACCCACTCCAACCCCCTACTTTATCAAGCCCGATAAACAACATAATGCTCGTTCCAACAATCATGATGGTTGCCTGGATCGTATCCGTGTATGCCACCGCCGTAAAACCCCCGATAATCGTAAACAGTGCAACAATGAATCCGGTGAAAATTATGGTTGTCATAATGTTCCATCCCATCAGACCATTCAATACCAGTGCTCCGGCAAACAGTGTAAAGGCAAGTTTGGTCATCACGCTAATAACCAGCATCAGGCCTGAGAAAAATGTCCGTGCCTTCTCATTGTACCGTATTTCGAGAAATTCAGGGATTGTGAATATCTTGTTTTTCAGGTAATAGGGAAATAGAATTGCACAGGCAAAACCGAGGGTAATTCCAGTTGTAAGTTCAACTGAACCTGCAGAAAGGCCATACCTGTATGAATCGCCGGAAAGGCCCACCAGGTGTTCGGCACCAATATTTGTGGCAAAAAGTGATGCCCCGATTACCGGCCACAGTATTTTTCGGCCACCCAGAAAGAAATTCGAACTGCTCTGGCCGGCCTTTGCCCGGTATGCCATATACAAGCCAATTGCCAGGCTGCCAAAAAGTACCACAAGGCCTACTATCCAGTCTAATCCGCTAAGTGAAATATTCAATTCCTTACAATTTATTATGATTATTTACCTGCAATCTTTTTCAAGCGTCTAACACTTTGAACCATGGCCCTGACTGTATGATAATTTATTTTCCAGGAGTGTCCCATATGCTTCCAGATAGGTTCTCCTTCCCTTGTGAGCAAAGGATACCATTCACCCACATCCCGGTTTATTACCTTGCTGAATACAAAATTGTGAACATTTTTATAGGCAATCCAGTATTTTTCATTTTTAAAAAGCAGGCAGGCATCGAGAAGACCAATCATCACTTCTGCCTGCTGCCAGAACTCCTTCTCCCTGTCATAAACCCCACCGGAGTGCGGACCCTCTACAAAAACACCACCATATTCCGTATCAATGCCATTATCGATTGTATGATCAAATATTGAAGCAAATAAATGACGATAGCTATCCTGATCCATACCCAGAATTTCAAGGGCATGGTTAAGGAGCCATGCAAATTCTGCATTGTGACCATAGCAGGTATTATCGGTTGGATTATTCTTTTCCCCCATTCCGGAATACCGGTCCCAGCCCCATACAATATCAAATTTAATCTGTGGTGCAACCTGCCAGTCTGCGGTAAACTGGGGAATGCCGGTTTTGTACTCGGGATGTATCATCCTGTAAAGCAAGATCTCAATATCCTCAAGCAATTTCCTGCGATGTACCTCCGCCTGACTGCATTCAAAAAGTGTGGTAAATGCCTCCATCAGGTGCATATGTACATCGAGGGTTTTACGGTCGCCACCCTTGCTGCCCGGACCAGCCAGTGTCCAGTCTCTGTCAAACATTTCAAAATAACCTCCAAACCGGGTATCGGTGCAATGTTTCTGTACCAGGTCAAAAGTTTTTTCAGCGTATTCTATTCCTCTCCGATCACCCGTTGCCAGTGTATATTCACTCAGGCTATAGATGGCAAAACTATGACCATAAAGAACCTTTTGATCCATTTTCACGTTCCCGGCACGATCCATCATCCAGAAAAAGCCTCCATCTCTCTTATCCCACATCTTATCTATCATAAAGGCAACCCCATGACCGGCCAGTTCAGCCAGCTTACCATCCCCATAACCTGCCCTGTGCGCAGATGAAAGTGTGTACAAAGACCTCGATTGAGCTATGAGTGATTTTTCATCCTCTCCTGTGTCCTCTCCTTTTTCATCAAAATGTGTAATATACCCGCCATTCTCATTATCAATCATGCGGGTTGTCCAGAAGGGTAAAAGTTCATTCACCAGGTGGGTCTTCGCTTCTTTTAAATATTTTTTAATCTCTTTTTTTTGCATGATCCAAATATTAAATCAATGTTATTTGGAAATCAATTCAAACCTCTGCTAAAAGTAGTTGAAAAATTATTTGACGCAAATAACTCATAAACCATAACAATATAATATTAGTAATTGTGAAGATAATGGTTGCGTCAGGTCTGAAAATGTAATTAATTAGTTCTCTGATAATGTGGGATTAAATGGAGATTGCTAAAAACCTAAAAATGATCATGCAACGTATAACAATATTTTTCCTTGTAATCCTGGTTTTTTCGTGCAAAAACCAACATTCCACCGATGAAAATCAAGATGTAAAGAATGAAGGCGCTTACATAGATATTCCTTTTGTACAGGAATATCACGAAGGATATATTGTGGATGAGAAAACTCCGGGGACCAATGACGTCAGGGCCATTCAACCGGACAGAAATGATAACATCTGGATTGGGACCAAATCCGGTGCTTACATGAAAAACCAGGATGGTCGTCAATGGAAATTAATGATCTCAGGTGCAGATCAGGGCCCTGCCTATGACATAAATACCGATCTCCATGGTGTCGTCTGGATCGCCGCCTGGAACGGGATCTGTAACAACAATTCCGGGAAAATGGAGAAGATTGAAGGGCCTGATCCACCACTGGCTAAAGTGATTGTAGCAGATGAAGGAGTTTATGCACTGGGACCATACGGGATATGGTTGTATCGAAATAATTCATGGGAGAAGAAAAACTATTCCACTGCCAGAAGCATGCGGGCAGCAGTGTCGGATGGCAATGGAGGCCTTTGGATTGGAACCGATGTAGGGCTGTATCATTGCAATGATGAAAGAACAAATCTATTCCAGGATCAAAACGAGTTGATAAGTGCCTATGTGCGCGGATTGGATTTCACCGATCAGGGAGAATTGTGGGTGGGTTGCCTGGGGGGTGTTTCCATCCGAAATACAAGCCGGACAATTGGCGCAAAGTTGCCTGAGGACGGGATCCCCAATGCATGGGTTAATGTTGTGAAAAAATCGCCGGACGGAACAATGTGGATAGGCACCAATTACGGTATCACCCGGTTTACGACCGGTGAAAAAGAATATTCTGTGCGATTAAGCAGACGTTGGTTGATGTCCGATGAAGTAAGGGACATTGCATTCGATAAAGAAGGAAATGCATGGATAGCCACTGCCAACGGGGTAAGTGCCATCAAAAAAAGAGAAATGACGCTGGCACAAAAGGCTGATTTCTTTTACCGGAAATTGATTCAGCGCCATGTGAGAGAACCGTGGATTGTCAACCGCTTCAGGCTGAATGTGCCAGGCGATACCACGACCATTGAGGCTACTGATGATGACAATGATGGTGAATATACATCCATGTATCTCGCCATGGAGTCTTTCCGGTATGCAGTAACAAAAGAGCCTGAAGCCAGGGAGAGGGCAAAAAAAGCATTTGATTTTCTTCACTTCCTTAGGGAAGTAACAGAAATGGATGGTTTTTTCGCCCGAACGATAATACCGGTCTCCTGGGAGAGATCGCACGACATGAACCGCACCTATACACCTCAGGAACTGGCCGAAGAGATCATCAGCAATCCAAGGCAAAAACCGGTGGAAAAACGATGGCATCTATCGAAAGACAAAAAGTGGATGTGGAAAGGAGATACCAGTAGTGATGAGCTGGACGGGCATCTGTTTGGTTACTATTGCTATTATAATTTCGTGGCTGATGAAAAAGAAAAAGAACGGGTGGCAAATCATTTTAGCAAGATTATGGATCACCTGATGCGGAATGATTTTAACCTGACCGGGGTGGATGGAAAGCATACAAAATGGGGGGTGTGGTCTCCACAAATTTTGAATCATGATCCGGAATGGGCTCCCGAACGGGCTTTGAATTCACTCGAGTTACTCTCTTTTCTAAAGTTCACTTATCATATAACAGGGGATGAAAAGTATCAAAAAGCCTATTTAAAATTAATAGATGAAGAGGGTTACCTGGAAAATGCGAAAATGTTGCACCATACGAATCCTGCGTGGGAGACATATTTTGATATTTACCTGGCTTTGTATGTCTATCCTCCTCTGTTGATGTATGAAGATGATCCCGCAATTAAAAGTGAATATCGGGCACATCTGGATCAGTGGTTTGATAAACACAAAGAAACGAACAGCCCTTTTGTCAATTTTACTTACAACTATCTGGTTGGCGGACAGGATGAATTGGATCATTCCATCTTTTTCCTGAAAGACGCCCCCCTTGATCTGGTGGATTGGCAAATTGATAACGGAAGGCGGGAAGACCTGCAGGTGGTTCGGGAGCCTATTCTGGAAGAGCTGCAGGTGGACCAGTTAAGGCCGCCAAGCGAATACCGCACCATTCGCTGGGACAGAAATCCATATGCATCAATAAGTGGGAACCCGGCACAGGAAAGAGATCCTGTTTACTGGTTGCTGCCATATTGGATGGGGAGGTACCTGGAATTAATTAAATAGCAAAATGATGTTATTCAAAAAGAGTTTTTAATTTCTTTAAACCAGATATCATGAGAACACTAAGCAAGTTAGCACCCGGATGGTGGGACTACACCACACTTGATAAAGAATTACTCGATGATGCAGCCTCTCTGGATAAGAAAGCCATTGAAGGCCTGGGCAGGGAAGGATTTAAAATATGTATGTATGATACACGTGAAGAGTTTTTTCTTGCTGAAGCATTGGAATATATCAATGCCTGGCAGCAAGCAACAGAAAGTAACCCAGCCGGGATATGCGGACCTATCGGCCCGACGGAACAACTTCCATTGGTTGCCCGGTTGGTCAATGAATTGAATATTTCTCTAAAAAACTGTCACTTCTGGGGAATGGATGAATGGGTGGTGGACGGGAAAGAAGTTTCCATGGATTTTCCTCTGGGTTTTGCCAGAGCGGACATGGAATTGTGTTTTGATCGCATACGACCCGAGTTAGCGATGCCGAAAGAGAACCTGCACTTTCCTGCTGTTGATATTTCGGAATATATTGAGAGTTGGGACCAGGCACGTTGTGTATGCATGCAGGGTGGCCAGGGAGAGGTGAAACACTGGGCTTTTAACGATCCCCCAAAACGTTCTGGTGAATATACAGATGCTCCTCCACCTCCTGAAATTTACAGAAAACTTGGGACAAGGATCGTGGATCTGCATCCCCTGACCCTGATGCAAAATGCACGTACCTCCGGTGGAGGAGCTGTTCAAAATGTTCCACATCAAGCGATAACTGTGGGGCCTGTTGAGACCTGGAAAGCCGAAAAAGTATCCATATGGCATCCGGGATACCACGATAATCCTTTTGGTATGCGGCTCACCGCTCTTATGATCTCAAAAGGCATATCAGATTCATCTGTACCCATGTCTTTACTGGCAGATCACCCCAACGTACAGTTTAATTATCTGCGAAGTGGAATAGGAACATGTGTAATTGAAATGCATTAATATGAAGACCCGAGTATTTGCTTTGGCCGCTCACCCGGATGACATTGAATTTGGCATGAGTGGAACCCTGATCCTCCTTGCAAAAGCAGGATGTGAAATTCATTATATGAATATTGCCAATGGCTCTTGCGGCACAGCGGAGCATGATACAGATACAATTGTAGCCTAAAATCGGTTTTGTGGTTAATAACCATGTTGATAAATAGACTCTAACCGATTATAATACAATAATATAATATGTTATATTCATCGTTATAAATATAATAACGATGTCATATATTGTTGAA
>SDBV01010850.1_pt1 | contig 11905 bp, 19 predicted proteins | sample 2277081 | NCBI WGS metagenome assembly SDBV01 (sample SAMN10402039, study PRJNA504765) | marine sediment metagenome | isolation source: marine sediment core GS10_PC15, 223 cmbsf | place: Arctic Ocean: Southern Knipovich Ridge | collected 2010
GCATAAGGTCAGGTTGAATTTTACAAATGTTTCCCAGGCAGATGATGGCACATTCGGAGGAGCACTCACAGCAGAGAGAATAGTCCAGATAGATGTTGAGTTCAATGTTTTAGAGATTTGGGGCGGTGTAATTAATTTATCATCTACAGGAGATGTAAATATTTCAGGAAGGCTCCATATAGGAGGAGGAAATTTATCCGTAAAAAGCGGTGGAGGAACTTCATTTGATTGCGGCCCAAATGATTCAGGAGTATGGAGCTGCAGCTAAAATGAAAACTCTATGGTCAGTATTATTGTTGATTCTCAGTGCATTAATTGGAGGAACTGTAACAGAGTTGACAGATGATAAAATTGATATTCCAATTCTTGAGAAGCCAGAGACTCCTGAAAAGATTTGCCCTGATGCAATAATTCTTGCCTATACTGCAGACGGTGAAAAACATATCTGCGAATGTGTAGGGGCTTATTGCCCATGCACTAACACAGAGGAGATATTATCCCAGTTAGGTTAAAATGCCAGAGCAGGTATTTCAATCCATAGCCACTAAGGAAGGCTCAGTAGAAAAGATTCCTGTGAATTCTAATGACATAACAAACAAGAATTATGTTGATAATTTAATTGTTACTTTGACGGTAGGGACACTCCTGGTCACTGCAATTGTGATAGGAGGGCTGATAAAATTAAATGAGGTTGATGGAATTCTTTTTATTAATGCGTCGACAAAAATAAATGGCAGCCTAAATGTTTCTGATAATTTAAATGTTAATGAGACGCTGTATGTTATTGGTGATAAGGTTGGGATTGGAATAATACCAGAAACTTTGTTAGATGTTTGGGATTCAACACAAAGTAGAATACAAATAGGAAGAAGTGATGCTCAAACTGCAAAATTAGTTTTGGATTATACTGGCACATCAGCAAATATAGGGACTTTTGCACCTGATAGCTTAAATTTTTATACCAATTCCACTATTAGAATTCGTATAACAGATTCAGGCAAAGTAGGAATTGGAACAATTTCCCCAGAGGGTGCACTTGATGTTACAGGAGGAAGTGCTATTTTTCATACAGGCAATATAGTGAACCCTTTTTATATAACTCGACAAGAAAGTACAGATATTAGAGAATCACTCCAGATATTTATAGATGATTCAAAAGTAAAATTTCATTCGATACAAGATGAAACAAGTGGACTTGGAAGGGCAGGATATTCTTTTAGAATGGGTAGTAAAGCTGGGCAGGAACCTTTCTTTGAGATTATAGATAATAGACTTGAAACAGATATTGTATTATTTAGGCTTCTTGAAAGTGGAAACCTGGGATTAGGAACAACAACACCGAAGGTAAAATTAAATGTTATTGGTGGTATCAATGCAACCGGAAACATAACAGGCAACTTTATTTTTGGGGAGACGAGCATTCATCCTGATGGAAATATTACTATTGATATAGAAACTCCGGGCGTTCACAAAAATATAACAGGATTCAATGAATCTGAGCTCAATGGGTTTACCCTGCAGGATAATGCGCTTGTTGCAGAGATTGGAGGAAGATATAAAATAGATTACTGGATATCATCAGCAGGAGGAGTTAATAATATTTATGAGTCTTGTATTGCAGTAAATGGCGAGCATGTAACTCCGCATGCGCACAGGAGACAGGGAACACCAGGTGACATTGGAAGCATGTCAGGAGGAGGAATCATCTCATTAAATGCAGGAGATATTGTTAATCTGCAGATACAAAATACTGAGGGGATTCAGGATGTTGATATATTCTTTGCCGGCATGAGACTGGTAAGGATAGGTGATTGAACATGAAAAAAATAATGATAGGGATTATTGCAATAATGCTAATAGCGTCGGCAGTGGCACTTAATTACAAAGGAAGTATTGACATAAACATTGAAGATGAAGCATACCAAAGCTTTGAGAATAAGGCAATCAGCGAGGGAAAGACAGCAGAACAGAAAGCAAATGAGATACTGCAGGGAGTCATAGAAGCACAGTATTTGAATGAACTTGAAGAACAAATGCATCAAGAGTTGAATATAATATATACAGCTAATGACGCTGCAAAATACAAGCAGGCAATAAGCTGCTTAGAAAAAATTTAAGGAGGTTAACATGAAACTAGCAGGAAAAGGTACGTACATCACTGCAATAGCATTGATTTTGTATGCTGTAGGCGGTTATGTTGCAGGAAAGATAGACATTAATCTGGCAATACCGGAGATATTGGCAGGAATTGGAATGATAAGAGCCAGGATGGCTATTGCAAAAGTCATTGCTTAAGAGTGCAAAAAACTCTCGACGAGGAAATAAGGCCTGCAGCCAGGATCTAGATCCTTTCCGGACTAGAACCTCGACGAGAGAGTTCCAAGGATCCTTGAAAAAGGATAGAACTGGAGAATAGTGAAAATAGAAAAAAATATCGAGGTGATCACCATGGTGATGCTATCAGTGGTATCATAGTGAGCACCTGGACAGGATAGATAATGAGACTAATTATAAAAATCTTTCTGTTCAGGCGTCAACAAAAAAAACACGTCTTAGATTTCTCGACGGATACTTGGTGCTGAAAGATGCGCCTGGGGCTGCAAGGCAGCCAACTGTGGAGATAACCAATGCTGCGGAGGCCTGGCTGAACATGATTATGAGGGCGAGCCTGGCCGGACAAATTGAGAATCTATAGGTAACATAATGGGGCGTCACAAAAAAAATGGGGCCTCCTGGTAAATCACTACTGAAATCCAGAGTTCCTGTGTGCTATGTGTTTTATTAATTACTACTTCTTGCGTATTAGTAATCTATTAATAAATTAAAATAAAAAAAAGAACGGGAGTAAAGAAAAAACGTCATCGTAGTAACGAAAAAACGAAAAGCTTATAAATGCAAGTAGTAATTAAAGAGAAATGAAAGAAAAAACAACAAGAAGCATAATAGCATGCCTTGTCACTCAATCAGAACAAAAGTGCAAGAAATGCCACAGCAAAGAGAAATGCAACAGACTGTTATTTGGTAATGAATATGAGAAAAAAAGGTGATAAACATGAAAATATCAGTAACAAGAGAGGAACTGCTAAAACTGGCTAAGAAGTTTAAGAATCCATACAGCTTAACAGAAGAATACACCTATGAAATTGAGCTGGACCTGAACCCATGAGAAAGAAAGAGAAAACAATGGAAAAAGAAAGAATATGGCATTGTCCAAAGTGTCACTTCACTGATTGCTCAGGAAGCGGAAAATTAGGAGATAAAAGGCATAGAGCATATAGAGGGGTTGATATTGGAGAATGTAAAAAAAAGCTGGAAGTATATGAGCAGAAATGAGAAAAAAAGAGTTTCTAAAGAAAAGTGAAGCCAGGATCATCATCTATCTGAATGGCTGTGCTAACTTTGCCAAGTCCGGCAGCAGAATATCTGAAACATTAAAGATGGACTACATATACCTGATGAAGCTACTCAGAGAGATGTATAACAGGGGCTGGCTTAAATCACATCAATATCAGCAGAGAAGCTATTATGAGATAACAGAGCATGCTCCTGTTGAAAAAGCAAAAGAAATATTAACAGATACACAAATAAAGTTAAATGTAAAGGTAGGCAATCAAGATGACCTTAGAGAAATTGAAAAGAGTTGTATGGAGATTAAGGGATTTAAAGGCTCCAGATAACATCTACACAAACGCACAAATAAGACGTGCAATTATGGAAGAGATTGGAATAGATGAAAGAACAATCAAACGCACAATTGAAAGAATGTTGGAGTTCAAGATGCTGGAAAAAGGAGAGTTTGGGAAGCTGAAACTGATATATGAGGAGGTAGAATGTTGACGCACACACAACTCAATAGTAATAACACGACACACGTTGGAAAGCCTGCCCTCGGCGAGAATCTTCGGTATCGGAGATACGAAGCCATTCTTGAGGGGCTTTGGCTTCAGGCTTTCAGCTCAGCAAGATGCTCCTTCATTCGCTCTTGCACAGATATAGACGGGAATTCCCGTAATCGGTGGAGCAGCCTTAACAATCCAGCTCCAATTTATAGCCGGTTAAGGCACTATCACAATGGGCCCTCAAACAATATCTACTCGGGCCCTTGTTCAACGTAATGCACGGATAAACCGGGGGTATACAATAACAAAATATGGTCATCACAAAATGCTCAATAACAGCCAAAATACATCAATTGCTAGCTATCCTGCCAATATAGGGAGGGGGGAAAGAAGAAACCCTTAGGAAGAAAAAAAGGGGGAGGGTGCCCTTGAAGCAGATATTTTTACCACTTATATATAGTGTCTCTGTGACACACACATGTAAAATTTTTTTGACTCGGAGGAAAAACAAATGAAACTAGACTTAATGGACTGGAAAAATGTTGAAGCAAATACAGAGAGGTCAATAAGGACAGCTGAAGTGACAATAGTTTTAGAAGAAATAATGCTGAAGCATGCTAAAGAAGAAATCAAAAAGCTCGACGGTAAAACATCAGAAGAAGAAAAACAACTGGAAAAGAATAAGAAGTTCAAAGCTGAGCAAGACTTGAAAAACAAACATTAAAGGGCAGCACAAACCATCACCAGGTTAAAGCTTTGGTGAGGATTGTGCTGCATGTAGGAGTCAACATCTGAAACCGGGTTGGCAATAAAGGGAGGGTTTGAAATTCCTCTTTTCCCATTCCTTGCCCGGCAGAAAAGTTAGGCACTATGAATGTTAGGCACTAAAAATGGAATTTGACAAATGGCAGCAGGAATTGATTGACCACGAAGGTAATGTTACAGCTGCATGTGGAAGGCAAACAGGAAAGAGCACAGCTGCAGGGAGGAGAAGAGCAAATCAGATGATAAAGTATCCTTGCAGTATTTCTTTAATGACAGCTCCATCACAAAGGCAGAGCTCAGAATTGTTTATCAAAACTATGGGATGGCTGTATGATGCACACCAGAAGGCCATAGATGCTGCAGGAGGCTATCAGGACAACCCAGGCATATCTGAGAAAAGAAATGCGGAATTAAAGCGGTTATTTGAAGCTAAACACGGTATTTTTAATGAAACGCCAATAAAAACAATGGTTGTGCTGAAAAAAGACTTCTCAAAACCACAGGGGAGAGATAATAAAGGATCTATTTGCTATGCACTGCCGGCTGGAAAAACAGGAACTTATCTGAGGACGTTTGCACTGGATTTTCTGGATATAGATGAGGGAGCAGGTGTGCCTGAACCGGTATATATTGCACTAAAGCCAATGCTGATGATAAGCAAGAAAAAAAGAGGCCTGGGCTGGGAATCATTCTATGGAACACCATTTGGAAAAGGAGGATTTTTCTATGATTCATTTACAGATGATGATTTCAAGCAGTTCCATGTAAGCTCAGAAGATTGTGAGAGGTTTCCAAAAAAAGAATTAATGAAAGAAAAAAAGAGGCTGCCAAGATTAATATACGCCCAGGAGTATTTGGGAGAGTTTGTTGATGAGTTCAGGCAGTTTTTTCCGACGGCGTTAATAAAAAGCAGAATGACTTTTATAGGATGGGATTATAAAACTCAACACAATCCCGGCCTGAAATATTTTCTTGGAGTTGATGTTGCAAGATATGGAGAGGATGAAAATTCTTTTATTATTGCAGAAATGCAGAATAACGGCCAGAAAAGTTTGAAGATTGTAAAAGTTGAAACTACAGAAAGAGTCAGCCTCGTCGACACAAGAAATAAGATATTATTTTTGGATAAGATGTTTAATTTTAACAGGATTTTTATTGATGATGCCGGGCTGGGGTCAGGGCTTAATGATATGCTAATAGAGGAGCTTGGAAGAAAAGTTGTGGGGCTTGGAAATGCAAAAAAAACTGTAGATGCTGAAGGGCAGAGAAACAAGATCTTCAAAGAAGATTTATACTCGAATGCTGCTGCAATGATGGAGCAAGACGGTAAAATAGAAATAATTAATAATCTGATGCTGCTGAAAAGTTTAAGGAGCATGACTTTCCAGTATACAGCAGAAAAAAACCTGAGAATCTTTGGGCAGTATTCGCACCTGGCAGAAGCTTTTGTCAGGGTCTGCTGGGCTGAGAAAGCGAAAAGTTTAAAGCTTTTCTGTTACTAAGTAAGGAAAATGGATGAAGATTGGGCAAGGTATGGTGATGAATAATGACTGAAGAAGGAACTTTATGCGGACAACCAGATGTTGAAAAATATGCTGGAACAAAAGCAAATGCAACATCTGTTGCTGAAGCATATACAAATGTTTATATTAAAGAGGCTGAGGGTGTGATAGCAGGAATATTGAGATTTGATGTTGTCACAAATTATACAAATTTTAATTCAACATCAAAAGAATTATTGAGGGAAGCTGCTGCAGTATACGCAGCAATTGGAGTGATTGCTTATGACATGTCGGGTTACACGTCAAGGATTGAAGCAGAGAATATGATAAATATTTGCTGGGCAAAGTGGAGAACTATAAGAAAAATTATACTAGACCAGAAATGGCTGACATTTGCAAAAACATAAAATGGCATTGCAACTAGAAGAAGATGATAAGGATGAGGGTGAAGAGCCATCATTATTTCCAACATCAAGAAATACCGGAGAGGGTTTAGGAACAAAAAAAAATACTGATGATGTTATAAATTATATAGAAAATAAAACTAATATCTTTATCAAACCTAGTGATTTCTCAAGCACTGACGCAGATACAGCAGGAAACAATTTCTTTAATGCATTGAACATGGATAAAGATGTAAATGAAGGTGCATCAGGTGCAACGTTTGTAATTCCTAACAATTGGGATGGACAGCAGCTGATTTTCACAGTTTTATGGTCGAGTGCTTTTTCAGGATCCGGAAATGTTTTTTGGCAGCTTGAAATACAATGGGCTGGCGAGGAAGATCCTTTAGGACAGCCAGCAGACCAAACATCAGGAACAAGCTTGACGGACACAAAAACATCAACAGACAAGCTGCAAAAGATTTCATGGACTACATCCGGAAAGGATTTCAAAGCTGGAGATATTGTAGGAATTCAAATAACAAGATTAGCAGACGAGGGAACTGACACTCTAGGAAGTGATGCTTCGTTCCTGGGAATTGTAGTGGAGGTTAAAGAATAATGCCATTAACAAAAATAGATTCTGCAGATGTAACAGATTTCTCGAGTAAGATTTATGCAAACACAGCTGCAGCACAGGACCTGACAAGATATCCGAGCAGCTTCAGAACCATAGCTGGAGAGGAAACATCAACATCAGAATATCAAAATACAAACTGGTCAACTCAATGGGGAGCTTATCTGCAGATCTCCGAGATTGGAGGCCTTATTGACAGGAAAGCCCAGTATGTCGTAGGAAAAGGATTTGAAATTCCAGGAGTAATTGCAAAGATAAAAGAAAAAGTTAAGCTGACAAACGTGCAGGAAATGCTGAGCAAGATTAGGGGGAATGGTCTTGATACTTTTAATGGAATAATGTATAATGGCGTGAGGGTTTACACAATCGCAGGAGATTACTATGCAGAGATAATGAAGAACGGAAATGAATTGATGAATTTAAAGCCATTGAATCCATCGACGGTAAAAGTGATTGCAAATGATAAAGGAATTATAAAGGGATATGAAATCATGCCTGTAAATACTGACCCAACAGGAGCTGAAGAAAAAGAGCAGGTTATATTGAAGCCAGAAGAAATGTTTCATCTGAGCTATAACAGGCTGGCTGACCAGATTCATGGGCAATCAATGATTGATAAGGTAATGCCAATAATAGAAATGCGACGTGAAGCAATGAAAGATTTGAGAATTGTTTTCCACAGGTATGTAAAACCCTTATTGATATCGTCAGTAGATACCGACGACCCAACTGAAATTGCGAACTATAAAGCAAAAGTTGATTCTGCAATGGAAAAGGGAGAGAATTTGGTTGTGCCAAAAGGAGTTGTAGATAATATTGAAAAGATTTCTATTCCGCAATTCAGCACTTTAGATCCAATACCCTGGCTAAAGCTGCTGCAGCAGGAATTTATTAAGGCAGAAGGAGTGCCAATGATTGTAATGGGAGTCAGCGGCCAGGGAACTGAATCAGAAAGCAAGATGCTTTATTTATCCTGGCAGCAGATTGTAGAGTTTAATCAGATGTTTCTGGAGGAGCAGATAAAAGCACAGCTGGGCGTAGACGTGGAATTTGAGTTTCCTGCAAATATTGCTCCGGACCTGGCAGCTGATGCAAAGAAAGATGCTAAGTCACAGGATAATTCTAAAGATTTAAAGAGGACAAGATGATGTGTCCTTATTGCTGGTTCTGGATGTTCGACGATAAAATATGCTGGGGATGTGGATATGATAGAAGAACTGCTAATTAATAATTTCCCAATAGGTATTCTGATTCTTGTTATAGTGATTTATAACGAGAGATTATTAAAAAAAAATAATGAGATTCTGGTAGAAATAAAGAATTTCATTCGGAGGGAATAAATGGCACAAACAGAAGCAGAAATAAAAGTAGAAGTTGATAAGAAGCTTGCAGATTTGAAAGATGCAGGAGATGCTGCAGCTAAAATAAAAGCTGATGCGGACAAAGTTGTAAAAGACAATCTCGCAGCTGCAGAGAAGGCTGAAAAAGATGCAAAAGAAGCTGCTGTGCACGAAAAGGGGGGGTCTCCGCTGCAGGATGCAAAAGAAGTTCTGAAAAAAATAACAGAACAAAATAAAATCACTGCAGAGAATTTGAAAAAGCAGGAGGAGCTGCAGGCAGAGCTGATGATATCCGGCAGGGCTCCTGCAGGCCAGGGATCTCTTTCAGAGGATGAAAGAAAAGATGCTGCAGCCAGGAAGCTGATTGAAGGCTCTGGATTTGAGGAAAGGCTGTTTCCAACTCCGGAGGAGAAAGCTGCAGCTGCTAGGAAATGATGGACTTTGCAGATTGCCTGTGCTTAACATGCAAACTGGAAGGAAAGTGTAAGATATCTAGAATAATAAGAAAACATCAGATGGAATTGTTGACAGAAAAAGAAATCTGGAAAACAATAAACCTAAAATTTAAAATAGAAAATTGCAGGAAATACAAAAAATGATTCTGATAATGAAGAAGTGCAGGGTCTGCCACATCAAAAGAAAATTCTCTAAAGGAACTCCCAGGGATAAATCCGGCATTTGTGGTAATTGCTGGAACTGGGAACAAACTGATGCCTGGAATTTGAGAAGGCGAAAATAGCAGCTGTCGCCTATTGGGCTTTGGCTAACTGCTCACTCAGGAAGCCTCCCACTGCGGTGGGCTCCCTCCTTGAGAACTCGCACGTTATGCCAACAGCTGCTACATTATTCTAATAGGAATATCAGCTTTTTGATAGTTCAAAAAATAGTTCTCGTCTAAAGAAATTTTAGATCCTCCGGATTCGAATGATCTGGCCAGGATTCCTGGAGGACCCGAATTATTCTCATAGGAATGTATAATTTCCATATTGCAAATAAAGGGTCAATAGCAAAGTTTAAATAGAATTTAACCAAAAGTGTATACTGGTGATGTTTAAATGGCAGATGTAGCAGTTATTATTGAACTTCTAGGAGATAAGGGTGATGTGATAAGGTATACAGTTGATGATTCTGTAGCAATAGCAAAAATGGCATTATGCTCAATAAGTGACCCAAGAACAGCAGCTCTTTCAAGTGATGAGGGCTCATTTGCAGGATTTGCAGCTTCAGAAAAAGTTGCAAATGACGGGCAGACTGATTTGGGATTTTATACAGCAGGAATTTTTGATATTGTGACTGATACTTCTACACCAGGAGTCGGAACTTATGTTGTGACTGACGGTGCAAACCAGGTGAAAGCTGAAGATTCAGGAGACGAGCTCCTGGGAGACAGGGTTGGAAAAGCCCTGGAGACTGCTTCATCAGGTGAAACTATTGCAGTCGCTGTGGGGGTGTATGCTTAATGGCAGCCGTAACTACAGGAGAGGCAGATTTAAGGGAAGAAAATGTTTCCAGGGTTGTTGTTGGTTTTGCACTGCAGGAATACAGATTAAAGCAGCTGTGCATAATTCAATCATCAACTTCATGGACTGAAAGTTTTTTCCAGGAAACTGCAACAGAGTTGACAGGAGGATTAGGCTCAAATGTAAAAGGAATTCCTCGCCTGGCAAATTTCCCATACGGTGAACCTAAGTGGACACTGCAGCAAAGCAGGCTGGAAAAATATGGAATGGAAGGAGTTATATCCTGGGAAGATGCGAAGACAAATGCTATCGATGTTATCGCAAGAACTTTATTGAGGATTGCCAGGGCTGTAGCAAATTCTGTTGATGCAGAAATCTATAACCGGATAACAACTGACAACGGGCAGACTGATTCAATAGCTGTAGGAGCGGAATGGGATTCTGATACTATTGCAAACAGAAATCCTATACAGGATATTTTAGACGGAATAAAATTAATACAAATCCAGAACTATGATCCACTTGGTGGAGATGGAAATTTATTATTGAATCCAACAGACTTTGCAAATCTTTTGGGAAATCCAACTATAAGAAATGCAGGCCAGTTTTATACTGATGAACCGACGAGAAATGGAAGGGTCGGAAGGGCAATAGGCCTAAACTGGATAGTTTCAAATGCAGTTGATGCAGATGAATGTGCAATTATCATTGCAAAAGAAGCACTGACGTGGAAAGCTGCATCTATTCTGACAGTTGTAACAATTGAAGACCCTGGAATTAAGACGACAATAAGAGCTTGGGAAGTTGGAGTTACCCAGGCAATCAATCCTAATGCAATCTGCATTATAACAAATACAACAAAATAAAATGACGGCAGCAACATTAATTTTTGAAGGAAAAGTATCTGATACAGCTGGAATAATAACAGCAATAAGCACAAATGCAGCTTCTGCATTGGTTGTAATTCCATCAGCAAGTGGATTGGGAGTTACTATATTTTTGATATCTTAAAAAACGGAGGGTAAAAATGAGTCATGAAGGTAAAATGCGTCGAGGAAAAGAGGAGAAAGCCAGGGGCTTAGATACTGCTGATACAAGATATTTTGATGAGAAAGCTGCAGCTGGGCATGAAGATGCCAGTTTGTCGACAGAGGAGTTAAAAAAAAAAGAGAAAAAAAGCCTCGTCGAAAAAATCAAAGGGATATTCAAAAGCAAAAAAACAGACGAGGAAAAAGCAAAGGAAGTAGAAGAATTAGCAAAGGAAGAGATAAAAAAGAAAGAGGAAAAATAAATGACTCTTGAGGAAGTAATTTTTGCAAAAGAAATTACAGTTGGAGTTATCAGAGAATCAGGAGGAGAGCTGATAATTCAGCTGGCAAGTGCCAGTGGAAAAGTTATAATAAAAGATAATATTGGAATGGAACTATTAAAAGTTGACAAAGATTCAAACAACAAAGCAAGATTATTTCTAGGCGGTCGGGAGGTCTTCAAATGAAATTACTATCCTTGAGTTTTGTGGTAGTAGCTGTATTAGCTGCGGCTTTTGCTGCGGCTTTTACAACTACTGAAATAACAGCTCCAACAGCATTTTCATATCATCCAATATTGGATGTTAATATCAGCGGAGGAATTAATGTAACTGCATTTCCTTTCTTAATGAGAAATAATGATTCAGATAATATTAATATTATCAGGCACGTAATTAATGTTACAATTTTAAACTGCACTTTAGGAACAAGCAGCTCATGCACTTATGGAATTTTAGCTGCAAGCTTGCCGCTGACAATAAATGCTACAAATGATACAGCGTCAGGAGTAAATCTCTGGAATTATACTGCAGAATTTACACAGGGCAGGCATAAGGTCAGGTTGAATTTTACAAATGTTTCCCAGGCAGATGATGGCACATTCGGAGGAGCACTCACAGCAGAGAGAATAGTCCAGATAGATGTTGAGTTCAATGTTTTAGAGATTTGGGG
>SDBV01010851.1_pt1 | contig 11905 bp, 7 predicted proteins | sample 2277081 | NCBI WGS metagenome assembly SDBV01 (sample SAMN10402039, study PRJNA504765) | marine sediment metagenome | isolation source: marine sediment core GS10_PC15, 223 cmbsf | place: Arctic Ocean: Southern Knipovich Ridge | collected 2010
TTCCAGGTTTTTGCCCCAGATGAGCGATGCCTCCCAATGGTAATAAGCAGCATCCATCAGACCTTGGTCGTTGGGGTTGGGTTCCCACGGATCCATCATGCCGGGCATGGCTTTCAGTACAGCACCGTTATCAATGACAAGAGTAATGTTGCTCTTTAGGTGGATCGAACCTGTTGTATAGAACCCGGACGGCACAAACACGGTCCCGCCTCCGGCGGCGTTACATGTGTCGATAGCCTTGTTGATAGCCGGTGCGTCATTAACCGTTCCGTCGCCGACTGCACCGAAATGGCGTACGTTGTACGTGTCAACCGACGCCAGGGCCGATGCCGTCAGCCGGGGAAGGGTAACATCGCGTTTCTTTCCGGTGTGCTTTTCGAAAGCTGCCACCGTGCGGTCTCGTGTGCTCTGCGAGCTCTTAATAAAGCCGACGAGAGCGTTAAGGGTGTGCTCGAACTGGTGATCGTCAATTTTGCCTTTGAGACCTTTCCAGAGTTCGGCCATCTGTTTGGATATTTCGACTGCTTCTTCCATCCCACCGTAAATATCTTCGATCAAAGTACGACCGATAGAAAGACGATAGTCATAGCCTCTGGTATGGAACGCGGAGAAAAACTCCTCACTTCTCAGCGGGTCGCCATATATTTCACGCAGACCCGGCGAATACTGAGCGAGAATCCTTTCCTGCAGCTCAGGTGTAGTCGGACCGATTTTATCACGGTTAATCGTATAAGGCATCTTATTCTCAACCAATTTCGGATCGCCCTTATCGATCCAGATCCCTCGATACCCGCGATACATATAAAGCTTACGGGCTACGTCATCGGACATGAACAGAATCCTGTTGACCGTGTCGATCACTACGGGATCGTTGCCGAAAGTCTGAACGATCCATTCGTTATAAACCTCCTCCAGGGAACGATCGGGATTCCAGGCAAGGCGCCCCAGCCCGTAATAGTTCACCTGGTTAAGCACTGACCTCGTCCACGAGGGCGCTGGGCTTATCATCGCAACGCCCATGATACAATGCGCAATGGACTTATTAAAACTACCGGGACCATCGCGATAGGTATCCTGATCAAGCCACCACTTCCACTTTTCAACCCAGGAACTGGTAAAACTTTTATCAACGACCAACTCACTGCCGGACAGGGTCTTTCTAAAAGCGCCGTCCATTGCAGGAATCGGTGCAGAAAGATCCCAGTCCCCGGCACTGCCCTTTGGTACAATAACAACGTTCTTACTAAATACGCCGTCATTGGGGGAGAAAATGTCATGTGGAATAAGAGTGCGATAGGGCTCAGGGGTGTAACGCGAGTTGCCATAGACAAAACCACGAAGCACAACGTGGCCGCCATAGGGCGATAGTGTGTCAGCGATGCGGTTGACCATAGGAGGCCGCGGATCACCGTTCTGTTTTTCAGAACCCATCTTCATCATGTACCCGCCGAAATCCGGCACCCTTGCATAGATCGCAGCAGCTGTCGCTTGATCGAGTGCCAGCAGGTAGCTCGGGGTCCAATAGAGTGTGATGCCGTAGTCGCGGAAGATGCCCGCAAGAATTTCAACTTCGTCAAGGTGATCGAGGAAATTATCGCGATAGTCCCAATTAACCTCGCTCGGACAAATGGCGTTCCAGCCGGCAGATGCCATCATTCGAACCCAATCACGAATGAGTTTGGTATCACCTGTCCGCAACTCAGACCAACTATAAATCGAACCGTCTCTGCCGCCGCCACGCCACGCATCGTCTCGCAGGCCGCGGAAATAAGACCAATGATCGATCATTCTAATGGGAATCTGCGGATTCTCGAGCACATCGAGTTTGCCCGGGTTCTGTCCCAACTGTATGCGGCGAATCAGGTCGAACGTGCCAAAAATAACGCCCGCCGGAACTCGTCCAGCTACGACCAGCGCTGTACCACTGCCATCATCGACCGCTTTGATAACGAATCCGTCTTCTTTAATCCGGTCCAGACCCAGCTCGTCGGCATGCTCGCGAACCCAACTCGACGTTTCGGATGTCCCCAGGATGACTTTCGAACCGGAGACGAACTTTGTCTTAACCGAAGGCTTGAACGAGAACATGGATTTCACCGCGTCGGTCAGCTCAGACGCCGCAGTCTTGACAGTTGAATTTTCGCCTTCGGCAAGAATGCACTTAAAGAGATCCTTACCGCAGGACTCTGTTGGATTGTACTGCAGCCATGCTTGATAGAGAGTACGGTCCTTTTCCTGATACTTATATACACCTTCATAATCACCATCATAGGCGATTATATCGTCCCGGCCGGCATAGATGCATTTAGTTGAGTTGTATATCTGGTGAATGTCTTGATAGGTGAGCGGCGTATTGTAGACACGAATGTCATCCATGAAACCCATGAACCCCGGGCCCGTAGTAATTTTGCTCAAACCCTTCCGCTTAAGTGGCTCCATTCCGACGGTTGACAGATCAACGACCGCAATAAGCTCGCCATCACGCCAGCCAACGATCTTTTTTCCCTCAACATCGTAAGTCACGGCGAAGAAGTGCCATTCGGAGTCCCCTATCGCGGCTTTTGGGTGACCATAGAAAGCCCACTCACGCATATCATACTTCGGCCAGTCGTAATCCAGAATTCCAGCCGAATACCGGAAGTCGTCTTCGCCAAAAAAGCGTACCTGAAGATCACCGCGGTACTCATCGAGTCGAATAGCGCCATTGTCGTATTTCAGAAGGGTTACCCTGCCAAAAACGGCGTTTAGCCAGAAGCATACCGTACCATTTGAAATGGCCAGCGAAGAGTCCTCGGATGCCGGAATACTCATCGGCTTGGCATCTTGCATAAGTTGGATGCACGCCCTGCCTTTACCGAGAGAGTAAACAGTAGCGCCTCCCAAAACAGCGTCATTGCCGTTGCCGGAAAGATCCTTGCCCGTGCCGTCGTCAAAATCCCACCGGCCCACCAGGCTGTCTAAAGCATCAGCATACACACCAGCCCCGCTAAATACTATTAGGCCAAATATAAACACGAACTGCATTACCAGTGATCTTTTTCTTGGCATACTTCTGCACATTTTCATTCTTACCTTACCTTTCATTTTGGGTGTGCAATAATTACATTTCGTTGTTCCCGATTATTCGGATAGACGCTTAGTTTCCTACTGTTACCGTAACGTTTACTGACTTAGCTGCGTTTGACCTGTCCAGGTTCTCAACCACAACCTTCGCAAACTTCGTTTCTGCGTTCATTACAAACGTTTTCTTTACGGTCTGGCCTGCCCTAAAGGGAATATAGAAGGTGTACAAGTCGTCGGTATCACAGTGCACGCCGTCTTCACTTGCTCTTACGTGAACTCTCAGGCCGGCTTTGGCATCATCGTCGTACGTGCACTCGGTGGAAACTGCCAGGCTTGAAGCCGCCTCAAGACCTATAGGAAGACAAGCAGCTATTCTGCTGCTCTGCCCGGCGTCTAATGAATCCATCATCAGAACCGGAAATGATATCTTGAACCGGGGGTCTATCGTAAGCACCTGGACTGCTAAATCTTCCGGCCCCTCGGGACGGGGGTAACTGCTAATTCCCAGGGCAGTACCCTCACCCGTAAAGTACCTTAATGTGTGAAATACATATATATAGGGCCCCTCAACCCAACAATGCACCTCTCCAAGGTACGAACCATCCGGAACTCTGCTCAAAGGGACAACCGGGTTGGCTTGATATTTGTGCCAGTTGATTCCGTCAAAGCTCCAGGCGTAGCCGAGTGTCTCAGTTTTCGGGGCCTTCCATCCGCCGAAAACAAGGTGGAATACACCTTCGTGATACCGGATACAAGCTTCTGAAAAGCCGCCGTCATCCCAGGCGCCCCAATCACCGGGAGTCAGAACAGGATTGTCCTTATACATCTCCCAGGGCCCCTCGGGTTTGGAAGCGGTGGCTAAACAAAATGGTCCATGGTCTTGAAGCCCCACAGGCTGCATGAACATATAGAATTTCCCATCAACTTTGCACACACTACCTGGATAGACGCCGCCTTCCTCTTCCCATGTTAATACCGGGTTGCCTTCATGCTTTTTCCAGGGTCCCAGTGGATTGTCTGCCGTTGCTAAGCCCACGTGTGAGCCGGTTGGTCCTTTCGCCCCATACCACATATAGTAAGTTGCTTCTTTTGAGCTAATGTTATAGGCGCCTTCTTTCATTATCATGGCGCAGTAAACAGACCTATCGTCCCACGCGCCTTTTTCGCCAACGTCCAGAATCGGATTGCCTTCATGCTTTTTCCAGGGTCCAAGAGGATTCTTAGCGGTAGCTACACAAAGCCGATATCCACCAGGCCAACGCTCTTTGTCTTTACTTTGTGCATGATAGTACCAGTAGTAGGTATCAATGTCCTTAAAGATATCGGCAGACTCCAATTTCATGCTGTCAACAGCGGAACGCTCGGCAGTAATTGTAATAGCCGGACTGGGTCCAAGAATGTGAACTAAAGGTCTTTCCGCAAAGATGTTTTCCTTCGGTACCACATTCTTGGCCCCGGCTACCGGAGCAAATAAACAAAGCAATAAGGCACTAAGAACAACCACCAACATGTGAGAATTCTTAAAATTCTTCATAACAATTTCCTTCTAAGTAGGTCTCGTTGCTGTCAGGGGCGAAAGTTGGTCGGTTTGACTTTCTTTGCGGCATCGTCGTAAACCAGCTCAGCCTTAGCTCCCATGATCATGACCTGGGGTTTCGGATTTTCCACCCCACCGTCAAACTTGTCTCTTCAAGTTCCAGTTAGCATTAGCCGATGTATTGGTATTCCGATGGTTTTAGTGATATATAGATAAAAGAAAACGACATGAAAATATATGAAAAAAATCAAATGGCAAAAACCGTGCCGAACACTATCGGGTCAGACTCCTTTAGTCATTCCAAATAAAAAACTCGCCTTGCGTCACAGTGTAACGCAAGGCCGAGTTTCTTCAACTTCAAACTTCAAAAACTTCACAAACGCCATATGCCTTAATCTTAAACGGTGCTGCTGTTAAGATTTAGCTTCGGCGTCGGCGAATCAGCAAACCACCCAGACCCAGCAGAGCTAAAGTCATCGGCTCAGGAACACCAATGTAGGTATGATCTCCGACTGTGTCGTACCAAGCCATAAGGGGCGTAGAGCCTCCTCCGCCATCAATAAGCTGGCCAGAGAGGACTCTCGCGTTGAACATACCAATCTGGAAGCCGTTGAGTTTAATCACGCCTGTACCCGAGAAAGTAATAGTAGAGGTGCCATTCCACTCTATCTCTGTTGCATCGATCATGCCACCACTGAGGAGGACTACGCCATTATCCTGGCGGTCGAGCTGCATTCCTTCAGGGGAACCAGCGATAATTGTTCCGCCAGACATATCGAGTGTACCACTATTGATACGGAAGTCATCACCAACGGTGATCAAGCCACCCTCCATGTAGAGAATGCCTTCGCCTCCTGCCCCTATTTCAAGGTCCCCGTCACAGTAGAAATCTGCGCCGGCGACTACGGTCAACTGACCATAATAACCGAGCACCGGGGCACCAGCCTCGGGATGGGCAATCTTCAGCTCTCTAATTTCTGGAACCGCACTGTTAATCACAGGCCAAGAGGTGGGGTCATGAAGAAAACCTGCCACATAACCGGGGTCCGCGGGAAGACCAACAGGTCCGGTCCAGTTGTCGATAAGCGCTTTACATTCTTCCGGCAGAGCAGGAAGCGGTTGATACTGATACGGAACCCCTTTGGAGCCTATCGGCACCAGACCAACATCCCAGTTACCAGCCGTGTTGTAATCAGCGCTAATATCGCCGACCCAGTTGGCGACGTAACCCATGGCACTATTCGCCATTAAAACAACAAAAACTAAACATATCAATTTTCTATACATCACACTTCTCCTTTTCCATTATCGAGCCTGTTGCACCACTAAATCTCAAACCCAACCATTGGGTTCGATAGTTGCTTGAGTGAGACGGCTCAATTCTCTCTTTCTCAGCAACCCTCCTAACCTACAGCACCGCCGTACAGGTGAAACCGAACGGTGCCCACTCATACTACACACACACTACACACACACACTACACGTTACACACTACATGTTACACACTACATGTTACACACTACATGTTACACACTACACACACATGTGAGTTTAATCTGCGTTTTTCTGCTTTCATAAACCACATATCAAAGACGGATACTTGTCCTCTCCCTCAAGCCTCTTGCAACCCCCCCGAAGCACGATGGAATGCTCTACTCGCTGACATCGTTTGAGGGGTCGAATCAACTCTCACTTTACACAATAGCAGGCGATGCCGCACTCTGTCAAGCTAATTTTCCCATCCACCCCCCTTTTTTTTTCATTTTTTTCACAAAAACACATAACCTCTTTATTTATAGGTGGTTATGGTTGAAATATTTTATTAACGGCCCCAAAGTTTGTGGATACGCTGGGCAATTCCAGGAATTAGTAGTCTTCTACAAACTTTGGGGCGTTACCAATACTTTACAGAAACGGTGCGTTAAAACGCACCATACGTGCTGCTTCAAGTGGCTAAAATGTTAGGCTCCTTAAAATAATTCGTGGGTCACCACGGGACGATAATAATGATAACTGTTTGTTCTATAAGAAGTTATCGCATGAAATCAGGTTTTATCTTTAGCGATTAAATTGTTGTCAGCCGGAATAATCGGGAATCCGCTTGCAGCGGAGCTATTTTTACGCATAAATTATTTCAGAGAACCTTTTTAAAAAGCCTTTTTTGCTGCCGTGTTGTACAATAGAAGTATATAAAAATCCCGCCTAAGGCGGTTAATTTACTTAAAGGATTTGAAAATGAATATAGCAAAAGATATGACAGAATTAGTCGGTAAGACTCCGTTGGTTCAGTTAAACAGAGTGACAGGAAACTCTAAAGCCAGGGTAGCGGCCAAGCTGGAGTTCTTCAAAGCAGCCAAACGTCCGGAAAATGCCGACAAGCTAATTGTCGTTATATTGCCTGATACCGCCGAACGTTATATCAGTACAGTACTATTCGAGTGAAACCATCAATATATGACAGCCGATAAGTGGAACATTAAATTATACGAACCGAGCTTCTCGCCGTGGCAGCCTGTGAAAGCCAGGTCCAGGCAGATAGCGGTACTGATGAGCGGCGGAGTCGATAGCAGCGTTACAGCATATCTGCTTAAAGAACAGGGTTGGGATGTGCTGGGTATAACGATGAAAATCCCTGTCGCCTGTAACACAGGCAAGCGCGGCTGCTGCGGAGCCGATGCTGCCTATGTTTGCAATGAGCTCAATATACCTCATTATTTTGTAGATGTTGCCGAGGCCTTTGAAGAACTTATAATAGAGCCCTTCCGCCAATCCTATGCTCAAGGCCGAACTCCCAACCCTTGTGTTGACTGCAATACGCTTTTGAAATTTTCGCTTCTCTGGGATTTTTTACAGCAGAGTTTCGGCATTACCTATCTTGCTACAGGCCATTATGCAAAAATCACCAAAACTAACAGCCGTGCATACCTTGGCCGAGCAAACGACAAAACCAAAGACCAAAGCTATTTTCTATACGGCATCGCTTCGGAGAAACTCACAAAGCTTGTTTTGCCTCTGGGTGAGTTGACGAAAGAAAAAGTGCGTTTGCTTGCAACTGAGTTGGGTCTGGGTGTTGCTGAAAAGCCGGAAAGCATGGAATTATGTTTCGCAGGCGAAGGCGACTATCGAGATACCTTAACCGATGCCCAGGCCAATCACGCCGGAGACATAACAGATATGCAGGGCAACAGGATAGGTACACACAAGGGGATTGCCAATTATACACTTGGCCAGAGAAGGGGTATTGGCTTTGCCGGCGGTGTGCCACTATATGTGGGCAGGATAGATGCCCGGACAAACACTATCGCACTTGGCAGCAGAGAAGAGGTGAACTGTCATGCTGTTAAGGCAAATCAGATCAATACACTCATACCCGAGGAGCTTGTTGCCGGCAGCCGACTATTCGGGAAAATTCGTTCTTATGGAGACCCTCGACCGTGCAAGCTAATTGATATGACAGAAACGGATATGACAGTTGAGTTCGACCAACCTCAATTTGCCCCCTCTCCAGGCCAGAAACTTGTGCTGTATAACAGCGCCGACAACATCATCGCCGGCGGTACAATATCAGAAAATTAAAGGAATCAGACACCTTGTATAATCATGTAATATGGGTTTGGGTTTGTTTTGGCATGGCAGACGAGAATGGGCCTTACAAGAGCTCGTCGGAGTATGACAGGACAAAATAAAACCAAAACCGTGGCTTTAGTTTCCCCAAATCACTCGATTTTGCTGTCGGATGATTTTTTGCACAGGACAAGATCGGTTTCTTTGCTTTTCGGCAACGGCAATGCGTTTCCGCAACGGCAACAGTTATCTTGCAGCAAACCGCGTTTTTTGCCGCAGTTTGCGCAGTGGATGACTGGTGTATGGTTCAATGCCAAATAGGTCAAAAGCCCGGGTAGATTGAACAGAAATACAAAGACAATCCAAAAAATCAGCTTTGCAATATGCGTTCGCCGCGGCCAAGCGTGCAGGAATGCCAAAACAGCAAAAATCGTCATCACACAGAGATTGATCGGCAGTTTTAATTCGGAAGAATATGCCCGGGTAAACCCCATTGTTGCATGACACCATACAGGCCCCTGACGATAATTACCTGTTTTAAGGCAATGCAGTGTTGCCAACATCGGGACCGGCGAGGAAAGACTGTTGACCGCAGAAAAAACGAATTCCCTTGTTGAGAAATAGACAACATTGGATTGGCGAACAGGTTGGGTCCATGTAAAAGAAGACTTTTCAATAAAATCTCCTGCACTATCCACTTCAAAAAGACGGACCCTATAATCTCTGGCTTTATATTGATTTTCAAGCCACCACGCCGAAATCACATCTATATCATTCGTTTTAGGATATCCAAGGATTTCTTGATATTTCGCAAAGATTGTATTTTTGTCTGCTGCAAATATAGGCATTGCATGATTAGGGAAGTCATCAGATAATTGTATTTCAATTGATTGCTCGGTTTTTTTCAAATGCAGATAGCATTTGTTTGAGTTGGTAATAACGGTCAGGGATGGCCGATAGTCATAAACTTCAGTTTCCTGCCAGTTATTGAGATTTATGTAACGAATCGGATCGTTGTCAGTTTTGGCCAGTGCTTTTACTTCTTTATTGGCAAAATCAATTTCATAGACTGCGCACAATGCCTGGTATGTTATGATGGGGTTGTAGGAATCAGGCCGCAGCCAGTTTATCATCCGGTGGCATTCCCCGAAAGCTAAAGCATCTGTTTTGTTTTCTGTATATCCATTTGTTCCGAGATAGCCGAGTTGCTCACCGGTGACGCTGTAGTATTTAAAGATTCGTTTATCGATGTCAAAAAACCAGTGTCCGGTGCGTTTATTATCCATATTGACCATCGGAATGACAAAATGCCTGGAAAACCCTCCACCGATGAGATTTAATTTATTTAAGTCTTGTTGATGAATATTATTATGGTATCCGTATCCGCTTTTTCTTTTTGGCGCCCATTGGATAAATGAATAGGGATTGTCTTCCTCTTTTCCTTCAAACAAAACCTTGTTGTCTTGATCCTTAACAACATATTTCGTCCTTTTTGTTCCGGGAGAACCCACATTATTGACCAGGTACACCGTCCCGTCTGACGCAAATGCCTTTGCGGAATTGTTAATATCCCATTGCGTTGTTTCCTGTTCGGTCTGCTCAACAACAGGGTTGGCAGGCATAGTATGCTGCCTCGAAAACTCATAATAGACCTGAACCACGATAAGCTGTGCGATGCCTGCCAAAAACATTACAACCAGAAGGATGCAGAGTGTTTTGATGGGGGCTGCTGTATTTTTTAAGTATTTACGAGTATGCATCTGGGTTCTCCCGAAATTAAAATTCTCTGCTAAGAAATGTGTGGAATATTTGTACAATTAAAACACAAGCTCCTGCCGCCGCCCATATAACGGCGCCGGTAATTGAAGTTTGCATTAAAGTAAATATAATCACTGCCGCTGCAACCGCCATGCCGAGTTTGCGTGTTGTGTAGATATGTGCAGTGCTGATTGATGACAGGGCGGTTCCCCAATAAGCGATCAGTCCTGCGAGGATATAGATCCAGCCCTCGAGATATGTCCTAAAGAATATCGGCATGTAAAAGCGTCCCGGCACTGCCGCATAGCTGTAAAACAATGTCCAAAACAGTCCGAGCGAAACCAGAAATGTGACACCCGCGGCGGTGAATTTAGACCAGATAATTGCTTGCGGCTTGATGGAACGATGGATGGTAAACGCCCATGTCTTAGACAATCCGGGCAGGAAAAACTGTACAATTGCCAGGATGACCCCTAAAGCCAGAGAGGTAATCAGAATTAAAGGGCCAAATACTTGAATCGGGCTATAGGATGTGCACCAGTAATATCCGTAGTCTTCGTTATATCCCTGACTGACATAATGCTGCTGATTCAGCAATATGCCTTTCATACAAATCGAGCCGATCACAATGAACACCAGCATACTCAGCAGCAGCCACGGAAGACAGATGTGAAGTTCTTTTTTCAGTAAAGCGGCGAATTTCATGGTTTATGCCTCCCATTGGAACAAGGGTTTCGAGTTTTCTCGCGTGGTAAATTCAATAAATTGATCTTCCAGATTCAGCTCGATCATTTTGTAATCTTTGGCTGCGGTTTTTTCGACAGCCTGCTGTATCTGGGCATCGGTTGTGCCAACCAGCGTCAACTACATGGGCGAGATGTTCTACGGTGCGTTGTCGTTCAACCGGGACATTGGCAGTTGGAATACCTCCAGCGTCATCGACATGGCCTTGATGTTCAAAAACGCGTCGTCGTTCAATAAGAACATTGGCAGCTGGAATACCTCCAGCGTCACCAACATGAGCTATATGTTCTGCGATGCGATATCTTTCAATCAAGATATAGGCAGTTGGAATACCTCCAGCGTCACCAACATGTTCAGGATGTTCTACCGGGCATTGTCGTTCAACCAGAACCTCAGCGGCTGGAATACCTCCAGCGTCACCAACATGGGCGAGATGTTCTGCATTGCGGAGTCGTTCAACCAGGACATCGGCGCCTGGGACACCTCCAACGTCACCAGCATGTACGTGATGTTTGTCTATGCGTCAGCATTCAACGGTAACATCGGCGGCTGGAATACCTCCAGCGTTACCAACATGGGCTATATGTTCCAAAATGCGGCAGCGTTCAACCAAGACATAGGCGGCTGGGATACCTCCAGCGTCACCGACATGGACAATATGTTCAGGAATGCCTCGTCATTCAACCAGGACATAGGCGACTGGGATACATCCAGCGTTACCGACATGAGCTATATGTTCTTGTATGCGTCATCGTTCAACCAGGACCTGTCCGGATGGTGCGTCGAGCTGATTCCTTCTGAGCCAGCCAACTTCGATACCGACGCCGACGATTGGATACTGCCTGATTCAAGGCCCATCTGGGGAACCTGCCCGTGATGAAAGGGGCCCTGACTTATCCGAGGCGACTTCGTTTTTATTGCCTGGCTTAGGCGGCATGGCCTTACGACGTAGAAAAAGGTAAGAGATTTTATCTGTTTTAGAGATAAGACAAACCAGGAAAACTAAAGGGTGTCGTAAAATGCGGCCCCCTTTTCTTTATATCCTCTTCTTTCCTCGCTCTTTTCTCATTGGGGGGAATTAAAGGTACCCTTTTTTTGTTCATCCTTTTTTTGTTTCCCCAAGCCCATCCCAATTTGACACAATTCCCCTTCACCGCCCGCCCCCGATTTGTCAAGCAAAAAACCACCCTAATCCCCCACGATCTCCTCAATCCATACAATAATCAATAATCAATGATC
>SDBV01010852.1_pt1 | contig 11905 bp, 9 predicted proteins | sample 2277081 | NCBI WGS metagenome assembly SDBV01 (sample SAMN10402039, study PRJNA504765) | marine sediment metagenome | isolation source: marine sediment core GS10_PC15, 223 cmbsf | place: Arctic Ocean: Southern Knipovich Ridge | collected 2010
GTTATTAACTGTTGCTATCTTGCGTTTAACCATCTGCAATGATAGAAGTTGAAACCTGTTTTAACAATACAATTCATTGCAGGAGATATCCGTGGGAAGCTACTCGTCTGTGGTTCGTCAGTCTGGTACGGTGCATACGACCTCATTGCCAAGAGCGACTCGTTTAGGCTAAGCGGGTTATCCTTCGCCCAGCGAGGCCACACGCCTTGCATCCACTTGGCAAGAGAACGGACCTGATCCGGGCTGTAGTTGCGTTTAAACAGCTGCTCAAAGTGACGGTCGAAGATCCTGGTTTCACTGTATGCGATATTGGGCCTTTGGGAATGCCATGAGATCATGTACTTTCCTAGGTCGAGCAGGTCGACGACCAAGACCTTGTCCTTGTCGGCCGGCGCTCCCTCGCCTCGCTTTGTGGTTAAATACCCCGTCGGGTACTGCTGTTCATATGTTCGCTTCAGAGCAAGGACCCTGCGATCATTGCTTCGGAGATCACGAGGCTTCACGGCACTCTGCGAGTTCGTGGATATGCTTATGCGATCAGCTCGTTCTCGCTGTGGAATCTCGTAGAACCGGAACATCACATAGGCATCGTCCACCTTCTTGACTTGCTCACTGCACGACAAGATGGTGTTCAGCGATTGACATCCATTGACAACAGATAGGCCTCGGATCGTCAACCGTCCACCATCACCGATTTGTAGGCTGTTACAGATCGCCGTGATGCCGTTATGGCGGAAGAAGAAATCCTTGCTCTCGCCGTAGATGGTCGACTTGATGCCCTTGTTCACTCGGTTGCTCAGCCCCAGAGACTGCCGAACATTCTTCTGGAACAGCGTGCCGTCCTTAATGCCCGGGAACTTGACGCATTCCTTTAGCGGAAGGGCGGCCACAACAACGTTGGTGCCCCCCAAGTCCATGGCCATGTACTTGTCGGCGTCCAGATCAATACTGTGGCTGATCAGAGGGTTCTCACGATCCAAAGCCATGTCATACCGACGCTGAAGCTCTTCTGGGTCAATTACATGAATGGACGCTGGGAAATCCTCGGCTTCCGCCAACTCACGCTGGAAGGTGTCCAGATCGGCCCTGGCAGCAGCGGTAAGCTCACCCGTCACGATCAGTTCGAAGGCAACGCTGTAGTCCTCATCTAAGGCTGTGGCAACTTCCGGCAAACGTCGCTTAAGCTTCTGGTTCCCCGTTTCTTGGAGTCTGACGATGTCCTTAAGCTGTACCCAGGAGGAAAGCACTTCTCGAAGGGGTTCTGCATCTACCGGGCCATCGCAGATGAACTTGCCCTGCACGATGTAGACCGTGTTCGCGTCATCGTCCACCACCACAGCATCGATCTGCTTGTCATCCGGGCCGTCTGTGACGTCCTCCTTGGCCTCGATCATGTCACGCAGATGGACATTGCGCACGTACCAAGCGACGAAACGCTGGCCGTCGTTGGAGAAGTGCTGCGTGTAGTAGTCTTGCTGGATTTCCGCCTTAATCTTCTCGTACATGGCGACCCCTTTCAGATGTAACGCCGGTCCAGAGAGAGGATACTCCCACTTCCCGTCGTGGGCAAGCCTGTGAATCACCGGCGAAGGCGATCCGCACGCGACTTGCTGGGCATCCTGCTGAAAGCAAACCCGGGAGCCGTTGTTCAATTCGCCCGGCGATGCCGTATCCCGAAGCCGTTTCACCGAGCCAGTCGAAGCCTTGGTCTTACTGGACCCCTCTGGGGTGCCTCGATGTAGTCCATCCGTGCCAGGAGATGCTTCAACAGGGCCTTCGTCTTGTCACCGTCGTCCGCCGGACGGGGAGGCACTCCTTGACCGAGCCGGGATCAGGGGTCATACTGTCTCCAATCAGCTCGGGGACGGTCTCTGGGCCTCAACGAACGCGCGAAACGGGCCGAACGGATGTGCCAAGTGATAGACAGGGATGACGCGGAGTATCGAATGATCCTCCTCTCCCCAAACCCCTCACCCCCTGGGTACCCACGCACGTACACGCGGAATCAAGTTTCCTATCAGTGGGGACACCAATGCACTTGCACTCGTTCCGAGTCAGAAACTATCGACGTTTGAGAGACACTCACGTCGAGCTTGCGCGCGACATTTCGATTTTCGTTGGCGCGAATAACAGCGGGAAGACCTCGGCTACGCAGGCCATCCAGTTCTTCGTCGGGGCGTCGAAGGAACGCTGTTCCCTATACGATTTCAACACCGCGACTTGGGCTGAATTCGATGCGCTCGGGGAGGGTAGTGAGGTCCCAGACGACCTCAGCGGCATGCCGTCGCTTTCCTTAGATCTGTGGTTCGAGGTCGGCGCGGCGGACCTTTATCTCGTCATACCTCTGTTGCCGAGCACACAGTGGCAGGGCACACACGTCGGAGTGCGCATAGAATTTGCCGCAGAGAACCCTCAGACGCTCATTGCCAAGTTCCGTGAGGCGAGAGACAAAGCCAAACAGAAGGCGGAGGGTCTAGCGGGGGGTGCGGGCACTTACACTCCGTGGCCCAAGACACTCTCCGACTACCTTCAGCGTGAGTTGAAGAGGGAGTTTGAGTTCCGCTACTACGTCCTCGATAGGGCCGAGTTCAACGAGCAGTTCGAGGAACGGGGGAACTGTTCACCACGACCAATGACCAAGGGCGAAGGCGGTGGCGCGGCCGTTCTTGGGTCCCTCATTAAAGTCGACTGCCTAAGTGCGCAACGACATCTCGCTGACCCAGCGGGAGGTAGCGGTGGTGGTGGGCGGGCTGAAGACCTCTCAAAGCGTCTAAGCAAGTTCTATCAACGGAATCTCGACCAGCGTGCAGAAGACCACAGCGCGCTGAAGGCGCTGTTCGACTCCGAGAGTGAGTTGAACAAACACCTTGCGGCCGTATTCAAACCGACGCTCGAACGTCTGAAACACCTCGGTTATCGCGGCCTCGGAAGCCCTCAGCTCGAGATCAGGTCGGCGCTGAATCCCGCTACCGTCCTGAACCAGGATGCACGCGTGCACTATGTCCTGGGCGACGGTGCTGGATCGGTCGCACTTCCCGACACCTACAACGGCCTCGGCTTCAAGAACTTGATCTACATGGTGGTTGAAATCCTAGATGTTCAGGAGCGTTGGGGCGCTGAGGACGAGAAGCGCGCTCCGCTCCACCTGATCTTTATCGAGGAGCCTGAGGCGCATCTTCACGCACAACTGCAGCAGGTCTTCATTCGCAACATCCTCACACTCCTCAAGATCGATGGCGAAGAGGGCGGTGTGTTCAGCAGCCAAGTCGCAGTCACCACACACTCGCCTCACATACTGTATGAACGAGGCTTTCAGCCAATCCGCTATTTCCGACGCGCGTCGGAGGAGAACGGCCAAACCTCTGATGTCCTGAATCTCTCGACCTTCTACGAGAAGACCGCCAAAACCGATCGGGATTTCTTGCGGCGCTACCTCAAACTGACCCACTGCGACTTGTTCTTCGCTGACGCGGCAATTCTCGTGGAGGGAAATGTCGAACGATTGCTACTTCCCGCGATGATAGACAAGAGTGCGGACACCCTACGTTCCGTATGCCTCAGCGTCTTAGAGGTTGGCGGTGCCTTCGCTCACAAGTTCAAGGAACTGATCGAGTTTCTGGGCCTCACCGCACTGGTCATCACGGACATCGATAGTGTCGCGCCTGTCGCCGACAAAGATGCCACTGGCGAAGACGATGAAGTCGAGTTTGAAGTCCCTGGGGCAGACGAGAACGCCGAACCCATCAAGAAGAAGGGGAAGACCTGTTCCGTGGACACTGCGGGAGCTGTCACCTCCAACCAAACGCTGGCTACTTGGCTGCCAAAGCTCAAAACTATCGAGGAACTGCGAGTGGCTCCGGCGAGCGCGAGAACTCAACGGCCCACCGATCAGTCTCCGTCCACGGTTCGAGTTGCCTATCAGGTCCCTCGCGACGTGACGTGGAACGGCACCACTGAGGTGCGATTCGGTAGAACGCTGGAGGAAGATTTTGGCCTTGAGAATGCGGAATGGTGTCAATCGGCAGATCGAAAGCACCTGGGACTAAAGCTGAAGGACACTCCGGCGAGTTTCACGGAGTTGGCCGAGGGCCTGCACAAGCGGGTGGTAGGCAGCGCGTTCGACAAAACCCGCTTCGCGCTGGGCGTCCTGACTGAAACCCGCTTCGCGCTGAGCGACCCGACCGAAGAGCCCGACCCGGAGAAAGAGCCCGACGATTGGAGTGTGCCCTTCTACATTCGCGAGGGGCTCGTATGGCTAGCCGGTGCGGTCGCCTTGGAGACCGAAGCACAGGGAATTGACTTTCCCGCGGCGCCTGAGGGCGGAGAATGACAAGTCGCGCCAATCAACCCGACACGCCAACGGACGAGGATATTCGGAACTGTCTCATCGCCACGCCGCCACAGTGTTTCGCTATGGTGGCCGGAGCTGGCTCAGGAAAGACGACTTCGCTGATCAAAGCCTTACAGGTGATCATCGCCGCGCATGGCAACAAGATGCGAAAGCGACGCCAAAAGGTTGCGTGCATCACGTACACCAAGATCGCTGCCGGCGAAATCTGGAACGACGTTGGCAACAACCCGCTCGTCCATGTCTCGACCATTCATAGCTTCTTCTGGTTACTGATCCGTCCGCTGCAAACAGACATCCGCACATGGGTTGCAGGCCGCATTGAAGAGAAGCTGGCCGACCTCAGGGGAAAAGCCGCGAACTTCAGTCCGAGGGTGCAGCAACGCACTCGCGACAAGAATGCGCAGGACATCGCTCGGTTCGAGTCGCAGCAGGGGCGAATGTCCGCCGTTAAGTCATTCACCTACGGCACGGGCAGCGACTATTCGAATGGTATCCTAGGGCACGCCGACGTAATTCAGATGGTGTGCGAACTGCTGCAGCAGCGTCCACTGTTGCGCACGCTGCTTGCCCAGCAATTCCCGTTCGTCTTTGTCGATGAAAGCCAAGACACCGCACCAGTGGTGGTCGAAGCCTTGAGGGCCGTCGAAGCTCAGATGCGAGGATCGTTCTGCCTCGGCTTCTTCGGCGATCCTATGCAGCAAATCTACCCGACCGGGGTAGGGAAGATCGATCTCGACCCGGAGTGGAAGCCGATCACGAAACCCGAGAATTTTCGGTGTCCAGCAACGATCCTTGGCGTTGCAAACCAGATCAGGAGAGACGGTGACGGACTGGAGCAGACGCGAGGCCGGATGAAGAAGAACGCGAACGGCGACCTCGAACCTGTTCAAGGGTCAGCAAGGGTATTCGTGCTGCCCGCCGATGGCCGAAGGGTTGAGCGGCTTGGTCAGGTACGTCGGTGGGTGGCAGACGCCAATCAGGACAACGGCTGGCTACCGGCACAAGTCGACACCAACGTCAAAGTCCTTGTCATCGTTCACCGTATGGTGGCTAAGCGGCTCGGGTTCGCGACCCTCTATGCATCGATGAATGACGGGGCGCCGACCAGTTTCAAGGAAGGCTTCCTTGACGGCTCTGCCTGGCCTTTGCGCCCTTTCATGTTGTTCGTGCTGCCAATCGTCGAAGCCGCGATGAACGGCAGAGATTTCGAAGTAATCGAGCTCCTTCGAAAAAACTGCCCCTTGCTGGAGAAGGCCTCCCTGCAAGACGTAAACGTCGCCGCGCGGCTCGCCGAACTTCAGGCGAACATTGACGCCCTTGTCGCCCTGCAAGCGCCTGGCTCACACGCCTCGGTCCGTGACGTGCTGGCTCACCTTCGAATCAGCCGACTGCTCGGGCTCGACGAGAGGGTGTCCTCTTATCTTGATCTCGATGTCGGTGACGAAGCGCTGGCGGGGGAAGATATTGAGAACGAAGACGAAAGTTCCGCGCGAGAAATTGCCTCTATGGATGCCTTCCTAGGTTGTGAAGCTCGCGAGCTCTGGGGTTTTCGGACCTACGTCAACGAGGAGTCTCCCTATTCCACACAGCAAGGCATCAAGGGTGCCGAGTACGAGCGTGTTTTGACGGTCCTCGACGACGACGAGGGCACGCATAGTCAATTCTCGTACGACAAATACTTTGGGATCATTCCCCTTAACGCTCGCGACCAGGCGAATCTCGGAGCCGGAAGAGAGACGCCGGTGGAGCGAACGCGGAGGCTTTTCTACGTCTCTTGTACTCGAGCGCTTCAAGATCTCGTCGTCGTGTTCTTTGCGGGCGATGTTGGGCTCGCGGCGGCGAGAATTCGTGCTGCTGGCATCTTTCCCAACGACGAAATCTGGCTCGAGGACGCGCTGCCGCTCTTGGATGCTACAAATTAAACTGAGATGGCCGTGGATAGTACTTTCAGGGAGATAGGGGACGCTCCTGCTCTGTATGAAACATACCAGAGGCATAGCAGGATCATCAAGTCGTGGGTCAAGACGCGCAGACGGATCTCGCGGGTCGCCGCGCGCTTCAAGTTGCGGAGATCGCTGGCCTTCCCCGTCGATAGCCCTATCGGGATCACGCGTTGCACACCTACGTGGCCCAGTTGGTGCGTCCACCTGCACCCGACCATTCTCTCAGAAAGTGCTTCCAATCTCAATCTCTGTGCTGCCTGCTACAGCCAGCGGTTGACCTGCCAAGCCCGTAGCGGGCGGTGCCCGAGCTGTAGGTGCAGCAGAAGGGCGGGTTCTGGCATCCAGCATCCTGGCTTGGCGCAGGATACCGGCGGGTCCGGTGCCACGCCCCTTAGAAGCCGAACAGCCGCCAGACGACCTCCGGGCGGTGCACCCGGAGGTTGCGTTGGTCAAGCCGGAGACAAACACCGCGTGAGGCCAGGCGGGCCAATGCTGCAGGAAGGTAGCCCAGATGGGCGGAATCAGGCCTTCGCCGCGGGACATCGATAACGAGGTTCTGTTAAAACACTGCGTCGGTCAAAGTACAGGGCTCCATCCAGATGTCTGGCAGCATCATAGCTTACTGAGTAAAGTATTAAAGGTCGGCAAGACTGACCGCAAAGGGCTTCTTGACAATCACTACTTCAGGGAGTTACGCGATATCATGGACTATGCAAATAAGTTCCATCACGTAACGAGCCCGACCTATAAGGGGGAACTGAGAAATATGAATGGGAATGAACTCAAGAGCTATGTGGATCGAGTGCTAGAGGTTATGAAGTATAGAAAGGCTGAAGGTAGCTGAGCACATGGCGAAAAAGCAGACGAAATTGGAATCAATGTGGATCGGTAAGGACCAGCGGCCGAGGCTGGAGCTTCGGATTCTATGATGGCTGATGATACCAGAGTCACGATGAAGCGCCAGCACGTTGTACTCCTGGGAGCCGGCGCGAGTCTTGCGGCCTTTCCGAACGGCGACGTCAATGGCTTGCAGCTTCCGGTCATGTCGAATTTCATTGAGATGGTCCATGGCCTATCGGAATACCTTAAGGCCAACGGCATTGCTCACAACGGCAATATCGAGGATCTGTACTCGGATCTGGTTGACCGAGAAGGGGCTGATGTTCACGCTTTACAGATTGAGTCGCTAATTTATGACTATTTCGCCAAACTCACGATGCCAGATGAGCCGACGCTGTACGATCATCTTCTGCTCTGTTTACGCAGTAAGGATATTGTCGCCACCTTCAACTGGGATCCGTTTCTTTACAGGGCCTTCTGTCGTGTAGGCCGCATCGTCGGTTCAGAGCACCTACCATATTTAGCATTTCTTCACGGCAGTGTAGCGATCGGGTTTTGCCAGGCATCGTGCCACGAAAGAATGATGATTGGCCCATCAGACCGCCGATGCCAATGTGGCGACCTCCTTACGAACAGCCCACTACTCTATCCTATCCGCCATAAGGATTACACGGCTGATCCTGTCATACATGCATCCTGGCATGACCTCCGGTTGTGCCTCGAAAGCTCGTACCTGTTTACGATCTTCGGCTATAGCGCACCTGAGTCGGATGTCGAAGCCATCAAGCTGATGAAGACAGCTTGGGGAGACCCTGCCACACGCAGGCTTGAAGAGATTGAACTCATTGACATTCTTGATGAGGATACACTCTTGACCAAGTGGGCAAACTTCATCCATAGTCATCACTACGTAAGGTGGACTGACCTGTATGACTCATATCTGTGCCGCTACCCAAGGCGGAGTTGTGATGCCTTTTGGGATATGACCATGCAGCTTGTACCTCGACCTGAAGTTCCCATAGACACCAAGGCAAGCTGGGAAGAGCTCAGGGGCTGGGTAACACCTTATCTCCAGGCTGAACAAGAAATGGCCCAGAAAGATTCTGGTAGGTAGATGGCGAAAAACAAATGAAATTGGAATTGACGTAGATCGAGAAGGACCTGAGGCCGAAACCGGAGCCGTAGATTCTGATCGAAAACCTAGAGAAGTCGTGCCATGCTCCATGTAGGGTTAGCAAAAATGACATTTCGCCGGGTATACGATGAATGATTTACCGCACATCTCGTGGCTGATTGAGGTTTATGACCGGACGGAAGAAGAGCGTTTCCCACTCAAAAGAAAGTGGTACGTGTTCTCGTATGATCGTGCGACCGAGGCGGAAGCTCAGCAGGTGATACGTCTATGCTGCAAGGAAGACGATACAGCAGACTGCCCGGCCCCGAAGCACATAAACAAGGGCATCGTGACATTTACAATCGGTAGGAATGATTACACAGACTACAGCATTCTAAACTATCGCCATCTTTTCGATCATGTTCCGAACTATGGAAATGGAGCATGCTGCGATGAAAAGCCCAAGCACTCGCGGTATTGTTCCGTGAAGCTCCGGTCCGATACATACTTCGAAGACGAGAACGAAAGGCCGATTACTTTCCTTGAGATATCTGACGAGGAGGGGCGGCGCAAACTCGGGGAGGGGTATAAAGCAGTCGTTATGGGCGTGCCTTCGTCGATCCTGCGATTTCCTCCCGCGGAACCGGTTCGTCCAGAGCTTTGGCAGCCCAGCAAGCTAGCGACTATCGATCTTTGCATCCGGCAGTTCCAGTTCATCGTGAAGAGCCGTTGGTTTTCATCACGGTGTGAAGTCACACCGAGCGAAGACAATACCATGCATGCTCGTCTTCCTCTGCCAGAACACTGTATGGCCGTTATACTGCCGTTCCGCCAGTTCTACTCTCAGAATTCGACGGACGATCTCTTCAACAAGGCTTGTAATATCCACAGTTGTCATTGCTCACGGGACCATGCGACTTTCGGATGGGTCAAGAATTACCAGAAAGCCTTCAATGCGGCATTGGACAAACAGGTAGAATTTCTGCTTCGTGACTGCAATCTGACAGGTCGCAGGTATCTAAACGCGTTCGCCTACGGTGCAGAGATTATCCATCCCGATAGCAAGGAACCGCAACCGGCGAAAGACTTCAATTACCTGTGTGAGAACTTCCCAAAGCAGATGGTTTTGATGCAGTATCATGCTCTCCTTCATAACCTGATGCATCCGGTGTCAATGATTATCGGAGCACTGCAACAGAATGTTGCTCACTGGATAAACGATCTTGGTTGGGTGGGCTCGGTGGGGCCGGGCGGGTCAGAAGTATTTGGTCACTAGAGCAATTTAAGATATTCAGTAGCCGCATGACTGAAACCATCCTATGGCATCGTTTGCTGTGATTGTGTCGAGAGCAGTGGCGATCGCGTTGAAAAGTGCTTCTTGTGTTCGGGCTTTGGCAGCTCGTAAGAACTCTTTGATCTTGCTCCACATCTTTTCTATGGGATTGAAGTCCGGACTGTACGGCGGCAAGAACCAGATCTCGGCCCCGGCAGCCGCGATAAGTTCGAGAGCCTCCTTGTCCTGGTGAGCCGAGAGATTGTCGAGTACAACGATATCGCTCGCCCGGAGCATGGGAACCAGGACGTGCCGTACATATTCCCGGAACACGTCGGCGTCGGTTGCCTGTCCCTACCGAAAACCTTGTCCATCAGTAATTGCAACGACTTACGACAAGTGAGCTTTCCAATACAATCGGCTAGGATTCCGCTTTTACGGAGTTGCCGATGCGATTATTTTACTAGTCTGGATCTTCGTGAGGGACAGGGAGCATAACCCAGCGCACGCACCTTCGACGTGTGCTGGGAGATGTCCCCGATGGGCAAGAGCCATCTTATTGAAGGTAATTCACCGCAGTATCGCCGAGAAGCGGTGGCCGCCATCCTTGCCAAGGGCGGTATCTCCTGAAATTATGGACAAGAAAACCGCCTGCAAGCCCAAGCCAAACTATCTTGACGGTCACCAATCACAGTGTCTTAAGTGTGGGAGCACGGATTTGCTCATGAAAGCGGAAGAGGATGTGGCGTTCTCCTTTCACATTGCAGGAAACGCACGGTGGGTGTAGGGAACTCGTTCATATCTTGACAACAATAGTGTGTCACACAGATTGCGTTAGCCATGTATGTTTTTCGCAGTACCTATAGACTGTGCCAATTCTGAGTTGACGTGCAAAAGCTGAGCCAAATCTGCAAATCGGCGCACCCCATATGGGGTGCGCCGATTCGATATTATATTGATGTATCTGAGGTATAATATAGGCATAGGACTACAAACAACGAAGCTGCAACCAGCCGAAACCGAAAGGAAACACAACATGACTGTCACCTATTCCCAGGCGGAACAACTCGAGAGAATCAGGAAATCGCCCTTTCTCAGGCTCGCATTTGAAATCGATATCATGTCCGGCATCTCAAATTTGAGGGCAGCCAATGAGATTCCCGAGGGAGCTGTCTTCATGAATGGGCTGGGCCAGCCCTATGAAATTGGTGGTGGGTGGCGTGACTACGCGGACACACTTCGTCAAGCTGCGCAATTTCACAAAGAATTTGCATCCCGATCACCTTTGCCAAACGAGTTAGATACTACACCGGAAGCCGGGCTGGCAAAGATTCGCCAGTGGTGCGTCGAGTCAGCATCGACGGCTAAACAGTTGGAATCTCTTAGCGATGCTCTCCAGCAGGTGTTGGACGCACTCGAAGGTAAGATATTGATGGCCAAGGAGATTGTCGCCATAGTGGATCCATATATCTCAGAAGATGCCATCCGTCAGCGGATCAGAAAAATCCGGAAAACAGGCCGGAAGATCTATCATTTACCAGGCGTTGGCTATTATCGCCCCGATGCCCCTCCTCTCTCTGTGCGAAATTAGCCCTGAATTCACGTTGAGCTCACATACAGCACTTCATCCAGTTGAGAGAATATTCCTATCAACAAATGAAACAATGTTTCTTTGGATAGGAGTATTCAAGAATGAAACTCAAACGCGTTGCAATCAGCAGGATCAATCCTGCACCTTACAACCCTCGCAAGGATCTCAAGCCTGACGATCAGGAGTATCAACAACTCGTTCGCAGCATGGACGAGTTCGGCTGCGTGCAGCCGTTGGTCTGGAACAAACGCACAGGCAATCTGGTTGGTGGGCATCAGCGTTTCAAAGTCTTCTTGGCACAGGGAGTCAAGGAAGTCCAGGTCAGCGTCGTCGACCTTCCCCTTGAAAAGGAAAAGGCCCTCAACATCGCGCTGAACAAGATCTCCGGCGAGTGGGATCATGACAAGCTCACAGAATTGCTTGGTGAGTTAGTCGAACTGCCGGATTTTGACATTGCCTTGACTGGCTTTGAGTTGCCGGAGATCGAGCAGATGCTGGCCAGGGACCCCGCCGAGGACGAGGTCTTTAACGCAGATGCCGAACTTTCCAGGCATCTACCCGTGGTCACGAAACCGGGCGAACTCATCGAGTTGGGACTGCACGGTGAGCATCGCCTTCTCTGCGGAGACGTGACGAAGCCATCCGATGTGGCCCACCTGATGAGCGATGTCCGTGCCCGGCTGTGTCATACTGATCCTCCCTATGGTGTGCGCTACGACCGATCCAACCGACCATCTGCGAAGGCGGCAACGACCAGTCCCAAGAAACCCACCGAGGTTATTCGCAACGACGA
>SDBV01010853.1_pt1 | contig 11904 bp, 7 predicted proteins | sample 2277081 | NCBI WGS metagenome assembly SDBV01 (sample SAMN10402039, study PRJNA504765) | marine sediment metagenome | isolation source: marine sediment core GS10_PC15, 223 cmbsf | place: Arctic Ocean: Southern Knipovich Ridge | collected 2010
TGTTCTTTTTCTTCTAGGCTGCATTCACATTTTTCTTCAGTAATCACTTCTTCTGCTTCTACATTATCCAGATGCTTTTCTTTCCATCCCTGTGGAGCAAGCCTTACACAAAAATCCTTCTGCCCCCAGTGACCACGGGTTTTCGAAGAATATAGGCCATATCTTCGGATATATTGCTTATTTTTAGGTGGTATATGCTGTGTTACTTCGGCAATGAATTGTAAAGAATCAAAAAGTTTAAAATTCTCATCAAAATAGGTATTGTATTTAACTTGAGTTAGTTTATATCAATTAGATGTATTATATAGTTTCTCAACGTTTGCTCATTTCCGGGCAGCTGCTCATGACCCTCTTCCAGGTAGTCAAATACTGCCGACATGGGAAGCTTCTTGAAATCATTTTCTCTGTACACTTCCAGTATTTTTTCTTGATACCTCCTCTGCTGATATTGACACAAGTTATAGTCTGGCTTGCGATCTGGTTGGGGACTTAAGCCGGTCGCTTATCTACTTTCTCAATATGGATCCTGTTGAAGCGGCTTGGGATTTAGACGACCTGGCTAAGAATCGCGAAATACTGTTTAGCTCCCTACGACCTGAAACCCACGGTTTTAGTCCCAGTTCTGCTTTGGAAATATTACGTGATATACTCTGAAGATGGCGTCATGACCTTCGATGTAGGGGCTCACACCCACTTAATCGGACAGCTATGGCCCACGCCGGAACCTGGTCTTCAAATAATGACCAATGGCTGGTCTTTCATGGGATTTGGAGTACCAGCCGCTATAGCTCTGCCAAGCTTTGTTTGCCACAGAGAGCTGTGGCTTGTGTATGCGGTTATGGTGGCTTTTTTATGATGGCAGGAGAAATGGTTACGGCCCGGCGGCTCGGCTTGAATGTAGTCTTTGTAGTTCTGGCAGATAATGAATTAAGCCTGATCAGCGTTAAACAAATGCGCAAAGGGTTCGAGAGTTACGGCATCCGGCTTTACAACGACGATTTTTTTAACTCTAACAACCTCTTTGGCGTTCCTGTTTTAACTGTGAGAGATGATGAAGAAATGCGTGCAGCGCTCCAAAAAGGCGCTTTCTGCGGATGGACCGTTTATCATTGAGGCGGTTGTAGATGGGGCTGTATACAATAAAATTATTGCAAAGAAGTAGGGATGAATAGCTTATTCAAGTTGATATAAACTGATCATGTGGGAGCTATAAATCTGGCCACACTAAAATTCATGATCATTAGCCTAAAACGCTGGTACCAGACCTTATTTTAAAGGCACCAGCCAAGCGGGAATGAGGATGTGGATCACTTTCAATCTGGAGGAATCCACAACAAAGGCGTAATCTCCTTTTACGGCTACAGCCACGGCATAAACCTCATCACAGGAACTGACCACAACCGGTTTTTCAGGTGTACTGATGTCCAGCACGTTTAATCCTTTATATCCTTCTGCGATGTAGGCATAAGTCCCGCTGACAGCCACATCTTCAGCGTGGGATGTGTCATATGAATAGATCTGAGCCGGGTTGTGGGGATCAGAAATATTGACAATCCTCAATCCTTGAGTTCCGACCACAAAGGCATAGTTTGCACTGACCACGACCCGGCGAGCATTGAAAGTTTCTATGGAGCTTATCTTAACAGGGCTCGAAGGATCCGAAACATCAATTAATATTAATCCTCCTTCGCTATCGGCAAGAAAAACGTAATCCCCTTCTACGGCTACATCCCGGGCGTCGGAGCTATCCAAGGATCCAAGCTCAACAGGGTTTTCCGGTACCGTGATGTCGATCACTTTCAAGCCTTCCTCTCCATCCGCTATATAGGCATAAGCCCCGTTGAGGGCTACCTGATAGGCAGTGCCTCCGGTGTAGTATGAACCGACCTCAACAAGCTGGGTATCAGGATTATCATCCCAAGCTGGGGACACATCCAGTATTTTTAAGCCCTCTCTTCCATCTGCCACATAGGCATAGTTGTCCCGGACAGCCACCCCCTCGGCATAGTCGGTAACATGAAAGCCGGTCTGTGACTGATCATCCACCGCCGCTGGAGTGGAAATATCAATCACCTTCAATCCTTCAAGATGAGCCGATACGTAAGCATAATCCTTGCTGACCGATATGCCGTAGGCCTTGCCGCCCGTATCGCTGGAGGCCACTTGAAAGGATCTACCCTGAATCAGAATGTGGATAACTTTAAACCCCGTTGAATCTGCTACGTAGGCATAGTGTCCTCTGACGCTGATTCCGACTGCCTTCCCTGTCTCCAGGGCATCGAACTGAGATGGATGCGCAGGATCGGAGATGTCGATTACTTTTACCCCTTCCTCCCCGTCCGCCACATAGGCGAAGTTACCGCTGACATCTACTCCTTCCGCGTGGTATGTATAATAGGAAGCAACTAGAATCGGCCTTTCAGGATCTGCCACATCGATCACCTTCAATCCCTTATCGCCGTCGGCGATGAGGATATAATCCTCATAGAGAGCCAGATCACGGGCATTGAAAGTGTCGAAGATGCCGACTTGGGAGGGATGCTGAGGACGAGAAATATCGATTATTTTCAGCCCTTCATCAGCATCGGCAATGAAAATATAATTCCCTTTCAAGGCAATAGCCTGCGCATCAAAGGTATCGTAGTACCCAACCCGCGCGGGATGCTTGGAGCGTGAAATATCAATTACCTTTAATCCCTTTCTTCCGTCGGCAACGAAAGCGTAATCCCCTTTAAGGACTATGCTTTGAGCATCCGAGGTCTTACATGAACCGATCTGAATCGGTTTCCAGGGATCGTAAATATCCAGTATCTTAAGCCCTTTGGAGCCGTCAGCCACATAGGCATAATCCCCACGGACCGTAATGTCTCTGGCATTGGATGTTTGAAAGGCGCTTACCTGAACAAGGTTAGCTGGATCAGAAATATCGATGATCTTAATCCCATCACCGCCGTCTGCCACGTAAGCGTAACCGCCCCTCACAAAAATATTTTGTACATCTTGCAGCTCATGTACGTCTGCAACTTCCAGTTTTTTAACAGGAAAAGCAAGGGTCTGGCCCGGAATGGCCTCACTCTCAATTGCCCCATAGGTAGAGGGTTTAACTTTATAAAAGTATGTTTTGCCATATTTGGCAGAGTTGTCAACAAAAACAGTCTCCGAAACCTCTCCAGACAGATTGGTATAGGCTCCGTCAATCTCGGAAGATCTACATACTTCATATTTCTCGGCTCCAGGTATTTCTTTCCAGGCGACCCTGATCTGCCCATACTCTCCGGTAACCGTGGGCATCAGGGTCTCAGAGGATAGGGGGATAGCTTTCTTTTCACCCGACCAGCTGTCTTCCTCCCTCGGCAGGCTGGCCTTGAGACGGAAGACGTACAGGGACCCATTGTCCAGTCCCCTTAATACGTAGGGTGGTTCTATTCCCTCAATCCACTTCTCTCTGCCCCTTATTTGCTGAGGATTGTCGCTCTTATAGGATAAGGAATAGTTCCTCACTGAAGGAAGAGGCTCCCAACGGAGCGTAACCTGCCTGCCCCCCGGCGTAACGGAAAAGGAAGGAATGTCGCTGTCCCCTTCGGTGAGACTTACCGAGGCCTTGGCCTGATTACCGCTCCTGGCTAGTGCAGCTACTGTAAGCTCCTGGGGACCAGATAGCTCCCCGGTCGAAAAGATAAACTCAAAGGAACCATCCCTATCAATGTCAATATCGCCCCTTAAGGCAGAAGAGGAAACATAAAAGAGCTCTGAGGAAGCGATTTCATAGGAAAGGGATTCAATTCCCCCCATATCATCTGTTTCTGCATAGGGATCTGTGACCTTCCCGGAAACCAACACCTTTGAGCCGTATGCGCTCCCATCCGCCGGGGTGATAATTATTATCGAGGGTTCCAGGTTCCCATCCAACAGGGTGATTGATCTTTGGGTCAGATTTTCATTTAGATCTTCAGCCGTGATTTTCAATGTCTGCCTGCCGGAGAGTCCCTCGGTCGGAAGGGTGAACTGAAAGGCACCGTCAAAATAATAGCTGATTTCTCCAGTTAGAGAGGGTACTCCCTCCACTTCATAAAAAAGGGATTTTATCTCCAATCTAGAATCCGGTTCATCTTCAGAATCACTGACCCTTCCTTGGACTGTCACACTCTTCTTATAATAACCTCTTTTGGAAGGGGATATTAGGCTCAGGGCGGGGCCTCTTTCGTCGTCGAGGAGTACCAGGACCCTTTCGGTGAATAAACCATGCTGGTTCTCCGCCTTTAGGCGAACAACCTGCGTGCCGTGCAGACCAATGGTTGAAAAATCGAAGTGGAATCCACCGTTGCTTTCGAAATCAACCTTGGCTCCCAGGGAAGTTCCGGGCAACTCCCAGGACATGGATTTTACCTGGTCCGTAGATGGATCTTTCTCTGAATTGGCCACCAGGCCCTCCACCCTCACCTCTGATCTATAAAAGGTTTTGTTTTCCGGAGAAATGACCGTGAGAAAAGGAAGTTCCGCTCCATCCAGCTTGCTTGCAGGAAGGGCGCCGTTCTGCGAGGCCGCTTTTTTACCATCTAGAAGGGTCAGGGTATAAACAGAGGCATTGCCTCTCAGATCTTCGGCTCTAATCTCCAAGGTCTGGGCACCGGAAAGACCTTCTGTGGAAAAATCAAACTTGAAGGATCCGTCTCTATCAAAAGGTACATCTCCTGCCAGGGACGATGTCCCTATCATTTCCCAGGACAGGGATCTCACCTTCGCTGTGGATCCATGCCTATCCTCAGAGTCGCTGACCCTACCTTCCACAGTGACGTAGGAAATGTAGTAGGAATTCTCGGTAGGAGAGTGTATAGTTAAGATAGGACCCTTCCGGTCATCCAAGAGTCGGAAGGAGCGCTCCGAAAGGTGGCCGTTCCTGTCCTCTGCCCGTAGACTAAGGGTTAGCATCCCGTGAAGCCCAACCGTTGAGAAGACGAAGCTAAAAAAACCATTCTCTTTAAAATAAAGATTACCTCCCAGTGGGCTTCCCTCAACCGCCCAGGAAAGGGATTTTACCTCCTCGGTGGAGCCAGGAGTATCTTCAAAATCGCTGACCCTCCCCGCCACTATGACTGTGGAAGCATAGTAGCTCATATCGACGGGGGTAAGAAATATTAAGGCGGGACCTTTTCCGTCATCGAGGAGCTTAACTGATTTTTCAAAAATGCGACCCTGCACACTTTCCGCCCTGAGAGCGATAATGCAGTCGCCTCTAAATCCAACCGTTGAAAAGCTGAAAAGAAAGCTACCCTCCTCTGAAAAATGAATATCGCTGCCCAGCGAGGTTCCCGGTATCTCCCAGATCAATGAATTCACCTCACTCGCCCCGCCAGGCTTATCTTCAGAATCGCTTACTCGACCCTCGACGATAACGGTGGATCTATAATAGCTTCTATTAGACGGGGAATTGATTGTTATAAAGGGATCCTTACCTTCCTCAGCAAGCAGAGTCGGCTGAACGGTTTCTTCCGCTGTTGCTTCTTCGGCACCGGTGACTGCGGGCTCGGGCTTTTCCTCAACCGGAACAGGCACTTTCTCTCTCGGCGGCGCACAGGAGGTAAATAAGGCAAAAATGGAAAATGCAAAAATGGAAAGATATAGAAATTTTTTCTGCTTGATTCGGATCACCTAGCCTCTCAGCCCCTACTCATGAATAAGGGTAACCGACAGCTGTGATTGATTTGAATCATTATTTACTACCGTTACAGCACTCTTCATGGATTATTCTTCCTCATCGGCGAACAGAACTGTGGTAGAGGAGCCGATATCTGCAGCCCTGCCGGAACCCTCACCGCTTCCCAAATAGGAGAAGCGTTCTACCATTGCAGAGTTTAAAGTAGCGGCTTTCTCAAAATACTCGGATGCCCTATCGTAATTCTCCAGCACATAGTAGCATCTGGATATGTTGACAAGCACCTTTAAATAAGTAGATGAGCTCTCTTTAGCGGCGGCCACAAGAGTCTCTTCCGCGGCATGATAACTCCGCAGGGCGTTTTGGTACTCCTCTTTCATATAAAAGACATTGCCCAGGTTGATTTTAGGATTCAGGTAATTTCTGTCCATTGATAGAGCCGTGTTAAAGGCCCTTTGTGCCTGAGCGTAACGACCGTATCGGGCACAGATTATTCCCAGTTTGTTGTAATCCTGCTTCTTGCCTCTCTCCTTCGCCATTTCCGTGTAATTATCAATAACAAGATCAACCAGTTTCTCCATACCCTCGGTGAACTCTTCGACTATTCTCTTTTTGCTTCCGTATTGAAGTCCCAGGTCCGTTTCCCTGAGACCAACAGGCCGGTATATCTCCTGGGATTTGGCAGTAAAGTTGATGGCCCTTAGGTCTGGAGAGCTCTCTAAAGCCCTGAACTCTTCAACTCCTTTTCTCCAGGCCTCAAGAAAAGAGCTCGTTCCGATCATTGTAATCTCAACAGGAACCCAAAGCTCGCCCTCTATATTCAGGATCATGTTTTTATCCGGATGAACTTCTTTATAGGATTTAGATGGAACCTTAGTGTTGAACGCCGTATAAATATGCCCCGGCAGGGTGATAAAAGCGGTTTCTATTCCCATCGTCTCCAGAAGCGCACTGTAAAGGACCGTAAGATCATCACAATCACCTGTCAGCCTCTTGAGGGTATCTCTGGGAAGGCTAATGGAATCAACGATTAAGGGGTTTTCCTGGACAGTGGTAAATGGCGAGGTGGGATCCACTTGGTACAGCAAGCCGATCTCCTTTAGGGCATAAAAAACCTGCATCCCAATTTGGAGTGTTTCGCTGAAACCGGGTACCACGTAGTCCTTGGCAGCCTGGCGAATAAAGCTTGAGTAGTTCCGCAGAGCACTGTCCGCGGAGGTAATAAAAGCGCCGACCTTTCTATCATCATCCCAGGTTAGAGCGGTTTTATCATGGAGGTCGTAAGAAACAGAAAAGGTCTGGTTAGCGGCCTTCCTCCTTGAAACGTAGTCAACGATTATCTCTCCGGTAAGAGGAGTAATACCTTCTGTCTTGAATATTTCCTGATTAAAAGTTGCATAAATATCTATATCCCTGCTCTCGCCAGCTGGCAGCATAGGAATAGAAGCCACTTTTGTCGGGGTATCCATAAAACCGGCCTGAAAAAATGAAACCTCGACATCCACAACATCGTAACTCTCGATATTAGTTATGGTCACCTTGGAAAAAGGATTTTTTGTATAGTAACTCTGCATCGCGGCAAAAAGCGGCGGGAATTCAACCTCAGCTAATTTAATGCTTCGAATAATTGCCTGGGGTGCGTCAGGGTCCTCTCCGAAACGATAGCTGCCCGAAAAACCGATGCCCAAAACAAAGCCGTTAAACCTGTCCAGAGGTGTGAGCGAGTGAAAATACTTCAAGCTTGGATTGATGTCTATGCTAATGTTGTACGATGGATTAAGGCTTATCCGCGCGCCTACCGATGCCAGCACATTGGGCGAGCCGCGTACTTCGTTGGGATCCAGGTTGGGGAAGATAGCCTCTGACATTCCGCCGGCGATTTCAACTCCTATTTCAAAATTCTTGGAGAACCTGTTGAAATAACCGATCCCGAGTGTACCGTACCAGTGGGTGTGCTGCCATTTCCGCTGATCATCCCGGTCCGGTGTCATAAACCTGATCATTCCTACTTGAAGCAGGGGTTGTAGAACGGGCAAAAAAGACAGCGGAGCACGCAGTAGCAGGGAGAGATCATAGAACATATTGAAATCGGTTCCGTAATCCCCGAAGGGCGAAAGATTTTGATATTCAAATCCGATAGAAAAGGGAAACTTATACAGGTCGTTATAGTTAACCGTATCCTGAGGATAGGCAAGGGTCGCAGTTGCTATCAGTAATACGAATGAAAGAATTAACATGCTGTGTTTGTGTTCCGGGAAATGGTTTCTATTTCATCTTAAAAAGCCATTAACTAGTATTTGTCTGGAATTCTATCACACTATAGCCAATCACACAACAACATTAATCATTTCATCATTTCGAAGATGGCTTTCGAGCTGTAGCGCTTTTCAGTTAACAACGGAAAGCGCTATTTTATGGCCGTTTACTCCAAGGTGAGGGAGGAAAACAGCCCTTCTGGCCCGTTTTCAACCGATTCTTCCCTAACACACTCCCAGCCAGAACCTCCATAATCCGTTTCTTGTAGTCAGCGAAAAGATTCCAATTTTCAGTAAACAGAATGCCAGCTCAGAAAGAAGAGTAAGGCCGTTTATGGGTGAACACCTGTTCGACGGCAAGAAGATCTTAGTCCTCGGTGAGGGAAGGCTCGTAAATCTTACCGCAGCGGAAGGCCACCCCAGCGATGTGATGTCCATCTCCTTCTATGGCCAGGCTCTGGGCAATGTCATTGACTCGCTGACCCCCGAGCAGATCGAATACCTCACCTCGTGAGAGGAAGGTACCTAGAATTCCGCTATCAAATTAGCTCTGTAACTACTCCATTTGCTAGCCTGACATGAGTTAAAATGCCTATGTCCCTGTGTAGATTATTATCGTATGACTTCCGCTGATAGACCAACTGCCGGGTCCTTCCTTCTCCTGGACCTCCAGGGTGTACGTGCCATCGGGCAAGGAGCTGCTAGGTTTGAACTCGGTAACTTGATCTGTTGTCCAATTGGAGTCGGTGGTGAACTTGTAGCGGAACGTGCCGTCGCCCCCGCCATTTGAGTACCATTGCCAAGTGGGTGTCGTATTAGTTGTCGTTGCCGGGGGTGCAGGTTCATTGGAGTAAACCGTTGGCGCAAGTAGAGGGGCGTCTATCGTGATCGTCTCATCCCCTGGGTCCGACCAGTTCAAGGCCTTGTCTCGCTCCTGGACCTCGAGGGTATGGTCCCCATCGGTTAAAGCTGTTGTAGGCGTGAAGTCGGTGTCGGTGGTTGCACTGGACCACCCGCCTCCGTCAAGCCGGTATTGGAACCAGCCGTCGCCGTCGCCGGGGTCAGTGGAGTCCCAGCTCCAGGTGGGTGTGGGATTGTCTGTGGGGGTGTCTACCGATACATCAGGTGCCGAAGGCCCAGCTCAGTCGACGGTGATAGTATAACTTCCGCTTGCCGACCAGTTCAAGGCCTTGTCCCTTTCCTGGACATATAGGATATGGTCCCCTTGGCTCAAGGCGGGATCCGAGGGGGTAGGCGCGAAGTCGGTGTCGGTGGTTGCACTGGACCACCCGCCTCCGTCAAGCCGGTATTGGAACCAGCCGTCGCCGTCGCCGGGGTCAGTGGAGTTCCAGGTCCAGGTGGGTCTGGGGTCGGATGTGTAACGCGGTCCATCTACAACAGGTGCCGAAGGCCCAGTCCAGTCGACGGTGATGGTAAAGCTTCCGCTGTCCGACCAGTTCAAGGCCTTGTCCCTTTCCTGGACATCTAGGATATGGTCCCCTTGGCTCAAGGCGGGATCCGAGGGGGTAGGCGTGAAGTCGGTGTCGGTGGTTGCACTGGACCACCCGCCTTCGTCAAGCCAGTATTGGAACCAGCCGTCGCCGTCGCCGGGGTCAGTGGAGTCCCAGGTCCAGGTGGGTCTATCATTGTTTGTCGGTGTCGTGCCGGAGACATCCGGCGGGTTGGGTTTTTCTGTGTCGACCCTTATTGTAAAGCTCCCCGAGTCCGACCAGTTCCCGACATTGTTCTTCTCCTTTACCTCAAGGGTGTGGTTACCGTCGCCCAAGGGGCTCAAGGGGTCCGGCTGGAAGGATTTGTCGGTGGTTTCACCAGACCAACTGCCGCCATCAAGCTGGTAGCGGAAGGTACGGTTGCCGGGATTAACGTGGTCTGAGTCCCAGGTCCAGGTGGGTCTATCATTGTTTGTCGGTGTCGTGCCGGAGACATCCGGCGGGTTGGGAGCTGTTAAATCCGCATTTGCAGTGTCTTCGCCTGGATCGCTGAGGTTCCCAGCAGGATCCCGCTGAGTGACGCTTACTTTTACCGTTCCGGTGACGATGGTTACCTCCAACTTGAATCCTGAGGCAGGGAGATAGCCAGTAGTCGAACCGCTGATAACAGAACAATAGTCCGTAGAAATCTCGTACCAGGCCCCCGCTTCTCCGGTTACGGTGAAGGGCACACCCGCTTCGCTCTCCTCCTTACTGATTCCATTCCCGCCGTCATCAATATCTACTGTTGGAGGATCCGGCTTATCTGTGTCTATCTCCACATTACTGGCGTTGAGCGCGAAGGCAGAATCGAGAAGGGGGAGGTCAAGATTCGCGGTGTTGCCTTCTTCATCTGTAACGGTCCCCAATAGAGCATCCGTGGCCGTGTAGTTCAAGACTGTGGCGTTTTCTCCTAACTGTACGTCGTAGGTAAAAGTCAGCGTACTTGAACCACCGGATCCTGAGTAGGTTGCGGTTGCTCCGGTATTGAGGTCAAGTGTCAGTGGAGGCGTTATGTTCACTACCTCGCTGAACTCAACGATGATATCAAGAGCCCCGGTGCTAAAGGCTTTGTTCTTATCTCCCGCTTCAGAACGCACCTGAACGACTGTCGGGGACGTTTTATCATGCAGCCAATCCTCGACTCTGTTTTGAGCAGCCGATACCGGGTTCCCCACTCTATCGGTAAGGTTGCTCGCCGTGATTCGGATTTTTTCCTTACCATCGGGCACGTCTGTGATGGCGATGTTCAATCGGATTGATTCAGCACCTGGAGCGGGAGGAACCGTGAAACCCGCTTTCACGGCATCGCTGGCCGTTCCGCCATTCCGATAAAAGGTGAGAGTAAAATCGTCTATAGAGGGCGCAGTACCGCCGGTTTGATAGATTCCTTCAGAGAACTCAAGGTCCATGTAGGTGTTGTCCCACGCAACGGTGCCAGTATCGAGGGTCGGTGCGACGGGATCATCGGTCAGGATGAATACTGTACTCGAATCTTTGCCGTCAAACGCCTTCAATACGAACCTAAGCTCGCCGGACACTCCTTTCGTTACAGGATTTAAATCGAAGCTGAACGTCCCGTCTAGATTATTATATATAATGTCCTCATCAGGGATATTGTCGCCTGATTCGGGTTCCAAATCGTATCTTAGATAAAATGTCGGAAGCTCAACGATGCCCTCGTAGGTCATGTCGTCATCCAGGGCGGAGGAGTACATGTTGAAATCAGCTGGCCCGTGGTCGAAAACCGTGATCCGTGGACCGTTGGTTTTATCGTAGAGGGTAACGATGACCTGCGAAACGTTCACGTTCCAGTCGGTAGCGGTGATCATGATATATTGGTTTCCCGACAACTGCTCCGGAGTGAGGGTCGAGAAGGAGAAAGAGAAACTGCCGTCGTCCGCAAAATCAATATCACCTTGGATTTTCTTATTGTACTGCTCATCATAAGATAAAAACTTCACGGAGCCCTCTGTTCCTCCGCCCGGATCCGTATAATCCTTTACGATCCCGGATATATTGATTGTTGAGATGTAATAGTTCTTTGTACCCGGGTCCGGACTGATGATCGTGATGAGAGGCGGAGTCTCATCTTCCACCTGCAACGATAATTTGTTATCAATTGGATTCGGGCAGGATAAAAGGACTAGAGTCACCAACACCGCGAGAACAAACGAGATGCCTTTACCAAGATTATGAAACGGTTTTTTCCGGTTAAGGATCATCGTTTTTCCTCTTTCTTCACTGAACGTTTACTATTTCTTATCTTCATTTTATCATAACTATACATCATTTTAAATAACAATTCTTTCTCATTGATTACATTTTTTTACCTAAAACACTATAAACGAGCAGGTTTGAATTGAAAAAACTATCGTCTTCCGGTATCCTCTTAAAAAAACAGGGTAGCAATATCAGCTATGCGGAATTATGAGTAATGTTTTGACTACTCTTCAGTCTCTGCCAGAATCAATTGTGCTAAAGAATGGATCTTAAAAGAACCAGT
>SDBV01010854.1_pt1 | contig 11904 bp, 9 predicted proteins | sample 2277081 | NCBI WGS metagenome assembly SDBV01 (sample SAMN10402039, study PRJNA504765) | marine sediment metagenome | isolation source: marine sediment core GS10_PC15, 223 cmbsf | place: Arctic Ocean: Southern Knipovich Ridge | collected 2010
TCCCCGCCAGATCGACCTCATAAATTCGGTCGTCCCAATTGCCGTCGGTCGAGAACCCTACCCAGAACGACAGTCCGCTGGGGTGGGGTGTGATGAAGCTGGCCCAGGCACCGAAATATGAATCAGGTCTTCCCAGAGCCCGACGGCGTCTTTTTCCAATATTGACTCGCGGTCTGCCGGCAGGATGTGCCAGTCGCCCCTCGCAATTTCCCATTCCAACTGGCCCGGCGCCCACCCGGCATGGCCGGCAAAAACACGAAAAACGCTCTCGCCGTCCTCGGCCAGCCGTTTCAGGTACGCCGGGTCGGAGGTCAGGTAAACGTCCGGAATTATGTATCGAACGTCATCCGGCGCCGGCCCGGCCCCTAGTACGATCAACCGGTTTCTGGCTACCGGACCGCCCAGGTAAACCGAATCGGCATGCCGCTCGAGACCGGCCGTAGCGGGCATGAGCTCCGAAAGCGTCATGCCGGTGGGGTAGTTGATTATCAGTCCCATGGCCCCGTACCGCCCGTAGTCGACCAACAACACCACACTGTGCGCGAAGTTGGGATCCTGAAGCTTACGGGCGGCAACCAGGAACTTGCCTCGTTCCGGGCCTTCCCGAGATTGAACCAGACGCGCCGTTTCACTGCCCGAGGGTGAGCTATTATCCAGGAAACCGCTGCCGCCATTGCCCGAAGGGACCGGCAGACCCGCGGGCCGCACCAACGCACATACCCCTATCAGAAAGGGGGCCCACCTCCGCAAAACGGCTCTAAACCGCAGCGCATGTCCCGTATTTCGCATCCCTTTGCTCCGCCGATCGATACTCGTACCGCACAGATTCAAAGCGTAGTCTTCCCCAATCCCCATGCCGCCTCCGTTTATAGCCTGCACTTCGTGCTGTAAAATCTATCCTGCCCGCGCCGAAGAATCAATCCACCTTCCGGCATGCTCGGGCCGGCCGGCAAGCGTGACACGGCGCCCCAAAACCCGTATGCTGGCGGGGGATATACCATGAACTTAATTGTAATCGTACTGGACAGCCTGAGGGTCGATCACGTCGGCTGTTACGGCGGCTCTGTCGGCACGCCAAACATCGACAGCCTCGCGAACGACGGCGCGACCATGGATCAAGCCTACTCGGAAAACATGCCGACCCAACCCTGCCGCACAGCCTGGTGGACCGGCCGCCATCTATTCACATCCAGGGGATGGGCGCCCTTCGAACCGGAGGACTTGCTTCTGGCGGAAACCCTTTCCTCTCGGGGCTATATTTCGGCGCTCATAACGGACACCTATCACATGCACCGCCCGGGCTACAACAACGGTCGGGGTTTCGACACGACGGCGTTCATTCGGGGACAGGAGTACGACCCCTGGGTCGTCGACAAAGACCTGCAAGTGGATCTGACGCGGCACCACAAGCTGCGGGGGGACGAAACGGACGCCCTTTGGCGCGGCCGCTTTACGCAGTATCTCAAGAACAGATCCCGGTTCGTATCGGAAGAGGATCACTGCGCCCCGCGAGTCTTCAAGACCGCCGTCAGTTGGCTCGAACAGGCGCGGGCCGTGCAGAAGGATCGCATCTTCCTGTGGATCGACAGCTTTTCTCCGCACGAGCCATGGGACCCGCCTGAGCGATACAGAACAATGTACGACCCCGATTACGACGGGACCGACATCATCGACCCGGTTCCCGGCCCCATCGAGGGTTACCTGACAGCCCGGGAAGTGGCCCACATAAAGCATCTCTACGGGGGATGCGTTACCTTCGTGGATGCCTGGCTGGGCTTCTTTCTGGACAACCTGAAGCGCCTGGGGCTCTATGACGATAGTGTGATCGTTTTGACCAGCGATCACGGAGAGCCCTTCGGAGAGCACGGAATAATCCGCAAGGCAAGACCCTGCTGTTACGAGGAGCTGGCGCATATTCCCCTGATCATCCGTCACCCGCAGGGTCTCGGGTCCGGACAGCGTTTTGCGGCTTTCACGCAGCCCCCCGATATCTTTCCCACACTGGTAGACTTGCTCGGAATAGACTTCACGGGCACGGTGCCGGGCTGGTTTGGGGCGCAGATAGGCGCCGCGCCGCCGTTCACGGGCAAGAGCCTTGTCCCGATCCTGGAGGGGAAACGCACCCGCCTTTGGGAGTTCGCCGTCAGTGCCTACTTCGGCAAACAGTGGAGCCTGCGTACAGGGGAGTGGACCTATCTGCACAACCTGACGCAGGAGCCCAACGAGCTCTACCGGCGCGACAGAGACCCGCAGGAGCAGACCAACGTCATCGAATCCCACAAAGAGATCGCCGGCGAACTGGAAGCTACTCTGGCCTCCTTTGCGCAGACGGTAGCGCCTGTGTCGTCGTAAAGGCAGGGCAGATTGGCGCGAAGGGCAAACCCGGCTCCGGTGTGACTGCCGACCGGTCAGAGAGCGAGTTCGAGGCAACGACTATGGGCTTTATCAGCATATTCAACGACGTTCTAGGTCCCGTCATGCGAGGGCCTTCGAGCTCGCACACCGCCGGTGCGTACCGAATCGGCCGGATGGTCAGATCGCTGTCCAACCGCAACACGGTGCGCGCATGCTGCACTTTAGATCCGGAGGGATCATACGCGCCGACCTATAAGCCTTCGGGCGTCGATCTGGCCTTTACCGTGGGCGTCATGGGCTGGGATATGACCGACCGCCGTTACTTCGATGCCCTGCAGTTCGCCGCTAGATCCGGAGTCGACGTCACTTTCGATGTCTCGACCCTGAAGTACGCCGATCACCCGAACACGATCCGCATTGCCGTTGAGACAGCCGAAGGCGATGCCGCCGCAGACGACGCCGGTGCAGAAAATTTCGATGAAAACAAATCTTTCACGGTTTGGGCCAGGTCCACGGGTGGAGGCGCCATCGAGCTCTACCGGCTTAATGGTTGGAGCACACATCTCGATGGCAAGAGCTGGGCGCTGCTGGCCTGGTGCGATGCCAGGCAGGCAGACGGGCTTCTTGCCCATTTGGGCCGGCTCCCCTGCGCCGACTCGTCCGTGCTGGGCACGGTAGTCGACCGTCAGGAGGCGTCCGGCATGACGCTGCTGCACTGGCAGAGCGACCAAGCGGCCGACACCGACGCTGTGTCGGAGCTCAGCCGGACACCCGGTCTACGCGGCCTGCGAAGCGTTCCACCTGTTTTTTTCACGCGCTCCGGCAGCGAGCTGTTTTGCTGCGCCCGAGAAATGCTCGATTGCGCGAAAAGAGAAAACAAAACCCTAGGCCAGACAGCCATGAGCTACGAAGGCACACTTCTCGGTTTCTCCCCGGAGCAGCTTTCGAAGGAGATGCTCGAACGTTATGCGGTTATGCGCTCGTCGGTGGACAACGGCTTTCTGAACGAGGTGGTGGCCATGCCTCTGACGCGCCCCAGCGCAGCCCTCATCCGGCAGGCACAGAGCAATGAGCGTTTGCCGACGGGCGGCGTGCAAACCCGGGCGGCTGTGCGGGCCATGGCCTGCATGCACACGTGCAACAGCAAGGGCATCGTCTGTGCGGCGCCCACCGGCGGGTCGGCCGGCGTAATTCCAGGCGTCATGACTACGGTGGAAGAGGAACGCAAGCTGAGCTCCGACGCGGTAGTGCGGGCGCTGTTCGCGGCCTCGGCCGTCGGATTGTTCGTGGCTAAAAACGCTACATTTGCCGCGGAGATCGCCGGGTGCCAGGTGGAGATCGGCGCAGCCGGGGCCATGGCGGCCGCCCTGGTCGTGGAAGCGGCCGGCGGCAAACCATCCCAGGCCCTGGACGCCGCCGCCATCGCGCTGCAGAACACCATGGGATCCATCTGCGACCCTGTCGGCGGCGGGTGCGAGATCCCCTGCCACACACGCAATGCCGCTGCGGCTTCCAACGCATTCTTGTGCGCCGATCTGATAATGGGGGGCTACTGCAATCCCATCGATCTCGATGAAACGATAGACGCCTCTTTAGCGGTTGGCCGATCGCTGCCCCGCGAGCTGCGCTGTACGGCGTTGGGCGGCATCGCAGTGGCGCCGTCGGCACGGGCCCTGGCGGATGAGGGGTAAACGTCGCTTACTTTGTGAGCCTTTTCATCTCTCGTTCTCTGTCCGGAAACGTTAACCGCACCAGGTTCTCCGGAGCATAGAACGATCTGTTGAAACTGCAACTGCCTAAATCCGGGTATCTGTTATTTGTCTGCCCAACAAACGGACCTGCCACCCATTCATTTATTGTCCCATATATACAGAGTTTTCCCATATTCCGGTTATAATTTTTCCGGATGAATAAGTAAAAGTCCCCTGACCATTGTATCCATTACCTCATAAGTTACACACCCCTTGTTCTGAAAAATACCCTCAGTCCGCATGGCTACCTTTAATTGATTATCATGCTTTACAACAAAAAAACTTATGTTGTTCTCAGTATCAGGATCAAGTGATAGGGCATGTGAAACGGCCTGTGCTGAATGAGGCCGGCGTTGCCGGGCAGCAGCCCGGCTACTGACCGGCTCCCTTCCAGTCCACCGACTCGGACATCATGTTCTGTATGGTCTTCAGCACCGACCCGATGTTGGTAAGGTCCATCGGCAGCACCAACTGGGTGTTCTTCTTGGCCAGCTTTCCCAGCTCGGCGATATAGCCTTCGGCGATCCTCAGGGCCACGGCCTCCTCTCCGCCTGCCATCTGGATCGCTTCCGCCACCTTCTTGATGCCCGTGGCGGTGGCCCTGGAAACGGAGAGGATCTCCTGGGCCCGTCCCTCGGCTTCGTTGATGCGCCGTTGTCGCTCACCCTCGCTCTTGTTGATGGCCTCTTGCATGACACCGATGGAGCGGTTGATACGCGACTCCATCTCACCTTCGCTCTGGGCCAGGACGGCGCGCCGTTCCCGCTCGGCTTTGACCTGGATCTCCATCGCATCCAGTATGCTCTCCGGCACCCGGATGTTCTGAATTTCGTATCGCGTCACCCTGACGCCCCACGGATCGGAAGCCTCGTCCACGCTCTTGACGATCTCGCCGTTGATCTTGGTCCGCTCTTCGAAGGTGCGGTCCAGCTCCAGCTTGCCGATGGCCGAGCGCATGGTCGTCTGGGCCAGCTGGATGGTCGCATATTTGTGGTTGGATATGCCGTAGCTGGCTTTCTGCGGATCCATCACCTGAAAATACAGGACACCGTCAACGTCGATCTTAACGTTGTCCAGGGTAATGCAGGGCTGGGAAGGCACATCCACCGCCTGCTCCTTGAGGCTGTGCTTGTATCTGACCTTGTCGATGAAAGGCACCAGCACGTGAAAGCCCGCCTCGAGCGTCTTGGCGTACTTGCCCAACCGCTCCACAACCAATGCCGTGCGGGCCGGCACGATGCGAACGCTGCGCAAAATGGAGATCACAAAAAACAGGGCGAAGACGCCTGCAATAATGTACGTAAGAACTAAACCGAAATTCATGCGGTACCTCCCTTGCGGTTGCCGGAAAGAATGGACTGCAGAAAACTCCTGATCTGCGCCACCTCGGTCGGCAGAACGGCGGTTTCGGCACTTTCCAGAATTTGCCCGAACTGGGCTATGAATTGCTCCGCCACGCGAAGATTCATGGCTTCCCTGCCCTTGGCGGTCTGGATGGCTTGGCCGATCAGCCGAATACCCTCGGCCGTAGCGCCGGCGGTTACCTCTATTGCATTGGCGCGCCCCTCGGCCTCATTGATTCGCCGCTGTCGCTCGCCTTTGCTGAAATTGATGGCTTCTTCCCGTTCGCCTTTCGAGATGTTGATGCGGGAGACCTTGTCGCCCTCGCTCTTCAGTACCTCGGCACGCTTTTCTCTTTCAGCCCTCATCTGCCGTCCCATGGCTTCCAGCACGGTATCGGGAGGCGCTATGTCCTTGATCTCGTAGCGGTTCACCTTTATGCCCCATGGGTCCGAAGCCTCGTCAACACTCTGTACGATGGCATCGTTGATGGTATCTCTCTCTGAGAAAGACCGGTCCAGCTCGATCCGGCCGATCTCAGAGCGCATGGTCGTCTGAGCCAGCTGGACGGTGGCATAACGGTAGTTGCTGATGCCGTAGCTGGCTTTGACGGGGTCCATGACCCTGAAATAGAGGATACCGTCCACCGTGACCTGCACGTTGTCCTTCGTTATGCAGACCTGAGGCGGAACGTCGATTACCTCTTCCTTGAGAGAGTGCTTATAGGCGACCCGCTGCAGAAAGGGCACTAAGAGATGCAGCCCCGGCCCGATGGTCTTGCTGTACTTGCCTAGCTGCTCGATGACCCAGGCCTCCTGCTCCGGTACAATCCGCAGCAACCTGAAAAATATGAACACGAACAGAACGGCAAAAACCACTACACCGGTTAACAATTCCATGGCAAACTCCTTTCGGCGTCAGATCCGCCGATCTCACCTTTTCCGACACACCGGACACGCTGCACGACACACCGGACACGCTGCACGACACGCCGGAGGCAGCTTCCGATACGACAGGCTAGGATTCCGCGTCTATTATCGACTTCGTAACTACGAACGTCAGGTTTTTCTTTTCCAGGATTTCGACTTTCTCCCCTGTTTTCAGAGTCTCGTCATAGCTGATCGCCTTCCACGTGGTGCCCGCGAAGCGGACTCGCCCGGGCTTGTCCGGTCTAATTTGCTTGATGACTTCGACTTGCCGGCCGGTGAACTCCAACTCGTCACGGCTGCCGAGCAGACGCCCCTTGAAAACTTTGGAAAGGTATTTCCGCAGGCCAAAGAGAGACATACCCGAAAAGGCCAGCCAGATGATAATCTGGATCGCGAACTGGGGCCGCAAAACGGGAAGCAGCATGGTCAGGAGCCCGTTCAGAAGCGCGCCGGCGCCGAAAAAAAATATGACAAATCCTGGAATGAAAAACTCAGAAATTATCAGGAGGACGCCCAATAGGGACCAGACGAACGGTACGAAATCCATATATCGATTCCAGCAGGTACCCGCATACTTTTAATGTCGTTAACCCAGCATAAGAGATCGCCCCGGCAGAGTCAAGCATTTTTTCGCGGGTCGAGATTTCCGCATAGCAGCCCGATTGCATGACAGCCGGCAGGACCGATTCCATTTAAAAGCTATTAGGTTTACAATGGGCTCGGCACGGGCTTTTATGAACGAGCGGCCTGTTCCCAGGAGTGACAGTGTGTTCAAAGCCGGATTCGCCGAAAAGGACATCACCCCTGAGAGCCCAGTACACCTGGCGGGATACTTCAATGACCGCGTGGCGGCGGAAACACTCGACCCGCTCTACGTCAAGGCCGCCGTATTCGACGATGGCCGCTGCCGCACCGGTCAAGCCGTTGTGGACCTCTGTCTGCTGCCCCGCAACTACATCACTCAGGCCAGGGAGCAAATCGCTCGAGACACCGGACTCGACCCACGGCATGTGCTGATCTCGGCGACTCACACACACACCGCGCCGGCGCCACGATCGCTGTTTGACGTACCGGAAGAGGCGAACTACATGCGGGACACGGTCGTGCAGTCCATCGTGCAGGCTCTAAATACGGCGGAGAGCCGACTCGAACCCTGTGAGCTTTCCGTTGGAAGCATCCAAGAGCAGGGGTTGGCGTTTTGCCGCCGATACTGGATGGCGGAAGGGCGGGTCGTTACCAATCCACCCAAGGGTTCCCCTGAGATAGTCAGACCGGAATCGGAGGTGGACCACACCGTAACCGTTATGCGGTTCCACAGGGGCGAGCAGACCCTGGGACTGCTGGTGAACATCAACAACCACTGCGACACCACCGGGGGCAGCAGGGTTTCCGCCGACTGGCCGGGGCACATGGCCGCGTTGGTTTCCGGTGAGCTCGGGCGCGCGGTTTCCGTAATCCTGCTCTACGGTCTGTCCGGCAACGTGAATCATTTCGATCCGCAGCTGCCGTCACCGCAAACGTCCCCGTCTGAAGCACGGCGAGTCGGCCGCGCGTACGGGCGTTTCGTTTTGCAGGCTCTGGAACAGGCCGTGCCTGTGGGCCCGGAGCCGATCGGAGCGGCGCGAGTTGTGTTCAGAGCGCCGTACCGCACGGTGGGCTCAGAGCAGCTGTCCGCGGCTAAAACCCTGCTCGCGGAGCACATCGAGCACACCGGCGGCGACCTTACGGCCGAGGACCTGGCGCGTGGAAACCGCACCGTCGAAAGGCTCTTTGCCCGGATGCTGGTGGAGTTTCACGAAAGGTACGCCGGGAAGGACGACGAGGAGCTGGAAATTAGCGCTACAAGGTTGGGCGAGCTGGCGCTTCTAGGACTCCCGGGTGAGCCGTTCTCCCAGATAGGGGTGCGCATCAAGCAGGCCAGTCCCTTCGGAACAACATGCGTGATGGGCCTCACGGGTGGAGCGGCGGGGTACATTCCCCTTGAAGAGCACTTCCTCAATGGCGGTTACGAGATACGCACTACGCCGTGCAACAGATTCCAGGAGCATACCGGGTCCGCCTTCGTTTCGCAGGCAGGCCGCTGCCTGCAGGAACTCTTCGCCGCCGGGGCCGAAGAGTGAGCGCCTCACACGGCAGGTAGGTCAAGGATAGAACCATGAGCAAAGGCACAGAGGCCGCAAAAACCCATCACACAGAGCCCGTCCAAACAGCGCTCCTGGCTATCGTCAAGGGGCCGAATCGCCTTCAGAACACCTCGCGAGCCCTGAGCCTGATAGCCGAAGACATTCACATAGAGGACAAGCACAGCATTCTCATCAAGCCCAACTTCGTGGTAACCGACAATCAGCTGGCGGCTACCCACGCCGACACGGTGGAAGCGGTGCTGCTGTATCTCAGAGAGAGAACGAGCAGACCCATCGTGATCGCCGAGAGCCCGGCTGTCGGACGCGCCGCAGATGGCTATTCCCGATACGGCTTCCGCAAGTTCACTCGCAAGTACGGCGTACGCCTCATGGACCTGCAGGATGGGGAGTACATTCCCGTGAGCGGCTACAATCAGCGGCTCGAACCTCTGACCCTGCACGTGGCGCGCATCGTGGCTGAAAGCGACATGCGCATCTCCGTGGGTCCCATGAAAACGCACAACGACGTCATAGTAACTCTCTCTCTGAAAAATATGGTTGTCGGGAGCCTGCGCACCAAATCAGCCATACACGAGGGCTGTCAAGCCGTCAACCTCAGTCTCTACAAGCTGGCTCCCACGGTAGTCCCGCATCTCTCGATTATAGACGCGTTCAGCGCCATGGAGGGCAACGGGCCGGGAAACGGAACTGCGGTAAATCTGAAAACCGTGATCGCCGGCACGGACTTTCTGGCCGCAGACACCATTGCGACACGCATCATGGGATTCGATCCGCACCAGGTCGGGTATCTGCACTACTGCATGGTCAAGGGGTTGGGCGTATCCGACCTGGACCGTATCGAAATTCGAGGCGAGGCGTTGAGCCGGTGCATCGGTCGGCCCTTCAAACCTCACACCAGCTACGAGCGCCAGCTTCAATGGCACGTGCCGAACGTGGAAAAATTGCTGTAAAAACCGTCTAACCAACGTCAGGCGCTCCTGGCAGGTCTGGACAACCGATAGGAGAATCGAATGAGAGCTATCATGGTGATGTTTGACTCGCTCAACCGTCGTTTTCTGCCCCCTTACGGGTGCGATTGGGTTAAAGCGCCGAACTTTGAGCGCTTAGCCGAGCACACTGTCACCTTCGACAATTGCTACATCGGCAGCATGGCAACCATACCCGCCCGCCGCGAGCTGCACACCGGCCGCTACAACTTCCTGCACCGCAGCTGGGGACCGCTGGAGCCCTTCGACGATTCGGCGCCACGCATTCTAGGCGAAAACGGTATCCACACGCACCTGATCAGCGATAACTACCATTACTGGGACGAAGGCGGCGCCACGTATCACAAGCAATACGGCACCTGGGAGATGGTGCGCGGGCAGGAAGGGGAACAGTGGAAAGGGGAAGTGGCGAATCCCGAAATCCCGAACAGCATCCAGCGTATGGGGCACAAGATGTGGCGCCAGGATTGGATCAACCGCAAGTACATGCGGTGCGAAGAGGACCAGCCTCAGGCGGTAACCTTCGCCGGTGGTCTGGAGTTCCTGCGCACCAACGGCGCCGAGCAGGATTGGTTCCTTCAGCTCGAAACGTTCGATCCTCACGAGCCTTTCTTTTCCCAGACCAAATACAAGGAGCTTTATCCCCACGACTACGAGGGACCTCATTTCGACTGGCCGCCTTACGCCCCGGTCAGTGAGACCGAGGAGCAGGTTCGACACGTGCGCTATGAATACGCCGCCCTGGTCAGCATGTGCGATCATTATCTCGGCAAGGTATTGGATCTGATGGACGAACAGGAAATGTGGCGCGACACCATGCTGATCGTAAACACGGATCACGGCTATCTGCTGGGCGAGCACGACTGGTGGGCCAAGATGATGATGCCCTGGTACAATGAGCTGTCCCGCATACCGCTCTTTATCTGGGACCCGCGCAGCGGGCAACGCGGCGAACGGCGCGGCAGCCTGGTGCAAACCATCGACCTGGGCCCCACGCTGCTGGATCTCTTCGGCTGCGAGATTCCACAGGAGTCCCTCGGCCGGCCCCTTGGAGACGCTGTCGCCGACGGCCGGCCCGTTCGAGAGGCAGGGCTCTTCGGGATGCACGGCGGACACGTCAACATAACCGATGGCCGCTTCGTCTACATGCGCAGCGCCGCCAACCCGGACAACGCGCCTCTGTACGACTACACGTTGATGCCCGCTCACATGCGCAGCCTGTTCAGTGTTCAGGAGCTCGAGCACGTCGAGCTCGCCGAGCCTTTTCCCTTTACCAAAGGCTGTCGCACCATGCGCATTCCGGCCTTCACGTTCATCAATCCGTACGAGATCGGGACACTGCTGTTCGATCTGGAATCCGACCCTTGCCAGGAGAATCCCCTGATCGACCACGAGGTGGAGCTCCGGATGGTACGGCTCATGGTCGACCTCATGCGCGCCAACGACGCTCCGGCCGAGCAGTACGAGCGGCTGGGCCTTCCCGCGGACGGACAGGTCACGGAAAACCACCTCCAGTTGGGGCGCAAACCGCAAGAGGCGCCGCCCGAGCCCATGCCGGACAACTTCGACCGCAACACGAAAATCCGGTTGCTGTTGACCAGCGACGCGGCCAGAGAGGTGCTCGAACGTCATCTTCCGGGCTTTTCCTCGAGCCCGCGCATCGGCACGGCAAGAAATTTCTCTCTGCATCAGATTTCCGGTTTCATTCCCCAGCTGCTGCCCCGCAAGAAGCTGGAAGCGTTAGAGTGCGACCTGCGGCAATTGAAGCCCTGAGCCGGACTCCGTCAATCAGCCGTATTTCGACGGCGGCCACCAGGGCGCGTATGACAGGCCGGCTTTCTTTGCCCGGTTTTCGACGAGCTCGTACACGACGTCGATTTCGTCAAGCTGAGATCAGGATTCACATCTGCCTTAGACACTTTGTGCGGGCCACTGAAGACTTGACAGACTACAGGAGGAAGCAATGTACAAATCAGCTTTTTTAGGTTGTGGACCTCGGGCAAAGGCGCATGCCCGGGCCTACGAGTTCGTGAAAAAGGGCAAGCCCGTAGCCGCCTGTGATCTGGACGAAGAGCGGCTTTCCGAGTTCGGGCGGGAGTTCGGCATCAAGAACCTCTACACCGATATTCACGAGATGCTGGAGAAGGAAAAACCCGATCTGCTGCACATTGTGACGGCGCCAAGCCTCCGTGTGCCCTTGATGACCATCGCATCGGAGCACAACTTGCCCGTGGCCCTGGTGGAAAAACCCATCGCCGTTCAGGGCGAAGACTGGAAGCGGCTCGTGGCGCTCGGGAAGAAGACAAAAACCCGGTTCATTGTGAACACACAGCTCCACTTCCATACTCGCAACCCGGAGCTCAAGCGCGCCGTGGCCGAGGGGCGGATCGGCGAGAAC
>SDBV01010855.1_pt1 | contig 11902 bp, 13 predicted proteins | sample 2277081 | NCBI WGS metagenome assembly SDBV01 (sample SAMN10402039, study PRJNA504765) | marine sediment metagenome | isolation source: marine sediment core GS10_PC15, 223 cmbsf | place: Arctic Ocean: Southern Knipovich Ridge | collected 2010
TTGCAATATAGTAAAACATGGGCGTGATTCAACTGTGTATGTTCGTGCATTTTCCTCTCCTTTTGAGCTACTTCAATTTTATACATTATCCGCGGTCCCGTCCGGTTGATTTCATCTTATTTCGTGTTTGTTCTTAGGGCAAGTTTATAAGGCCATTTGTGATGAGATATTGAGCAATTCCATACACAAGGCCCAAGGCTCCTAGCCCTAACGCACTCATAATACCAATTATTATTTTCTGCTTCGTGTCAATCTTAATTACTTTTCCTACTAAGCCTCCATGAGGATTGGTGTCACCTTCACCCATAAGAACTTTTCGGATTATTTTTACATCTTCTTTGATTTCTACAATGTCGTCCTTTATTTCTGCCATATTAGCTCCGGTGGCGGCCTAAATCCCCTCTAGGACTACCTTTACTTGATTAGGATCATACTTCACGGTTACGATATCCACCACTCCCGGAGGAGTAGGTGGGATTGTCCCCTCTTTGCCCATCCACTCAAGGAACTTAGGTAAGCCCCCATCAAAGCGGTTCTGGTCACGAGGTCTATCAATATACTGCCACATCGTCCAGCCCTTCCCTTTCCAGTCGTCAGGGATTAGGGGGACAGGATACGTGGTGTAGTGTGCTACCCATAGGTCATAGGCTGATGCCCATGCTACCGATCCCACCAACTCGTGCCACATACTACGAGAGGTGTAGATCATGGGACGCACACCGAATAGCCGCTCTACCTCAATGAGGCAGTTACGTAGCCGTGCGGCAAAAACGGCCTTACTCATACCTTGGTTGTAGTATCTCTCTACATCCACAACGGGAGGCATATCCCATTTGTGGTTCTTTGCTTCCATCCAGAAGTAAGTAGCTTGAACGGCTCCATTCGTGTCTGCTTTGAAGTAATGATAAGGGCCTACGAATACGTCCTCAGCAGTAGCCTCAGCGTGATGTAACTTCCACTTGGAGTCTGCAAACTGTGTACCCTGAGTGACCTTCATATAACCGAATATATACCCGTCCTCTAGCCACTGTCGCCAGTCGGTAGGGTAGGTCCAGTGTGATACGTCTATTCCCTCAGTTTCATCAGCCATGTTTACTTCCCGAATAAAAAACGAATTACTCGTCCAATCACCTCATTACTAGGATAGTCTCCTGGTACTGGGTCTGGATTTGGATTAGGTACAGGGTCAGCGTAAGGTTGCACACTCACATCTTCAATTCTAATCCACAACTGCTCGTAGCCTTCGTGAGCGTAGAAGTCAGCTATCCCATCACCTTTTACCTTCCATTCTTCGAACTGGTACGATCCCTTATATTCATCAATAGCTAGAATAGCTCCCGCAGGATACATCCAGCCCTGCTTGTGACTGTTATCTGAATGGCCGGACCAAATACGTGCTTTCACATTCACGTTAAACCATTTAGGGTCCATTGTTATCTCCCTCTCTTGAAGATTTGTTGTTCAAAGGTTTCGCCTGTATACATTAGTCCATTAGCTAGAGCTATGAAAGAAGCAAACTTCCACGCTCCCTTCTCATCAAGGATCGTTACATCTGTAATTTGATACTCAATGAGTTGTGTACCAGATAGAGAGCCTGCGAAATGCCCAGATGCCCCATTCGGCTTCCAGTAAAGGATTCTATACACGGAGGCATCGCTGATATCAGAACCAGCATCTACTCTGATTAATGGTGTATCATTTAGATATATTTTGCTCATTATATATTCTCCAAAATAATTGAGGTTCCGCTCAATATTCTAGTTATTGTACTTGTACCTGTAAGTATTCGAATGATTGTAGATGTAAATTCCAATATTCTAGCCATTATTACCTCCTTCTTTAATTATACAATAATTCAAGCATTCGGGGAACATTATGCAATTGACTGATCTGCAAGTGGTTCTATTACTAGTTTCCCTCCCACAACACCCTTATTACCTGAAAAAATCATTTGAGTATCAAGGGTACAATTATATTCCTTTAGTAATTCTTGAATACCAATTGCCACAGCGTTTACACGTGCTTCCCGTCCCCTAGCTAAAATTTTAGCGGCTTGACTTGCTGTGATCTCCTCTTGTTCATTTGTATCTACTTTCTGTTGTTTGTTTACCATATCAATCCTCCTATGATTGGGTAACTAATCTTGTTTCAATTTCGCTTATTCTTTTTTCAAGTTTCTGTATTTCAGCCAACATCAAAATCGGTGTTCCGTCTACTTGCTCCATGTCGCCTCCTAGTGTATCTTGATGAGAGTGAAGCGTGGGTACTGTTGTACGTTGACGGCTGATGTTGTGTCGGCTTCTACATACACATAGGCACCGGCAGCCATCGCTCGCTGCCCAAACGCAACCATACCAAAGTCGCCACTTGCCGGTAGCAAATTCATCAGGCACCAGACGTTGCCCCCGCTGTCTTTGATTTGTAGTAGCCTTCGCCCGGATGTGTTTGATGCAAACTTGATAAAGACCATGCACAGGTATTCGCCAGCCTCGTGGACGGTAATACGATCAGTGTTTGAGCTAGTAGAATGCCAGCCCTCATCGTCTGCTACCTCTATGTTGAAGTAGAGCCGATCCCACCCGCCGCCTGAGCCTATCGCTTGAGTGAGGTTGTGTGACACAGTGGTCACGGCGTTGAAGATGCGCCCCTTCTTGCCGTACTCGGTAATCATCTCAAGATCAGCCTTGCCTGCTGCGACATCTGACGCCCACAGCTTAGCTTCGTTAGATGTTGCACTTGGATCGGCATGGATGGTGAACCTGATCTCGGAATTGAAATCCCATAACCCAGTAATGGTCTCGCCTGCCGTCCTGTTTGGATAGATTGCATGGTCGTCGTCGCCTAGTCCTTGAAGGCTGCCGTGATCCAGTTCTGCTTCAAGGATCGTGGCTGTCTCGGCCAGTGTCTTCTTCACAAAGTTATCGGCGCCGGACGCTACTAAGAAATCATTAGCTGCGTCAGCTAGTGAGTCAAGGATAAACTCTGAGGCATGAGCGCCATCTACTCGATCAGCATTCAGGTTAGCCACAACAAAGGCAGACGCTATGGTCATTGGTGCCGCTGATGGCTCGTCCAGATTGAGGGTCAATGCTCTGATCTCGTGGGCGCCGGCGTCCCAGCTAGCCGAGAGCCCCCGAGAGCCATCCACCAGAAGGAAGGCTGACTCGTGTTTGCTATCCACTCGATCTGCATTCAGGTTGGTGACTAGCGTGGTGGACGTTACTTCAAGGGGTGGGTTCCCGTCTATGTTTGTCAAGATGGCCTTCTTGAACTGTATAGCGTTGCTCCCAGCATCCCAGTCGTTTCCTAGCTGTCGTGTGCCATCAGCCAATAGGTAGATTGAGTGGTCATCGTCGCCTAGGCCTGATAGAAGTCCATGATCTAGTCCAGACCCTGTTACTCCTGATGGCACCCACAAACCACCGTCCCAAGTAAGTATCTCTCCTTGAGCTACTCCGCCTACAGATGCATCGTCTAGTTCTGATAATTCATCTTGGAGTGCTAATAGAGCATCTACTTCACTTTCAAGATAGTATCTACTATCGTGAAGATGGCCTGACGGGGAATACTGCGGGTGATCATCATCCCCTAGTCCTGCAAGTAACCCATGATCCAAGCCTGCTTCAATTACGTAGCCGCTCAAAGCTTGGCCTGTGAGTTCCAGATTTAGAGACGCTGTGTCCAGTACAGTTACAGCACTATGACCCCCGGCTATCCCAGATGGTACCCAATCTGATCCATCATAAACTAAGGCATCACCTAGAATAACTCCAGTAGTATCAACATCTGTGTGAGTAGCAGACCCTAATGTATGTGGACCTACTCCTCCTCCGAGATCGCCACTAATCGTAGCCGTCATACCAAGAACCGTTGCATCAAGGTTTACAAAGTTAAGATTGGTTACTCCACTAGCCAAGAAAATACTATTTTCCAGAATACCAACACCTTTATAAACTCCTCCAGACCCTTCAATATTTTGTAATCTATATCGTATTCGATCTAAATTAGTTACTAGAGAAGCACCACTAATAGGTATGTTAAGTACGGCGGCTTCGGTTGTGTCGAATGCCACCTTGCTCTGAATTAATTGTCCGAATATATTACCAACTGGAATGCCACTACCACCATCCGGCCCCTCGCCACCACCCAAGTTAAGAGGAGATGACCACCAGTTCTGCTGTTGAGAGAGGTCTATAATGGTCTGTATTAGCTGTTGTTGATAATCTTGTACAATGGTTGGTGCCATTTATGAAATTTCCTTTTTACTAGCGTGTTTATTTCCTAATAATGCTAAACTAATTTTCTTTTTGGTCTCCTCTGTGTGTTTGTACCCTAATGCAGTTTGTTTTCCACGCATTCTTAAACTTTTCTGATAATTCATTTCGGGGGTGTGTTTACAACCCTCTGCACAAGTGTTGCCCTTACTTGCATCGCCAATCTTTTTCTTTGTCTCAACTGAATGATTTTTTCCTTTTCGTGCATTGCTTATCTTCTTTCGGGTTTCTAACGAACGCTTGGTTCCTAATTGACTATTGGCTATTGAGAGAATATTATATTCTGGGGCCAAGTTATCTAGAAATAATTGTTCCCAATAAATTAGTTCCTTTTGCGAACATAAAATTAGGGATTCGAATATAAATTTTTTCTTTCCATGCTTATTCCAGGCCCTTTGAAGATATATATTATGGTGTGTGTTTTTATTGAGATAATAAAAATGATGATATTCTCTCATGTTTAAGTCAACAGCACTTCCAATATATCTTTTGTTATTTTTTATATTTCTTATCTGATAAATTCCACTATTATTCATTTTAAATTATTCGCACCGATTCTAAGTCTGTTACCGCCGCTGTGGACGATAGTGTTGTCCAATTAGTTGCAAACCGTGTCCCTAAGATCGCCCCTGTTACCGGTACAACTGTTACTTTTGCTGTCGTATTCCCAGACCATCCTATTAGAAACCTTGGGCTGTCTGGAAAATCTGGGCTTATTACATCTGCGGGTGATCTGTTAGGATATCCACTTTGAGTTACCCAAGCGTCAGGAAACTCAGCATATACACTTGTGTACATCTCTGTCGGCCCACCCAAGTTTCCTGACGCCAAGGGTAAGTTCGTTTGTAATTCTGCATTTAGAGCTACCGATGCTACGGATGACCCATGTTCATTCAGATAATGTGCCATTACCCAAGTAGTGGCGGAACTAGCTTGATCTGGGGTCACAGTTAGCGGATTTCTTTCTATTCCTGATCCTTGTACCACCCTATAAATATCAGGGAGCAGAGCATATGCGTAATTGTTGTCCGCAAAAACTCTACACCCATCCCTTAAAGCTAATACTTCTTCAAAAACTGAAAACTTACTATTAAAAGAATCTTGTGATTGCCAAATTACTGTAGGCATTATACAAAAGTCCTAAAATCCCAAACACTCCGACTGCCCTGTAATACAGAGAAGCCATTATAAAGTAACGTAACTACTGCTCCACCCTCCGTATGCCTATAAAATCTTGGAACAGTATTAATGGAATAATAATCTGATGTAAACCTTCCTTGATTCCAATAGAACTCCTGCGTTGTAAAATCTGGATTATCACCAGTTCTAGTAACAGTTGATCCATCATCGCTCCACACATCGTCATTTCGGAGAAAAACAGGTTCAGGATTAGTTATTGCTGTGTGAGGATATGAACGATTACCGTCAGAAGCATTATTAACTGTACTTATTAAAGTATTACCAGTATCTGTTATTGTATAAAAATGGTGTCTAGGAAAATCTGGATCAAAGTTTGACGGGATATTATTTTTTGTTTCCGAAATAGTTACAAATACTTGATTTGCTTCTTTAGAAGTCCATGCATGTCCATCCATTTCCTGCCACGCTCTATTATTTACTGCTTCAAAAGAAACAGTATTTAATATTGATATAGTTTGAGTTGGAAAATAAGCTTTACAAACCATTTGGTGCATAGTAGTTGAGGTGTCCTCAAAGTCTGATACAAGGTCTGGAACACCCTCAGCACTAAATAGAACATGGTAAGCTGAGTTAGGACCATCTTCAAACGACGTTCTGCAACTCGGCCAATTGCTCTTTTTAATAGTCTGTTGATCTTTCACTCCTGCCAAAGATGTATTTATTGTTCTATCAACATATGTTGTACTGGCCCCACTAATATCATCCTGAATAAATCTAGCATTCCACTCCACCGAGCTTCCACCCACACCTTGATTGTCAGACATTACATTAATAATAACAATATTTACTTCATCCCTATCCCCTGAAACATCAAAATAAATTTCTGAATCGTGATAAATATCATATGTATTGTCAGTAAACCAATCCACATCATGGATTTTGGTCCAATTTTCTCCACTATCTACTGTCCTATGCACCACGATTCTTTCAGGACTATCATCAGAAGAAGGGGCTAATAGAGTAATATAGTAAGCTACAGTTCTATCCTTTGGAAGAGAATATACCATCGAATTATTTCTAGCAGTATTTGGAGTGATATCAAATTCAAATTCCCAAGAATATGATTCGTCTCCATCAGTTATGTCGTATATACCTATTTTGGAATTCCCAGTACCGTCACGATTACCTGCGTAAAATGTTAATGGTATCTGATCTAATGCTTTTTCACTTGTTACCAGAGCAAATACATTATTATCCACCCCCCCAAAAAGATCATGTCCATATACGTCATAGATTTGTCCCGGTGGTGCGTCAATGTGTTCTTTAAATGTTCCACTTGGAGCTGGGACATGGAGCTGATGGGATGACCACGAACCCCCAAAATCCTTAGTAGTATACACCCAAGACCTTCTAAATCCTCCCGAGGGTGCTTCTCCATTTGCTAAGAAATGAAACGTATCTATATTGGTGGGCTCGTCAACAATTCTTATTAAGTTGAGTCCTGATGCTGTTATTATTCCTGATGGCTGATCGTTTGAAGTGTTGATTGGAGCGGGTAAAGTACTGGTGTCATCTACAAACGTCCACGAAAAAGCTGTGCTGGGCCGTCTAAAAATTCCTGCCGCTGTGAGCACCATCTGTTTACCATAGCTATTTACGCCTATATTTTTTCCAATCAATCCTGATCCAGTTAGACCAGTGTTTGAGGGTACAAAACTGTTTCCTGCATTCCATGATACCGCTACTCCATCCTCTGTAGTCGTAGCATATACTGGAGGAGTGGGAAACTGTATAGAAATCCTAGGACACTTTTCTCCAATCCCTATAGTCGTCATTGCTCCACTTTGATCGAAGGATGCCTCTATAGATGATATCTTTCTTTCCCCAGCGTATGATATATGCGGGGGGTGGTTTACATTTAGATAAGCAATCTCTCCAACATCTATGTTCGGCACAAACACTGGGAGGGAGTAAAAGTGCACATCGTCTATGCTGTTTACTGTATTTAAAATTCTGTCTGCGACAATATCTAAATAGGATTGCTTTTGTAGTCCGGGACTTGCTACTACCACCGTCTTATCTACGAGTAGCTCCGGTATATCTGTTCTTGCTACGGCGGTAAGCAATTCTGGAGGGTCTGCAAAGTTAAAACTGTATCTGTATCCTCCATACACTCTCACTACGTTCCTAGTTTTCTCCGTCCCTTTTAACCTTCTACCTTCTACTACATCATCAATGGTGATTACTGGCTGAGAGCTTCCTAGCCTATACGCTACTAGCTTATTAGCCGACGAGTCGAATCGTATGTAATAAGCCGCCAATCTCTCCATCGTAAGAATTCCTTGCCCTGCCGATTGCATTCCCATTAGAGTATCAGGAGCCACTACTGCATTAGCAGAATTAGCCTGAAACTCTATGTCCAACCCTGCTTGGTCAGCGTAGTATTGAATCCAGAAATCTACAGATTCCCCTTGAGATTTGATCTGTGTGGGGATGAAATAATCAAACAGCAGGACTGATTTATCCTGCCCCTGTATGACATACGCTCCGTTGTAGTCCTGATTTATAGATAGAACATATCCACGAAGAATTACTCCACTATCCCCGTCGTACCACTCTGTAATCCTAATGTCATCATAAGGACTGAGTGTCACATCCAAATCAGGTGACAGCACCATTTCAAATGTATCACCTATTTCACATAGACTTGAGTACCGACGATAGCTAACTACGTAAGCAGTTATATCGTTTGAACCCTCGTGGAGAACTTGTACAAAATCTCCTGCTACAATTGCCATTCCTACCTCTTAGCTAGTTTTCTAGCTTCGCTTATTTTTCTTTTGGATTCCTCGGAGTGCTTCTTTCCTTTAAATGGACTTGGTTTTCCTTTTTTCGACAAACTAATTTTTTTCTTCGTTTCATCCGTATGCTTAAAACCAACTTTCTGTCCTTTTGACCAAGTTTTTGTAGACCTTCCCTTTAGAGCCCTACTTAATTTACGCCGAGTCGCGTCTGATACAGGAGGTCTTTTAATTCCTAGATTATTTTCTGCAATCTTTCTAATATTATATTCGGGCTTCCAACGATCTAAGAAATATTGTTCATACCGTATACACATTGTTGAATCGCAAATAATAAGTATTTCAAATATAAAATTATCTTCTCCATATTTGTTCCATGCATTTTGCAAGTGTGGAGAATTTCTTTGATTCTTAAAATCGTTTCTGTGTCTCGCAAATCTGTGTCTTAGATTGGAAGAACTGCCAATATAAATATTATTATTTAGTTTATTCTTTATTTGATAAATTCCAGAGTTAACGTGTGAGGGTGACATTGCAAAGATAACCTCCCTGATCTATTCTATGTTCCACTTGGTATATGAACCAATCTCCTGTGATGTCCATCGAAATATCAGCGTCAACTACTGTTACCGTCGCCCACTTTCTAGGTTCGATAGTGTAGTCTCCTTCTACGGTCATAGTAAGACCCTCTGTGAGCCTGTTCAAAAGTTCAAGGTTCACGTCTGCGACATTCTGTGCAAAACTGTTAGTGTCAAAGAGTTGACTAGCCAGTACAGCGGTTTTGAAGAAGCCCGCAGGTAAAAAAGCACTAGATATAGAGGCTGTCGCTGTCACGCCTTCCCTTCCATATACTACTACTCTATTACGAAGTTTCTCCGTGGACTTCGTGTGGTTGATGTTCATAATATTATCAGTACCCACGTTCCACGTAAAGGTTATGCTCTCCCCACCCTCAGCGTAAGGCTTGGCTTCCGTTAGATGGGCTGTCCCTGTTCTACTTGCGTACAGGTGCCATGCTAAAGCATCAATAATTGTTTTGCAAGCTTGCCACGCGGTTGCTAAATTGAAAGAAACCGACCCTTGAGTTCCCCACGTCACGCTAAGAGTGGTATCATCCGAAAAACTTGTGATTTGTGCCTCGTTCAGAATATCCTCTATCAAATCCGCTGTGTCAATATTGCTTCTGTCGAAAGGAATATTTGGATCGCTGGATGCCATAAAATAGTCTGACGCTTTAGCTAACTCATCTTCGCATACTATTCTATTCTTGGCTCCTACCAATTCCGTTTCAATATTTCTTACGTATCCTGTAAATATCTTTCCGCTGTCTCCAGAATACCCTATATCGAAGGTTATGCTATCTCCTAAAGATAGGCTAGTGTCATAGCATTCAATAACCGCATTAGACATGGCCGCATTGAACGCCTCGATCACTGTAATACTTGTCACCCCCGTTACACTAGGGATGGTATGTGATATAATTTTTGGTGCCATTGGACTTACGACCTCAAGTGTGCAACAACTCTATACACTGGAGAATCTTCATCAAGAGTTGGGTCGATGGATTGGCAAGAGATATTTAGTCGGCTTATATCTAATTGCTGTAGTAATACAGTAACTCCACCGGGAATCAAATCCGTTATCAAGGTGACATCAGTTCTGATGCCGCTTTTGATTGTATCAAGATGGGTTGTTCCCACTACATGTCCTTCTATTTTGAGCGTATCATCTGGCTCGAATAGAAAATGATATATAGACGCAGTGGAAGCAATTGGATTATGCTCCGCAATCGAGGGTTTCAACTCCTCGTTGTAATCGTCTACGTATATATCTCCACCGTTCAATTTCCAAATAGATGACATTCTTTACTCCTGTACGTAACCTAACGCACCGGCTCGTCTTGTCGCACTTCCTAAGTCTTGGAAGGATCGTTCTTCAATGAATTGTTGTAAGAGTCTGCCGTCCACTAAGATAGACACGGGGTTGGTAATCCGTGTGTTGATTGTGACTGGTATAGACTGAGGTAGTGCAAGACCCATTAATTCTACAATACCTTCTAAACCTCCTGTTCTAAACTCCTCTGTACTTTTTAATTCTGGATTTTGAGATGTAAAATCTTTAGCCTGACTAAGAGTAGCTGGAACTAATTTGGGGTCTCCTAATAGATTTGCCAATAAATATTCAATAAGCCCTCCCTCAAAATCACTAACCGCAGGAAGAGTTCTTACCCTCTCTCTTTCCTCAGGAGTATCACGCGGCTCTCCGGTAAGGTGAAGTAACAAAGCCGCCGCTCCAAGACCACCTACTGCGGCTGATCCTAAAGTTGAGGACGCTCCTACTGGAGGCTGTAAAGCACTTTTTATTACTGATGGAAGTCCAGCGGCAGCCGCACCTGCAAGTTCCTCTCTAGGAAATTCCTCTGGGAAACGGCCTCCTGTTGGCTCTATAATTTCTTCTGTATCTCGACTTAAAAATCCTTTTATTTCTGCTATTGCATTAGAAAAGATATCAACTATTCCTGTCTGTTCCAGCCACTCTCCAAAGGTAGGAAGTTGTTCCTCCTCGGCTCTGTTAATCCCTCTCCCAGCCAAAAAGCGATTATCTACTGTTTCACCAAGAGATTGTCCAGTATTGGGGTCGGTGGTGCTCAAATCTATTATGGGCTCTACTTCTGCAACCTGAGCAAGTGAATGTGCTAGTTCCTCTTCGGGAGTAAGAACTTGGCCCATTTGCTCTGCCTCTGTTGCCTGCTGTCGAGTTAGAGCAGCTTCCTCTAGGAATTTTTCTTCTGCTATAGATGCATTTATTTCGTGTAAATCTCCAGAAAGCGTGTCGGTCTGTTTTTCAATATCAGTTCCCTTAGCAAAACCTTCTCCGACACCTTCTCCAATTGGTTGATCTGAGAAGTATAACTGTCCAGTAAAGGGAATAAGGGCGGTCACTCCCTCAGGTATGTTGAAGATGCCTTCTAGTTGATCTTCATTTAGCTCTTTGATGTCTCTCAGCAAAAGCTGAATAGCTAATTGATCAGCGTGTATAACGTCTGTTACATTATCCTTAAAGATAAATCCTAGTTGCTCAATATCTAAAAGGTCCTCGTCCGCAAATCCGGCTTCCCGTCTTACGTCCTCTATGAGTTTGTTAATACCCGGAAGCCTTGTTGCCACGGCCTCTTCAAACTGGGCTTTTGTGATATCGGGGGTCTGAATACTGAGCTTGCTTATCTCATCGGCCGCTAGTCCAGCATCTTCCACCATCTGTTCTAGAATACGAGGATGGACTCCTTCAATGCCTTGCAAACCAACCTCGAAAGCTTCCACCATTAAAAACCCTAGTTCTCCCCAAGAGTCTACAACTTTAGCACGCTCCGCATCATCCTGAGTCAAAGATTCTAGAAATTCATTGCTTTCTTCACGTGCGGCTTCCACTATTTCTTCTAGCTGTCTTATTACTGCTGGGGTTGTCTCTCCACCTATGTCAATTAAATCTGGTTGCTGAAAAGCTCTAAATCTCTGGGACTGCCCAGTAAGAGTAATAGTTTCGTCTAACCGTCTTTGCTCTGCGAGCAAATTACCAGCGGCTTGGCCTATTGCAAATTGAGGGGCTCCACCTTCTCGTAATTTCTCTAAGGCATTGAATAGATTTCCCACATCGCTTGACAGATCAATGATGCCTTTTCTTTCCTCT
>SDBV01010856.1_pt1 | contig 11902 bp, 10 predicted proteins | sample 2277081 | NCBI WGS metagenome assembly SDBV01 (sample SAMN10402039, study PRJNA504765) | marine sediment metagenome | isolation source: marine sediment core GS10_PC15, 223 cmbsf | place: Arctic Ocean: Southern Knipovich Ridge | collected 2010
ACGGCGAAGTGTCGTCGAAATGACTCAGATCGCGCGCAAAAAATGGGAAAACCAACATGTACCCATAATGGGGGTGCGCTTCAGCGGCCGCGCGAGACCTGGGGTATGGGGCTCGCGGGCCGCTGGTCCCCACCATCTAAGAATTCGTAATCCGTGGTCTAGACAAATGGGGCCACCTTATCACTCGGCACGGCTTCACGCCGGAATGTGAATACATGTATACTTCCATTTTGGCGGATGGGAAATGAAGTGGGGAATCTCGCAGTTCGGCAATGCCTGATGGAGATTCTTGCAGCCTTGGCCGGTGGCGCAAAGTGGGAACATTTTGGCGGACATAAGGATGTGCAACGCGGCCGGATAGCGAGTACAATGGAAGTCAAACTGTAAGCGGTGAGTGGAAAATGGGGACTGGCTCCGAGCCGCAACACGTGACAAACCCGCGGAAAGAACGACATCGGCTGGGTGCCTGTCCCCTTTTTCCACGGGGCCCGATATCGCCGGGTGGAAAATGGGGACAGGCACCGTCGGTAATGCGCAAAGGCGCGGAAAAAGCAGAACCTCGACGCAGCCAGTCCCCATTTTCGTGCTCCCGCACTTGCAGTTTGAGATCCAAAGTAACTTTACCAGAGGAGTATCGACCATGAAGAAGCAAGCACTGTTTGCCGCACTCGTAGTATCGCTCACCGCGTTGCCGGCGGCCGTTACCACCGCGCGGGCCGCAGACGCCGAAAAGTCGGTGAAGGTCTTCATCCTGGCCGGACAATCCAACATGGAGGGCAAGGCAAAGAACAAGTTGCTCGAGCACCAGGCCGAGGCGCCGAAGACCAAGGAACTGTTCGCGCACTTGCGCAAGGACGGCGAGTGGATCGTCCGCGATGACGTGTTTATCAAGTACTTGAACCGCAGCGGCGGGCTGACCGTCGGTTACGGGTCGCCCGATCGCACCGGCGTGGAGCTGGAGTTCGGCACCGTGATGGGCGACCACTTTGACGAGCCGGTTGTGCTAATCAAAGCCGCCTGGGGCGGGCACTCTCTGTTCAAGCTATTCCGCTCCCCCTCGGCCGGCCTGCCCAGCAATGAAAAACTCCAGGCCGAACTCCAGCAGGGGCAGCAGCGCGTGAAGGCCAACAACGAGAAGCGTAAGCGTAACGACCCGTTGCCGACGATGGTCGACGTCAAAGGCGTCTACGGCTCGTCCTATCGGAACATGATGAGCGAAGTCAAAGAGACCTTCGACAATTACGAGACAATGTTCCCCGCGCTGAAGGGCAAGAAGCTGGAGGTGGCCGGGTTTGTGTGGTTCCAGGGTTGGAACGATATGTACGGCGCACAGGATGAGTACGCGTCCAACATGGAACACTTCATCAACGACGTGCGGAAGGACCTTAACGCCCCGAAGCTGCCGTTTGTGATCGGCTTGATGGGGCAGAACGGATCGAAACCGGCCAAGGGCGCGATGTTGACCATTCAGGAAGCCCAGCTCTCCATGCAGAACGTGCCGAACTTCAAGGGCAACGTGAGGGCGGTGCGCACCGATGTGCTGGTCGACAAGGCGGCCGAGAAACTGTATCCCCAGTGGAGAAATCGTTTTGAAGAGTGGGAGCTGACCGGCTCCGACCGCGGATACCACTACCTGGGCAGCGCGATCTGGTTCAACCGCATGGGCAAGGCCTTCGGCGACGCCATGCTGGAGTTGATCGGCGCCAACCGCCCGGGTAGATAAGCGAGCCCTCGTCCGAAGTGGTGCCTCGGGCCGGCAAGACTGTCTCTGACCACGTAGCGGATCCAAAGGTGCCGTTGCCCTTAAGCAGGGTTTCGCGACGCCGCCAGCTTCGCTGTGCGTCGGTGCTGGAAAATGCGTCCGTTGGAAGGTCCAGGCCGAACCGCCGGCTCCCTGCCCAGCGGGTAGATCAGGTCCGTGGTTCAATGTGGCCCGAGGAGGCTCGTCGCCCGACGTTTGGGGACGTTCCGGGCGTGGGTCTGCCAAGACTGTATGGCGGCTGGGTGGAGTTGCCAGCGAAACTTGCCACACACCCGGGCGTTGGGCCGTTGACGCGACAGGGGGGAGTTGCTAAAGTAGCTAGTTCGCCATCTGAACGGTCCAGGGGGCGGGTGATTGAAACTGACCGGAGCACTTGAACGAACGCCGGATGCCCCGCTGAGGGTGGGGTACGGCCGGTGTGTTTTGATGGAGGATGTTGTCCTTTGGCGACCATTTTGCTCAAAGAGTTGATCGAGGCGGGGGTCCATTTTGGCCATCGGGCCAGTCGCTGGAACCCCAAGATGCGGCCTTATATCTATGCCCGCCGCAATCTGATTCACGTTATCGACGTTCGCGAGACGATCCGGGGGCTATTGCGGGCTCGAAAGTATTTGCAGCGGGTGGCCGCCGGAGGGAGCCTGGTGCTGTTTGTGGGCACGAAGCGACAGGCTTCCGAGACGATCGACCAGCAGGCCCGGCGATGCGGGATGCCCTTTGTGAGCGACCGTTGGCTGGGTGGGACGCTCACGAATTTCCGCACCATCCGCAGCCGGCTCTCCCGCCTGGAGGAACTCGAGGCACTGCGTGCGGGCGACTTGCTAGGCGGCTACTCGAAGAAGATGCAGTCGGCGTTGAGCCGCGAATATCGCAAGATGTATCGCAACCTCAACGGCATCCGCAGCATGAACCGGCTGCCCGAGTGCCTGGTGGTCATCGATCCCAGGAAGGAAAAGAACGCCGTCCGGGAGGCCAGCAAGCTGGGAATCACCACGGTCTCGTTGATCGACACCGACTGCGATCCGGACGAGATTGACCTGCCCGTTCCGGGCAACGACGACAGCATCCGGTCGATCGAGTTGATCGCCCGACTTTTGGCCGACGCCGTCCTGGCCGGGAAGGCTGCGGCGGGTGAGGAGATTGGTCGAGAGCAGGAGGGCGAGACGGTGCCGCCGGCAGAACCACCGGCAGAACCACCGGCAGAACCACCGGCAGAACCGCCGGCAGCGGAAGGTGGCGCCCAGGCGTGAGCCCCGGCCGGGGCCGCATGGGCCGGATGGTTGCGCAGGTGTCGGGAGAGCCTGGTTGCCTGCTTGCTATCGGGCTTTTTGGCCCTGACGCCACGCCGCCGGCAACGCTTGCACGTCTGGGCAAAGCTGAAGCGAATGAGAAGGTGATCTGAATACGGGAGATACTCCAATGGGAGAGATTACGGCGGTGGCCGTGAAGGCGCTGCGGGACAAGGTCGGGCTGCCGATGATGGACTGCAAACGGGCCTTGCATGACGCCGATGGTGACCAGCAGAAGGCCGTCGAGTTGCTGCGCAAGGCAGGCAAGAAGACCATGGGCAAGCGAGTCGGCCGAGAAACCTCGTGTGGGCGGATCGCGGTTTGCACCGATTTCGCCGCCGGCGTGGGCGCCATGATCGACCTGCGCTGCGAGAGCGCCCCGGTGGCGGGCAATGAGGAATTCGCCCAACTGGCGAACGATTTGGCCCGGCAGTTGGCCAGCGGCCCCGGCGCCGCGGCGCCGGAGCAGTTGCTCAGCCAGCCGTCCCCCAGCAAGTCGTCCCAGACGCTGAAGCAGCAGTTCGACGAGTTGAACAACCGAATCCGAGAGGTCTTCAAGCTCGAGCGGATCGAGCGGATCGACGGTTGCTGCGCCGGCTACGCCCATCACAACGCGGCGGCGGGCGTGCTGCTGGAGGTTGAAGGCGGCAACCAGGAGTTGGCCAGGGATATCTGCATGCACGTGGCGGCCATGCGGCCGGCGGTCGCCGTCAAGGAAGACCTGGATCCGGCGGAAGTCGCCAAGGAACGGGAGATTCTCAGCGAGGTGGCACGCCAGGAAGGCAAACCGGAGAAGATCATCGAGAAAATGGTGGAGGGCCGGTTGCGGAGCTTCTACGCCCAGCGCTGCCTGGCCGAGCAACCGTTCGTGAAAGACGACAAGAAGACGGTCGGCAAAGTGGCCCGGGAGGCCGGCATGAAAATCGTTCGCTTCGTCCACTGGGAACTCGTCCAGGAGTAGATCCCATGTCCGACATCGGCGAGGCTTCGCAGCGCTCGGCCGAATCGCTTCCGGGGGCCGCCCAGCAACCGCCGGCCGAACCGCGTTACCGGCGGGTGGTGTTGAAGATTTCCGGCGAGGGTTTTGCACACGCCGGCCAGCGCGGCATTGCCATGGACGCCGTGGTCCACATCGCCCGGCAGACCTACCGGGCTGCCCAATCCGGCGTGCAGATCGCGGTGGTGATCGGGGGCGGGAACATTCTTCGCGGGGCCCAGTTCACCTCCAGCAGCTCGAATATCCACGAGGCAACGGCCCACTACATGGGCATGGTGGCCACGGTGATGAACGGGCTGGCGTTGCAGGACGCCCTGGAATCGATAGGTTGCGACACCCGGCTGATGACGGCCATTCGGATGGAGGGCGTGGCCGAGCCCTACATTCGCCGTCGCGCGCGGCGGCACCTGGAGAAAGGCCGCCTCGTGATCCTGGCCGCGGGCACCGGAAGCCCCTTTGTGACCACCGACACCGCCGCGGCCCAACGGGCCCTGGAGCTGGAAGCCGACGTGCTGCTGAAGGCCACGCGCGTCGACGGCGTGTTCAGCGACGACCCCGAGAAAAACCCCCATGCGGTGCTCTACACCGAACTCGACTACGACCAGGTGCGATCCCAGAACTTGCGGGTAATGGACCCCGAGGCCATCACCAAGTGCATGGAATACAAGCTTCCGATCCTGGTGTTCAACTTCCGCAAAGAGGGCAACATCGAGCAGGCGGTGCTGGGCCGGCGCGTGGGTACGCTGGTGAGAAGTGCTAAGTAGCGGGGAGCAGACAATGGTCGAGACGGCCCACGTTTAGCAGCCCACGTTTAGCGGCCGCCGGCACGGCGGCCAAAGATCAAGGACACCTACCATGACGGCCGACGATATCCTGCTGGACGTCGAGGAGCGGATGGAAAAGGCGATCGGCGTGCTGCGAAGTGCGCTGACCGGGATTCGCACGGGCCGGGCCAATCCGGGCCTGGTCGACACGCTCAAGGTGGAGCTCTACGGCTCCGCCACCCCCATTAAGCAGATCGCCTCGGTGGGCGCCCCGCAGCCCTCCCAGATCGTGATTCGCCCCTACGACCCGGGAACGCTCAAAGAGATCGAGAAGGCAATCCAGGCCGCCGATCTGGGGCTGAACCCGCAGAACGACGGCCGGCTGATCCGGCTGAGCGTGCCGCCGCTCTCCGGGGAGGTCCGCCGCCGGATGGTGGGACGGGTCAAGGAGCTTGCCGAAGAGGCCAAGGTGGCCGTCCGCAACATCCGCCGCGACGGCAACAAGGCGGCCGACGCCGCGGAGAAGAAAAAGACCCTCTCGGAAGATGAGCGGGACGACGTGAAGCAAGAGATCCAGGATCTGACCAAAAAATACGAATCCCAGGCCGTCGATCTGGCCAAGGCCCGGGAAAAAGAGGTCCTGGAGAATTGAGCCGAAGGCGGGTGGCGGACGGATGAACGCTGGAAACGGCAGACTGGGGCGAAGTCCCAGCTTTCTCGTTGTGCCACGGCCGTGTCGGCCGTGCGGACAGTCAAACCACCCGTCTTGGGCCGCCGAAACACGGCTGATACAGCCGTGGCACACTGTATCCGGTCAGAACACACACCTGCCCGTGGGGCTACAGGGCTCGAAACTCGCCGGTCTCCTCCAGGACGACGGGGTAACCTTCCAGGGTCCCGGGAATCTTGGCCAGTAACTCCTCGGTCTTCTCGGCCACAAACACTTTGATGCAGGACCGGCCCTCCAGTTCGCCGATGGCCGTGCCCACCACGCCGGGCGTGGCCATCCACGCGTCGGTGTGTTCGGCGAGGACCTCTTGGATCGTCTTGGCCGGCATGGGCTTGGCTGGCCTCCCGCGCCGTCATTGCTGCGTGTTCCTACGGCGTCACGGTGAAGCCGCCCGCGAGTACACCCGACGAGCCGTCGGGGTTTGTTACCCGGACGTCCCAGAAACGGTCGCGCGGCGGCCCGCCCGCCTTGGCAGTAACCGTCGCCGTAATCGTGCTGGCGTCGACCACGACGACGTTCGACACCCTCGGGGTCGGACCGGCGCCGCTCTCGAAGGTCACGTCCGCGCTGTCTACAAAGCCTGAACCGGTGATGGTTACTTTTACCGTCGTGCCGGCTTGCATGGTGGCAGGCACGATATCGGTGACGGTAACACCTGGCGGGGGAGGCGGCGGGGTGCCCACGGTGATTGAAATCGAGTCGCTTCCGTCGAGTCCGCCGGTGTCGGTCACGCTGGCGGTAATGGTGTGGTTCCCATCGCTCAGCGTGGTGGAGAAGCTGCCGCCGGTGCCAATCGGCCCGTCGATGTTGGAGGTCCAAGCCAGACTGGCGGTGAGGGTCGTATCCTCGTCTTCCGTGTCGGTGGCCGATCCCGCAAAATCAATGGTCGCCCCCGAGGTAAACGTCGCGCCGTCGACAGGGCTGATGATCGACACCGTAGGCGGTTCGTTGGGCGGAGGCGGGGGCTCGCCGCCTGTACCGTCATCGATGGTCACGCCGAACTCAGCGAGTACCAGGTCAATCCGATTGGCAACCGTGATAGTCGAACTGCCGGCAAATAACAATCCAACTGGATTAAGATTGTCATCATCAGTCACAATCAGCGAACCAGAGTCGCCTCCTGCGCTAAAACCACCTGGTTCGATTATGATCTGATCCACAAATTTCGCCGTCTTGCCAGGGCCGTAACCGACGTTGACGGTGGCATTGACGCCAGTAATCTCACCTTTGGTCAGCTCAGTTGTCCGCCCGAATTTCTGTACCTTCTGGCCAAGGACGGCCCCGACGATGGTAGAGTTGGGTGTCCCATAACCGCCCTCGAGTGTGGCAGTGCCTAGCAAGTCCGTCGAGCTCAGCGCGATGGCCGCATCGATCTTGTTTTTGGCCTGACGCTTGAACACGATCGGCTCGAAATCGTACAAGGTGCCGATCTTGTCGTCCGGGTCCTTGCCCCCATCGTAGGTCCCCGGCTGGAGCACGTTGTCACCGATGTTGGCGTTATTCTGGTCGGCGTAGACGTGGTTGTTGCTCAAGGCGTATACGTTCGTGCCGTCTGTGACCCGGCAGCCAATCGTGCCCGCAGTGATATTCGGATGCCCGGTCGAGACGCCAATCGGCGCGGGTCGGTATTTCGCCGTCGTATGGCCCAAGGCGTGGAATGTCCCGGTCACCTCTGCGACTACGGGCACGCCCTCCAGCTTGGCGGGAATACCGGGGACGCCGGCTTTGGCGAGGAAGACCCTGACCACCGGCTGGCCGGCGGCATTCAGCCCGGTGGCCGTGCCCACCACGCCTTTGATGGCCATCAGGCGATCGGTGTTTCGGTCCTGGACCTGCATCACCCGGGCTATGGCCTGGGCGTTGGCCTGCGGCTCGGCGGCGGCCGAGGTGGGGGCGGTATCTTGCACGCCAAGGAAGATCAGGCCGATCGCGAGAACAGCCAAACAGAAGCCGATGCGTAGACGGAACCGGGACATGGCACCCTCCAGATTTACAAAAAAGGCATGGAACGCAAACGCCGCCTATTATACGTGGTGATCTGCCACCCGGCAACCGCGCAACTGACCCAGACCGCAGGGCCCACGGCGGCTAAGCAGCCGCGGAGAACTAAGTTGCCAAATCCCCGGCGACCATAAAGCCGCGACCGGTGGTCGCGAATCGTGGCGCGGCTTTATGCACGGCGCGCGATATCGGGAGTTTGCACAAGCTGTTTCTGCGCGGTGGCCGGCAGCCGGCTACGGGCCGTGGTTCACCGCTTCCTTCTCCGCCACCCGCAGTAGACCAACGATCCCAACAGCCCCAGCGCGGCCAGCACAAGCGTTGACGGCTCCGGAACGTTATGTGCGCCCAAACCGTTTGGACCCCCTGGTCTCCCGGCCCAATCAGGCCTGCCGCCACCGCCGCCACCGCCGTCGCCATCTCCGGAGGTTTGACCCGGACCATACAGATGCCCGAGCACCTCCTGGTCGTGCGTGCTCATCAATCGGCGGACAATCCCCTGGCCCAAGCTGCCGTGCATCACGGAGCGGCGGTCCGTGTTGCCTATCGTCTCATCATCGCTGTCATAAACGGTACTATCGTGATCCAGCCCCACGAGGTGCAAGAGCTCCTGGACGGCCACCGTCTGGTAGTCGAACTCGCCTGAAGGGATAGAGAGGTTTCCTCCCGTGTACCAGTCGGATCGCGTCAGCACGGTCGCCTCGGCCGTGCCGCCATTAGTCTCTTCACCGGCGAAGCGGTGGTTGTCGTGTCCGTCGGCGAACTTGCCGCTGTGCTTGATGAAGACGGCAAATTCCGCGCAGCCCAGCGCCCCAGCGCCGCACCCGCTGGTCGTGTCCTCGTGCAAGTGGATGTTGTGACGCCCCTTGGTGACTGTCTGGAGGTTGAGGAGCACTCCGAAATTTGCCGCTGCGCTGTTGACCTCGGCGATTGCGTCGTCAAAGCGGTCCAATTTTTCGGGAGTCAGGTTCCCGTGGTTATGGACCAACACTTTGACCTTGATCAAATGATCACTCGTGGGATCCTTATCCCAGGTGACATGGTTCGTATGCTCACTAATGAACGGGTCGAGCCAGTTGGTTCCCGTGACGAAGTCGTGGATTTCGCCGGCCGACGCAGGCGAACTCAGAAAACAGATGGCTACTAGCACCACCAGCAAACACAACGATTTGGACCTGGACATGACATACCTCCAACGGGCGCTGAAAAGCCTTGCGGAACTCCACCGCGATGCGAACGTTACTTTCTTCCTTTTTCGATACAATCCGTATATTATCAACATTCTACGGTTGGTGTCAACCAAAAAGCTCCGGCACCCCCCACTATGGCTTATTGCTACCCCCATGCTTCTTGAGGAGAGGAGCCGGCGAATCGCCCCGGCCGATGTGCCGTCGGCCGCTAAACAACCGGATTTGTGCAAAACTGGGGTTACCGTTTGCTCTTCCGCCACCGGCGGCCGATCAGGCAGAACGCGCCGATGCAAAGCAGCCAGAGCGCTGACGGCTCGGGCACGAGCGTGACATTCAGAGCAAGCAGGGCTACGGGACCGCCGCCCAGCCGCTGATCGCCCGCGGCAACGTCGGCGCCCAGAAAGCTCTCGAAGAGTTCCTCGGCCGACCAGCCCTCTTGGCGGTACGTGGCAAGAGTGCTCTCGAGGAGGCTGCTCCAGGCGGAAGGCTCGCCGTGGGCGGAGAAAACGCTCGTCTCGTCGTAGCCTTCCAGCACCTCGTCGATCCAGTCGTTGAACGGTGAAACCCGTACTTGGCCGGAAAAGTCGCCGTAGTCGGAGTTCAGCGTCCCGTCAACCGACCCCAGGAACGAAGTGATCCCGGCCAGCAGATCTTCACCGCTCTTCTTGTCCTTGAAGAACATGCCGCCGCCGCTGTCGCCGGTCGCAGTCAGGAACTCCAGGGGGAGCGGTTGTGGGCTGCCCCATAGGCTGTCTTTTCGGTTCTCCGGGTTGTCGAAGTCGGAGGCAAACACGCCTGGGGCAGATCTGCTCGCCCGGGGCTTCAGATGCCCGTCGATCCGGTTCTCACCGGCGAGCCGAAACGGCGAGGCAAAGATAATGGGCGGATCGGTAAAAGTATGCGGCCAGATGGCTCCCTCGTATCCGGTGCCGTAATTGCCGAAGCCCACCGTCGTACCCGTCTGTCCCACTTTCCCCTCTCGCCTGTCGCGCTGAGCCGGTGCGACGTCGGTGATCGGCTCCGCAAGCCTGACCAGGGCAATGTCGTATCCCTGCAACAAGATGTATCCTTTATCATGACCCTCGCCTCTTAGCCGCTGCCATTCCGGGTGCGGGATCCAATCGGCCGCAGCAATGGGTTCTGCGGGAGGGAACCATCCGTCGGCGTAGAAGTTGAGCGAGAGCAACTCAGGCAACACACCGGGTATCTCCGCAAACGGGAGCGGGTTCACCACGTGGCCGGCCGTGAGCACCCAGTCCGGCGCGATCAGCACTCCCGAGGCGGCCGAGTACCGAATCGTGGAACCCAAGTCGGGGTCCTCCACGCGCATGGTTCCCAGGAATTGCCCGACGCTGGGGTACTCGCTGCCCAAGTACAGGTGCAGCAGAGGGTCTATGTCATGTCGGAAGGTGCCCGCCGAGACGGGCGAACTCAGACCGCCTATGATCGCCGCCACGGTCAACAAACGCAGTGAGCATTTCGAGAAGAACATGGGAGGCCTCCAACTTGACCAAGATTCTTGTGAGCACGGACTGGGTGGGGCTGCCCACAGGCGCGAAAAGAACCGCCAAGTTTACAGTCTACCCATCTTGGCAGAAATGTCAATCGGCTGCCCACCATTGACAAATTGACACGACCGGAATCGACGCTGAGGACCTCAACGCAGCCGCCCGCGCAGCTCACCCCCGTCGCAAGCGGCCAACCCAACACCAACCCGGACCATCATCACTCGGGCAGCTTCGTCGGCACGTACTCGTGCTCCCGTTTGCGGAGCACCTTGGCCTCGACAATCTTGTCGGGCTGGGGTGGGTTGGGGTGCTGCGGGTCGCGGCGCTGGAGCTGGTGCAGCACGTCGAAGCCCTTGATCACCCGGCCGAAGGCCGTGTGCTGGCCGTCCAGCCCGCTGGTGGGCAGGAAGGTGAGAAAGAACTGCGACCCGCCGGAGTCGCGGCCGGCGTGGGCCATGCTGAGGGTGCCGCGGTAGTGGAGCCGGAAGTCGTTGGGCGGATGACATTCGCAGGGGATTTTGTATCCGGGGCCCCCCATGCCGTCGCCGTTGGGGCAGCCGCCCTGGGCCATGAAGCCGGGCAGCACGCGGTGGAAGGTGAGGCCGTCGTAATACTTCTTTTCCACCAGCGAGATGAAATTGGCCACCGCGATCGGCGCCTGGTTCTCGAAGAGTTCCAGCTCGATGTCGCCTTTGTTGGTTTTCAGCAGGACCCGGGGCAGGTCGTCGGCCTCGGCCTCTGCCTGGCGGATCTTCTCTTCCTTCGCCCAGGCCTTCTTGTAACGGTCGGGATCGCTCAAGAGATCCTTCAGCAGGCCGTCCAGCGGCTCGCCCCCGCTGCCGATATCCTGCTTGTTCTTCAGCGCCTCCTCGAGGTGCTTTTCGGCCGCGTCGAAATCGTTCATCGCAAACGCGGCGATCCCGGCCGGGTTGTAGATCCGCGGGTCCTTGCAGCCGTTGTCGATCAGCAGCTTGGCCAGCCGCTGGGCGTCCTGGTAGTCGTCGGTCTGTTCCTGAAAGGGCCCGGTCCGGACGTGCCCGATGAGAACGTCCAGCAGCAGTTCGGTTATTTGTTTGTCGGCGTGGGGCGCTTCGACGAAGGCTTCCTCGGCCGCGGCGATCAGCTTGGGTTCCAAGGCCTCTCCTTTCTGGACCAACTCTTTCCAATTCTTCTCGATATCGGCGCGCTGTGCGTCGTCGGCCTTCTGGTGCTTGACCTGCAACATGGCAAGCTCGGCCAAGAGGTCTTTCCACTCGGTATGCAGACCATCGAACGCCGCCCTCTTCGGGCCGGGTTCGGCCGCGGGCGCGGCAGGTGGGGCCGGCTGCTCGGCCGCAGGGGCCGCTTGTTCGGGCGGCCCAGCAGGTTGCTCGGCGGACAGGGCGGGAATCGGGGCCGCCAGAAACAATAATGCCAAAACCAGATTGGGGCGAACTTGCATCAGCGGATTCCTCAAAGGGAGGCAGGGAAACTTCGTTAACCGGCCGGGCTCGGGACCCCCGGCCTTTCCAGGTCACTTGTGTTACTACCCTCAAACATCGTTAAGTTTTTGACAAAGTTCTCAAGCGGCGGTTGCGTTAACCTCTTGTAGTAGAAGGCATTAGGACTACCACAGAGAACACGGAGAACACAGAGAGTACGGACAACAAACAAATCCTCTCTGTGTT
>SDBV01010858.1_pt1 | contig 11899 bp, 14 predicted proteins | sample 2277081 | NCBI WGS metagenome assembly SDBV01 (sample SAMN10402039, study PRJNA504765) | marine sediment metagenome | isolation source: marine sediment core GS10_PC15, 223 cmbsf | place: Arctic Ocean: Southern Knipovich Ridge | collected 2010
GTATCGTAATGATAGGCTGCATCAAGCATTGTGGTATAAAAGCCCACGGGATTATGCTAAGATAACATTTCAGAGTAAACTATTGGTGGCCTGATTTGGTCCAGTTTAAGAGGGTTCACCTCACTCCTCATCACTAATTGACTCAACCCGCATCCCCCTAGAGATAGCCCAGGTAATCCCGGCTTCGATGTCCTCATCCTCGCCATCAAGTTCCAATAGTACCCAGCCCCTATCACCAGTCACATCAGCCCGGAGAATATTGGTTACAATGTTGAATTGTTGACCCAGGTTATAGATAATTGGCTCGGTAAGTAATTCCTCGGAGAAATTAAGCGTGAAACGTCGTTTGGGCATCTCTGTCCCCTTCGCTATACTTGGTTACCAGATTCCCTATTTGATAGTCCTGGTTTGTAGCACAGATACTATCCGCCACCAATCATAAGTATTATAGTGAGCTCATCCCCGTCCTTAACTGGCTCAGTTAGTTTCTTTGAGTAAGCAATCTCGCCGTTAATCAAAATACCAAGGTGGGCAAGTACTTTGCCGTCTTTATCAAACAGGTCAAGCTTAGGGAACTGCTCCCCCAAGTGTTTGAGGCACTCGCCAATCGTGTCTCCGTTGACTTCGGCCACACTTTGGTTATTGGTATAGTGAGATAAAATCGAGCTAATATTCACCTTTATGCTCATTTTTCGCCCTTTCTCACCCTTTCTTACTAGATACCCACACTGTTCACAACTTGGGTCTCTCTTGACTGCAAACTCCTGGAATTTCATATCTAGTCCGTCAAAGATTAGCAACCTATTGGTTAACAGTTCACCAATTCCTACAATATACTTTACTACTTCCGTTACCTGGATACAACCAGATAACTGCTGGGGTAACTCCAATCACCGGAAATTTCTCCCGAGGAATAACCCCCGATACAGGCAGACAGGCAGACCATCTGACCGGGGGTTGTAGTCATAGCCCTACCTTCGAAGCCATAGACGGCTCCATGAAATAAGGGGATATTTCTCTCCAAAGCAGCCTTATTTAATATATGTCTCGCGGGCAAATTATCCATGGCATCAACTGTTAAATCAAAGCCAGCCACAAGTTGGGAAACATTGGCTCCGGTTATCGTTGCTTCTGCAACCTCTAGTTTCACACCTTGATTCAGCCGCTTGAGTTTTAAGGCAGAGTCAACCTTCCTCCTGCCTGTGTAGATTACTAAGCTCAACCCTATCGTGGTCAACTATTCGCATCATTCCCACTCCGGCTGCCACGCGGTATATAGATACCGGGGAGCCAAGCCCGCCAGCACCAGCGATAAACACCTTTACCCGTTTAAGCTTTTCTTGCCCTTCTTCCCCAAATCCATCAATTATTATTTACCTCTCATACCTTTCTATTCCTTCTGTGGTCAGCATATAACCACTCCTCGCCCTCTATTTCACCTCTTTACCTATCCACTCCAGATAATCTTGATTGCCACCAGCGATGGGCAAAGCGACTATCTCAGGAGTATCATAACTATGACTCTCTCTAACCAAGGTAACAATTTCATTCAGTAGAGATGCCCTAGTTTTGACGATTAGTAGACTTTCCTGAGCTGATTCAATCTTGTCCTGCCACCAGAAGTGCGAACTAACGTTGGGTACGATATTTACACAGGCTACCTTTCTTTGCTTAAGTAAAACTTCAGCTATTTTATGTGCCTCTTCAAGACTGCCGGCCGTAATGAGGATAACTAAATAAGCGAAATCTTTCATTTCTCCCTAACTTATGTTTTGGGTAACTACTCTCGGTAACACACTAGATAAAGGGGGGACCTTTCTCTTCCAGTGGCTCTATTATATCTCCCGCTTTGACGAATCCGCCTTGCATTACCCTGGCAAATACTCCTTCTTTGGGCATGATGCACTTGCCTACCTGGCGGAAGATAGCACACCCAGCATGGCACTCCTTGCCGATTTGGGTAATTTCTAAGACAACTCCTTTTCCTACAGAGAGCCGTGTGCCTACCGGCAAGGAAGCGAGGTCTATACCCTCAGTGGTAAGGTTTTCGGCAAAATCTCCCGGGTTAACATCAAAGCCTGAACTTCGCATCTTGTCAATGCTTTCAATTGCCAGCAGGCTTACCTGGCGGTTAGTACAGCAATCAGCGTGGGCATCGCCAAAGAGTCCATAATTTTCTTTGACTACACTCCCAGCTACAATCTCTTTTTTGGTCCCTTTTTCCTTACTGCTACAAACTGCGAGGACACTGGCCATAATGTATATTCCTTATTCCCGCTTGTTAAGGTTACCCTGTCCTGACTCAGAAATCTGACAGATTTTTACCTCTCCCCACAGCCCCATATCATCACCTTTGATAATAATTACCCCCTTTAGTCCTTCAATGCCTTTGGCCAGCTCAATCCCGTTGGGGATGTCATCGGGCTGGACAATCAGGTTTCCAATAGCAGTAGCCGCGGCGTCAGCCAGAGTGGCTGATGGTGAAAGTGCTATAACCGCATCAGCCTTCCCGTAACTCAGTGAATGCCCCACTGTTCCCGAAGAAGTGCAGATTCCAAGTGGCGTATCCTTCCCGCTGATTTCCAGACCAACCCGGCCGGTTAAAGACGATTTGCCGGCATAAATCCCTATCATTCTTTTCTTCAAACTCTTCAGGAATATATCGCCTCCGTTTTCTATGATTACCTCTGGTGAGAGGGCTAATAACTCATTACCGACAAATTCAGCCATGGCTCCAGCCACTGAAGCCATGGGACCAACCCCAACCTGGCTTGTTGACCTTGCCATCTCCTTGACAATACGTGGGGCATCCTCACCAATAGTGAGAGGTTCAAGGGAGGTGAGAAAGGCGGGGTTTCGCTTGATATATTCTTCCAGCATACTTCGGTACTTTAATACCAGTTTATGGGCTTTTCTACGGAGGTTAGTCGAGGCACGAATGTATAAATCTGTCTCCTTGACTACCACGTTGAAAGGAACTAGACTCTCGTCTTTAATCCAGTGTCGATAGGTTTTCGGCTGATACATAAAGCTAAAAATGAACCTCCATGGCTCTTGGCGGGCAAGCCTTAATGCACAGCCCACAAGCCACGCACTTCTCGTTATAAAAATTTATACGCCTGGTTAAATGGTCAAGCTCAAAAGCAGCGGTGGGGCAGATGGTTATACAGGCACCACAGTGGGTGCACCTTTCTTCGCTACGAATAATATCCCGGCTGAGCGACTGAATTCTAACCCCGTTTTTGGTTAAATACTTGATACCTTTATCGTAGTCGGTCTGTTCGCCCCTTAATTCCAGAACCATTAAACCCTCTTCTTCCGGGGTGAACAAAGCCTTCAAAATATTAAATTCAAGATTATAATCCTTAACCAGTCGGTATACTATCGGTCTCTCTACCACACGCTGGGGAAAGTGCAGCACTATTCTTTTAGAAATAACCATCTTGGCCCTCCTCTTGGGAGACTAGTGAAAGAGATTTCTCCGGTTATCATTGATTTTTAGTTTGTTGCCTTTATCAGCTTAACCTTATTATTGAGTGCTCTTTGAATGGCTTAAAGGTTATACCCGATTCCACGCCAGGAAGGGGTGCCACTGGTTCGGTTAGCTGGAATTTTTCGCTTAGTATCTACTCCCTTAGAAGGTTAAGGATTTCTACCGCCCGTGGATAGCTGGATAGAAAGGTGGTAGGCACCTCTTTGCTTTGAACCACTGTCTGTCCACTCTTTAATTAAGTATAACTCACTTCACTCGAGATGTCTGGCTTATGATTCGGATAGGCGCCAGACGAACACATAATACCAAAGGTGCCGGTGGTATCTATACCCACTTCCCAGGCAGCTTTTTGGGTGCCTTTCTGTTTGACTGTGTCTATTTCAAAGCAGTAACAACTACCGCCTGCCCCTTACGAACTCTCTCGTTTATTTCAACGATGCTTTTCGCCATCTCTACCCTCAGTATCAAAATGATAACATCAAGTCTGGTACCTGTCAATTTACCGACAACACGCAAGTTGAAGAGACACCTCTTATAAGCTATAATCAGCTATGGTATGTTTGAAGGTGTTGGGCTAGGAGGCAATTTTGCTCAAGAGCCACAGCTGTGGTGGGCTGAACAAAAAGTATGTCGGTGTCAAGGTAACCCTGGCTGGCTGGGTTGACCGACGTCGTGACCACGGGGGATTAATATTCATTGACCTGCGAGATAGAGAGGGCATAGTTCAGGTGGTATTCAACCCTGAAGTATCAAAGCCATGCCATGAGATAGCCAGCGAGATGCGTAATGAATACGTGGTCAAGGTTAGCGGTGAGGTTACCCCTCGCCTACCAGGGACTGAGAACCCCAAGCTAGCCACCGGTGACATTGAAGTCATTGCCCATAGTGTGGCTATACTCAATCCCTCAAAGACACCACCTTTTTATATCAACGAGGATGTTGAAGTAGTTGAGGAGAGCCTCCGCCTCAAGTATCGCTACCTTGACCTGCGCCGGCCTCGGATGAAGGAAAATCTGCTTCTCCGCCACCGAGTAGTAAAATTTATCCGTGATTTCCTGGATGCTAAAGGGTTTATTGAGGTGGAAACACCAATCCTGATTAAAAGCACCCCTGAGGGAGCCCGTGATTACCTGGTGCCCAGCCGTCTCCACCCTGGCAAGTTCTATGCTCTACCTCAGTCCCCCCAACAACTCAAACAGCTATTAATGGTCGCTGGCGTGGAGAAGTATTTTCAAATCGCCAGGTGCTTTCGTGATGAGGACACCCGTGCTGACCGTCAGCCTGAATTTACCCAGCTTGACCTTGAAATGAGTTTCGTTGACGAGGGGGATATTCTCAAGCTAATTGAAGAACTCTTCATCTCTATAGTGGAGATAATTAAACCGGAAATGCACCTGATAAGACCCTTCCCTCGACTTAGCTACACTGAGGCGATGGCACGCTATGGCACGGATAAGCCTGATTTGCGTTTTGGTATGGAGATACGAGATTTGACAGACATTGCTGCTCAATCTAACTTTTCTATTTTTCGCTCTGTCATTTCTGAGGAGGGTAGGGTAAAGGGTATATGTGTTTCCGGTAGCGCTACCTACACCCGGCAGCAGCTTGAGGAGCTAAACCGGTTGGCGCAGAGACTCGGGGCTAAAGGCTTGACAACTATAGCTCTCGGCACTTCGGAAGATAGTTTAAGCAGTTTAACCATGGAAGTGGTGAGGTCGGTGGCAGCCAAGTTTCTGACCCTAGACCAGGTTAAAGAGATGGCAGCACGCTTGGCAGCAAAGGCCGGGGACTTACTGCTTATCGTGGCTGGCAAACCAGAGCTGGTTGATATGGTGCTGGGTGAGCTGCGCCAGGAAATGGGACGTCGCCTTAAGCTGGCTGACCCAAATATGCTTGCTTTTGCCTTTATTGTTGACTTCCCGTTGTTACAACGTAGTGAAGAGTCAGGGCGCTGGGGACCAATGCACCACCCGTTTACCGCACCTCAGGATGAGGATGCACCTTTACTGGACACCTCTCCCGAAAAAGTGCGGGGCAGGCACTATGATATGATATGTAATGGGTATGAAATAGGCGGCGGCAGCATCAGGATTTACACCGCCGAGCTTCAGAGAAAGATGTTTAGACTGCTGGGTTATAGTGATAAAGAGATTGATGGGCAGTTCGGGCATTTGCTTGAGGCGTTTGACTATGGTGCTCCGCCTCATGGTGGTATTGCTCTCGGCATTGACCGTATTGTGATGTTACTCGCCGGGGAGGAAACTATCAGGGAGGTAATTGCTTTCCCCAAGAATCAAAGCGCTGCTGATTTAACCTTTAACGCCCCTTCAACGGTTACAGAGGAACAGCTGGCCGAATTACACCTGCGTCTGCGAGATGAGTAACCAATGGTTGACATATACGAAGTAGCCCAAAAAATATATCTGATTGATAACCAATTGCATTCTATGCCAAAATGGGGCAGCGTTTATCTCCTTGATGAAGAAGAGAAGGTGTTAATCGACCCGGGCCCGACGGCCTCAGTAGGTCCTGTTCTAGATGGAATCAAAAAAGTTGGCGTCAGACCGCAAGACATTGCCTACATAATTGTTACCCACATCCATTTAGACCATGCCGGGGGTGTCGGTGTTCTCCTTAAGAACATGCCCCAAGCCCAGGTAGTAGTCCACTATAGAGGGGCAAAACACTTGATAAATCCGGAGAGACTGGTAAATAGCGCCATAGAGACTCAGGGGAAGGAAACTATAGCCAACCTTGGCGAAGTTTTACCTATTGAGGAGCATCGAGTACAATCCGTCCATGGCGGCGAGACAATTAGGTTAGGTGAGAAGCAGGTTCTAAAGTTTATCGATGCCCCGGGGCATGCCCCGCATGAGCTATGTATATATGAGACTAGAAACGGCGGGCTATTTGTTGGCGATGCAGTAGGCATATATGTGGGTGAAAATGAAATTTTACTACCCGTCCACCCCCCACCCCAATTTGATTTAGAACTGTGCCTCGACACGCTGGAAAAATTAGCCAGATTAGCGCCCACTAGGCTTTACTATACGCACTTTGGTGTCAGTAATAAAGCACAGGACAACCTTCAGTTAGCCAGAGAGACGCTCCAGATTTGGAATGATATTATAGCTAAAGCAACAAAAGAGAATGCTCTTGACGATGCCGGCAGAAGACTGGTAGCTCAAATCTGCGCTGAGCTAGAACCGATTAAGGAGGTGGAATCTCTAAGATCCGTATATGAGCATCTAACTAGAGAACATTTGCCTTTGTGTGCTGCCGGGCATATAAAACATTACCAGGAAACCAATGAGGCTTAACGAGGGGAATATCAGTGGGTGATTGCTTAAGGCCTGGAGTACTGTTGATCTGGCGTTTTTTGCCGGATGAGGAAATACTCAAAGTCGAAGTTGTGATATGCGACCACGTAGATTGCAGTAGCATTCCCATCGGGGTTTTATCGTGACAGGGGTTTAAGAAAACTAAGTGTTAGTGTAGACTAATAATTACTTACAGGTAAGGTAATTATGAGGCAGGAGCACAGCGCGGAAATATGGACTCTCCTAGCATCGACTGGAGAAACAAGGGAAGGGATGAGGGTGTTTCTGGAGAAGCGACGCCCCTGTTATAAGCGAGTCAGCAGCAAATAATACCTTATAGTTTTAATACAAACTTGATTGAAGGCGAGAGCAGATGTACGAGATCATTAAAATTAGAGAAGAATAATATAGGGTGAAGATGAAAGTAACTAGAGATAAAACAGAAAATAGCCAGGTGTTTCTGACCATTGAGATGGAGCCGGCTGAAGTAGAGGAATCATTGGGAAAATCCTATTCTCGCCTGGTCAAGAAAACAAATATTCCCGGTTTCCGCAAGGGAAAGGCACCGCGGGCGATACTGGAACGCTATATAGGTAAAGAAAGCCTTCTCCAGGATACACTGAACTATCTGCTTCCTCAAGCTTATGAGCAGGCAATCAAGGAGCAGGAGATTGATGCCTTTGCTCAGCCACATATTGAGGTTACTCAAACTGACCCTCTAGTATTTAAGGCAACCGTGCCGGTGCCACCTACGGTCGAACTTGGCAACTACCAGCATATTAAAGTTACGCCAGAACCGGTTGAATTGACTGAAGATGATGTTAATGGAGCAGTTGAAAGATTGCGTCATCAGCAGGCTATATGGGAACCAGTGGAGCGCCCGGTAGACTTTGATGATTTAGTAGTTTTGGATATCGAGAGCAATATTGGCGGCGAGCCTTTTATAAACCAGAAAGGGGTAGAATACTGGGTTCGTCGTGATGCCCCCTTCCCGGTACCGGGATTTGCCGAGCAGTTGCCAGGGATGAAGAGGGGTGAAGACAATGAGTTCAAGCTCCAGATTCCTTCTGATTATCCTAAGAGCGAACTGGCAGGGAAAGAACCCTGGTTTAAAGTGACCGTTACTGAAATAAAGCAGGAGAGACTCCCGGAGCTGAATGATGAATTGGCTCGGCAAATTAACCCTGAGTTTGCAACACTAGACATTCTTCGAGAGAGCGTCTCTACTGAATTGAGGCAACAAGCTGAGGAGAAGGCCAAAATAGATTTCGAGGAAAGCGTGATTCAAACTGCGGTTGACCTTGCCCAGGTGGAGTTCCCTCCCTTTTTGGTAGAGATGGAAGTTGACCAGCTGGTTAATGAGCGGTCAAGGCGTTTACAGATGGGTGGTCACGGGCTGGAGGAATATCTCAGCAGCATTAACCAGACTGAGGCGGAACTGCGAGAAGAGCTAAAGCCACCAGCTACCAAGAGGGTTACCCAGTCTCTGGTGCTGGGAAAGATTGCTGAGCAAGAAAAGGTCAAGGTCAGTGATTCTGAGATAGATGCTGAGATTGAAGAGATGGTAAAAAATGCGGCTGAGAAAAAAGATACGCTGCAGAAGTATCTGAATTCACCATCGTCCCGGAAGTCAATTAAGCGGTTATTAATTGCCCGTAAAACTATACAGCGTCTGGTGGAAATAGCTAAAGGTTTAGCCACGGAGGTGGATACTGCGGTCGACCTGACGGTGGACAGAGTAGATAAAGATACAGAACATGTGTAGTATAGGGGTGAATAAAGAGCAAAAACCCTTGCCTTAGATGGTATCACTGATACATAATATATATGAGAGGAGAAGTGGAAATGAATACTCAACCGACGAATGTTATTCCTATGGTGATTGAAAGTGGGGCCAGGGGGGAGAGAGCTTTTGATATATACTCGCTATTACTAAAAGAGCGCATCGTAATGTTAGGCATGCCGATTAACGACCAGGTGGCCAATGTTATTGTTGCCCAGCTTCTCTATCTGGAGCGAGAGGACCCAGACAAGGATATAAGCCTCTACATTCACTGTCCTGGTGGCATCATCAGTGCTGGTCTGGCTATTTATGACACCATGCAGCTTGTCCGCCCTGAGGTGTCAACTATCTGCGTTGGGCTGGCGGCTAGCATGGGGACACTGCTACTTTGTGCTGGAGTTAAGGGCAAGCGTTACGCTTTACCTAATGCTACCATACACATGCACCAGGCATTTGGTGGTGCTCAGGGGCAAGCCGCCGATATAGAAATTGCTGCCCGTGAGATTATGCGGATGCAAGAAATAATTCGGGGTATCATAGCTAAACATACCGGGCAACCACTAAAGAAGATAGTCCATGATACTGACCGTGACTTCTATCTTAACCCGGAGCAGGCGGTAGAATACGGTATTGTGGATGAAATCTTGGGTAAACCATCAAAGGAAGCAGCCAAAGCTGATAAAAAATAGTTATACTTGCTCTGAATAAAGCTCTTGGTAGCGTTGCGCTAGTTCATTAAAGGTGGGGAGTCCTCCTCTGGCGCCTAGTTTAGTCACTGCGAACTGGGCTACAATGTCACCCAGTCGGCCACATTCCTCAAGTCCATTGTCATTCAACAGGCCATAGATGAATCCGGTGGCGAAGGCGTCGCCGGCACCGATGGTATCTACTTCGGGTGCTAGGTTTCGGCTATTGGCTTGAATGGCATATTCACTCCCGGCGTCTCTAATGTAGCTAGTGGCAATAACTGTTTCACGACCAATTCCCTCGCCTAATTCTAGCCTAGTTCCTTGGCCTAGAGTAACCGCAATAATTCGACAGCCTTGCTTAAGGCAGCTTTCAGCTCCAGCTATGATACCCTCGCCAGTCAGTTGCTCTAGTTCGTTCTGGTTAATAAAAAGGACATAAGTCCGGCTTAGTATTGGGGTAAGAGCCTCAAGCCCCTTAGCGGCAAATAGCGCTCCGGGACCAAAGCTAACCTTAGTTGATGAATCCAACCTGCCCATTAGCTCCAGTACTACTTTGAACTGTCTATCATCGGCAAATGAAGAGAGGTGAAGCATTCTCGATTGGTTAATATAATCAAACTCTAAGTCATCCATAGTCAGCAAGCTATTTGCTCCAGGCGTGACACAGAGAGAGCGTCTACCGAGCCGGTCGCTAAGACACAATACTGAGCCTGTTTTTGCCTGATGCCGGCTTCTAATTTGACTGATATCGACCCCGGCTATCTGAAAGTCAAGGAGCATTATCTTGCCTTCAACATCGTCACCGACAGTACCAATAAAGCCGGTGCTTACCCCAAGCTTGGCTAAGCCATAAATGGTGTTGGCAGCTGAGCCACCGGGGGATGAGGTTGCCTCCCCTACCACCGTCTCCCCATCATCAAGGATACGCTCCACTTTATATATGTGGTCTATATTCAGTGCCCCCAGCCCGATTACGTCAATATTGCTCATTTGAACCCTATCCCTCTTTATTATTGCCTAATCAAACTCCTGTGCCATCTCTTTCCATATATGGCCGATAAAGTTAACCATTTTCTTCAGATAATCCTTACAGACTTCAATTTCTTCATCTTTTAAATTTCCAGTATTGTCTAAGTAGGGCATAAACACATGATGCGTTGTATAATCTAAGGGTTTATCTCCCCATCCCGCTTTCCCTGAACCTGTCGGAACGAGGTAATGATGGGTTGCCATATTTCTGTACATACGGACTTTATCAAACCATTCCTTTTGCCATTCTTTCTCCATATACTCGACAAATCTCTTGGGTAACTTGCTCTTTATTTTACCCCAGCGGACATCCTCTGGCCTTAATCCTAAACCGTAGGCATAGACAATATTTAATTCCTGCAATAGAGTATCACAAGCTGACATTAGTTCAAAAAAGAATGCATCCAGATACCATTTTAACTGTCTATGGGCTAAAAGTGGCAGACCTAGGTCATCTGGCATACTGGCTGCACCGAGCACTTGTCTGCAAAAATGGTCGGCTCCGTCTAGCTTAAGTCTAGTAGCAAAGTGGAAACTATGCCATAAAGTATTTTGCTTATTCTTGGGCGCCTTTAGTTTACGAGTTTTGTAAGTGCCGTTTTCTATTTTCCTTAGAGGGTCTTGCAACCAATCTTCACCGTTTAACATGGTTAGCTTCCTTTTGAGAGATTTATATAGCGTAAGGTCACCCCAGCTTGCCGGCTTCCTCTCTGACCAGCCGCCTTATCCTCTTGTGAATCTCAATGACATCATCTATATCTTTTCTACCCGATAGCCAGTGAAAGTAACCCCTATCCCCCACCCCCCTCATTTTCTCTTTTTGCTTAACTATTTTCTCCACCCCACCCCGGTGGCCCTTCGGCCATATCTCCAGCACCTCGGTCAGGTCACTGATGGATGTGGAAGCCAGGCTCATGGTGGCATAGGGCAGGGCATACTCATTAGCATTAAAAGCAATGGCTAAACCCCCTGCCCCCTCCACTGCCTGTAACATCCTGAAGTCGGTAATGCTATCACCTACTACCACCCAGTTAGATAAAGGCTGACCGTAATTATCGGTAAATTTGTTTAGAGCGGCTACTTTGCGTCGTCCCCCGACTGGTTTTACCTCTCTTATGGCTGCACCTAGATTGGTAGCTGGCAGTTTCTCCCAGAAGAAATCGTCCAGGCTCTGTTTAATCCGAGTATCATCGGCCACTGGACGCAGGGTCAGTATATTCTCCTCAGCCTCTTGCAATAGCTGGTAATCTTCTTTGGCTAAAGTTGCCTGAAATTTACCAAGCGGAAATGATGTGCTGGCAACATTGTGAGTATAAATACCTAGTCGGTGAGTAAGGTGCATGGCATATTGCTCATAAGTAGTCGTAATGCAAAATACCCTCCAGATTTTATATTGGAGCCAGGAGATAAGTTTAGCGGCACCACCGGTCAGGCTGGCTTGTCTAGCTAGGTGGGCAATATCATCTTCTGATATATTGTGGAGCACCAGGAAAGGTACTATAAGAGCCAAAGTATCCCCCGGCTCGTAGTCCTCTCTTTCTTCCAGTGTCAGCAGGTCATCGTAGCGGCTGATAACCTCAAAAAT
>SDBV01010862.1_pt1 | contig 11897 bp, 11 predicted proteins | sample 2277081 | NCBI WGS metagenome assembly SDBV01 (sample SAMN10402039, study PRJNA504765) | marine sediment metagenome | isolation source: marine sediment core GS10_PC15, 223 cmbsf | place: Arctic Ocean: Southern Knipovich Ridge | collected 2010
TGCTTCCTGTAAAATCCGTATGATTTGCTCCTCCGTGAATCTCTTCTTCATTCGTGCCTCCTTTTGAGTGTTTTTTATTCTACACTCTAATTACAGTTGGCACAATTTCCGGGGGGTATTCCCAACACTCTGGATCCCCGATCAGGGTCGGGGATGACAAGGAAGACGAGGTCAGGGTCAGACTTCGGGCATGACAAAAAATAATTATACCCAATATTCATTAATGTGCTAAAATAATACCTATAATTCATAAGCCATACCTGTTTTTCACGTATACTATAATACTTAGTTTTCACAAAGGTATATGAAAAATACCCGTTATTCACAAGAAATAACTGTTTTTCACGGAAAATCCGCTCCGGAAAGAGGTAATATTGCAGGTTATGCTGCCATCATTGACGCGCTGCAACTCCCGGTGCCTATGCCGCACACCCTTGCTTTAATCAGCAAAAAGACCCGCAGCTACGAAAAAGATGGCTGGAAAGTATTCACTCCCAGACATCAGCCTGAGGACATCCTGTATAAGCAGCTTGTTTTTGCATTGAAATATGAAGGGATAAATCTTCTCTTTTTTAAATACCTCTTTACTAAACTTGGTGGTAAGGAAGTAAAGGAGCTACTTCAAATTGAACCAACGGGTCAGTATAGCCGGAAGATCTGGTTTTTATATGAATGGTTGATGGGTGAGCAGCTGGACCTCCCCGACCTTGGCATTAAGAATTACGTCCCTTTACTGGACGATAAAATACAGTATGCCATCGAAGGGCAGCGTTCGCCCCGTCACCGTATAATCAACAACCTGCCCGGCACACCCGGTTTTTGTCCGCTTATTTTTAAAACTCCCAAACTGGAATCTTATATCACGTCCGACTTGTCCGGTAAAAAAGATGATTATTTAAGCGCTATAGGTAAAGACGTGCTGCAAAGGGCTTCTGCCTTTCTTTTACTAAAAGACTCCAAAGCTTCCTTTACCATAGAAGGCGAAACACCGGGACATACCCGTGCCCTTCGATGGGGGAAAGCCATCGGGCAGGCTGGTTTAAAACCGCTCACCAAAGAAGAATTTGTACGCTTACAGCAGATTATCATTGGAAGCAGTCGTTTTACCACTATGGGGTTTCGCAAGGAAGGTGGTTTTGTAGGAGAGCATGACCGTGTTTCCGGAGAGCCCATTCCGGATCACATCTCCGCAAAATGGCAGGATGTTGAGTCATTAACAGAAAGCCTTATAGCAACCAGTGAGTTATTGGAAAACTCAGTGTTTGACCCCGTATTAATAGCTTCAGCAATAGCCTTCGGCCTTGTCTTTATCCACCCCTTTACAGATGGTAATGGCCGGTTGCACCGGTATATCATTCACCATATTTTGGCAAAGATGAATTTTGCCCGGCAAGGCGTTATCTTTCCGGTATCCGCTTCCATGTTAGATCATATAGATGATTACCGTGTAGTACTGGAATCTTATTCACATCCGCTTCTGGAGTATATCGAGTGGCAGCCTACACCCAAAAAGAATGTGGAAGTGCTGAACGAAACAAGTGACTATTATAGATATTTCGATGCGACGAAGCAGGCTGAATTTTTATACGAGTGTGTCCAGGATACGATTGATAACATTATCCCCAATGAGGTGAATTACCTGAACCGCTACGATGAGATGAAAGAATATCTGGATGATGCCTATGAGATGCCTGATAAAACCGTGGCCCTGCTTATCCGGTTTCTGGAGCAGAACAATGGTCAATTATCCAAAAGGGCGAGAGAGAAGGAATTCAGTGCATTAACTGAGGAAGAAGTCAGAGATATTGAAAAAAAATATGAAGAAATATTTCTTGAAGAATAAATTACTACCCAATTTGACTTAACCCTCATTTCATATTCGTTTTTATAACTTCCGCTATATCTTCTGCAATGGCAGTAATGTCATCCATATTATCTCCTTCAACCATAACCCTTATCTTCGGCTCTGTTCCAGAGGGCCTGACGAGTATCCTTCCGCTTTTCAGCTTTTTTTCAGCTTTTTTTATGGCGTTTTTAATCTTTGGAAAATCATCTATATCCCTCTTCTTGTTTACCGTAACATTAATCAGAATCTGCGGGTAGATAGGAATTTGCGAGGCAAGTTCTGAAAGCTTTTTTTCTCTCCTGCATATAACGGAAAGAACCTGGAGGGCCGTTATCGGGCCGTCGCCTGTTGTGTTTAAGTCAAGAAAGACTATATGGCCTGATTGTTCACCCCCGATATTACAGCCTCTTTTCAGCATTTCCTCAACGACATACCTGTCCCCGACTTTTGTCCTGATCAGCTTTATCCCTGCTTTTTTCAGAAATAATTCAAACCCGATATTGCTCATAACTGTGGCGACAACGGCGTTTCCCTTGAGAGTACCTTCCTGTTTCATGTCCAGGGCACAAATAGCCATTATCTTGTCTCCGTCTACCATTTCGCTGTTTTCATCACAAATGATTGTCCTGTCGGCATCACCGTCATGAGCGATTCCTATGTCCGCCCTGTAATCCATTACAGCCTTCTGCAGGGTCCGGGGATATGAGGTCCCGCAATTTACATTTATATTTAGTCCATCAGGCCTGTCGTTTATTGCTATTACATCCGCACCGAGTTCCCTGAGCACAGACGGCATGATTTTGTATGCCGAACCATTGCTGCAGTCTATTACTATCCTCATGCCTTCCAGGGTCCTGCCCTTTGGGAATGTCGACTTTATATATTCGATATATCTGCCCGCCGCGTCGTCAATCCTGGTCGCCTTTCCGATCTCGGCTCCCTCGGGCCTGATCTTTTCAAGCTTCTTTGAGAACATTGCCCTCTCAATTTCGCTTTCGGTCTCATCAGGAAGTTTAAAACCGTCTGAAGAAAAGAATTTTATCCCGTTGTCGTTATAAGGGTTATGTGATGCGGATATGACTACACCGGCGTCCGCCCTCAAACTCCTGGTAACAAATGCAATCCCGGGAGTAGGCATGGGGCCGACAAGGACAACGTTCATTCCCATGGAACATATGCCGGAAGTAAGGGCGCTTTCAAGCATATAACCGGAAAGCCTGGTGTCCTTTCCAATAAGAATTCTATTTCGGCCGTGCTTTTTCTTAAGTACATAAGCCGCTGCCCTCCCGACCTCAAAAGCTATCTCGCCTGTCATGGGGTAGTGGTTTGCCTTGCCCCTTATACCATCTGTTCCAAACAGCTTCATTTTCTTTTTTCCGGACATTATTCAGTCTCCTTAAATTATCACCTGGTCTTTTTATGCAGTGTTCAGGTTTATTTTATTTTCTTAACGGATATGCTTACTTCAACTTTATTTATACTCTTTTTTATCCTTGAATCCGATATATCCAAATTGGCCTTATATGTGAGATCACTGTTTATTCCATTTATATCCATTGGCTCTGTTTTGACAGTGTATATCTTTCTGACTATGCTTTTCGGCCCTTCAATGTCGAGCTTTGCAGGCTCGACATTTATATCAACAATCGCAAAACCTTTTTCAGGCAGGCCGACGACAGAAGGTTTTACCTTGACGGTTTTCTTTAATTGTATCTCGACCTTTAAACTGACTGTTTCAGGATCGAAGGCAGTAACAATAAGTGATTTGGGTAATTTTATGTTCTCTTTCGAGAGCGTGAAAAAAGATTTTCCGGTCTTAATGTCGCTGATGTCAATTACAGCCTGGATTTCATTCTGCCGTAGATTTTGTATTACCCTCTGCTGACCTTCAATGCTGACGCTTATGGACTCCGCGTGCTCAACCGCAACAAACTCAGGGGGCAGGTTCGTGAATATAAGCGGGATATCCAGTGTAATCTGTGAACGTCCGCCCAGCATTACAAAGAACCACAATGCGATTGCAAGTACAAGAGAAGCCGCTTTGAGCCATATGTTTGTCGTGAGAAAGTTTTTTGTCATTTCTTCTTTTCTTTCGATTTAATAAAGTTCTCGGTAAGAAAGTCTCTCAAGTCCCCTATATTTATATTTTTCTCCATATCATCACCTACAGCCGTTGTTATACTTCCAGTTTCTTCAGATACTATTAATACGACGGCATCAGTTTCTTCTGTGAGGCCCAGGCCGGCCCTGTGTCTCGTGCCAAAAGCCTTCGAGATGTCCATACTTAATGTCAGAGGAAGAAAGCATCCTGCGGCCACCACACGGTTGCCCCTTATGACTATAGCGCCGTCATGGATAGGTGATGAAGGATGAAAAATGCTCAAAAGCAGTTCCCGTGATACCCTGGCATCAAGTTTAGTGCCCATTTCAGTAATGTCATCCAGGCTGGTCTCTTTTTCTATGACTATCAGGGCGCCGATCTTTCTGTTGGCAAGGGCGACCGTGCCTTTAACAATCTCTTCAAGGTATCTCAATTCCTCTACTGAGGTAAAGGACGGTATAAAACGGGCCTCCCCCATTTGAGCAAGTGTCTTCCGGATCTCAGGCTGAAATAGAATAATGAGAGCAAGGACAATCTGGGCCCAGAGGCTCTGAATAATCCAGTCAATAGTATATAATCCCAAATATTTCGAAAAAAGAAGGGCTATGAACAGGACCCCAATGCCAATAAGCATTTGAGCTGCCCTGGTGCCCTTGATTATCAAAAGAATCCTGTAGATAATTACTGTAACAATAAGGATATCAAGAACGTCCTGCCATCTGATTAAACTTAGTATTTTCATTATAAGGAATTATTATAGCAAGTTTTTAATATTAATTAGAAAAAATATATCCGCATTTTAAAAACCGTTATTATTTATTAATAACGGTTCAGGCCAGTGTCTGTTTTAAGAATGACGGGATTACATTATATGAATGCCGCCGAATACATAAAGAAAATGCCCGGTTATTTCGAGGTCCTCTTCTTTCCAGTCATCCGGCAAAGGCCAGTAAGGTTCTCCGGCCTTCAGGGCTCTTATCACCGCCTCATCGAGGTATCTGTGGCCGGAGGTTCTTGAGACCTCGACTTTCCCGAGTTTTCCGTCTCTTTTTATTTTAAATTTTACAATAAGATCACCTGAGATCCCCAGCCGTGCCGCTTCTTTGGGGTATTTCCATATATGTTCAATTTTCTCCTTCAGCATTCTCAGGTACCCGCGATGCTTGAATTCAGAAGTATCAAATGTGAGGCCCTTTTTTTTTGCGGAGAGCCCCTTTCGTGCGAATTTTTCTATGGTCCCTTTGTCAAAGAGAGAAGATGGCGGCACTATGCCCGGCATCTCTTTTTCAGATGAAAAAACCCCTTTTTCCTCATCCGGAGGAAATGACGGGCCGGCTGCTTTTTTATTTTGATTGTCATTATCCGGCATATCTGAATGCCTGGTGCCGCCTGAAGTGTCCCGGCCCTTCGGGGGCAGGCCGGTCCCTTTGCCGAATATTGTTTCAGGCAGCAAACTTTTCTCCGGCGGCCTTCGGCGCTTTTTAATAAGAGGAGGTTTTTTTCCCCTGATAATATGTTCTCTTTTTTTAGTGACCGGTGGTTTATATTTATCAAATGGTTCAACAATAGCAACATCAAATACCGTTGACTTACTCTGGGTTGTAAAGCTTGTCGTTGCCAGCAGGACTGCAAAAAGCAGATGGGTTAATATTGATATTATTATGTATCTTGAAAAGTACATTTCTTCTTTCCATGTTATTCCGGTCTTATGCCGGAGGACGTGTCACAGGAGTGATAATTACATTATATATATTTTATCCTACTTTCAAGCCGGGGGGGAGTAGTTTGGTCTCTCAAGTTCTTAACTAGCCGCAATTATTCGGAAAGATACACCTTTATTTGTCTCGGCTTTTATTACTTTTTCTCTCTGTGCTCCGGGACCCTTACGGTCATTACGGGGCATGGTGCCCTCCTTACAACCCGTTCCGCGGTGTTTCCAAAGATAAACCTTTGTACGCCGACCCTTCCGTATGTCCCCATTACAATTAAATCTGATTTTTCATCGTCGGCGAATTTAAGGATTTCTTCATATGGTATTCCTTTTACCACCCTTTTTTCCACGTTCGAAAGTCCGCTGATCTCATCAATGCAGCATTTGTCTATTTCATTCACTGCCCACTCATTTAATTCATCAAAAAGCTGATCTGAAGATATATGCGGCACATGCATACCGATTGCCCTTGTAACGTCATATACTACGTGTAAAATATAAAGTTTTGCATTGTAATGCTCAGCAAGGTCTACCGCACAATGCAGGGCATGTTTAGAACCCTCTGAAAAGTCCGTTGGAAATAATATACGTTCAACTTTCATAATATTTCCTCCTTCTGTTATTGTCTCCTGTCAGGAAACGGTTATAAAAAAACATTCATCGCAGGTTATTAACATTACAGATTCATCTCATAAATCAGCCTTATTCCTTCAAGGGTTAATATAGGATTGATATGAGTGATTTCCTTTATATGAGGCGCTATCAGATGAGCGAAGCCGCCTGTGGCAATCAGGACCGGCTCCAGTTTCAGCTCTTTGCTTATTTCTCTTACGATTCTTTCAACCGCACCGGCATGTCCGAGAACTATGCCGGTCAGAATGCTTTCAGATGTGTCCCTGCCAATAATGTTAACGGGTGATTTTAATTCAACCCCGGGCAGTCTGGCTGTTTTTTCAGCGAGAGAATTTGCGGACAGACCCGGCCCCGGCATTATTGCTCCGCCCATGTACTCCCCTTTCTCCGTAACAACACAAAAAGTAGTCGCTGTTCCAAAATCCACAATAATTAAATGCCCTTTGTAAAGTTTGCGGGCAGCCACAGCGTTTGCAACCCTGTCCATTCCCAATGTTTCTAAATTCTTTATCGAAAATGTCAGACCGGTTTTTGTCCTGGAGCTCAGAGTCAGAGGTTCAATGCCAAAGGTTTCTTTAACAGCATCTTCAATAACAGGGGTAATCTCAGGAACGACAGAGCATATTGCCGCGCCGTCAGGCTTTTCTATTTGACGGTCTGCAAAAGCATTATCGAGAAGCCCGGAGTACTCCCCAATGCCCCGGCCTTCCCTGATTGTCTCAAGGCTCAGCCTGTCTATAATATCTCCATTTCTGCAGATACCAAGGGTTATGCTGGTATTGCCTATGTCAATCAGTAAAAGCATAATAAGAAAAAAGGGTTCAAGGATTCAAGGATTCAAGGATTCGAGTGAATTTTGTTATATATTGATCGAATAACAAACAATTATTAACTGATAATATTTTTTTCACCTGAATCCTTGAACCCTGGACCCCTTGAATCCTATTTGTTTTTTAATATTGTTACTTCTCCGGCGCTTACTGTTTCAACCTTTCCCGAGGAAAGCCTGATAACAAGCTGGCCGTTTTCATCGAGTCCCTCCGCAGTCCCGGACATTGTCCTGCCCTGATTCTCTATTTTCACTTTCTTCCCTATAGTCGAGTTTAAACTAAGCCACTCATTAATTAAAGCCCTCTTATTGCCATTTAAAAGAATTTTATAGTACTTTTCCATCTCGGCCAGTATCCGGCTCACGAGCGTGATCTTGTCAATGGACTTGCCGATTTCAGCTTTTAATGAGGTTGCAAAAGGCCTGATATCTTCTGTCAGGGCATCAGAAGACATATTAACATTTACCCCGATACCGATGGCCAGAAAATACAACAAGTCCTTGTCTGACTTCATTTCTATCAGAATTCCGCCTGTTTTTTTCCCGTTCACAAGAATATCGTTAGGCCACTTTATTTCAGCCTGCAGCCCGGTGTAATCCCTTATAGCCGTGGCCACGGCTACGGATGTTACCAGTGTAAGGATCGAAGCATTTCTGGACAGGATGGGCGGCCTCAGCAGAACGGTAAAATAAAGATTGACACCAGGAGGGGATATCCAGCTCCTCCCGAACCTGCCCTTGCCATGAGTCTGTTCATCGGCAATAACCACAATACCATCAGGATCGTGCCTCTTCCGGCCTATATCGATCGCCGCGTCATTGGTCGATGCAACAGACTCGAAAAAAATAATTTCCTTACCTATAATATCTCCCCTAAACATATCGATTACTCTCCAGTTCAAAAGTATTGGGATAAGCTCCTGCAAAATCTCCGGCTGTTTTATATTTTTGACTCATCAGGGAATTGTGTGGAAGACATTTTTTGTCATTCCCGAAGCCTGCTGATCGGGAATCCAGTAGGAGCATGGCGCGCCATGCCCCTACAATTCTTCTTTTAATATTTTTACGTCGATTTTTCCTTTTAATGCCTCTGCAAATTCCTTTGCGTCATTTTCCGTGCCTACAATTGAGTTGTAATGCATCGGGACCGCGATTTTGGGCTTGATATCCAATGCTGCATTGACTGCCTCATCAGCAGTCATAACATAAGTCCCTGACACCGGTAACAGAGCAATGTCAACATTGAAAGTCTTCATTTCAGGGATATAGTCTGTATCTCCCGCCAGATAAATCCTCCGGCCTTCTACAGTAAAAATGTATCCGACCCAGTTTCTGTCTTTTGTATGAAACTGCTTATTGGTATTGTATGAAGGTACTGCCTCAATATCTATGTTGTTAACAGTAATCCTGTCTCCCGGCTTAACTGTTTTTATATTACCCGACAGCTTACCGGCACAGTCGGGAGTCGCGACAATGACCGTATCCGGACCCTGAATATTCTTAACATCATCGGGGGAGCAATGGTCGTAGTGCTCATGCGTTATCAGAATTATATCTGCAGAGTCTTTTTTCTTTATTTTAAAAGGATCAGTATAGATGACTTTTTCCCCTGTGATTTTGAATGTGTCATGACCAAGCCAATGAATATTTTCAATCATTTTTTTGACCTTTTCCGAGGGTGATTAAATTATATCACACTGTAGGGGCGGGGGCACCCCGCCCCTACAGTATGATATAAAAATGAAATTTTATACTATAATACATCACGGGTCATGAAATTTATTGCTCTTTTATCATCCATGCCTTTTGAATCAGAGGACGTCCTTAACCATCTGAAAAATGTGCGTAAAAGTAAAATTGCCGGGAAAACTGTTTATAAAGGGACGCTTTCAGGAACTGATCTTATACTGTTAAATACAGGTATCGGCAAGGTTAATGCTGCCCACTCCGCTACATGTATTATTGAAAATGTTCCGGTAAGGAAAATAATTAACATGGGGGTAGGAGGCGCATATCCCGGTTCGGGACTCAGGGCCGGAGACATTGCGGTTGCGACAAAAGAGATCTATGGGGATGAAGGAGTAGTTGACTCAAGCGGCTGGAGTTCACTGGAGAAAATCGGTATTCCCCTTGTCCATAAAGGGAGTAAAAGATTTTTTAATGAATTCCCGGTCTCAACCCCTTCAATCTCCACCTTACTGAGGGGAAAACAAACAGAGATTAAGAAAGTGGCTGAGGATTTCCAAATAATATCCGGCAATTTTGTGACTGTCTCTGCAGCAACAGGCACAAACAAAAGGGCGGAGAAGCTTGAAAAAAGATTTAGCGCTGTCTGCGAAAACATGGAGGGAGCGGCTATTGCACAGGTTTGTGCTATCTATGGAATTCCTTTGTTCGAGATCAGGGGGATCAGCAATACTGCCGGTGTACGGGACAAGAGGAAATGGAACCTGAGACTGGCGTCGGAAAACTGCCAGAAGGCGGTCCTGGAGATGATCAGGCTTCAAAAATAACAAATTAACTTCATGAAGAAAAAAGATACAGCCATTAGTGAAATTGAAATTTCAAATGAAATTCGTAAATTTCTCTTAAATGCCTTAAAAAAGAAGGGCTGGTATTTTTTTGACAACCCTAACCTCTCCAAATGCTGGGAGGAAATGAACTGTTCAAATACCAAATGCCCTTCATACAAATCCTCCAATTTGAGATGCTGGCAGGTTGCCGGCACCTTCTGCAATGGAAAGCCTCAGGGTGAGTTTGCAAAAAAGTTCGGCGACTGCCATAAATGCAAGGTTTTCAAAAAAGCGACTGAAGGGAACGTTTTTCTCCAGATCGGTGAGGATTTTAATAACCTGATGTTTCAGTTAAAGTTCAAAGAAGATGAACTCAAACAGCACGTCACGGAAACCGACAGGAAAAACAGGGAACTCGTCGCATTAAACAAAAAATTCAACAAACTGCTCAAGAGGCTCGATACCAATAATAAGCGCCTCAGGGACCTCTCAATCAGGGACGAGCTTACAGGTCTGTTTAATTACAGGTACTTTCGAAGGATGCTCCAGGAACAGTATAAAATGTCCAAGAGGTACAAATTCCCGCTGTCGTGTATCATGATTGATATAGATTTTTTCAAAGCAGTCAACGATACTTACGGCCATCAATTCGGGGATGCAATCCTTAAACAGCTCGCGGATATTTTGAAAAACAATGTGCGCGACACTGACAAGGTTGTCAGATACGGGGGGGAGGAATTTGCAATCCTGTTCCCTTACACTGATTATGAATCCGCATTTAAAAAAGCGGAAAAACTGCGCAAGCTGGTGAAAACTTCCTCCTTTATTGTTAAAGATAATGCCATAGCTATCACCATAAGCCTTGGGATCGCCTCTTATCCTGCCAGCAGGAATATTTCACGTGCAGAGCGTCTGGTCAGTTATGCTGATGAGGCCTTATATCAGGCCAAGGAAAAGGGCCGCAACCGGACCGTTCTGTATACGAATGTATATACTCCCAAAAGTAGTAAGGAAAAAAGTGAAATTAAGCGGTCACTAAAAGAAAAAAGAAGAAGCCCGAGGATAGAGACTATAATCAGGGTAACAGGCAAAATGAACAGGAAAGAGATGGGTTTTATAAATACAGTTGATATAAGTTATTCAGGAGCAAAGGTTTTGGGCAGCAGACCGGTTGACTGCAATAAGATTTTAAAGGTCACTCTTTATCTGCCCGATCCTGATAAAAAAACAATAAAAGTCAGAGAACTGGTCATTGACGGCCTGGCAGTCTGGTGCGACCGGGTCAAAGATTTATCAGCCGGTTCAGTCGAAAGCGGGTACGAGGTGAAAGAAAACTATCTGACCGGTATTCAGTTCAGTAATATTTCGAGGGAGAACAGAAAATATCTTCAGCAATATTTCAACTCAATATTTAAAATTGGAGATGCCTAAATTAAGGTGACTGCAAATTATATATCCGGCAAATACATATACCGCTTTATAACGGTAATTATTTTTTTCATTTTCACATTCGCACCGTGTGACACCGCATTTGCCCGTGAAGCAGCCCGGATTAAAACAGAGAAGCATTTCCTCTGGTCGGTTGAGACACCAAACAATACTGTTTACCTGCTTGGTTCAATACATCTCCTGCAAAAAGATTCCTATCCATTAGCCGAAGAATTAGAAAGAATATATGACTGTTGCAATACAGTTGTCTTTGAAACAGATATTGATGCTGCAAATGCTCCTTCTTTTCAGAAGATAATGATGTCGCTGGCCCGGTATCCAAAAGGTCAAACACTTAAACAAAATATATCTGAAGATACCTACAGACTATTTGAGAAGAGAATAATGAAATCAGGATTCTCCGTATCAGAGCTTTACTGGTCGAAACCCTGGTATGGCGCTTTATTACTTACAGTTTTAGAGTTTAGCCGGCTAGGGTATGATGCAAATTATGGAATAGATCGTTACTATTTTAATAAAGCCAAAAGAGACAGCAAAAAAATGATTTTTCTGGAGAACAATGAATACCAGATAAAAATCTTTGCAGGTTTAAATAAACGGCAACAAGAGCTTTTTCTGAGGCAAGTTTTAAAAGAACTCGAAATAATTGAAAGCATGGCATCAGATATGATGAATGCCTGGAAGTCCGGAGACACTGATAAATTGTACTCAATTACAAAAATTAGTTTTAACGAGTATCCCGAGATCTATGATCGTTTATTCACCAATAGAAACAAAATATGGGTCAAAAAAATCGAGGCGCTGATGAAACAGAA
>SDBV01010863.1_pt1 | contig 11896 bp, 13 predicted proteins | sample 2277081 | NCBI WGS metagenome assembly SDBV01 (sample SAMN10402039, study PRJNA504765) | marine sediment metagenome | isolation source: marine sediment core GS10_PC15, 223 cmbsf | place: Arctic Ocean: Southern Knipovich Ridge | collected 2010
GTCAATCCTGCCACGGAGGATTTCGCCATCAGTTATTTCCCATATGCCACTTTCTTTTCTAATATGCTTCTGGTTAATTCCTTTCTTGATTTTTTCTTTAAGAATATTCTCAGCAAATACAGGTTCTATATCATAATCAGAAAGAACCTGAAATGTATAGCCATCAGAATTATCTTTAGTTACTTCCCTCGCCTCAGATAGCAAACCGGAAGGAACCATAAATGATAATATTTTAAATAGATATTTTTTCTTGCGTTTATCTGTAATATGAAAATCATATCCCTCTTCCAGTGTACTATGAGTTATTACACCATTATCATCATCCAATTCATTGTCTCCTGTTTTACTCTCTTCAGGTAACTATAGCTTATACAAGGATTTTTGTCAGTTAAAAATAATTTGGAGACAGGCATTTACCGGAAGTAGAAACTAAACAATTTACAGAATAGGCTTTCGAATAAACTGGATCTAAAAAGATAATCTAATAAAAATAAAAGCAAATATTATAGATGACAAGGATGAAGACAAAAATAGAATAAATGGTAGTTCTATAGAAGAAGTAATTATTTAGGAATAGAAAATGATAAGAACTGCTAATCAAAAGGATATAATAATGGAAGGTTTAAATTTAATTATACAACCGATATATAATTCAAACGAAATCGAAGTTGAGCTTTTTAGGATAGTAAGAAACCTAATCTCTGATTATTATACTGATAAAAAAGAATCTGTAAGATGTAAAAAATATTATGTAATAAGAACTTGTAGAATATGTGGGCATGTAAATATTGATTTAGATGTATGTGAAAAATGTAGTTCGAATTTACTGAGTAAGGATTGGAATTATATTCAAAATCAGAAGAAAATATTTAAGGCTGAAGAACAGGAAGTAGATAAATATTTTAAAGATATAAAAACGATATTCAGTAATCTAAAACAATCTAAATCAAGGAATAAATCATAATAAAAAGCAATGTAATGGTATTAAAAACATATATTAATACGATACGATCTTTTATAAAAGTTTGATAGCAAATTAATTTTTAATACAATAAGATTATATTGCAGTGGAATTTCGAAACCACATAAAGAGTTTTTAAATAATGGACATACTATTAAATATAATTTATTTTACATGGTGTTTACCGCAAACAGTCATAGGTTTAATTATCCAGGTTATTTTTAAAGTCAAAAATAGAAAAAAATATAAATTATCAACTGTTATAGAATTAGAAGCCAGATTTGGAGTATCATTGGGTAAATATATTTTAATAGGCAACTATGATGAAAAAACTATAAAGCATGAGTATGGACATACAGTACAAAACTTTATCTTTGGGCCTTTATATTTAATTATTATTGGTATCCCATCAATAGTCAGAAATATACTTTCAAGATTTATAAAGATAGAATATTACAATGGTTTTCCAGAAAGATGGGCAGATCAATTAGGTGGAGTTAAAAGATGAATGATCAGATAACAATGTATTGTGGCGGATGTTCAGAGCCCAATCCTGGGAATATGGGGATAGGTGCTAAAATACTAAAAAGTGGAAATATATTACTATAAAAAAACAGTAAAGACTACTCCATGAGTGGGAGTTTTATAAGAACCGGTTGACCAGGAAGAGGAGAGAGAAGATGTATAATGGATTTGAATAAACCGGTTCACTGCCTCCGGTATTTCAATTATCGTTATAGATCACTATGTATGTATTTAGGTGGCAGAATAATATATATTGATGAAGCTCGGTTTAAGGTTTATAGTGTATTAAAATATTATGTTTGATATGAAAGGTATAAACAATATAAAAAAAATCAAATGGCAGGAACTAAAGCCGGGGATGATTGTTATTGGCGGTGTGCAAATAAATGATGCAGTCCCGGAAGAGCTCAGGGATTTTCCTGTACTTACGGAATCTTTGCTAAATGATCTTATATTGAAATACCGCTTCCTTACCAACAGGGATATTATTGTCGCTGGAGCAATTACCGGCTTTAATCCAAAAGAAATATCAAATCATATTAATCTGTCTTTTGAAAAGGTCCAGAAAATTAATAATTTTAGAGAAACTTTTTTTACTGATAAAACAAAGTTATTAAGTGAACTTAAACTTGATATTAATCCGGATATTCCTATTATTGGAACCGAACATATTGAAAAAGATTACCTTATTAAAGATACTTATAACTCATTTAACCTTGATTTTAAAGAAATTCCGGAAGGGATGGAAATGCCATCCTTCTTTAATAGAACTGAATTAAGGCTCACGCTTGGTGATTTACTTACTAACAGGTTAAAGCCTAAATTCAACATCCCGGAAGATAAAGACGTGCTCCTCCACCTTGTTGTAGATTACTCTTATAGTCTGAATACCTATGGAAAATTTGATATTGTTGTATCTGCATTAAATTATTTCTACAGCTATATCGTGGAATTCCTGCTTAATACAAAAATAAAACTTTATGTTTTTTCCGACATCTGTAAACCAGTGGACTACCCCTTAGAAGGCCGTGAGATAGAACGCAAGGAAACCAACTATGCCTCTTTCATGAAAAAGGTTCTGCATTTTAAGGATAAGAGTGTTCACAACAAGGTTATTCTTTTTACAGACGGACAGCCATCGGATTTTTCAGAAGCTATGCGTTTAGCCAATCTATTTAAAAAGAACAAACTGGATTACACCCAGCTGATCTTTAAACTGGAGGATGATTTAAGAAACGAAGTGGAAGATCCCGGCGGCAGTTTAAAGGTGGTTGACGGCTATGTTGATGAGTCTGATGATACAAAGATTTATACACTTACGGACGAAGAGCTTGAACAGAAAAAGAATGGCATTTGTAATAAATTTACAGATATTGCACGGGCATGCGGTGGTAACCAGATAATCATAAAGATAAACGAACTGGTAAAGCTTGTATCTGTAGAATGCTATGATAAATATCTGGGAGCGTTAACACTTGCTACAGCAAAAGAGCAAGATGTTATTTTGAACCAATCGTTTTCGGAAGCAGAGAAGAATGTGAAGAAGTGGGAGTTTAAGAAGTTGTGAAAGGTGAGTAATTGCTAAATCTTTTACTCAAACATTATATGAATAACTATATTAGCATTAAAAAAAGCAGTGATATCCGTCTAGCGATCCTATGTTTTCTTTGTGACAATACATAAACTCCATCTTCTTTTCCTACATGGACTTCATAAGTCATCCCGATAAATAGACCAGTTTCTACAACACCAGGAATCATTTTCAAATCTGTTGCTACCTTTTGCGGGATTTTTGATTGGTTCTGGGAATTTTAAATCTAAGATGAAGTTGCCATTATCTGTTATAACGTGCCCCATTTTTCTCTGTTTTAATTGCAAAGGAAAAAGTATTCCTGTTTAATATTACCCTCTTTAATCCTACTCTTAAAAGGCTTTATGTTGCTGGTTTATAATCCTCACTTTTTAGTTTTAAAAACTCATCAGCTTCTTGCAAAATTCTTTAATATCCTTCGGAATCGTATCAAGAAATGATAAAAATTCCGTTGTGTTTTTTAAATAATGGTTATCCCCGATAACTAATTCTTTGTTCATATTTCCTATTTAAAAATGTTTGTTGTTAGGTTCTTGATTTACAACAACTTTTATAACAATTTTTTGAAAAATGATGAAAAAGCATGAAAAACACTAAAAAGAGAAAAGTTAAATATCTTCATATAAATAAAGAAAATAAAAGGTATTGAAAAATTTTGAATAACATTGAATAAGGAATATTTAAGCCTGCAAGGCTCGAATTTATGAACCTTATAGGCAAGAATCTATAGATTCCCCGGCCTAAACCAGGGTATCTATAGTATCGTTTAGAAAATTTTCACTTTGAACGCCTACCAGGCGTTTTACTTCCGTTCCATCTTTAAATATAAGTATAGTCGGAATACCGCTTATATTATATTTCTGTGCTATTTCCGGATTCTCATCTACATTTAATTTACTTATATTTACGTTATTTCTTGTTTTTGCAGCAACATTATCAACGATAGGCCCCTGCATCCTGCATGGCCCGCACCATTCTGCCCAGAAATCCACTAATGTTATTCCACTTTTTATAGTGTCACTAAAGGTTTCTGTTGTTAATTTTAATACACTGTTATTTTTTGTATCCTGCATGTTTCCCTCCTAAAGGATGTTTTAATCTCAAAGAATCTATTTTTCTGCCGCTTGCAAGTTGTAGAACTGCTAAGATTCATTATAAATATATATGCAAAAATAGTGCCAGGAATAATAATTTGTAAATGTATATTAAAATAATTCTATTTAGATTTTATTTCGCCGGTAATTACCAGCTAAAACGGATAATATATAGATTTATTTGCAGTATGATAAAAATAATAAACTTGAAAATAAAAATATATAGTATTATTTTGTATTAAATTAGTGTTAACTTTATGTAAAGTTAACGCTAACTAACTGGCTAATTAACTATTTAACTGACTAGCTAACTTAGGACGATTGATTATGAATAAGGATATTTTTAATATTATTCCATGCGGAATATACGGACTTAATAAAAATAGAAAAATTACTCTCTGGAACAGAGAAATAGAGCGTATTACAGGAATTAAATCGAGTGATATTATTAATAAAGAGCCAGCTGATATTAACTTTTATGAAACAAAGGAATCTTTAAAAAAGATAAATATTTTTGAGTGTATAGATAATGAGTTTGATAAAATATCGAGGTCGTTATATATTGAGGCCGTTAAAAATAAAAAGAAATTTGTTTTTGTACAGGTAATAAAAAACACTTTGCCGGAATATCCAGAAATTATTGTCTTTATTACAGATCTTTCAAAAGAATATTTTTGTACATACATAGAGTCCGAGCAGAAGAAAATTGATAATTTCTACGGTATTGTAGGCAGGCATAAGAAAATGCAGGAGCTGTTCGAATTGATCCGGCTTGCATCGGAAACTCTTGCAAATGTGCTTATTTCAGGAGAAAGCGGCACAGGTAAAGAATTGGTTGCAAAAGCAATCCACAATAATTCGGACAGGAAAGATAAGCCTTTTGTTATAGTGAACTGTTCCGCGTTAACAGAAACATTATTGGAGTCTGAACTATTCGGACATGTAAAAGGGTCTTTTACAGGTGCTTATAAGGATAAAACGGGAAAGTTTGAAATTGCGCACGGCGGTACTATCTTTTTAGATGAGATTGGAGATATTAATCTTATAATACAATTAAAACTTTTAAGGGTTATTCAGGAAAGAACTTTCGAAAGAGTAGGCGATAATAAACAGGTACAGGTTGATATTCGTATAATAACTGCAACTAATAAAAATTTACGAAAACTTATTCAGAAAGAAATATTTAGAGAAGATCTTTTTTACAGATTAAAAGTGTTCCCAATTAATACTATATCTTTAAGGGAAAGAAAAAATGATATTCCTTTGTTATGTGAACACTTTATAAAAAAATTTAACAGCATTACAGGTAAAAATATCAGAGGTCTTACAGAAGATGCAAAAAGGCTTCTTATGGATTATTGCTGGCCTGGAAATATTCGTGAATTGCAGAACTGCATCGAGTATTCATTTGCTTTATGTAAAGACAGTAAAATAAATCCGTTTGATTTGCCTGAAGAAATAAAGACTGTAAGTTTAAGAAATGAGGTATGCGAAGAAACCGGAAATGAATCAGGCAAAACTCGAAGACTGAATATATCTAAAAATGAGTTAAAATCAATATTAATTACAAATAACTGGAACAAATCGGAAACAGCTCGCCAGCTTGGAATAAGCAGGGTTGCGCTATGGAAGAAAATTAAAAATATGGGAATTAATTAAATCCAGATATCTTTTTCTTTAAAATTAAGGCCTATCAGTTTTTTCCTGTAAAGCTGTTTTACAATTTCCTTTCCGTTTCCACTTCTAGTGCCTAAGAGTTTTCCTCTGGATACTATTTTATTCCATCGCTTTTTAAAAATGTCCGCATTTTTTCTATGGGTGCTAAAAACTTCCGGAACGGGATGGTAAATACTTGTAAACGATTCCTGCTTAATCATTAATTTCTTAGTTCCTATAGTTAACTTAAATGATTTTTTCATGTCTTTCCAGAACTGCATGGCTTTATGCTTTTCTATTACTTTATTTTCTATTATATACTTCTGACTTTGAATAGGTGATATAATGTCTGCAACTGCTTTTGCAAAAACACCTGCCTTATAACTATTTTCCAGAAATACTCTGTAGCTTCCATCTTTTCTTTTTTTAATAGATATGTCGCCTAATGTTAACTGCTTTTCACATTCACCAATTTCGATAAGTGATAATAATACAACATGGGCAAATGAATAAAGTAAATTTATTATACTTTTCTGATTCTTTAATATTTTCCGGATCTTTATATTTGCAAAAGGCCGGATTAAAAGTGTTCCTTTTTTTTGACATAATAATACTGATATAAAATACTATATGAGTATAATAATGGATGAATTTAGTTCTCTCATATCCAGATTTGCCCATAAAAATAATGAACACATAATAGCAAGCAGTCCCGCTACCATGAGTTTATTACCCTTTTTTCCAAGCTTAATTATTTCGGTATTTAGACTATTATCTATTATCCGCTCTGTATAAAAGCTCTCCATGCCGCCTTCGAGCTCTACGGGAATAAACTCACTGCACTTTGTAGTAAGGTTTTTATAAGGTGAACCTATTTTCCATCTTTTATATACACTTAATCTGTCCTCTGAACGTTTAAGCATATCATCATTTATATCATCTTTCTTTTTTACAAGTGTATCTAAATTTGCGCTTGCCAGTAGAGGATGCAGGTGGCCAATGCTTTTTTCTATAATATCATCCTCGCTAATGCCGTAGAATTGGCTGTACTTCTTTTTAACCCTTTCATAATCAAAATGACCGATTTCTGTCTGGTTTGTTATTGCAATAACATCCCAGTTGTTTGCTGTTTTGTGATAATTGTCCGGATCCAGCCTGATAGTCCTTCCCCTAATCTGGTTAACAAAAACAAAACTTGAAACTACTGTAAGATCTACTAGAGTATTAAGTTTAAGTGAGTCCCATCCCTCACCTAATAAAGATTTTGTACTGATAAGGCATTTAGTAATACCAAGTTCGAGCATCTCCGTAATGAGTTTTACATAGGTTCTTGTATTCCAGCCGCTCCCTGTTCCGGATACCTCCACGTATCCTTTAACTTTTTTAAAAGATAAAACTGCATCTATTTTTTCTCTTTCAAAAAAAACTAAAGCAAAACTTTTAAAACCGGGAAGAAGGTCATCATCTACTAAAACTGTTTTGCCTGTAACCAAAATCGGGTCGCAGGGATCTATTTCCGGATTGTCTGTTATAATCCGCATTACATCGATTGCGGATGTTCCATCCCTTGATTCATCCATTTCATAGTCTGTTAAAACTAGGCAGCGCAGATCATCCTGCATCATTAACATTTCATGCGAAAGTATTTTTTTTAAAATAATGATCTTGCTTTTAGAAAGGCTTAAAATTGTTTTAATTCCTGTTGGAAGGTTTTTAACACCGTTTTTTGAAAGAATATAACCCATTTTATTTAATGCGTGCTTTAATTTTTTAAAGCATTTTCTGCCTTTTTCTGATTCTGCTAAATAATTTACAGAGTAATCCTCTAAAACAAGCAGCATATCGGAAAATGTCAGTGTGTCCTGCATCTCCTGAGTAATAATAACAGAGTAAGGGAGTTCCCTCAGTTCTTTTAAAGTAAAACGGGTTAATGCGATACATAGTTCTGTGTTCTGAATGTATAGTTCATCAAAAGGAACAAGAAGCCCTTTTTTGTCTTTGTAGTTTGCAAGTCTGGATTCCGCCCAAAATTGTATCGGTGTGATCTCTTCTGTATTTTTGAGTTCTGTTATTACATTATTGTATTCCAGACACATACTTTTAATTTGTTCCAGCTCTGTGTCTGTTGGTTCAACTATATAGATAAGATCCTGAAACGGCGCAAGATATCCTTCTTTTATTACAGGAGGGAGGAGGGTTTCATAATCTACTTCTTCCAGAAGGTTTAAATAGGTGTCATAAGCCTTTTTCTCTCTGTCCAGTGGAGGTGTTGCAGTAAGGCCTATTACATAAACGCCTTTTTTGATTAATCTCTGTACTATTTCTGCCCAGAAATTTGTCATATGGTGGCATTCATCAAGAACTATTACTTTCCGGGATTCCAGAGCATCCAGAATATTTTGAGCATTTTTATGCAGTACTTCAAAATCGCGTTTTTTTGTTGTTATTATCTGGTATGTAAGTGATAATACTTCAGCATCAGAAAAAGGATCTGCAGAACCTGAAATATCATCTGTAAGTTCTTTTAGCCTGGTAAGCCATTGTGCCTGAATTGCCTGGTTAGGGGAAAATACAACAGCCTTTTCACCTATTCTCCTTATAATTTCGAGGCCGATAATTGTTTTGCCGGAACCGGGCGGTGCAACAAAGTGAAATTTCGTTTCTCCGCTTTTTCTTTGCTCTTCAAAAACTGTGAGCATATCTTTCTGGTATTTTCTAAATGTTATATAGAACAGTGCATCAGTAAAAGGCATGTTTCTATTTTATGTAGCATTTGGATAACGGTCAATTATAATAAATAAAGATCGGTTAATTAAATAGAGAACCACCCATGTCGCTGGTTTAAAGTTTGTAGATTGCGTAATGATAGGTGGATTTTAGATTTTTATTAAAAACACAGAATTCACAGAATTCACTGAAATTTATTTTAAGCATTGTACATGTTGTATATACAAAAGTTATAATTATTAAGGCTCATCCTTTTTATAGAAATGCTATAAAATTTAAGAAAGCAGCATTACTACTCTCTCTTACGTACATATCTTTTCCAGGAAAGTCTTAAACTATTAAAATTAATAAGAAGACCTACAGGTATCCCTGATATTTTTAAATAATTAATAATCTGAGCTGAAGTCCAAGGAAGGACAAATGCCGCGGGCACATGGATGTGCAGGAGCGGCGACCATTATCTTGTTTAACTCTTTTACAGATTTTAGTTCTACAATAATAGAATTATCTATAACCAGATCGGCGATGTAATTTCCAATTAATTCATTCCTGTAATACAAAGGAAAAGCATGTTGGCAGGTAAAAGGAATACCTGAATAATTTAATTCTATAAAAAAAGCTTTTTCGTAAATACTTTCCAGTAAACCTGATCCTAATTTACTATGAATACGAAAAGCCATACCCGTAACCTTATAAGATAATTCTTTAAATAAAATATTTGTTGTCATAGAAGATCTCCTTGAAATTTTTATTTTAAAGCCAACCTTTTACGACGAATTGTCAAGTATTCGATAGAACCCGTAGGGCCTGTACTTGACAATGAGGAGTAAAAGGTTATATTGCTCATCTATTTCAAGGAGGGCTTCTATGACAGGATTTTTAATAGGAGATAACTATTTCATAACTATTTCATAACTAGTTTATAACTAGTTTATAACTAGTTTATAACATCGGATGGCCGCGAATAACACGAATGAGCCATTACTAATAGATTAGCATCGTACGTTTTATATTTGAATATTAGATATAGTAAAAAACTTAAGCCAGTATAAATATTTCTATAAACAAAAACATTTTTTTTCATTCGTGTCATTCGCGGCCATTTGTTATTTAATTAAATAATTATTAATTAGGTGGTAATCTGTATTAATCGTGTCAAAAAGATATTTAACTATAATTGTAAATTACATATAAGAAAGATCTATTTCACCTGTAAAGTTATTATTTATAATTCCGCGGATCTCTTCATATTTATAATGCTCTAAAGCCCACATTAGTTTAACTGCTAATGTTTCTATGCTCTGGTCGTATCCTTCTATTACTCCGAGTTCCAGAGCCTTTTGCCCAACCGCATAGCTTTTCATCATCGTCATACCATGAAGGCATTGTGATGTAACAATAACAGGTATTTTCTTCCTGTTTGCCTCTGTAAAAAAGGCGCTGAAATTATCCGGTATATTTCCTGTACCAAATGCTTCTATAATAATTCCTTTTATCCTGTCATTATTTAAAAGGTACTCAAGGTCCTCCGGATCACAGCCGGGAGCAAGCTTATAAATAAAAATATCAGAATTAAAACCTGTTTTAAGAACAGGAAGTTTATTGTGCCGCCTATGAACAGAGCTTTTTAATTTAATATTGATTTTTATTTCACCGATATCAGGATAATTTACAGTTTTAAATGCATCGAGTTTTGACTCAGAGGCTTTTGTAGCCCGCATTCCGGAAATAATCCTTTCGTCAAAAACGAGAAATACTCCGCTTACATCCATAACAGCAAGTTTAAGAGCATTAACTATGTTCCGTCTTGCGTCTGTATTCAATTCACAGCCTGGAATCTGGCTTCCTGTTAAAACAACTGGTTTTCCGAGACTTTGCAGGCCGAGGCTTAAAGCAGCCGCTGTATATGCCATAGTATCCGTACCATGAGTAATAACAAAACCATCATATTTTGCATAATTTTTATATATTTCTGCGCATATTCTGTCCCAGATTACAGGGGTTATGTTTGTACTGTCTATATTAGCAATAAAATCAATAGTAAGGTCGGCAATTGTATTTAGCTTCGGCTCAAGATTTAAAAGTATATCAATTGCCTCGTTTTTTTCAGGGGCATCTAATACTCCGTTATCATTTTCCTTCATTATAATGGTGCCGCCGCAGAATAGTATAAGTATTTTTTTATTCATAAACACTCCTGTTTTTATATTAGTTTAAAATCTATGCTCTATCAAATCATTTTAGATTTAAGGTAGAGGAATTTGTGTTAACAACGCAAATTCCTCATATAAAACTCCCAACCTTTTTTTAACTTTCCTGTATAATAATAATAGATGGGACTATTAAATTTAACAGACAATTTTCTTTATTTAGATCAACCGGATAATAAAGCGTTCAACAGGATCTGGCATAAATATTACAGGCGCGTATGGCTTTTTACTAATAACATTTTAAAAACAAGGAATACTGCTGTAGATGATATTGTTCAGGAAATCATGCTAAAGGTTTTTATAAACCTTGGTAAGTATAAATCTAAGTATTCATTTTCAACCTGGCTTTATACGATAGCTCGAAACTGCTGCCTCGATCACATCAATAAAAAGAATATTAAAACAAATATACTCGAAGAAAATCATGTAACAAGTATTTATGCAGAACCTGATGAAGTATTTCATAAGAAAAACACAGAAAGAATAGTCAAAAGATTTATTGAAAGCTTAAAAGGGCATTTCTGTTTTTTAAGGCACTTCAGAAGTATTTAATGTGGGTAGGGCTTTTTGGAATAATGCTTGGAGTTATTGCAATGTTCAATTTTGTTTCGGATTTTATTACAGTTGGAAGGGGCCTTGCTGTTGCACTGCTTGTTGTATTCTACGCTGTTATACTAACATTTACAGTTGCTTTGCCTTTTCAGTTTGGCTTAAAAAAACGGATAATAGAAGCAGGGGAGTAATCTCCTGCTTCTTCATGTTGTTTTAATAAAGTTATTTTTCATACTTTAAGCTGCAAGTTTTAAAGGGAACACAGATTTCACAGATTTTGACGTTGCATAATTCATACCGCTTTTACCAAAAAAAGAATATTAAAGCTATTACATGATTTTCACAGATTATTTATATTTTATAATAATTATTTCCTGCAAAGTAATAATACAACTTTATGAACATTAGATTAAAAGGTTTTTTATTATTATTTTATTATTAGTGTAATTCGTTAATATCATCGCCTCCCACCATCCCTGGTTGCACTGAAAAATACATAATATAACCATTGACCCTGAAAATTTATTATGAGAAAATAGATTTGAGGGGAATTATGAGTTTAAATCTAACTAATCAAGAA
>SDBV01010864.1_pt1 | contig 11895 bp, 9 predicted proteins | sample 2277081 | NCBI WGS metagenome assembly SDBV01 (sample SAMN10402039, study PRJNA504765) | marine sediment metagenome | isolation source: marine sediment core GS10_PC15, 223 cmbsf | place: Arctic Ocean: Southern Knipovich Ridge | collected 2010
AAAAAGTCCAACACACAAAACTAAGCAAAAAGGGGACTGTCCTCGCGAGTCCCCGAGCAGGGACTGTCCCCTTTCTTGCGACCCAACAAAAAAAACTAAGCGATAAACGGGGACTGCCATTCCCTTTTATTCCGATAAAAGGGTGGCTGTCCCCGCTTTTCGCGACCCAACCACACAAGAACCGGACAATCCATAAATGAAACTGGTCGATTCCCATTGCCACATTCAGGACAAAGCCTTCGACGACGACCGCCAAGCGGTTCTCGACGACTCGTTACGCGCACTCGAATGGCTCGTAGTTGTCGGCGACGACATAGAGTCGTCCAGAAAAGCAATCCAACTCACCCAGGAAAATGTATACGCAACAGCCGGCATACATCCCCACAACGCAACAGAAGCCGGCGATGAATCAATTCTCGCGCTAAAAGCTCTGCTAGATCATCCAAAAGTCGTAGCGGTGGGGGAGATCGGCCTCGACTACTACTACGACAACTCACCCAGAGACATTCAACGCGAAGCATTCAGGAAACAACTCGAAGTCGCCGCGGAAATCCATAAACCCGTAGTCATACACTGCCGGGACGCGCAGGAAGACACCCTCGAAATCCTCAACTCCTTCAAAGACCGCCTGCCATCCGGCATAATGCACTGCTTCTCAGGCAACCCTGCCTTTGCCGAACAATGCCTCCAACTAGGCTTCTACATTTCATTCGCAGGCAATGTCACCTTCCCAAAAGCCCAGCAACTGCGCGACGCCGCACTCGTCGTACCCATGGACAGGCTACTAGTCGAAACCGACGCCCCATACCTCGCACCAAAACCCGTCCGAGGAAAACGATGCATACCCGAATACACAAAACACACAGCCCAAGTGCTGGCCGATCTCAAAAACGTGAGCATCGAGGAATTGACAACACTGACCACCCAAAACGCCGAAAGGCTCTTATTGACGTAGCCGACAAAAGTCGAGGGTTACACATCTCTCGTCATTGCGAGCACCGCACCGCCTTCGGCACAGATTCGTAAAACGACATGAACCTCGTCAACGCAATACGTCCATATCGTCCATATCGTCCATACAGTCCATGAAGTCCACAAGCATCCACCACCACTCCCCCCACTCGTCTTTGCGAGGAGGTACGACGAAGCAATCTACTGTCCTTACCCTATGCAGCTCAACCAGTTACACCAAACGCGCCTATCAATTCACAGCACCATGTCCTTAGCAGGGAGCCTAAGCGACCGCGGCAATCTACTGCGGCGCAAGACCTTAGGCTTGGTAGATTGCTTCGTCGTTCCTCCTCGCAAAGACGGGTTGAGAGACTTTTGTCGGTGGCGTCCTTATTGGGGAACCCGTTCCATGCGCGAAACAAAGCTTAACACCACCAACAAGAGCACGCCCCCTGTCATTTCGCACACACACGTCGCTGCGAGGAAGCACGACGAAGCAGTCTACTACCGCGTTCCAAAACGCATCTCCTGGATTCGAGAACTTCACGTCAATCCCAAAAACACACCGACAGATTCCTCGTTCCCACGGTCTCCGTGGGAATGCATACCCAGGCACTAAAACCAATCACGCCCAAGCAATCCCGAACACCAGTCGAGTTTACCGTCCCCAAAAGGCCACCTGCAAGCCGCCATACGCCGCCTTCATTTGGATTATATGGCTTAAATCCCTTGACAGCCGAGGTGACATTGGATAAGATGAATATGCGGAGCAGTTGTCCATATTACGGAAAAAGTCGTGTTGTGGTTTCTAAACAGTAATGGAGGATCACGGATTATGAACAGAGAAAAAGGCTTTACACTTATCGAACTGTTGGTTGTTATCGCTATCATCGGCATCTTGGCGGCGATTCTGCTGCCGGCCTTGGCGCGGGCGCGTGAGGCGGCGCGGCGTGCGAGTTGCGCGAATAACCTCAAACAAATGGGTATCGTGATGAAGATGTACGCGAATGAGTCGGCCGGCGGCTTGTTCCCGGCCACCAGCCGCATGTCTAACGGTGAAGGCCAATTTGACACGTGGGGGACCTACCCCGAGTACCTGACGGACGTCAAGGTGCTGGTTTGCCCCTCTGACGCCGGAGTAACTGGCCAAGAGGTTCAAAAGCTCGTGGACGACATAAGCCAAAACGACCCGGATGGCCTTTGGCCCTTTATCGATTTCACGAATCCGGCAGCGAAGAAGCTCGCGTTGTTCATCGCCATCACACGCGCGTACTCGTATCAGTACATTGGTTGGGCGACGATCAACGACGACTCGCTCCGCGGCGCAATGGTTGCCCACAACAGCCTCAAGGGCCAGTGTGTGTCTTCTGGCGGCGCAGGCTGGAGGAGGCCGGCGCTTTGCGACTTGGCCAAGGACTTCACTTTGGGCAACAATTGCGGAAACGTGTACAATGGCTGGGAGAACAATAAGCCCCCGGGCGATACTCAAGTAGTTCGCATGACCGGCTCCTCCGGCCTTGGTTCCTGCACGCAGTATGCCCTGAAGGAAGGCATCGAGCGCTTCTTCATCACCGACATCAACAACCCAGCCGGTTCGGCCCAAGCCCAGAGCACCATCTTCGTCATGATGGACGGTCTGGACTCCGGCGTCGGCGATGGCGGCCCCAGCAATCGTCAAGGCGTCGCCAACTTCAACCACGTGCCCGGCGGCTGCAACGTCCTTTTCATGGACGGCCACGTCGAGTTCATCAAGTATCCAGGCAAGTATCCGGTCACCAAATTCGCAGCTTTCGAGCACTTGAGTGCGAATGACGACACGGTAATTAATGAGACTGAAGACCAAAATGATCGTGATAGAAGAGGTCACGGCTGGCAAGACTACATCACGGAGAACAACGGCATCCCCGCGCTCTAGGCCGGTGGCGCTGCCTCAATAGAATCCGTTCCACTTCGATCCCGCCTGAAGCAAATTGGGCGGGATTTTTTAACCCCGCGCAGGCTGGGCGGCGCAGCAGAGGAGCATTTGGATCGTGATGTACGCATCGAGCGTTTCTTCATTACGGACATCAACAACCCCGCGGGGTCGGCCCAAACGCAAAGCAGCATCTTTCTTATGATGGACGGCCTTGACTCGGGGATGGGCGACGGTGGTCCGACGAATCCGGACCGTACATCATAGGCGGCCGCCTTCAACCACGTTCCGGGCTAGAGGTCAGGAACCAAACCGGCACACAATAAGGAGATGACACACAATGGGACCAAGAATTATGTTTGCGCTCATGGACATTTTCCCCGCAGTACTATTCATCCTCATCAGCCTGCCGCTAATCCTGGAAAAGATTCCGCCAAATGCCTTCTACGGATTCCGCATTCGCAAGGCCTTTCTTTCTGACGAGAACTGGTACCAAATAAACCAATATGGAGGAAAGGCACTTACCTTATGGTCGCTACCTCTCCTCGCCTCGGGCGTCATGAAGTTCTTCCTGCCGATTGAAGAGATAGGTGATCCGTGGAATCTCATATTGCTCATCGGTCCGTTAATCATCTTCACTACAGTTGCCATTATTCAGACTCTCATATACGCGAGGAAGCTATGAGAAGAGTCATCAGCGACTTGCCATGGCGGGCCTTTTCTCGTGCGTAGAGACAAGGGGCAGCTACCCCTTGCCTACCCGTCCCACACCAATCGAGCACACGCACCAATCAAAAAACACCTAAGAAAACCTTCCCAAATCTACGTAATATATGAAATCTGCAAACGAAGAATTCCCAGCCCTTCCAGACATTCCAATGAGAGTTACAAGCCATTCATGAAACATTCATGCTGGACTTCTCAAAAAAACGCGCATTATTCGCATAAACTAATATAAATGTAAATCAAACACCCTTCGTTTCGCAACAGTGCCAATGACTCCGCTAAGAGACCAAAGAACACTCTGTAAACTAATTCCCCCTTGTTTCGTAAAGTCGCTTCACAGTATTTCAGCTCTGATTGTTGATAAGATAGAACTGGGTTCCTCACTTCCATGCTCCTGCAGCCTCTTCCTCGTTCCCATGCTCCAGCCACGGTTTTGTATCGAGCGTGGGCAAGGAAAAAAGATTCTACTAGACTTTTCCTCTCAAGTTGCGTATTATTTTCGATCCTACTTAAAATAGGTGTTTGCGCATGAAAGGGGAGACTGTGAGATGGCGAAAATCAAACGGGCCATACTAAGTTGTTATGATAAGACAGGTGTGCTGGAACTGGCAAAGGTCTTGCAAGAATTCGATGTCGAGATGATTGCAACGACGGGCACTTTACGCGCGCTCAATGAAGCGGGTATCGAGGCGTCGAGCATTGCGGACTTCACCGGTGTGCCCGAAATGATGAGCGGACGCGTTAAATCGCTGCATCCTAAGATCCACGCCGGCCTGCTCGGCGTACGCGACAGCAAACTGCATGTCGAACAGATGCAAGCCTACGAGTGCAAATGGATCGACCTTGTCGTGGTCAACCTTCACCCTATAACACAGCTCATTGGCAAACCCACAGTGACTGCCGACGAGGTTATCGAGCAGATTGACATTGGCGGAACCGCGATGGTGCGTTCCGCGGCCAAGAACTTTCGATATGTTGCAGTGGTTGTCAATCCTGAGCGCTACAGTACTGTCATTCATGAAATGCGCGCGCACGAAGGGGAAGTGCCGTTTCCCACTAGATACACACTTGCCCAGGAAGCCTTCGCATGTACTGCTGAGTACGACAGAATTGTAGCGGAATTCCTGGATAAAACACTTCAGGGCCTTACACGCCGGAGGAAAGATTAGTGAATGTTCTCGTAATAGGCAGCGGCGGACGTGAACACGCGCTGGCATGGAAAATCGCACAAAGTCCAAACTTGGATAAACTTTTCTGCGCACCTGGTAATCCTGGAATGGCAAATCTGGGAACATGCGTGGACATTGGCGTAAACGACATTGATAAGCTCATCGCCTTTGCCAAGGAAAACAATATCGACATGGCCATGGTGGGGCCGGAAGACCCTTTGGCGAACGGATTGGTTGACAGCTTCGCAGAAGCCGGACTGAAAGCCTTTGGACCCTCAGCTGCCGCTGCACAACTGGAAGCCAGCAAAGCTTTCGCAAAAAGAATCATGGCAAAGTATGACATTCCTACCGCTGAATACGCGGAGTTCTCCAATGCGGACGAGGCATTGGCCTACGTGAACGAAAAAGGCGCCCCGCTTGTCATTAAGGCCGATGGCCTGGCTGCAGGCAAAGGTGTCACGGTTGCCCTGGACAAAGAAACAGCTATCGCCGCCATAAATGAATCTATGGTCGAGGGCATTTTCGGCGACGCAGGCAGCAAGATAATCATCGAAGAGTGCCTGGTCGGGGAAGAGGCGTCTTTTCTTGCCTTCACGGACGGCACATGCGTATTGCCCATGCTCACCAGCCAAGACCACAAACCCGCTTATGACGGCGACACAGGCCCAAACACTGGCGGGATGGGCGCATATTCACCAGCCCCGGTAGTGACAAAGGAACTCTTTGACGAGGTCTTTGAAACGGTGCTTAAACGTTGCGTCGAGGGAATGGCCACCGAGGGAACGCCTTACAAGGGAATCCTGTACGCCGGACTAATGATGACGGACTCAGGCCCAAAAGTCGTGGAATTCAACTGCCGGTTCGGAGATCCGGAGACGCAGGTAGTGCTGCCCCAAATGAAGTCGGAACTGTTGCCGCTGCTGGAGGCATGCTGCGACGGGACCCTCGACAGCCAAAGCATTGATTGGCACGACGGCGCCTGCGTTTCGGTCGTAATGGCGTCCGGGGGATACCCAAAGGCTTACGAGAAGGGAAAGGCCATAACTGGAATCGACAACGCGGAACAGGACGGAACAATCGTTTTCCATGCCGGTACCAAGATCCAGAACGGAGAGCTTGTTACCAACGGCGGACGGGTCCTTAACGTCACAGCGCTGGGCAACGACATCCCATCAACAATCGAAAAGGCGTACGCAGCCGTTGAGAAGATAAACTTCGATAAAGCCGCCTTTAGAACCGACATAGGCAAGAAAGCCATCAAGCACATTCTACCCTGATGGGGGCCTTGGTTAGTACTGGGGACTAACCGGACGGTCGCCTCCGTTCCTTTTTGCCAGAAGCAAGCCCCGCATCGCCTCACCCATGAAACCTTCGGCAACCGACACTGAGCCGGTCTGCCAACAGCTTACGCCAGCGCAGAGTTTGGGCCGGGAAGGTATACTGGGCTCAGACTCCATGTTTGCATCGACTTCCTTCAGAATCTTGTCCACGTACTCCATAGCCCTTTTCAACGGGATATGAGGCAACACGCACGCAAATAGCGTCCCGTCATAACGCGCGATGATATCGGAAGTGCGCGAAAAATGGCGTATGGTCAAACCAACGTCCGCCACTAAGTCGTCCATGGATAATTTGCCGGCACCTTCACTGCCTGACTCGATTTCCTCTAGATCGAATACCGCGCAGGACAATGGGTAATCGTATCGGTGGGCCTTTTCCATTTCCTCCTGCAAACGTTCGAGCAAATAACGACGATTACGCAGCCCCGTCAGGCTGTCAGTATAAGCGGGGTCCTGCAACGCCTCATATATGCCAGGAACGTGGCCGCTGTCGCTCTTCGCCAGCATAGCGGACTCAATACGCACTATGATTACGGGAAGGTTATAGGGTTTAAGCACGTAATCTACATTCTGCATCGAGGAAGCCGCTATCTGTCGCTCTGCCTGCTCTTCACTGCCAAATACAAGGATGACAGCTACATCGCGTGTCGATGGTGATTCCTGGATGCGTTTGAGCATCTCCTCGACACCCATATCCGACAATTCCGCATCCAAAAGCAGCACGTCCACTTTCTTGGACGAGCACGTGTCGAGCGCCTCCGAGCCTAAACTTGCTGAAAAAACTTCATAATTGTGGGCTTTTAGTCCCTCGCTAAGAGCAGTCGCCGTCGCCTGGCAACGGTCAACTACACACACACCGCATTGGTAATTCATGCTATCTCCATTGGTCTTTAGCTTCTGAAACTCAACCTCAGTAGAAGTTTAACCCAATATCGTGTGATTTTGCAAATCTAGTTCATAATTCGCACTTGCGTTTCGGGTCTCAGAACCCTAAAATGGCAATGCCGGGCAACGAAATGAACTCAAGAAATAAGTCAGGACAGTATGAGCGGAGCCTTTAATTCACATAAAAAACGGATCAAACCATCAATCAACATAACCTCGTTGATAGATGTGATGTTCCTGCTGCTCATATTCTTCATGGTTTCGTCAACATTCAGACAGCAAATGGGTATTGAGGTCACTTTACCAGAGGCTGAGACCGCATCGAGCCTGAAGGTTGAGCAGCACGAGATAACTGTTGACAAAACTGGCCAAATGTTCTTCGACGGAAAAATGGTTGACAGGACAGATCTTCGCACCGCCCTGAAAAAGGTAGTCGATAGCAAACCCGACGCTACGATTGTCTTGAAAGCGGACAAAGAGGCAAATTTCGGTAGTGTTGTGTCCGCTATCGATATTGCGCGTTCAGTTGGCGGGACAAAGCTGATAATACCCACCGAATTTGTGGAAGACATAGGGGAGCCGTTGAAAAAGTCCAACCCAGAAAACTAAGCAAAAAGGAGGGACTGACCCCTGCGGAGCGAGTCCCCGAGCGAAGACGGGTCTGTCCCCCTTTTCGCGACCCAACCAGAAAAACTAAAAACACTCGTCGGCTGTTTGGTCGGCCTTTTCCTTCAATCTGGCAAGACGTTTCTGCACGGATTCAGAATACTCGGCATCGGGAAACTTCTCCAAATACTGCTCCAAGACCATAACCGCATCATCTTCACGGTCCAATTGCCGGCAGTATATGTCGCAGAGCCTATTAGTTATTTGCAGGCTCTTCTCGGGAGATTCCTGAGATTGCAGGCTTCGCTCGAACCAAGGGGCGGCCTCCTCAGCACGTCCCAACTTCATCAGGTTTCCCGCAATGCGGAGCGCAGGCGTTGTTTCTTTTGGGAAGATGCGCTCGATAACCATGTATTCGTTGATTGCCGCCTCAAAGTCGCCCTGACGCTCCAATGCCTCCGCTGGGCCGTACTGCGGTTCATGAGTCTCCGACCTTGCCGCAGGCATCAGCATGTTGACCACCAATTGTGAAAGTTGAGACACAATCATCGGACCATAAAGAGCAGCGCCAGAGACCGCCAGGCCCAGGATTGCGAAAACACAAATAACAGGTGTCTTGTTCAGCCAAAACCGAAGCAGCGCTATCTCGCAGATGTAAAACACAAGCAAGGACACAAGCGTGCTGCACTCCAGCAGAGTGCCTATCTCTTCGTGATGCCGGAACCTCAGCCGGAGCGTGTACACCCCCCACACCAAGTAGGGAATAAGCATCAAGGTCGATATTATTGTCGCCAACGCCGTCATGTTTTGACCCGTTCAATCCAAGTCGTTTCAGGTAAGTTCGCGGTATCAGATAGCCGCTTGAAAACGGTGCTCACACACTTAGTGGTTCCACAGTTAGCCCAAAGCTAGATGCAGCCAGCCACAGATTAAGAGGATAGCATACTCGGGTCTTTTCGGTCATTTTCTTAACTTGAGGGCTTCATCAAGTCATACTAACGCAATGCAGCGCTATGCTGTTTCGCCAAGCTCAGCGACCGCTGCCCGACAGAATAACAAACAGCCGTGTAGGTTGAAATCCGATAACAGAATCTGGCCAAATATCAGCCAATGATGTTTGGCATCACATTCGTGGGGCTTGCCTGGATTTCCGCATCTGCCAGCCCTCGCCTAAACCGCTTAGGGTTTTCCAAAACTGACCAGATCGCCGTTTCTCAAGGCGATGAACAACTGGCCTTTTGCCGCGGCCATCCCGTTCCACACCGGCGGCGCTTCGAGCGTGTACTCCGCCATTTTCTTACCGCCATCGGACGAAAGGGCGCTCAACACACCTCCGCTCCGCCCTTCAAAAGTCGCCCACGGATCTTTCGGGTCGATTTCATTTCTGAATCCCGCCACAAACAATGCCCCTGGCGCGGCGACCATTGCCCACGGGCATATCTGGTAAGCCTCATCGCTCCACTTGGGCTCGACCGCCCGTGTGATCTTCACTTTGCCCTTATTACTTGTCTCTGTCCTCTGTACGCGAGCGTCGCGGTCGGTCCCGTAAAGATGATAGCCGCCGGAATGAATTCGAATATCGCTCAGCCAGCTTGGTCCCTCGCCCTCCACGCCCCCGATAATTCGGTCAGCGCGTCCACCGCCCGGCACGAAGAACGAATGGCTGGGATTATGTGTGGTATAAGCCTCGACCGCATAAGCCATCTCGTCATCAAAGGCAATCAGACTCCCTTTGACTGCGTCCAAACTCCATTCGATCCGATGGAACCACTGTGAATCGAGGAAGCCGGTCGGGACGATAAGTTTGGATTTGGAAAGTCCTAGACTATCGCTGAGAGGTTTTGTGAAGGCAAGTTTGCGTTCGCGCAGATAAACGCTTTCGCCGTCTGTGACAAGAATGTCCGCCAACGCGCCTTTTGGAAATCCTTCCTGATCTCTATCGTTGCCCGACTGCTCCTCATGAATTGGAATCGACTCCACCACGGCGCCGGTCTTAACGTCCACCGCGTAGGCAATCATTCCGCCGTCGATCAGCGACGACCTCCCAGCGGTGAAATAGGCCGTATCGCCGACAACCAGCACGCTGCCACTGACTGGCCAGGTAGACTCGATCCGCCCGAAGGACATAATCCAACGTTCGCGAGGCGCCGCGCGAAAACGCCAGGCCAACGCACCGTCAGACGAACGAAGACAGTATACCCATCCGTCCGCGCAGCCGAATATCACGGCATCCCGTTCAACAGATGGGGGAGAGTCTATGCGGGCGTCCGCAGTGAAAGTCCATAGTGTTTTGCCGTTCTTCTCATCCAGCGCGTAGACGGTGTACTCATCCTTTGCTGCGACGAACACTTTGCCCCCCGCGATCACTGGCGGTGTTATGTCTCCGCCGAGACTAATCCGCCATGTCTCTTGCAGATCTGAAGAGACGGCTGACCTCGTCATGCTGCTGCGATATGGATCGTGGCGAAATACGGGCCACTCATCCTGGCCGCCAGTTGCCGGGCGTCCATCGAGGATCTTGCCGTAGGCGGGGCCTTTTTCCAGTATGGTCCGTGCCTTCTCGGGTTCCTCTTTCGACTTCGCAGCCAGCGCCAGGAATCCGCGCGGCTCGATGGGAACATAGCACTTGCAGTGATCGGGCATCTTGTAGATCAAACCGTTGGCGAGCAGGTGTCCATATCGGCATGCACTGCGCATCCAGTGGTGTTGCGTGATCTCGCCTGTCTTGACGTCTACGAACTCAGCGCCGCGCCGCGCGAAAATAAGGTAATTAGGTGTGGCCCGGTTGGGATAGCAACGATGGTGATGGCGCGTATCGAGCACATCCGAAATGTCGAAACTTCGCTCCTCTTCGCCTGTGACCGGATTAAGTCCCACCAGAATCATTTTCTCCTTATGCGGCATCCATACCAGGCCGTCCGTGCACAGGAGATCGGGCTCATCCAAATAATTAATCGGCATCGCTTTATAGCGCCACAGTTCCTTGCCAGTTTCCGGATCCAATCCCTGAAGTTCGGATTCCGCCACCCATTTGTAGCCGCCGTTACGCCCTGAATGCATTGCTAACAGCACGCCTTCGTAATAGACAAGATTCGGCATCCCCTTGCGAAGAAGGTTATGGTACAGCTTGCCGATATCCGGCCTGTTCATGGGCACGCCTTCGACATCCGGTTGCGCTATACTCCATCGCTCCTTACCGGTTTTCGCATCGAGGCCGATAACATTCTTCTCATCCGCCAGATAGACGCCCTTTTCACAGGCCAACAGCGTGAGATGTTTCATGGCGCCAAGCCGGTCGGGTTTTGCCTGTTTCCCAATATACTCACGGCTCCGCCAAATGACCTTCGACGTTGTCGTGTCAATCGCCCATATCCGTTTCTTCGAATCCTCCATGCTTGTGGGCTCCGGCAAAAGACCCTCGCCAGGCCAAGGCTCCTGCGCCCGGTCGTTGACCGCCAGGTAAAGGATGTCATCAAACAGCACGAATTCATCAGTGAACTCCGTGCCTTCATATACGCTGAGTGTCTCGCCGCTTACCGCGTCAAGAACCGACACCGGAGCGTTATATCCCAATGTCACATAGACACGGTTTCCCTCGGCAACCAACCGCTTGCGGATGTGGATAGGGTGATTGAAACGCGCCGAGTGGCTTTCGTTCCAGTAGCTCCACGCATCGGTTCCCCAGTCGCTGATCGAGCGGTCCCATAACCTAACACCATTGAAAGCGTCGCGCGCGATAAGCTTCCAATCGCCCGGCAGGCCATTGACGCTCATCGGAACCTCTTCCATGATATAGAAGATGCGGCCCTTGGCCGATACCATCGTCGTAATGCCTGGAATTGCCCCATGGTGGCGCTGCCACAAGGGGCCGCAGGTCCAGCGTGTCTGTCGCGGCGGGCCGATCAGTTCATCCTTGGACACCATGTTGCCGTCCGCCGCCCGCTTCCAATGCGTCCACTCGTCCATCTCCTTCGGCCACGGCTTGACGGTCGTCTTCCACTTGCCAGTTCCCTTAACGCACAAAACGCCACCCGGCGCCAGGACGCGCATGATCTCATTCTCGGAAACAGAGGGAGACGATTCAGAAACGATCAGGTTGACCAGGTTATCGGCGTAAGGCAGGCTGTCGCCTTCCCAATGTTGAATGGAGACCTTGCCATAAAGGCCAAGAACGCGAATACGTGCGCGGGCCTCCTCGACTCTGTTCTTGTCGGGATCCAGGCAGTGGATCACATACTTGCCCTTGCCCCCGAGCGCCGCCGCGAGACTCCCGTCGTCGAAGCCAAGCTGTACGACCAGGCCACCT
>SDBV01010865.1_pt1 | contig 11895 bp, 23 predicted proteins | sample 2277081 | NCBI WGS metagenome assembly SDBV01 (sample SAMN10402039, study PRJNA504765) | marine sediment metagenome | isolation source: marine sediment core GS10_PC15, 223 cmbsf | place: Arctic Ocean: Southern Knipovich Ridge | collected 2010
TCGCGGCGTTCGGGGACTCCTGACTCGCGGGCTGCGAGAATTCTACCCGTCGGCGCCCAGACTACAGCTAACGTTGATTGGCCCTGCTGGATACTCCGGCGTCGGGACGCATGGCCATTGGTGAAACCCTCACCAACATCGCGGCTGTCTGCTTTTACTACAACTCCATTAGCGTCTGTCACCTCCATCATCATTTGCCTTTCTAATGTAACTTCAGAGAAACCTGTAGAGTTTCCTTTAGAGTCAAAGTTCTCAATCCGGCCTGTATGCCGAGTAACCTGACAACCTGCCAATAAAAGTAATACCAATACCAATATCAATAAATTCTTAGTCATCGTTAATCTCCTTTAGGATTCTATTGAGATTTTGTTTAAGTTTTATCTCTGTGTGAAATTGCAATACTTCTACCAGATTGACAATCTTCTCTTTCGGAGGTTCAGGCAGGTTGTGTTTTTTGCTGTCTGCACCGATATTTACCCATTTAGGCTTTGCTATCTTAATCAGTTCAACCAACTCTATTACGTCAAAGTCAAGAATCGGCTCAACAGTCACTATTGTTTCATAGCCCATCTTACTCAGTTTACCCAACGCCCTTGCTCTGTCTGGATAATATGGTGCTTTGGATTCACAGTAGCACGTTCTGTTTGTCTCAATAGTCGTGCCAATAAAAACATCGCTTGGTAATTCGTTCACAAAGTAAATTATCCTGTCAGGGTTCTTGCTCTGGAACAAGTACCTGTTTTTGTCATAAAACCGACACCGTTCAAGAACTTTGCTTATCCATTCTCTCGGAACGTCGTTGGCGAACATATCTATCGTATGGCCTACGAAAATTACATTGTTTTCACCAAGCCCGTTTCGCAAGTCTTTTTCATTAAGACGTAATTCCCCTAAATCCCATCGTGGATTTTTCATATAACAATACGAACAATCGTGACTGCACTTGCCCTTAATCGGCGACCACATATGCGTCACAAATTCATACATATTACCTTTTTGCTTTACTAATGTCATTCTTTCTCCTTTACAGTCTCTTTATTTTACGGTTTTCAAGTTCCCTGTCGATAGAAGCAACACTCTCGTTTATTTGGTCGTCGGTGTGCATTTTGTCATTTCCCCCATTGTTCTGCCATAGCATCAGCTATGCCCTGAAAGGTTCGGCTTCTGTCTTTTGAGTTTCTTGGTGTGAAATACCATCCGCGAGTATAACGCCTGCCTTTTGGCGTTGTATAATATGTCAATTCTACAATTTTCGTCGGTTCGAGTTTAGGTAGTCCCTTTTCCCATAAACAAGTTGCTTTACTGTAATCATGTCCAAATTGCCAAGGCTGGATAATCTGCGTGTAATCTCCAATTATATCCTTGGCTCTTTTGTGTGGTATTGGGTTTTCGCGAACTATTTTATCGCATGGAGCACTCCCTATCGCATTAAAAAAGTCCGCAGCGGTGTCTATTAAGTGTTTTGTTTCTGGTTTTTCGTACCATCTCGCCGCCTGCCTACAAAGGTAAGTACAAGCTGGGAAGGCAAGAATCATATCCCACCCATCATCAAGTATTTCAAGTACATCGCCTTGTATATGTGGTCCAGGTTTCTCGGTAGGCAGTAAATCACAAGACCAAGCATCATGGCCTCTGGCCTTAAAGGCGTCTCTCACAATGCCTGAAAACTCGCAGGCGATCAACACGCGGAGCTTTTTCATAATGTTGTTTCTCCAACATGTATTTCTCTGTGGCAACGAACACAAACCAATACACACTTATCAAGTTCTTTTTTGTTTCTCTCGAAAGACCAATGCTGTTTTAATGCTCCTGTTCCATAACCGTCTTTTTCTAATGGGTTTTTGTGGTGACAGTCCATTGCTGCAAAACATTTTGAATATCCACAAACCACACACTTTCCCCCTTTATATTCAACGGCTTTCCGTTTTTGCTCTAATGCCCAATCCCTTCTATTTTGATTTCGCCTCTTTTTATATTTATCTGTTTTAGTATAACCTCTCATTCTAGCATTGGCCCGCCATTTGTTTTCGTCTACTTGCATATATTCTTGCTGATATTCCCGGGACGCCCTTTTTACCTCTGGCCTTTGTCTATATTCTTTCGCCCACAAGGCCAAACACGTTTTACATGTAGCCATATAATGCTTGCGAGCCTTTCTGAAGCTCGATAAAGGCAACATTAAGTCACAGCCACCGCATTGCTTTTTACCATCAATTACTGGATATTTCAACTTGCCCATAATAATCCTTTCAATTAGTTTCTTTTCATTATAACACCTACCAGCAATAATGCAAGAACTAATTTATTATTTATTCACAAGCTATTAAAACTTTCATTACCTTTTCGCCTTTCCGTCCAAAACTGCACGCTCTATTTCAGTAGAGGGCATCCTGCCAAAAGCCGACCTGCCTGTTCTCTTGAAAGCTACCAAGCAATCATCACAAAGAAATAGTTTTTTACCAGTAGCGTCCATTTGGAATTTTGTCGCTGGTTTTTTGTCGATTATGCAGATTTGGGGTTGCTGACTACCCAAGGCCACTTCCAACTCCCAAATCCTGTTAAATATCCATGATTTAAACTGCTTCCACGCCGGGCGGAATTCACCATTAGCATTTTTCCGCCATAATATCTGCTGCTCAATGGCAGGTTTCAATAGGGGTAAAACATCTCTCCAGTCCTTATGGGTTTTGGTAAAATAGGTAAACTCTGTTTCAGAACCTCTTTTATCTCCGGGGTATAGTTTACGAGATTCTTCAAAAATACTGTTAGTTTTCTTATCATTCTTCTCATTTTTTACATTCTTGTTTGTTGTTAGTTGTTTGTTAGTTGTTTGTTGTTTGTTTGTTAGTTGTTTGTTAGCTGGACTGTTAGCCTCGTCACAATTAGATTGATAATCCTCGTAATTACAAAGGGTTATGAGGCTAAATCTGTTTGTTGATTGGATTGTTAATTCTTGGGTTTTTTTCAATTTAGACAAACAAGTTCTTATTGTCTGAATAGATAGATTCGTGCCTTTTTGTAGGGAATGAAGTCCGGTAACTAATTGGCCTCGGTCAATCTCAATACCCCGCCACCGACCAGGTTCATGGTTTGCTGACAACAAAAGATATATAAATAAATGCACCATCTTAGAGTCGTGATACCATTCCCATTTTAGCAATTTGCGATGTAATTTTATCCATCCTTGAGTCAATTATTTATCCTTTTCCTGAAACTTAGCACAGAAATCGGTTAGTTCTACTTCTGGCCATGCTGTATAGGTGTTTTCACTTGTTCCACCGCAAACAGGAGGGTTTATCCGGCAATCGTTATGCTTTGTTTCGTTTGACCATGTTCTTTCTACGCACCATCTGCAATTTTTACAATTCACAATCTTACCCCTTTAAAAAGAAAAACCGCCCTCTGAGTTGGACAGCATAACGACAAAGAAATGCACCCATTAGGCGGTTTATAGATTCTAAAATTGTCATGATACTGTCCATATACTTTACTCTATACTCTCTTATCGGCTATTTCAAGCCGAAAGTTTAAATAATTATAGGTTAATATCACTTTCAACTTCATTACCCCAAACATCCCAGCCCTCGGTTTTTTGTCGGGCAAATAGCTCAATTTTGGGGTTTAATCCTGTCATTTCGATTAAGTCTCTAAATTGCTGCGGTTTTTGGGAATGTTTCAAAACTTTGCACTCTACAAAATTAGCTTTTTGGATTCGGAACGCTTTAACTTTACCCTTGACGCCCAATAATAAATGTTCAGTCTGGCCTCTAAACCAAAACCCCATACCCAGCGACATTATTTTTCGCCAGGTAAGCATGGTCTTATATTTATAACCCCAAGCCTCCATTACCTTGAAAGCGTCCTGAATCAAAGGCACGGTAGCCCACAAGAATAGCACGCTGTCTTTAGCTGTGATATCTCGTATCGGTAGTTGGCAAATTTCATCTGTTGTCATGGTGGGGTATTTTGCGATCGCCCCACTTTTCATAGATCCGCCAGTATTCTTATTGCGATAACTCCAAGGTGGGTCGGCATAGATTATTTGATATTTCTTCGTCAATTCCTTACTCCTTAACCGCCCCCGCTCTTAACAGGGACGGGGCGGCCTCAAAACCCCGTCCCGCATTGTCCGCTGTATTTACAAATTTCCATTTTCATAACATCATCAACAGTCATTTTTTTAACCTCAAAGCCACACACTCTGTATTCGGCAACGGTTTGCTTCGTAATAGTTTCATTATCAGCAATACAAAACGCTGCCATAACCAAACCACCACACTTGCATATTGCTACGTAGGCATTGTCCATTATAATTCCTTTAGTTTTTGTTTATAATATTCCATCAATGCTAATAATTCTATTTCGCTATATCTCTTGGTTCGGTATTGATTCGCTCGAAGCTGGTCAAGAATATCCTGTCCATAACGGTCTATAATAAATTCCTCATATCTAATAGGTGCACCTTGCTTGAAAGCGTTACAGCCTTTGCATTGAGCGTTTACGTTATACTCGTCGAAGTATAAAGCATTTTTACCACCCATACCCTTGGGGATAAAATGTCCTGCGTCAACTTCCGTCCAATGTCTCGGTAGTCCACAGGTACAACAACAAACTACACCATCGGTCAAGTCGGGGATTTTCTCTTGCCAATACTTAGCGTCACGTTGACGGATATATTCGCTAAAAATCTTCCAGAGTTTCTTTTTTAGTTTAGCAGTTGTCATTATGTTTTCTCGTCATAAATCAGTCATTTCTTGACGCATTTTCGTAATTTATCAACCCGTTCGTCATATACATCGCATACACGTACTTTCTTGCCGTCTATTATGCGTAGCTGATTGGCTGAACACATCTTCGGGTCGTCTGGGCTGTGTAGGCAGTAGTCAGCCATTAGAGTTTGCCCAAAGTAATTCCCACCAATTACGCTTGATATATTTAGGACAATCATTATTTGCGTTTTTTGTCGTACACGATTCTCTCTCTTTTGATTGCCAAGTGGGATGATTTGTGGTTTTAACAACTTTAGCTTTCCTACAATAACAATATACTCCACCAAAACAACCACTCCGCGACCGAACAAATTTACAGGTGTTGCAAAAAACCTTTGCCATAATCAATCCTTTCTAAAGGGTGGTAGCCATTATTCTTTGTCTTTGGCTATTAATACGCCTATTTTGGTCTGAACATCGTGTATTTCTCGCGCAACTAAACTACCAGAACACCCTATGTCTAATTGGTCACGGAAAGACTTCATTGCATTAATACTTCCCGCACACGTTTCAACAATCCTCTTTATTAATTTACTGGCAAGAATAAATATAGTTATTCCACCTGCCCAGCAAATCAACAAGTTTACGAATTTGCATACGACAACATAAACAATAAACATTGTCTTTGCATCCCCCGACAGTCCTTTCAACGCCTCTGTAATGATTTTAATTTCTGTTTCCATTTTAACACTTCCTTTCTTTAAATTAAAGGGTGGTATGGTGCGAGAACCATTCCCACACCCAAATCCCTTTTTACACCACCCAAGGGCATGTACACAGCCCCTTATCGTCCGTGATGTACGTCAATCCGTTAAAGTTTCTTCTGGGAATACATACTCTGACAATGCCTCAATACCGTCAAGCACAGACCTTACCATCCTTGCCGTAATCACTTTACTGTATTGTGGCCTGACTTTGTTGTAATGTTGGTTTGATACTTTATGTAGCATATCGACCAACACTTTGTCGCTTATCCCCGACTCCCTAAGCTCGCCTACGGCTTTGCCAATAGCCTCTATTTGGATTTTCAACTTACTCATGCTCTTTTGAAACTCAGTTTTCTTCTTTGCCATCTTTCTATCCTTTCTTATATTCTCCTATTGTCGCTATTCGGCCTGTCTTAAATCTTATCTCTCCAATTCGCATCACTTGGGGGAATATGACAACCAAGCCATTGAGCCAGCCACATTATACACCAATCTTCATACGCTGAACATTCGGCCATATTCATTTCGGATTTATCTACATGGATTCCTATTTTCGCCGCATATCTGTTTTTTAAAAAGCTGTCCATGTTATCTTGGGTTAGCTCTAAACTTATTCTATGCTTGCCACTTGTAATCATTAAGCTAAAATCTCCGTTAATCTCAAAAGCCTTGATCGCTTCGGGCAGTATAACGGCATAGTAATATCCAAGTTGTTCTTGACTTTTCAACTTGGCTTTTTTCTTAATTTCAATGTAACCCTCCTGCCCCTCTTTCCAAGATTCAAGTTGTTTACCGATAGAGTTCCAGTCTATTCCCTGGAACATCCTAAAGACGTTAATCCGATTTAGTTTTATAAATGGGTGCTTCATGTTGCTCCTTAAAATGAAATATCATCCTTGTCTCCGGTATCGCTTGGGAATCCACTAACATCTGTGTCGCCGCCAGTATAATCGGTTGTATCTTCTATCGGTGCGTCACCCATTGTCTCTCTTGCATGCGCAATGCCTTTGTATTCAGGCGAGGATTTAATAGCCTCTATCGTCCACTCAGGCATACCATCGGGGAACTCATCGTGCAATTCAGTTGAATACTGAACTGGTTTGTTCTCGGGTAAAATTTCAATCATTCCTGACATTAACGGTGAGATGGATTCATACTTAGCCTTAGTTGAACCGTCGTTACCCTCGTAGTGAACTACCTGTAAAAGAGCATTGGCATTAGGTTTTAACATTGAGAAGATATTAAAGCCGTTTTCCTCAGCCTTTGTGAACCCTGACCCGCGCCAGCCAGCTAAGTCTTTAGCGAGATTAGCTTTCTTGAACAATGACAATGTGTAAGTTTTAAAAATACATTGCGGACGAAAGATTTTCTTGCCGTCATCTTCGTATTCCAATTTGGGTAAATGGGGTAGTTCCCATGCTACATTGACCATGCGTTGAATCTTCGTCCCGTACCTGCCCTCTCTTTTCTGCGTACCAAGGTCAATGACCGAATACAACACACCATGCTGCATACCTGCTGGCGGGAGTGGCCTATCTCCACCCCCTGATGATTTAGCGATTAGTTCCATTTTCATTCCTTTCCTGTTCATTTATTAAGTGTCTTTGTGCCTCGACGTTCCCCGCCTCAGCCTCTATTTCAATTATCTCTTGTTCGGATTCCGGTAGTTTCATTTCTTCCTCACATTCTGCCAGTTCTTTTTTCATGGATTCGGTGTAGGTCATATCTCCATACCTCTCTGCGTACTCCACCAAAGTCTAACGCAGTCATTAAATGCCCCCCTGTCCATATCGTAAGTTCGTGTGTATTTTTCTTTCTCGCCCTTTAAGTTAGTTCGGGTAGCTTGGTATTCGTTGAACGATTTCCAGTTTACTTTCATAGTCTCTTTGTTGAATTTTACTACTACGGAGTTTTGGATAACACCTTTATTCATAACTGTATCATTCCACGCCTGCCTATATCCCGCCAACTGCCATTTCCACGTATCGTAATAAGTACCCTTGCCGGTTTTAAAGTCTACGATTGTTACAACCCCGTCCATTTCGCAGACCAAGTCTAATCTACCACCGTAGGTATCGGTGACGACTTCATGCTCCATTGTAATTACTTTGACTTTGTGTTTGTAGCACCACACCCAGAATCCTGCCATGAACATTCCAGTCATTTTATGGGGCGAAGCTAACTGTATTCCATTCTTTAAACTGTACTCGCATAAGGTATGGATATATGTACCATAATCGGCGGCTTCCCTTGACTCTTGCTCAAAGGCTGTGCGGACTTTGTCCATTACATCTTGCCGTAAGGCCAGAACTGTATTGTCGTTGCCGTCAATAGGCCACTTGGGAGAGTTTTCCCATAGGTAATCCACAGCACAGTTCGCCGCCCACTGTGCAAGATAGGGTTTTGGCAAAACTGACGTACCTGATGGCACTTTTTCACCCTTGCTATTAGTATAGAATCTGGTTTTGTCTCTCATGGCGAGCCTACTGGTAGTTTTAATAGTTCAGATATTTTCATAATGGGTTTCCTTTGGGTTACAAATCAATATTTCGCAAAGATTCTAATGCTGAATCTAAATTTGACATTACACTTGGATATTCTTCTTCAGCAGGATCAAACCTACCCTCTATCGCGGCATCTGACAAAATGTCATTCACGTCTTCTAAAAGACTTGCTAATTGATAGATTAACTCGTCATGCCTTGCGCCTAAAGTTTTTGCCATCTTCTTACCCTTAAATAAAGTTTCGTCTTAGTTTTAAGTATTCGTGTAAATCTTCCAAGCTACCACCGTTAGCGGCCTTTTTGGCAAGTCTTTGGAGTTCGGGATTGTCGGTGATTATCGGTTGGTCGGCATCAAAAATCATCCTGTCAATATTTTTAAACACATAGTTACAAATCCATTCTATATCGCTATCCCTACCGGCGTTCATTATCTGTATTTGGCTCAAGGCTTCCAGTAAATCTTCTTGTGTCTTTACTTTCATTTCCATTGCAGTATAATCTTCGCACGTTACTATCATAACCAAGCCCGATTCTATATCTTTACGCAAGGTTTGTAATTTCTCGTCTGATATTTTTTCCATCGTTCAATCTCCCTTACATTCCGACATTTCGTCAATCATTGCTAAAGTCGTGTAAAGTCCTTCTAATGATTCAGCTATAATCTGGACGCCGGTATTAAATTTTTTATTCGTCTCAATCAGTTTTATTATCTCAACATCCCGCCATGTTTCGTATTGTTTTCTGGCATCGTCTCGGCAACAAAATTTATTACCCTCGACTATTCTTGCACATTTTGCGCAAACGTGATTCCCGCAACCGCCAAATTCACAAGTGAAAATCTCATCATCGGAAGCATGACAAGCAGGACAAAAAGCTTTATCGCAAATATCGCAGGTTAGTTCGTCGCCGTATTCACTAAAGCAGTTCTGGCAAGTTGTTGTGTTTTCTTCGTAATCTCCACTCATTTTATCATACTCCCATCTGCTCTAAATAAATTGTAGTTATTCAAACCGTTTTTATGTTTCTGTGTCAATCTTAAATCCCAGCCTTTTCCTTGTAATTCGTCTCGTAAGTCGCTCATTCTTGCAGAGATATTACGTGACCTTGAAATAATCATAAGCTCATCATTCGTAGCCGAGCCTCTAAGTAAACGGCGGTATATCAATAAGCATTGCTTAGAAAGTCTCAACTCGTCCTCTGGCAATACAGAAGCGTTCACTAAGCCGTCAAGTAAGGGTAAGTATTCTTTAGTGTTAGTCATTATCCGACATCTCTGCAAATGCTATTGCCATCTTCTAATTACTCCTTAGAATAAAAACCTAAAGCAAAAGGTATTAGTGTTATAACCAATATTATGATTGGTAGATACCAGCCATAAACCCCTTCCTCATATGACTGCCCCACCGAGTTGTAAGCTGTACCAACTAAAAAACTTACATAAGCTATTCCGATAATAAGACAATAATTTACTTTTTCTTTAGCCATTATTATTTCTCCAGTACCTTAACTTTTAGCGTCTGCCTTGATTTAATTCTTTGCGATGATGGTTTACGTGCCATTTCCTTGTTACGCACTCCAAATTGTATATATCGTCATTAAGCGTATCTCCGTCTTTGTGATGGATAATTTTGCCTTCGGGTATCACGCCGCACTTCTGTTCATATACCCATCTTGCTTTTTGCACCCAAACATTAGGGTCTGCTACTTTAATCCATGCCCTTGCTCGGAAATTCTTATCAACTCTATGTTTTTCGGAGCCGACGGGGTAATATAATGGGTGGTTTTTGCAAGAGTAGTTTTTGCTGTGATTTATATTAGCACACTCCTTTGAGCAGAAATTATTTTTCCTTAAATGACATTGATGCCGAGAGAATACGATCCCACACTCATCACAAAGAATGGTTTTTACTGTACTTTCTGTTTTATATAAACCGCTACATTTAGTACTACAAAAAGCATTCCTGCTCTTGTTGACTTTTTTGCCACATCTTTTACATTTTATATTATGCCTTCTGGCCAATCCAGCACAGATTCTTGAGCAATATTTATTTGGGTGGTCTGCCCTATGGGAAAATGTCTTGTTGCATTGTTGGCATTTTGATTTAATCGTTTTCCTTTGCATCGTTTTATTCCTTAATGATTTTGACTTTCAGGTACTTAACTCCCCACTCTAACGCTTTTTCGTGGGGAGTGCAAGTACTATTCGGGTCAAAACCAAAAAAAACATCGAGCCTATTACCTTTAATAGCTCCGCCCCTATCGAGTACCTTGACCGGATTACTATTGTTGTATCCAGGTATGACGAACTCAGTACCGAATGGGAATTTCTTATCTGCTGCGACAAATTTATCACCATGTTTGATTACATGGCCGCTTGCTGTAATACCCTGTGCGAATTGACCGCAACATTTACGGCATGGGCAATAGGCAGTTACCCTGTAAAGCTCCGAGCGTATCACTACTGCACCATCACAAAGCGATTCAGGACAACAAAACAATGCCAGTAATAAAAGTTTTATAAGTTTCATAAGTTTCATATTCGATTCCTTTTTTAAATATAGGAGACCGGATGTCACGGAGGGAGAGGAGAGAGCGAGATATCGCCATCCGGCTCCTAATTTGTAACCAAAGACGGTGCAGGATTACCCCATCCTGCTACCTGCTGCCTTAAGCAGCCCCTACTCTCTATCAGTTAGTAGCCTATATGACTTTGTTTCTCATTTCCTATCTCAACAGATAGGTAGTAACAACACCCCGACGCTACCACGCCGACCGCCTTTGGTATTTCATTGTCAAAGAGCTTTATATCTTTATCTGCCTACGACTCTACAGAGTCCGTAATGCAGAAGATAAACTATTTTTCTTAACTTTTTCAATAGCCTTTTGATGTCCTTTTTCGGCTTCTTCCCATGTTGAATATCTCCACTGCTCTTGGTCAAATTCTCCGCCGAATATCATAGTCTCAAATAATTGAGGTTCACCTTCGCCAAATCTATGGTCTAAACCTAAAAATACAGTTGAGATACGCACAGGCTCATATTTTTTGATTTTGAAAAGTTTAAAAAGCCAGTATTGCCACATATACACGCCAATGTTTGTTTTGTTGACACGTTTGTTAGCATCTTCAAACCATTTTGCCCATTTAAACAAATCTTCACAGATTGTAGGTTTGTGTCCATCTAAGATATATTTATCACTCATAATCTCATTCCTTTCAGCATTCCCCTGCGTACAGGGCAGAGGAAAGGCTGTTAAAATTCTTTAAGGCCAACATATTCCACGTTTTGTATTTCAACTTGACAAAGGCTGTCTTTTTTGGTTTGTCGATTCATTTTACTTATTGCAGTTTCAATACTTGCTGCCATTCCCGTATAAGTAAAAGATGTTTGCATCCCTTGAACACCTCTCGCTGCTATAATTTGAATTTTCCACAACTTCATTTTTCTCAATCTCCTAATTAGTCCTCAATTCCTTTTTGGTCACTTTAATTCCCGTAATTTCAGCAAAAATCTTTTTATCGAAATTTGGCAAGTTAAAGATTAGTTTCTTGTTGGCTTTAGAGGTTTTATTCCAGAACTCTTTCCATGCTTTTTTATAATCCAAAACTTTTAAATATCCACCTATTGTCTTGTGATTGGAAAAGTTTCTTTTTTCCATTCTGGTCATGCTATTAGAACTAATCCATTCCACCAAAGGCAATGATATAGACGGAAGTTTTACGTCTCCAATTTTCATACCAGTATCTTTATTGAACATTCTTACTGTTGGCTCATTAGTATTAAACCAGCCGGTATTGTAGTTGCCGGTGTTGTAGCCGCCGGTGTTGTAGCCGCCGGTGTTGTGGTAGCCGGTGTTGCGGTAGCCGGTGTTGTAGCCGCCGGTGTTGTAGTCGCCGGTGTTGTGGTTGCCGGTGTTG
>SDBV01010866.1_pt1 | contig 11895 bp, 6 predicted proteins | sample 2277081 | NCBI WGS metagenome assembly SDBV01 (sample SAMN10402039, study PRJNA504765) | marine sediment metagenome | isolation source: marine sediment core GS10_PC15, 223 cmbsf | place: Arctic Ocean: Southern Knipovich Ridge | collected 2010
GCGGAATCATCGGCGGAAATGCCGGGGTTGCCGTATATAGCGGATTGACTGCGGTTAAAATCGACCCCATGACAATGGCTCAGCCGCACAGCCACGGTGTGGGAGTCGAGGAGGTCTGGATCGCGCTTAAAGGAGACATCAAACTGCTCATAGGTAAACAACTGCGAATCCTTCCGGTCGGCTCGGCTTACAAAGTCCCTGCCGACGGCAATACTCCGCGCGCTAACATTAATCTCACCGACACGCAGGTAAAACTAATTCACATGATGAAAAATGTTAAATCGGAAACCGGGCCATACAGTCAGCTCGACCCGAAACTATTCGATCCGAAAGTTGACCCCAATATCGATATGTTCATGAAGAGCTGGAAAGAATCCATGCCGCGCAACATTTACGGCTCACTGGTTGAACGTGATGTTCTTACTTCTCTGGATGGTTTACCCCTTAAACCTGTTGCAAGGGGCGCAGTGATGACCGATCTCAAAGGTTTCACCCACGCCACTCTTGAACCTCTCGCATCGACAAAACCTGCTGTGCTTGAGGATGAACAGAAAATCTTTTACATAGTTTCGGGAACAGGCACCATCAACGCCGGCAATAAAACCGCCAGCCTCTACAAGGGTATCGGCATTCTCCTGCCTCCGGATATCGAGTTCACAATGACTTCCACCGGGGACAGGAGTTTAGCAATGTATATTATAACCGAACCGATACCCGAAGGATTTACTCCCAATAAAGAGATGCGTGTAACCGATGAAAATGTCACTCCGTTTCACACTACCACCGGACACTGGTGTCACATGTCCAAACGGCTTTTCAAGAAAGAGGACGGTCTCGCCATATTGATCGGAATGGGTCCTGTCTGGTTCGACTCCATGACAATGGGACAGCCGCACAGCCATGGGGAAGGTATTGAGGAAATATGGTTTTCGTTAGAGGGCGATGTCAACATTCTTCTCGGAAAACAGTTGAGAAAACTGCCCCCGGGTATGGCATACAAGATTCCGCCGAACGGAACAACTCCTCATTCAACCATTAATAAAACAGATAAACAGATCAAGACTTTCTGGCTGATGAAAGTTGCGAGATAAATTATCAATAGCTTGCATTTTAGGATTTTATAAAGAGGACATATATAAAAAATAACAATCTTTTTTATTATACTGGATTATTCACAAAAACAAACTATAAAAAGGGTTTTATAATTACTATATAGATAAACAACAAATACTTTATGAATTAATCTGGTTTATTTATCCTGTAATCCTGTCAAAAAAATTGTTTTGCAAAACTCTGATAGTTCACCTTGAAGGAGGAAAAGAAATGAAAAAAGCCGTGATAATAAGTCTGCTTTTTTTAATGGCCGCATCGTCATCAATTCTTGCGGAGGAACCGGATTACAGTGAGCTCGATCCGAAACCTTATGATCCAAAAACAGAGCCTCACGCCGATATGTTCATATCGAGCTGGAAAGAATCCATGCCGAGACACTCCCATGGTTCTATAGTGGAACGCGATATTCTTACAAAGCTTCAGGGCGATCCGGTTTACCCGACAAAAAAAGGAGCGGTTCTGACTGCGCTGGAACGTTTCAGCCACGGAACTCTTAATGTGGGCGCTGCCACAACACCGACAACGCTGAAAGGCGAACAGGAATTGTTTTATATAGAATCGGGGCATGGTATAATAAAAACCGGTAAAAAGACTGCCGAACTGCACGAAGGCATCGGAGTTCTTATGCCGCCGGATATAGAATTTACCATGACAAATACGGGTGATGAGCCCCTGACCATGTACATCATGACAGAAGCCATTCCAGAAGGTTTCGAGCCTAAAAAGGAAATGGTTGTAAAGGATGAAAGCGCAATTCCGTTTACAAGCAGCAGCGTTCACTGGAGCCACATATACAAGGGATTTTTCTCAAGAAAAGACGGGCTTGCATCGCTCACAGGAGCCGGGCCTGTCTGGTATTCTCCGATGACAATGGGACAGCCGCACAGTCATGGCGAGGGTGTAGAGGAAATATGGTTTGCCTTAAAAGGCGATATTAAGGTTCTTCTCGGCAAACAGTTTCGCAATCTTCCGATCGGTTCTGCATACAAGATTCCGCCGAACGGAACTACGCCCCATTCGAATATGAATGTAACCGACGAGCCGGTAAAAATGTTCTGGTTCATGAAAAGCGTTCGGGGAGGAGAAAGAAAAAAGTACGGCACCCTCGATCCGAAACCTTACGATCCGGCAACCGAGCCGGATATCGATATGTACATAAAAAGCTGGAAGGAATCCATGCCCAAGCATACCCACGGCTCACTTGTGGAGCGTGATGTTCTAACAGTGTGCGATGGCGATCCGCTGCGCCCGACTGCCAGAGGAGCAGTACTCAGGTATGTAAACCGCTTCACCTATGCGGAACTGCAGGCGCATGCGGCCACTGTGCCTACCACACCGGTTGGCGAGCAGGAGTTTTTCTATGTGATCACGGGGAAAGGTACTGTTACCGGCGGCGGAAAAACTTTCGGCATACATCCCGGCAGCGTATTTCTTATTCCCGAAAACCTGGAATTCACCATGACCAACACCGGGGATGAAAGCTTAACCTTCTACCTCGTTGTTGAACCCACTCCGGAAGGTTTCAGGCCAAATGATTACATATATGTAAATGATGAGACCACAATTCAAACACGGATAAGTGACAGCCACTGGGTTAATGTATGGGAGCATCTCATAAAGCCTTCGGACGGACTTGCATCGATGCAGCTTGTGCTCTCAGTGTGGCTTTATCCGAGCACTTTCGCACAGCCGCACAGCCATGACGGATCAACAGAAGAGGTTTGGGTAACAGTCGATGGCGATGTCAAGTTCCAGTTAGGCAAACAAATCCGTGACCTGCCTCCGGGCTCGGCATACATGATACCGCCTGACAACAAGACACCCCATGCCAATTTTAATATTACTGAAAAGCCGATAAAATTCTTTTATTTTGCACGCTTCAGGGACTCGGAACCGAGGAAATAGTGATATATATGGTATCAAGCTAAACATTTGATATGGAGGAAGCATAATGGAAAAGGTGAAAATTATTGTTTCGATCGTATTCTGCTTTGCCATACTCAGCGCTGTTTCTTTTACCGAAGACCTAAAAAAAGTGGAAGAAAAGGTGCTGTCATCCGACCTTTACAACAGGGCGCCCGATGTTATTCCCGGCACTTTACCGGAAATGCGTAATCCGGCATATTGGATTGCGAAAATGGGTCGGCCCGACGAGATAATCCTCACTCCCGGTAAAATTCAGCAAATGAACGAGGATTATCAGAAGAAAACTCACTCACCCGATCCGTTTAAAGGTGTCGCAAAAGAGCGGATTCCGGACCTGGGGAGATGGAACCCGGGTAACTGGTGGCCCGGATATGTCCTTGCAGCGCCCGATTTCGAGATCATGGATTCGAAGAGCATCGCCGATACTGTAAAAGCCAGGATGAAACAGGAGATAGAATACCTGAGAAGCAGGGAATTCGGCAACGCCCTTTCAGTAGTTTACACCGGATGGGAAATCGATGCCTTCGAGGATGAAATGGCGCTCGACAGGGTGTCTGATAATATTGAAACCAGGAGCGGCATCACAGTCAGGACCACACGTCTCAGAAATGTTCCCTCGTTTTCCCCCATGCAGGTTGGGGTATGGCAAAACGGGAAAACCCGCTGGGACCTGTTCAATATATGTGTGCTCAAAATCAGCCAGCCGGTAACGGTTCTCCATACATCCCTAACCGGAGAATATGTATTTATATACTGCGATGAGGGCTGCGGCTGGGTAAGGTCGGAGGATATAGCATTTGGTACAAAGGAAGCAATTGCAAAGTTTGCAGAACCCGAACATTTTGTAGTCTGCACCGGCGACCGTGTCATGTTCTATTCCGATGCGTCATGTACATACGCTTCCGGATGGTTCGGCATGGGAGACCGTCTGCCGCTGTCTGAATCGAACATGCCCAACGCTATTAAAATACCTGTGAGAATGACAAACGGGCGTCTTATCACGGAAACAGCATGGCTCGACGGTGATGCCGATGTAAATGAGGGATGGCTGCCCTATACACGGCGCAATATTGTATTAACCGCTTTCAACCTGCTCGATAACCCTTATGACTGGACCGGCGGATGGTATGGCAGGAATCACGAGACCACTTACAGGGATATTTTCGCCTGCTTCGGATTCAAACTTCCTTTCCACGGTGCATTATTCACTCATTACGGCAGTACTGAAAAAGTTGCGCTTCCCGAAATGGGCAAGGAAAAGCAGTACAGGATGATGCTGGAGAGTGAACCGTTTATAACACTTCAGAGCTGTGGGCATCATGCACAGCTGTTTCTCGGCGAATACAACGGGGAACCTATCGTTCTTGATCAGCACGGATACGGCTACGAAGATGAGGAGGGCAATGAACTGCAGGTCAGGAGGTGTACTGTCGGTACTGTGCCTATGGTGTCGTATTTCCTTAGAAGACCTATAACATTTCTCGAATTGAAATAGAATAAGAAACTATACAAATAGATGGGCAAATATTAATGACACATGACAGCACTCAAAAAATAAAACACCAGTATTATACAGCGTTTATCATCACAATAATATTTACTCTCTCAGGCTGCTTCGGCTCAAAAACTCTAAATAAGAGTACGGATGTTGCTCAGACACCTGCGGCATACGACAGTTCGTCATTCTTTCCTGATAACTGCACCAAATGTCACATCGAATGGGCGGAAAGATTCGATTATATCAGCGGCTGGGACCGCTACGGTTATATCTTCGATAAAGACATAATCGGATTCTATGATCCATGGAGCCGGCCGGAGGTCGAAAACAGGTTTCAGAGCTATTATACGACAGACTGGTGGGAAACACCTGAACTGTATGTATGGCCTGAGGATATTGCCCAAAAGGTTGAATCGTTGAGTGTGTTATCAAGTGATAACGGCCTGCCGAAGATACCGCACAGTATCGAGGAAATCGAGGGTCAATTTCTCGTTGTCTCCGGGGAAGATGGCGATTTTACAGTCATACAGAAAGCGGTCGACAAAGCCCGGCCGGGCACCACTGTTTTTGTCCGTGCCGGTGTCTACAACGAGGTTATAACTCTCAGGGATGGAATTAACCTTATCGGCGAAGACCCGAATACGACAATAATAAACCCTCTTAATAAAGGACATGCGGTTACAGCGGCAAATCATTCGATAATCTCCGGTTTTACGCTGACAGGCACCGGAATAGATTACGAGACCGGAAATTTTAATAGTGCCGTATATGTTTCCGGCTGTGACAGTACATGCATCATCGCGAATAATATTTTCCGTGAAAACGGACTTTTCGGAGTATGGGTCGACGGTACGGTTGACAGGAACGAAAACAAAAAATTCGATGCCCGCTATAGCAGCAGTGAAAAGGAAATACATGACCGTCCTTATATGGATTTCTACCCTAATCCGATCATAGTCGGAAATACATTTTACCGTATCGGCCAGCGTGGAGTGTTTTTGGTCCATGCCGGCGGCGAAGTATTTAACAATATTTTTACCGGAAATGTAAAAGCGATAGGATTGGAGAAACATTCAAAGCCGTTAATCCACCACAACATCGTTTATTTCACCAACGTTTCGATGGCGGTAAACCATAGTGAGCCGATTATCTGCAACAACATACTGTTAAAGAACCAGTGGGGCCAGCGTATGCTCAGAGGCGCAAATCCCGCCATATTTAATAATGTCACATATAATTCGCCTCACTTCCGCGATTTTGATGAAGAAGGGCTGCCTGTTACATACAATCCTGTCCCCGGTACCGGAGAACGTCGGCTAAATCCACAATTCGTCGATCCTCTGAACGGCGATTTCAATTTCGGCAAATCCTCACCTCTCAGCGGAGAAACTTTTGGATTTAAAGCTGTGGGGATTATGCGCGATCCTGACATTCCGCAGCCATTTGCCGTAAAATGCAAAAACTCATTCGGGAGAGAAGTTCTTGCATTAACAGACGACATCATAAGTCTGATCAAAAAGATCGATGCGGAAAATAAAAAGATACGTACGCTCGAAGCCTCATATAACATAAAATACGAAAGCTACCTTAACATAGTTACCGGTGAACGGAAATCTCCCGTAAATTATACTCTTACTTCCCCCGGTCAACCGGTTTTAAAAATAGAATATGATGTATCAAAATGGATCATGAGTGGGGACAAACGTTTCAAACAATACTCTGAAAAACGCATTGCCGGCAATAAAATAACCGGGGATTCAGGTGAAATCACATACAATGGATCATATCTTGAAGCAGACGGCGGACGTTTTTCAGACATATACAATGCAAAACCCGATCCTCTTTTCATCGGCGAACGGCCTTTCAGAGAGGCGCCCGGTAGTTTCTACCGTGACTACGACCAGTTTGTCAAAGGAGCAATCGGCCCCGCAGGCACTTTCTATAACGGCTACATGCGTATCATGGGCGGGAAAATTGAGGATGAAACCGTCGAAGTAGACGGTCACGAGTGTATTTCCGTTAGATACCCGCACATCGGCAAAGACCAGTATTTCCTGTTTTATCTTGACCCGGAAATTGGTTATAGACCGCGTAAAATGGTACATTACTACAATGAGTTTCCCTACCGTGTCATCGATTCTTATAGATATAAAACTTTCCCTGGGGAAATAAATCTCCCTGTTTATGTAAGAATAACCGATTTCGTAGTTACCGGCCCTCATCGCGGCAGGAAAGCGGCAGTGTGGGAACTTACCGTTTCTGAAAACATTTTAAAAGTTAATAGCTGAAACAGAAAAGATATTCAGAAGAAACAGATAGAATTTTATTGGAATTCGCCTTAATATAAAAAAAATTATAACGGGTAAAAAATTTCTGCAGCCTGATGTGAACAGGCGGAACCATTTATTAATATTGAAGTTTTATTCTAATTCAAATTTTTTGTTGTAATAATTATAATCATTTATTATATTATATAAGAAACGAGGTATTATTTATTTTCATTTTCCCTGAAAAAACCCGGTTATTCCTCAATAATATTTTTATTGACAATACAAGGATTTTATTATATTATACGGTAACTTGTTAAGCAAACATTATTCCTCACATAAAAACCTAATTATTACAGTTCAAGAATAATAAAAACTTTTAAATCCTTAACTAAAGAAAAGTTAGTCCTGATATGTGATGGAAAAATTAGTATCCGCTTTTATATTGTCCTCCAAAAAATTTATCAATAACTTAAAATATTTTGGTTATAATACATCTGAAAAATTATCTTACAATAAATTCTACAATACATTTCCGGGAAACATCCGGGAAACATCCGGGAAATCTTTATCGAAATTATGTTGTTAAACAATATTTTTTTAACCCGAGTATAACAATAACCTGAGAACTTCAAGAAAAGGAATCATATAATTATGGAAATGGATATCGGCGAATTAAAGAAATTAAAAATTTCCGAATTGAATAAAAGTGCTAAGACTTTGGGTGTCAATTCAATTACCGGATTAAAAAAGTCGGACATCATATTCAAGATCCTCGAAGCTCAGACCAAACAAAACGGTTTAATTTTCGCAGAGGGTGTTCTTGAGGTACTTACCGAGGGCTATGGTTTTTTAAGATCTCCCCTGTATAATTACATGCCCGGCCCTGATGATATATATGTTTCACACTCTCAGATCAAACGATTTTCACTTAAAACAGGTGATACAGTTTCCGGGCAAATCCGTCCGCCGAAAGATTCCGAACGGTATTTCGCGCTGCTCAAGATAGAAGCTATTAATTTTGAAAACCCGGAAATCGCTAAAGATAAAATATTCTTCGATAACCTGATTCCCGTACATCCTGACAAGATGTTTAACCTTGAAACAATTCCGACCGAGATCAGCATGAGGATTATGAATCTTCTCTGCCCCATAGGATTCGGGCAGCGCGGTTTGATAGTCGCTCCGCCTTTCACCGGTAAAACCATGTTGATTCAAAAATTGGCTAATGCTATTACCTCTAACCATCCGGATGTTAAGCTTATCGTACTCTTAATAGATGAGCGCCCCGAAGAAGTAACAGAAATGCAGAGAGCGGTTAACGGAGAAGTTATTTCCTCAACTTTTGATGAGCATCAGGAAAGGCATGTGCAGGTAGCCGATATTGTTATCGAGAAGGCAAAAAGGCTTGTCGAGCATGACCTTGATGTGGTGATTCTTCTCGACTCTATCACCCGTATGGCACGGGCGCATAATAATGTTATCCCCCATTCCGGCAGGATTCTTTCCGGAGGTATCGATGCAAATGCACTCACATGGCCCAAACAGTTTTTCGGAGCAGCCAGAAACATAGAAAACGGCGGCAGTCTTACAATTATCGCCACTACGCTCATTGAGACAGGTTCCCGAATGGACGAGGTTATTTACGAGGAGTTCAAGGGCCGCGGCAATATGGAAATGGCCCTCGACCGTAAGTTGTCAAATCGACGGATATTCCCGGCAATGGACATAAAACGCTCCGGCACAAGAAAGGAAGAACTTCTGCTTTCCGAGGGAGAGCTTAACCGGATATGGATTCTGCGACGTGTTCTGGACCCTATGGGCACAGCAGAAGCGATTGAATATCTGATGGAAAAAGTACGTCAGACAAAAACCAACAAGAAGCTGCTTGAAGGCATGAGTGCCTCGTTATAATGTTTCAGTCGAAATATTAATATAATCATGATAAGGGGAGAGTATAATCTCCCCTTATCATATTGTTCGCACTGTCGCGCACAGTTGAAAAAGTTTTCGGCTTAGAAAATCTTCTTTCTTCCCATTATTTTTATTCTGCCTCTTTTTTCATAATTCACAATTCGAAACCTTTGATTTATTTCCTGCTATGCCCCCTAAATCCCCCGAGGGGGGACTTATCGTGCCGTTTTGGTGTTTTTTGCCCCCCAGCTGTGGGTATGGAGGGCTGTATTGAGAGAGCTTTAAGATCATATATGATTAATTCAAAGGTTTCAATTCAATTAATAAACGGATAATTGTAAAATAAGAACTTTTTTTGCTTGAAAGCAGTAAATCGATATATTATATTCATTAGCTCAAAAGTTTAGAAAATTATATTTTATGAAACCAAACACGATTTATAACGTTATTTATAGCATACCAATAAATTATTTTCATAAGTTGATAATTCGAAGGCTGTAAATTGCTTCGCGTTTACAACTGTTAAAATGTTCCCATAAGGAGATTTTGTATGATCAAGATTGAAAATCTTACAAAATTTTACGGGGATTTCAAGGCTGTTGACGATATTTCTTTTACAGTAACTGATGGCGAAATCCTCGGTTTTTTAGGGCCAAACGGCGCGGGAAAAACCACAACCCTGAAAATGCTGACATGTTTTATGCCTCCATCAGAGGGGACAATCATGTTTAATGATTTTGATGTCAGCGAAAATTCCATGGAAATTCGTAAAATGATTGGATATCTTCCTGAAAATGCTCCGCTTTACGAATATATGAGCGTTCATGAATATCTTAATTATGTGTGCGATCTAAGGGAAATTTCCGGATCGAAAAGAAATGACCGTATATCAAAAATGGTCGATATTTGTGGTTTACACAAAATGCTCGGTAAGGATATCGGCGAGCTTTCAAAAGGATACCGTCAGCGTGTAGGTATTGCCCAGGCGATGATTCACGAACCCGAGATACTCATACTCGATGAGCCGACAGTTGGTCTCGATCCTAACCAGGTTGTCGGGATACGTAATTTAATAAGGGATGTCGGCAAGGAAAAAACGGTTATACTTTCGACACATATTCTCAGCGAGGTTGAGGCTACCTGCAACAGGGTTATCATCATTTCCTCGGGAGCAATTGTTGCCGATGGCACTACTGAAGACCTCATGAGAGATCTTGCCGGACAGGCAATTATTCATCTGGAGCTTAAAGGGGAATTAAACGATGCTCAAGATGTTTTTTCAGCGCTTGAGGGTGTCGAAGATGTACAATTAGTATCAGAAACAGGCAACGGTTCAACAAAAATTGATATAACCGTGTCAGCCGATGAGGATTTACGTGAAAAAATCTTCGAAACAATCGTTAAAAAAGGATGGGTAGTCCTTGAAATGAATCAGCATAAAACAAATCTCGAAGAAGTATTCAGACAATTAACCATAATACAGGGGGACGGAATCCAATGAAAAAAGCTTTACCTGTCTTCCGCCGTGAGCTATCCGCCTATTTCTTTTCTCCGATGGCTTATATAGTTATCTCTGTTTTTCTTTTGTTAACAGGATGGTTTTTTACCAGTGAACTGTTCCTTACCGATGACTCCTCATTAAGAAGTGTTTTCGGTGTAATCCCGTTTATTTTCATTTTTTTCATTCCAGCCATCACCATGAGGCTTTTGAGCGAAGAAAAGAAAAGCGGGACGATCGAGCTTCTTGTAACCATGCCTATAAGCGACCTCGAAATAGTGCTCGGGAAATACTTCGCCGGTCTCGGCCTTCTGGTTGCAGCCCTGTTTTTTACCATTCCTTTTGCATTTACGATTATACTTCTGGGCGATCCGGACATAGGTATGCTCGTCTGCGGCTACATTGGGCTCATTCTTATGGGTGCGGCTTATATATCCATAGGCGTTTTTGCTTCAACCATTTCAAAAAGTCAGGTCATATCGTTCATAATAGCGTTCATGATAATATTCGCACTGTGGCTGATAGATAAATTTCTCATGATTATGCCGTCTTATATGGTGCCGTTTCTTCAATTTTTAAGTATCGATTACCATTATGCGAATATCAGCCGCGGTGTTATCGACTCACGTGATATTTTATACTATCTGTCATTAGTTGTTTTTATGATATCACTTTCCAAACTTGCGCTCGAAAGCCGTAAATGGCATTGAGGAGAATAATCCATGAAAAAATTAAATAGCTCTTCAATTATTTCGATTCTTTTTCTTCTGGGTATACTGGTAATGATCAATACTATCGGGGTACGAAATTTTATCCGGCTTGATCTCACCAGTTCAAAAATGTATTCTCTATCCAAAGCCTCGAAAGAAATGGTCCGTAATATTGAGGACAAGCTTATCATCAAAGCTTATTTCTCACCCAATCTTCCCAGTCCTCACAACAATACTTCACGTTATCTCCGTGACATGCTCGAGGATTACAGGGCATATTCAAAAGGTCATCTTGAATATGAATTCATCGATCCGGGAAGCGAAGAAAAGCTCGAAAAGGAAGCACAGAGCTTCAGAATCCCTCCTCAGCAATTTCAGGAAATCGCCAATGATAAAATTGAGGTTAAGCTCGGATATATGGGTGTTGTATTCATATACGGCGACAAAAAAGAGGTAATTCCAGTAGTCCAGAACATCTCGAACCTGGAATATGAAATTACCAGCCTGATAAACCGTCTGACCTCCCTCAGGCTTCCCGTTCTCGGCATGGCTTCGACAGGCTCGAAAGATGAAAAGGTAACCATGCAGAATCTTTATGAGGCTCTCGGGCGGAACTTCGATGTACGGCCTATAGATTTGAATGAGCCCATAAGCAGAGAATTCGATGGTGTATTTCTCGCTGCGCCGAGAACACCATTGAGTGACTGGAATCTCTTCAATCTGGATCAATATATACTCAACGACGGAAAAGTCGTCATTTTTGCCAGCTCTTATGAACCGTTCCTGTCGCAGCAGTTTGCCAGCAACAGGGATCTGAACCTAAATAATTTCCTCAAAAATTTCGGAATCGGTTTAAACGATGATTTAGTAATTGACAACAGGTCTGTATCGGTTAGTGTCCAGAGAAGACAGGGATTTTTTAATATTAATCAGCCGGTCAGGCTTCCATACCTGCCTACAATCGTAACC
>SDBV01010867.1_pt1 | contig 11893 bp, 8 predicted proteins | sample 2277081 | NCBI WGS metagenome assembly SDBV01 (sample SAMN10402039, study PRJNA504765) | marine sediment metagenome | isolation source: marine sediment core GS10_PC15, 223 cmbsf | place: Arctic Ocean: Southern Knipovich Ridge | collected 2010
CACCGAGACGTAGTAGATGAACCCCGTGGTCCGCTCGGCGATCCTCACGGCCCGCTCCCGCGGCGTGGTGGGCGTGATAAGCTGGATCAGGCTCAACTCCTCCCGTCCGCAGATCTCCCCCAGCGGTCCCGATTCCTCGACGGGCAGATCGGGCACGATCAGCCCCGCCACGCCCGCCGCCTTCACATCCGCCACGTACTCCGCCAGACCGTGGCGGTAGACGATCGCATAGCTGACCATGGTCACAATCGGGGCGGGAACCTCCGGGGCCACGCCGGCGATCATTTTGAGGATCCCCGCCAGCTTCAACTCGTTGCTAAGCGCCCGGGTGTACGACGCCTGGATCACCGGCCCGTCGGCGATCGGGTCGGTGTAGGGGATTCCCACCTCGCAGAGGCTGCTGCCGCGGGCGACCAGCCGGCGGATCAACTCGGCGGTGTACGGCAGGTCGGGATCGCCCGCAGTCACAAACGGCATCAGCGCCTTGCGGCCCGAACTGCGGAGCTGCTTGAATAGATCGTCAATCGCCGGCATTCAAAACTCCTCTTCCCGCAGCCGGGCGATCTCGGCGGCGTCCTTGTCGCCGCGGCCCGAAAGGCAGACCACCACCGCCTCCTCAGGCTTCCGCCCGGCGGCAAGCTGCATCGCCTTGGCCACCGCGTGCGAGCTTTCCAGCGCCGCGAGGATCCCTTCGGTCTTCGCCAGCGCGTCGAACGCGGCCATGGCTTCGGTGTCGGTGACCTGTGTGTAGGTCACGCGCCCGGTCTCCTTCCAATAGCTGTGCTCCGGCCCGGTGCCGGGGTAATCCAGCCCGGCCGACACACTGTGTACGTCGCAGGTCTGGCCGTCTTCATCCTGCATCACGTAGCTGAAGCTCCCGTGGAGCACGCCGGGCCGGCCGAAACAGAGGGGTGCCGCATGGTCGCCCACCTTCTGCGAGCGCCCGCCCGCCTCCACGCCCACCAGGGCAACCTGCCGGTCTTCGATAAACCGAAAGAACATCCCGGCCGCGTTGCTGCCCCCGCCCACGCAGGCCACGATCAGCTCGGGCAGCCGGCCCAGTTGGTCCAGGCACTGCCGGCGGGCCTCGCGCCCGATCACCGATTGGAAGTCGCGCACGATCCGCGGGAAGGGGTGCGGCCCGACCACCGAGCCCAGGCAGTAGTGGGTCGTCTCGACCGAGGTCATCCAGTCGCGCATGGCCTCGTTAATGGCGTCGCGCAGCGTCCGCGATCCGCTGGCCACCGGACGGACCTCGGCCCCCAACAGCCGCATGCTGAACACGTTGGGTCTCTGCCGGCGGATGTCTTCCTCTCCCATGTAGACCACGCATTGTAGCCCGAACCGGGCACAGGCCGTGGCCGTGGCCACCCCGTGCTGGCCGGCGCCGGTCTCCGCGATTACCCGGGGTTTGCCCATCCGACAAGTCAGCAGGGCCTGGCCCAGCGTGTTGTTGATCTTATGGGCCCCGGTGTGGTTGAGGTCCTCGCGTTTGAGATAGATCTGGGCCCCGCCGCACTGCTGGCTGAGTCGAGCGGCGTGGTACAGCGGCGAGGGCCGGCCCACGTAGTGCCGATACAACTCGCCGAGCTCCGCCTGAAACGACTCGTCGGCGGTGGCCTTCTCGTACTCGGCGGCCAACTCGTCCAGGGCCCGGGTCAGCGTCTCGGGAACGTATCGCCCGCCGAACGGCCCGAAGCGGCCGGCGCCGTCGGGGACTTTGGTGGTAGTAGACACGGGAATCTTCTCGCTCGATCCATTGGTCGCACACCTGCAAAACTCTCATTGTCCATCATGGGGGCCGGCCGGTCAAGTGACGCAGGACAGGGGGAACTGCAGGGTTCGGGACACAGAATATCGGCAGGCACACGTGAGACACTGAGTGTATGCCAAGAAGGAATTTCGCGCTCTGGCACAATAGCCGCGCCCGAGACGGCGGGGTTCCCGGAGCATCGAGGCGGCCGACCCCGCCCTCCCGGACGGGGCTATCCGCCGGCCGAAGCATGCGGACTTGTTCTTGGGCAACCACTCAACCCTCAATCCTCCTCTGTTGGCCCCCATAGCCGTACTTTTCGCTACAATCGTTCCTCATCTGAGACTTCCGACTTGCCCCGTTTGCCGGTGTGTATTATGAGAAGAGTAGACTCGCATTATCTCCCTGCCGTCGAACCGGCGCGCCTGGTCCGTGGGGGTCCTATCCGGGGCGTCTGGCAGCAGAGGCCGTAAAGCATGACACAGTCCGGAAACGAAGCCGACGCCAGTTTCTTCAACCTGGTCTATCAAATGGGCTGCGCTGCTCCGGAGAACGAGGCAGCGGAGCGCCGCAACGAGCCACGCCGGTCGTTCCTTACCAGCCAGCGGATTGCGCCGCGGCAGGGACAGGGCGTGCCGGACGAGTCGGAGTTCGTCGATGTCCCCTGCCACGACCTCTCCAGCAGAGGTTTCTCGTTCTTTCTTACCCAGCGCCCCGATTTCCGCCGGCTGGCGGTGGCATTCGGCGCCCCGCCGAAGGTGATCTACATGGCAGCCGAGGTAGCGCATTGCGAGGACGTGCTGGTCTCTTCTTCCGGGGAGGTACGGTCCATCCGCGATCCGGCCGGCCAGATCGACCGGGGAGATCTCGACGACCCGATGGCCACTCCCATGGTGCTGGTCGGCTGCCGGTTCAGCCAGCGGTTGCACAAATAGAGCTCGCCACAGTCTTTGCCACGCCCTTTATCGGATGCCCCGGCGATGGTAGAATAAGTGCGGGCAGAGTTTACCGGAGGGTTCCTGGGCAAGGGTTCCCAGACGGTCTTCGTCGGTGGACCGAAAAGAAGATGGCATGGATCGTTTTGTTCCGTACACGGCCGTTCTGCTGACCGGGTGGTGTATGTTTGGCACCCCGGCAACGGGGCAAGACCGTTCCGTGCCAGAACAACCCGGATTAAACGCGGCCAGTTGGGCCACCGAGCAAGTCGAGCTGCTCGACGGGCGGCGGTACCGGGGCTTCATCGAGTCGGAGGACGACGCCTGGGTCCACCTGATGCTGATCCGCCGACCCAGCGGACGGCCCATGCACCTGGTCATCCGAACCTTCGATCGGGCCTCGGTGGCGGACGTGTTGCGTTTGAGGCCGGACCAGCGCGCCAGCGTACGGCGGCAGATCGACCAGTTCCGCAATCGGGCCAGGATCGAAGCCGGGCGGATGGAGGCCGTTCGTCTGGAGACGGTTTCCGGGGCAGATGACCGGTCTCACCGTTACCGCGGCAGGTGGTTTACGCTGGAAAGCACCGCCGAGCCGTCGACCACCCGGCGGATTATCGTGCAGATCGAACAGATCTTCACCGCCTATCGCCAGATTCTCGTGCCGCGGACCGATGCCCAGCGGCCCCCGCGGTTGGTTGTGCTCAATTCTATGGAAGAGTACCACGCCTACCTGGGTCGGCTGGGGCTCGAGATCCGCAGCCCGGCTTGCTTCATCGAGGACCAGAACCTGGTCGTCGCCGGAAGCGAGCTTTCCAGGTATGCCGCCGAAATGACGAGAATTGACCAGCGGCACGGCCAACTCCGCGAGGATCTACAACGATTGGAGAAAGAACTGACCGTCCGCCTGGAGAGAATCGGCCGGCAACTGAAGCAGGAAGGGGCTTCGCGTGCCGACGTCGCCCGCTTGCTGACAAGGGAAAGACGCAACTTCGAGAAACAGATACAGCAGAAGCGGATCGAACTGAAGCGTTGCGACCGTGAGAATGCCCGGGCCTTCCAAAACGTCACCGCGCAGATGTTCCACCGGCTCTACCACGAGGCGTTCCACGCCTTCCTGGAGAACTACGTCTATCCATCCCGCACCCACGACGTGCCGCGCTGGCTCAACGAAGGGCTGGCGGTGGTGCTCGAAGGCGGCCTGCTGGAATCGGGGACGTTGCGGGTCGACGCCCCCAACCGCGAGGCTCTCCGGCTGTTGAAGGCCGACCTGGGCACCGCAGAGCCGCTGCCGCTTGCGACCGTGCTGGCCGCCGGTCAGCAGGCCTTCGCGCTGGAACACGATTCGGACCGCTACTACGCTTACTCCTGGGGGCTGGCCTACTATCTGACGTTCGAGAAGCACTTGCTCATCAGCCCGGCCTTGGACACCTACGTGCAGCAGTCGGCCGAGGAGGTTTCACCGGGTGAACGCTTCGAGAAGCTGGTAGACATGCCGCTTTCGCAGTTTGAGCAGAAGTGGCGGGAGTATATCCGGCAGCTTCGCTGAGTGATGCTTCACACCTACATCTAACCAGTAGTTGACTTCTAGCCGGCCGCGCAACGCGTCGCGGTGCAGACCGCAAAGGACGCCGTGGGATGACTGCTGCGATGATTCTCCGCGACGCGTTGCGCGGCCGGCTAAAAGTCAATCTCATTGCGACAAATCACCAGGGAGATCCCTATGGCTGTCAAGCGTGTCTTGATCGTGGGTGGGGTTGCCGGCGGTGCGTCGTGTGCGGCACGCCTGCGACGCCTGGATGAACGGGCCGAGATCGTGATGTTCGAACGCGGCCCCGAGGTTTCATTCGCCAACTGCGGCCTGCCCTACTACGTGGGCGGAGTAATCCAGGATCGGCAGAAACTTCTGGTGGCCACCCCCGACAAGTTTCGCGATTGGTTCAACGTCGAAGTCCGCGTCCGCCACGAGGTCTGCCGTATCGATCGGGCGAACCGGACCGTAGAGGTGAAAGATCTCCAGACCGGGGCCGCCGCGTCCGAGCCGTACGACGCGCTGGTGCTGGCCCCCGGGGCCGCGCCGATCCGGCCGCCCCTGCCGGGGATCGACCTGCCCGGCATCTTCTGCGTGCGAAACCTGGAAGACGTCGACCAGATTCACGCCTGGATCACCCGCCGCAACGCCCAACGCGCCGTGGTCGTCGGGGGCGGCTACATCGGCCTGGAAATGGTCGAAAACCTCAGCCGCAGAGGTATGCACGTGACCGTGCTGGAGCTGCTCGATCAGGTCATGCCCATCATGGATCCCGAAATGGTCGCCCCCGTCCATGGCGAACTCCGGAGCAAGGGCGTCGACCTGCAACTCTCCAACCCGGTTGCCGCCATCGAGCCGGCAAGCCTCGCCTCGCCCTCTGGGAGAGGGGCCGGGGGCGAGGCACTCACGGTGGTCGCCCGCGACGCCCAGCGATTCCCGGCCGACGTCGTGATCCTCGCCGTGGGTGTGAAGCCCGAGACGGGGCTGGCCAAAGAGTCCGGCTTGGAAATCGGTCCCACGGGCGGTATCCGGGTGGACGACCGGATGCGGACCTCCGACCCGGCCGTGTTTGCGGTGGGCGATGCCGTGGAAGTTCGCGATTTCGTCACCGGCCGGCCGGCCCTGATCCCGCTGGCCGGGCCCGCCAACCGCCAGGCCCGAATTGCCGCCGACGTGATCTGCGGGCGCGACGCCCGCTACCGCGGCTCCCAGGGATCCTGCGTGGTCGGCATCTTCGACCTGACCTTGGCCATGACCGGATCCACGGAAAAGACACTGCAAGCCGCCGGCGTCGCGCTGGAGAAGTCGTATACGCACTCGCTCGACCACGCCGGATATTACCCCGGCGCCGAGATGATGGTGCTGAAGCTGCTCTACTCTCCCGACGACGGCCGGCTGCTGGGCGCCCAGGCGGTGGGCAAGGCCGGCGTGGCCAAGCGGATCGACGTGCTGGCCATGGCCATCCAGAAAGGGGCGACCGTGTACGACCTGGAAGAGGCCGAACTCTGCTACGCCCCCCAGTACGGCAGCGCCAAGGACCCGGTCAACATGGCGGGCTTCGTGGCCGGCAACCTGTTGCGCGGCGACGTCGAGCCGGTCCATTGGACCGATTGGATGGCACGTCGCGAGTCCGGTGGTGAGATGCCGCTGGTGCTGGACGTCCGCAACCCCCAGGAAGTCGCCCGGGGCGCCGTGCCCGGCACGGTCAACATCCCCCTGCCCGAGCTGCGCAACCGGCTGGACGAGCTGCCCCGCGACCGCGAGATCTGGGTCCACTGCGGCGTGGGCCAGCGCTCCTACTACGCCACCCGGATCCTGAAACAAAACGGCTTCAGGGTCCGCAACCTCTCCGGCGGCATGAAGACGTATAAGATGCAACAGACGTAGGCTAGATGTTCGTTTTGTGAGTTTATGCGCAGCGTTTAGCGGCCGACGGCACGTCGGCCAGAACTCCGAGAGCGGCACCGACCGTTAGCCGCCGTACCGGCGGCTGCTAAACGGCCGGTCGCGGATTGCACAAGGGCTTACGAAACGAACATCTAGGTCCCCAGCCAGCGATCGAACCAGGCCCTGGTGCGCAGCGCCACTTCGCCGGTCGGGTCGGCCCAGATCAGCGTGTGGCCGTGCCAAGGGACCGAAACCAGTTGGCTATGATCGCGGGCCGCCTCGTGCAAACGAATACTGTGATACTGAGGAACCACCCAGTCGTGCGTCCCGTGCATCAGCAACACCCGCGCCGAGGTCTGGCGGATCGCCTCGACGGCGCTGGCCCGATCGGGATCGAATCCGGCCAGTCCCCCGGCCGCGTCGATGGCCCGTTGGTACGTCTCGTCGGATATCATCGCGCCCACGCCGGGAACCATGGTCCGGCCATATTCCGGGACCTCGTCTCGCATGCTGCTGAACGGCGCCACCGCGACCACCGCGCGCACGCGCGGATCGCGGCCCGCCAGATGGATCGAAGTGGTAGCCCCGTACGAGACCCCGTACACGCCGATCTTCCCGGCCACCAGGCCGAGCCGATCGAGCGCATCGATCACCTGCGACAGGTCTGCGGCCTCTTGCAGACCGAAGGTCAGAAAATCGCCGGTCGAATGGCCGTGACCCCGCAGATCGACCAGCACCGCTCGGTAGCCCGCCTGGGCCAACTGCCTGGCCTGGCGGAGCATCCAGAAACTCCGGGCGTGCAGCCCGTGCAACACCAGCACGGTGCCTTTGGGCGGCCCCAGCGCCGCCTCGGGCTCGATCACCGAGACCGACAGCGAGGCCTCCGGCGGTCCGACCTTCACCTGAAACTGCCGGTCGACGCCGGCGAAGCTCTCGACCGGCGGCAGCCGGCTGGCCTCGGTAACAAACGGATTCAGTCGGTTCGGCGCGCTGACCATCATCTCGCCGAGCGAACCGGTGCACCCGCTCGCCCCCACGACGCTCAGCGCGGCAACCACCAGCAGCATTGCCCCCGGAGAAGATGAGAACGCAGTCCGGTCCATGGTCTGCTTCCATGCAGGAGAGTGATGTGTCGTGGCGGCGGCCTCCAAGCCGCGCGCGGGGCACTGCTGCTGCGAAGCAGTGGCACACGGTTCACCAAGCGGTCATTGCTTCCAGGGCGAGGAAACGGGAGCTATATAACTGATCGCATACCCGGTCAATGCCGATGCCGGCTTCGGCCGCACTCCAGACGGCCCTGTTTGCGCATTTTTCCAGGCAGCTTTACCCCAGATTCCTCATCCTGCCCTGCTTGTCTGCCTGCCAGGTCTCGCCAGTTTCGACCTCCAAGGCCGTCAGCCAGCCCTCTCCGTAGCAGCAGGTGTCGATGCACTTCAGGTAGCCCAGGTCCAGGATCTCGCCGTCCTTCTGGGCCGTGTGGCCCACGATGGCCGTCTTGCCGGAGCAGTGCCGCCCCGGGTGACCGAACTTTAGCGAGTCCCAATGGAGCACGTCGACCGGCTGCTGATCCAGCGGCAGATCGGCCACATAGCTGCCGTGCACGAAGAAGTGCCGCTTAGACTCGTAGAACGAAGGGCAACCTCGCAGGAAATCGAGATGCGTACTCGGCACTCCCTCGGGCACCTGCCCGTCGTAGGAGGCCACCGTGGTATCGCCGCCGAAGGGCAGCCACTGCTCTATCAGCTCCTTCTGTCCGGTGCAGATATCCAAGAACATCTCGTCGTGGTTTCCCATCAACGGGACCAGCCGGCACTTCGACTCCAAGGCGATCAGCTCCTGGATCACTCCCCGGCTGTCCGGTCCGCGGTCCACGTAGTCGCCCAGCGCGACTATCGTGTCGTGCGACTGCGGACCGATAGCGTCCAGCAGCGCCCGCAGTGCCGCCAGGCAGCCGTGGATATCCCCCAACGCGATAGTTCGTCCCTCAGCCAAACCTTCGCCCCTCGTCGAGCATTGCCAGGTAATTGTCCAGCGGGTCATAGTTGGCCACGCGGTTGCCGGTGCCCGGGCAGTATCCTCCGCCGGGCTGGCAGGCCCGGAGCGTGGCTCGCGTGCGGCGGCGGAGACGGCACAGAAAAGCTTCCGAGTCGGGAGCGGTCTCCGTGGAGAACGGGTTGTCGGTGCTGCTCATCTACTTTCCACGGCGATCTTGGCCCAATAGCCGGCCTCGAATTGCCAGTCGTTGGCCTGATTGGCAAGCACCAACTCGATCACCTTCCCGGCGTAGTCGGAAAGGTCCACGACGACCTCGACCCAGCCATCGGTTGCCGTTTCCGGGCTGATCGGCTTCCGCAGCACCTGGTCACCGCCGGCTTTGACAGAGAGCACCCAGTCGCCCCGCTCGTCGTGAGCCACCAACAGCCGCAAAGCGGTCGCCTTGTTCGCGGGAACCTCGACACTCTTGCTCAGCGTGCAGGCGATGCTCCGGTTCAGCGGATGGGTCATCAGGACGTTCGTCTTTCCGCGATACTTGGGCATCAAACGGGGGTCCATGTCGGGGCCGCACTTGGCTATCTTCCAGCCCGGGAAGAGCTTGTCGACCTGCGATTGGAGATTCTTGGCCTTAGACCCGGCCGTGATCTTCTTCATTTCCTCCTCGCTGAACTTGCTGCCGGCCGCCGGGCCCGGCTCCCAGCACTGTTGAAGCTTGCCGGGCTTGGGTTGGCGGACGGGAATCAGGAACACCTCGCTTCCGGCGGCAGTCTTTTCGATCTTGCCGCCGCTGCGAACCACCGCCTGGCGGACCAGCTTCTGGGACACCTCGATCAACGCCGGAAACGTGTACGGCGTGTGGCTGAACTTGCCGTTGGGATCGATTGCAGAGATGAATCTGTCGGGCAACTTCGACCGCCCCAGGGCCGTGCCCAGCACGCCGCCCGAGTTGGCCGGATTGCAGTCGGAATCCTGCCCGCAGCGCGTCGAAATCACGATCGTCTTGTCCATGTCGCCCTGGCCGTAGAGCAGCCCGATCACGATGTACGCGCCGTTGATCTTGGCGTCGATGTTGAAAGCTCCCTTGTTGCAGGAGAACCTGCGGTAGGCGGGGTTTTGCTGATACTTCTTTTCAACCAGCTCCCAAGTCTTCTGCCAATCATCCGGGTTCTGCTTGTGCCACTTCAGCACGTCGCGGATACACTCCGCATATTGGCTTTCCCGGGGAATGCACTTCAGCCCGGCCTTGACGAGTGTGACGGGGTCGTCTTCAAAAAAGGCCTCGGCGTACATCCCGCCCACGAACTGGCCGCCGTAGACCCCGTCGCCGTAGTTCATCAGCCGGCCGAATTTCTCGCCCAGCTCGATCACCAGGTTGGGCATTCCAGGAGCAATCAGGCCCGAGTAGTCGGCCTCGATCTGGTAGTCGATGTCGTCGGCGTGGTTGTTGAACTTCGGATGTCCCGAGTCGGGCGGGGCGATGCCTGCCCGCAGGTTGTCGCGCCCGGCGCGGTTGGCGTGCCAGAGGGCATAGCCGCTGTTGGCGAAGTCGATCCCCGCCTGCCGGATGGAGACGTCGAATCCGTGGAGTTCCAGCGTCCGCAGGAAGGTCATCTCGACGTAAATGTCGTCCTGCCCGAACTGGTTGATCATCTTGGGCCGCCACTTGGGCATCTTGTCTTCGGGGATGATCTCTCCCTTCCACCTGAACTCGGTCGGACCACCCCAGCCTACCCCGGCCATCTGCCCGATCCACCCCCCGGCCATCTTGTCGCGATACTGTTTGACCGTCAGCCGGCGGAACTCGGCGGCCCCAGCCACAGTGCCGCCGGCAGCGAGGGACGCTGTGCCGCCGGCAGCGAGGGACGCTGTGTTGCCCACGGCTGCAAGCCACAAACACGCCCCCAAAAGGCAGCCGATCGTCAGGGCCGTTCTGGTTGCTCCACGTCGCATGGCAAGACCTCCTCAAGCTGAGTGTTTCTCCCGGGGCGGCGCCGCCCCTGACCGCACGACAATATACTCTGCTCCGGCCGTCGTGGCAAGCATTGGGCCGCCTTGGATTCTACTCTGCATCAGCGTAGCCGACCACTCTTGGAACGAGAATATTGCACGCCGGGTGAGCTTGCGTTACTCTTACGTGTTGCGTAACCGTTCACGACATTTCCAGACCTCGCGCAGAGGCGCGGCGGCGCAGAGGAATACATGCGTGTTGCATGAAAACGAGTACACGAAAGGGAGCTACAGATTCACTTCGAGTTGACCGGCTTTCGACTTGCTGCTTGTTGAACTTCAGAGGAACCCCCATTGAAGGGCGCCGTCGCTGGTGCAGTGAACCGACCGCCCGACCGATAGAAAACAGAAACTCTGCGTCACCGCGCCTCTGCGCGCATTCCAGATATTGGTGAACCGTTGCCTTGATCCATGTTACTTTGCGCCTTGGCGCCTTTGCGAGAGGCACTCTCGTGCCCCCACCAGACTATACCCGGGGCCGCCCACGGTGCAATCCCCCTCCCCGGGCGACCGGGATCGTGCCGTGCCGGCTTGCCACCTCAACTCGGCATGCGGTATACTACCGCAGCAGGCTCAATATCCCGGCCGCGTATCCCGGAGGTGTACCGATGAGAAAGTTCGCCGTGTGGGTCGTGTTTGTTGTTTCGGCCCTTGCTTGTTTCCCCGTCGTGGCGGCCTATGGCTCCGAAAGCTCGAAAGCGGCCCCCAAGCAGGTTACCTCCCCGCAACCGGACCTTCTGGCCGAATTCCGCCAGGGCCCCATGGCCGGGGTCGACGAGATCGTGTTCGCCTTGCGCCAGCGGGGCAAGGACGGGCACTGGTACGCCAACTTCAGCTACTATTCCTACGACGACCAGAAGCGGCTCTACGGCAACGGCGGAAAGCTCTGCCGCAAGAACCTCGCCACCGGCAAGCTGACCGTGCTGGTCGACGATCCCCAGGGCGGCGTCCGCGATCCCGTGGTACATTACGACGCCAAAAGAATCCTCTTCTCCTATCGTCCCGGCGGCACCGACAACTATCACCTTTACGAGATCAACGTCGACGGCAGCCGTGTGCGACAATTGACCGACGGGCCTTACGACGACATCGAGCCGGCCTATCTCCCCGACGGCGACATCGTATTCGTTTCCAGCCGCTGCAAACGATGGGTCCAATGCTGGCTGACCAAGGTCGCCACCCTGCACCGCTGCGACGCGTGGGGCAAGAACATCCGGGCAATTTCCGCAAACCTCGAGCACGACAACACACCTTGGCCCTTGCCCGACGGACGCATCCTCTATCAACGCTGGGAGTACGTAGATCGCTCCCAGGTAGACTACCACCATCTCTGGACGACCGCCCCGGACGGCACCGGCCAGATGGTCTACTACGGCAACATGCATTCGGGGACCGTGATGATCGACGCCAAGCCGATCCCCGGGGGGAACAAGGTGGTGGCGATTTTCTCACCGGGCCACGGCGCCAACGAACACGACGGGGTGATCACGGTGGTCAGCCCCAAGAACGGTCCCGACGACCGCAGCTTCGCCCGATCGATCAGCCCCAGCAGGAAATTTCGCGATCCCTGGGCCTTCTCCGAAGACGCCTTCATGGCGGCCAGCGGCAGGCAGATCGTGTTGATGGACGGTGCGGGCATTACCGACGTGATCCACCAGCTCACGCCTGAGGAAGCCAAGGCCGGCCTGGAATGTCACGAACCCCGGCCGATCGTGCAACGCCGCCGCGAACGTGTGATCCCTCCCAGGTCCGACCGACGCCGCAAGACGGGCACCTTGATCCTGGTCG
>SDBV01010868.1_pt1 | contig 11892 bp, 16 predicted proteins | sample 2277081 | NCBI WGS metagenome assembly SDBV01 (sample SAMN10402039, study PRJNA504765) | marine sediment metagenome | isolation source: marine sediment core GS10_PC15, 223 cmbsf | place: Arctic Ocean: Southern Knipovich Ridge | collected 2010
CGGCGATGCCATGACCATTGAGGACAGAGCCGTTTCGATTCTGGGCTACGCGCGGAAATCTCTTGTAGAGGGCGCAGGTGGCGACCTGGTGGCGAGCGTTGCGCATGACATAGTCTATCTGTGTGAGAGGATGCGCAAGGCTGAGGAAAAGCGCGACGAATTGCAGGACGATGTGTGGGACCTGACTTGCCAACTTGAAAACGAGGAACCATGATGCCCCTCTTCGACGGCATCGACTATGCCAGCGACGCCGTGTTCCTGCTGTGGTTCGCCGTGGGCATGGTGGCCATCGGCCTCGCGATCGGTGCGTACATGGTGGCGAGGCGAGCGGGGCGGTGGGTGGGGAAGGCGAGGCGGAGACGGGAGCAGTTCAATGATTGGATGCGGTCGGCACCGGACGGCTGGCGCATTCCCGGTATGCGACAAACAATGTCGTGGTCTGAGTACGCGAAGAAATGGGGGAGAAAGTGAGCGTCAAATACGGCAAGCGCGACGCCAACCATTCAGAGATCCGCGACGCCGCGGAGCGTACCGGAGCGGGCGTCTTTGACACGGCTGGAGCTGGACCGATGTGTCCAGGACTGCCCGACTTGTTGGTGCTCGTGCCATGGGCGCCAATCCCGGATGTGCGGGCCGTCGAGATAAAAGTCGGCAATGCAAAACTGACGCCTGCAGAGGCTGCATTCAAAGATAAATGGGAGCGATACGGTGGCATCTATCATATCTGGCGTACAGTGGACGATGTGCTGAGGGATCTCGGGATCAATGGGCCTAAAGGGAGACGGGCATGAAAGACGACGGAGCCCTGACCTGGTGGACGCTGTTTCTCTACAGCGCGTTCGCCTTGGTCTATTCGTGCGTCGCAGGGTTCGGGGCGAGGATCGGGTGGAAGGCGGCGACGGCGGTGCTTGGGAAGGTGAGGGGGGAATCGTGAACCAGGTACTTTTCGGAGACAAACTGATCGACACAGACGATGTCTATTTCTCTGATCTGGATGCAATCGACTCTTTTTCGGAAGAGGGACCGCACAGGACGCGCGTCATGTTCAAGCACGGGCCACCCGAGGGCGTGGAAGGCGAGGCGAAAGCGGCCTTTGACGAGTGGGCGAAGGGGCGGCCAAAGGCGGGCGAGAATGTGACGTTGGTGTCGATCGTTGAGAATCATGAGCACGGCCACCACCATACGCCGAATGTGGACATGACAGACGGCCACCCGCCGATATATCATTCACACGTACACGAGAAATATCGGCATCACCGACGGCCAGAGAGCAAGCCAGTCCGTGTGAAACCAGAGCAGCAGGGGATCCGCCCATAACGCTTGACACCATACCCCAGTATCGTATATAATGAGCTTGTAACCTGATACACAGGGCGCAAGCCCATGATCGACGCCAGCAGGAGCTTGCGCTTTTGCTGGCGTTTTGGCGTGTAGAGGAGGAATGATGCCGAAGGCAAAGACGACCGCGGAGCTGACGAAAGAGGTCGAGGCTCTCAAGGCTCAGATCGACGCGCTTTGGGAGTTTTTGCGTGTCCGCATGGATGGCGACGGCCAGGTCACTAGGGCGATGGCGAAGGTCGCCAAGGGGTGATGCGTGGGGCGTGAGCTGACTACCATCGACGACCTAACTCCCGACACGCGCAACGCCAACCTGGGCACTGAGCGCGGGCGCTACATGCTGGAGCAGAGCATTCGCGAGGTAGGCGCTGGGCGTAGCATCGTCGTGGATGCCGAGGGGCGCGTCATTGCTGGCAACAAGACGCTAGAGGTCGCCGAGGCGCTGGGCCTCCCAATCGAGGTGGTGCGCACCGACGGCACAAAGCTCGTGGTGGTGCAGCGTGACGATCTGGACCTGGCCAACGGTGGCGACAAGGCAAGACGCCTGGCTTATTTCGACAACCGCTCGGGGCAAGTCGGCCTAGAGTGGGACGCTGCGCAGATGGTGGCCGACCTCGAGTTGGGGCTGAACCTCGACGATATGTTCATAGATGGCGAGATGGCGGCAATTGTGATGCCCGTCCTGGAGGTCGATTATAGCCACAGAGACGTGTCCGCAAATAAGCGCACTGTTCCCGGCAAAGGCACGACGATAGTGTCGATTGGGCCATTTGCCGCCGCGGTGCCGCTAGAGATGGCGCAGCGCGCAGAGGAGGCCATTCGGGCGAGATATGGCGACGACCCCGAGGTGGCGCTGGCCGAGCTGTGCGACTGGATATGCGCAGATGCTAGCTAGGCTGGTAGCGCCCGCGCTAAGCAAGTATACGGAGGCGACGTTGCGCGCGGCCTGCGGCGCCTATGGCGTAGCGCTGACCGAGGATGACGACGCTGCCGACATGTTTTTGGTGTCATGCAACGACCCTGATTCCCTGCCCATGGTGCGGCGGGTCGCCAAGACCGCCAAGGGGCGCCCGGTGATTATGGGGGGCGTGGAGGGGTTCTGTGGCGAGGCCTATCTGGCATGGGTCGACGCCGTTGTCGTGGGCGAGGGCTTTGAGTTTCTGCGGGCGCTGGGCCGGGATGGGCTGGCGGGCGCCCTGGAGCTTCCGTGCGTAATGCGCAAGGACAGGCCCGACCCAACGCCGTCCGCCGAGATGGACTGGCCGCTTTTTCCGCTGATGCACAACACGAAGCGGGGGTGGTATTACATGGCGCAGCGCGGTTGCAAGGGCAAGTGCGCCTTTTGCCTGACGGGTTGGGCGCATGATAGGCAGCAAAACCACATTGCCAGGCTCAAGTGCGCAATTGCGGCGGTTTCCGCCAAGCCCCACGGGCACAAGCTGACGATGATCACGAACGAGTCGGAGGGGCTCCCCTATGCGGCATGCCTGAATGCGCAGAGCGTGCGCGTGCGGGACTACATCCGAGCTCCCGCGCGATGGAAGTCGTATATGTTGCATATGGGCGTTGAGAGGTTCGCCGATGATGAGCGGCGGGCGTGGGGCAAGCCCATACGAAACGAGGATCTGCGAGCGATGATGAATATCACGGGGGGGCGCGGGCAGCAGATAGAGATATTCCTGGTCATGGGTCTCGACAGCGACAATGACACTCTGCCCGAGTTCCTCGATTGCGTGCCGACAGACACCGCCCTCTATCCGCGCATGTATCTCAAGTTCACACACCTGAGCCCTATGCCGCATACGCCCCTATGGGCAATGGATCTCACGGAGCTGCGGCCATTTGACGGAAAGGCGGCGTATTGGCAATTTCTTGCGCGCAACAAGCGGTTTCGTCGCTGGCCAGACCGCGCGTTTGCTAAGTGTCTCTGGCGCAGCCTGTTCCACAGATGCGGACCGGAGCAGGCGCTGACCCTTGGCCCCATGCCGGACACGAAGGTGACGCGCGAGGAGTTTGTGGCCGGGGTAGAGAAGCGAGGCATTGGCGCGCTGATGCGCGGGGGCGGGGCAATGGCGAACGCGCGCATCAAAATGCCGTTGGCGGGGGAGAGGGATAAGGCGGCGGCAAGACTTGGCCTGCCGCCGGTGCTTGCGGGAGGGGCGGGGGCGTGCTAGAGCTTGCCGTTAGCCAGCATATAGCGGATGCGATCATATGTTGGCTTGTGCCCAACATTGAGCCAGAATTCGGCTTCCGTCTTGATTTGCCGCCATTCCCAAGAGGGGGAGCCGTCGTCAAAGGTCTGCGTGGTCGACTTGACGTACTGCCAGAGCCCGCTGCCGACGCGATTGGTACGGAAATGCCCGCCGAAGGGCATTTCGGTGATAACGTCGCGTCCCGATACGCGCCACTGCCAGCCGCCATGATAGCGCTCGAGTCGGATTTGGACCTTCATGCGCCATACTCCTTGGCATACGCTACGGCCTTGCATCGGGCAGTCCATTGCTCGCGTGAGTTGATGACGATCCGCGTGCCCGTTGCGCGGTCCTCGGCGTCGATGGCCCACGAGCCGCGAGGAGATGAGTAATGGCGGTAGCCGGTGACCGTGAATCCTGCGGCCGAGATCTCTTTTGCCAGCCTGGTCGCTTCGCGCTTGGTCATGTTGCTCCTTTTTCTTGGGGGCTAGAGGGCGGCGATCTGCGCTTCCACTTTCGCGATCGCGGCTCGCTCGTTATCGGTGTTGTAGCCCGCCTGCGCCAGCGGGTACATTGCATCGCGGAGGGTTACCAGCTTCTGCTCGAGCGTCTTGCGCGTGCTGGCCCCGCTCGGCATATAGGCTCGCTTCTTGCCTTCCAAGCGCGCCTAGTAGTCTGCGCTGTCGATGCCCATTTCCCGCTCTTCCCAGCTCTGATATGTGTCCCGTCTCGTCTGGCTGTATCTGCTGCTCATCTCTGTCTCTCCTCTGTGTCTCTCACGTTTTCCACTAACCCCATTGTACAGCATTGGCAGAGCAATGCCAAGCGTTTTCGGCGCCAGTTTTCGATGAGTTTGCAAACTCGATGGCGGTAATCGACGGATGGGTGGCCCTAGGTTCCATGCGGCGCAGTTTATCAAAGCCATTCCCGGCACCGCCGGCATCGTCACCACGATCGCCAAGCGCGTCGGTTGCACATGGCACACGGCGCGACGCTACATCGACCGACACCCGACGGTAGCCAAGGCATACGCTGACGAATGCGAGACGCTGACCGACATCGCTGAGGCGAAGCTGTACGCGCAGATTAACAAAGGTGAGATGTGGGCCGTCAAATACTACCTGAGCACGAAGGGCAAGAACCGGGGGTACACGACGCGCGTCGAGCACTCGGGGCCAGGCGGAGAGGCGATACCCGTTGACGTCAATCACAATGCTCGCGGAGCCCTTGCACAGCTCCTTGCTCGTCAGTCTGCCGCCCTCGCAGCGGGCGAAGGTGATAGCGGGTCTGAGCCAGGACCAAGCGAATGAGTTGCTGTACGACTGGGCATTCTGGGCACGGCCTGCGCAGCTTGCGCCACCGGGCGACTGGCTCACCTGGTTTCTGCTCGGGGGGCGAGGCACTGGCAAGACGCGCACCGTTGTTGAGTGGGTCAGATCCAAGATGGCGAGCGGGCTCTACGGACGTTTTGCCATCGTGGCAGCCACAGCTAGCGACGCGCGCGACGTGCTTGTTGAGGGCGAGTCGGGCTTTCTGTCGGTCTGTCCGCCATGGAACAAGCCGATCTATGAGGCCACCAAGCGGCGCCTCACCTGGCCCAACGGGGCACGGGCAACGCTCTACAGCTCAGAGCGGCCGGACCGGCTACGCGGCCCTCAGCACGACGGGGCGGTGGCTGACGAGCTGGCGGCGTGGAAATACGCCGAGCTGACGTGGGACAATCTCATGCTGGGGCTACGCTCAGGCCCGAACCCGCAATGCGCGGTGGCCACGACGCCCAGGCCCACGAAGCTCATTAAGGACCTGGTCGCAGAGGACACGACGGCGCTGACACATGGCACAACATATGACAACCGGGCCAATCTAGCCCCGCAGTTCTTTGCGCGCATCGTGCGGCGCTACGAGGGCACGCGACTTGGACGGCAAGAGCTGCTCGCTCAGATCCTACTGGACAATCCCAATGCACTCTGGAATCTCACACAGATCGACAAGCTGCGAATCGGCTTCCCCCCCGACATGGTTCGGGTGGTCGTTGCCGTGGACCCCTCCGCCACCGGAGGCGCAAACGCTGACGAGGCCGGCATCATCACGGCCGGGCTCGGCGCCGACGGCCACGGCTACATCCTCGGCGACGATACGCTACGTGCCAGCCCGCATGGCTGGGGTTCCAAGGCGGTACTGGCATATCACACCCACAACGCCGACAGGATCGTCGCAGAGACCAACAACGGCGGGGAAATGGTCGAGCTCACCATCAGGACCGTTGACAACGCCGTCGCCTACAAGGCCGTCCACGCCAGCCGAGGCAAGCGAACCCGAGCCGAGCCCGTCGCTGCGCTGTACGAGCAGGGCCGCGTTCATCATGTGGGCACCTACTCGAAACTCGAGGACGAGATGACCGACTGGGTGCCCGGCGACGCAAGCCCGAACCGCATGGACGCCCTGGTCTGGGCGCTCACGGAGCTGATGTTGAACAAGCGCAAGCCGAAATGGGGGTTGGTGGGGTGAGCATCATCACCAAGGCCGAATGGATCAAAGCCACAGAAAAGCAGCGCCCAAAGGACGGCGACGCTGTATGGGTATTCAATGAGCAGATAGGGGTCCGTGCGGCGGTATACGAGGATGATGGAAAAGGGCATATGTGGATACCTGATGGTAGCCGCATTACCCATTGGCAGCCGCGCATAGTGGAGTCGCCCGCGTGAGCATCATCACCAAGGCCGCCGCGACCGCTCGCGCTTTTGTGATGCGGTGGCTAGGCGCTGGTTCGTCGCTTCGGTCCTGGTTCTCGCTAGGCCGGACGCGACGCGACTACAAGGGTAAGGTCGGCGATGGCCGCGGGAACTCCATCGTCGTCGCCTGTGTCAACTGGATCGCGCGCACGTTCCCGGAAGCGCCGGTCCAGGTGACAAGGGCTGGCGAGGATGGCCAGCAGGTGCCGATTCCAGATCACCCGATGGCAACGTTGCTCGAGAACCCCAACCCGTTCTACCCAGGTGAGTTACTGATGCAGGCGGTTTTGATCGACAGAACGCTCACGGGCAACGCTTATATCGTGAAAGAGCGAAACGGCTTCGGCCTACCGATCGCCCTGTGGTGGGTGCCCTCGTCAACTATAGAGCCCCGGTGGCCGCAGGACGGGCTTACGTTCATCTCGCACTATGACTACAACCCCGGCAATGGAGCCAGGCCAATCCACCCAGACGACGTGATTCACTTCCGCCACCTGGGCATCGACCCGAACAACACGCGTCTTGGCATCTCGCCGCTGGCCTCGCTCTGGCGCGAGATATTCACCGACGATGAGGCGGCCAATTTCTCGGCGTCGCTTCTCACCAACTTTGCCGTACCGGGCATGATTGTGTCGCCGAGCGACGATAGCGAGATCACCGCCGACGAAGCGAAGGTCATCAAAGAGGGTTTGATGCAACGGTTCGGCGGTGACAAGCGCGGAGAGCCGGGCGTATTCTCAGCCAAGACGAAGGTCGACGTGGTGGCTTGGTCGCCCCAGCAGATGGACCTCGGGATGCTGCGCCAGATACCAGAGGAGCGCATATCGGCGGTTATAGGCGTTCCGGCGGCCGTCGTGGGCCTCGGCACCGGCTTGCAGCAGACCAAGGTCGGCGCGACGATGCGCGAGCTGCGCGAACAGGCATTCGAATCAAACTTGGTGCCCACATATCGACTCGTGGGCGCCGAGTTGCGTACCCAGCTACTCGTGGACTTTGAGCCCGACATCACAAAGTACCGCGTGGGCTTTGATATGTCGCAGGTGCGTGTGCTGCAAGAGGACGTGAGCGCGCTTTGGGAGCGCACCGGGGGCGCTGTAAGGGCAGGCTGGCTCATGGTCTCACGTGCCAAGGAGCTGGTCGGCGAGAAGCCCTTGCCCGGCGACAACGTCTACCTGCGCAGCATAGCTACTGTGGAGGTAGGTCCAGACGCGACGCCGTTCGCAATCGACCCATCTGAGGGGGGCAAGGCGCTTTCGGGCGATGACGCGATATGGGCGGGCAAAGCGGCGTATCCCGGCGAGGCGAAAGCCACGGCGACTCAGCGCAGCCTCGTGCGCCAGTTCCGACGCGAGGCCACCAAGATTGCCAAGGAGTGGGCCAGGGAGCTCGACGGCGGATTCGTCGACCTGGGTGACAGCATCGAAATCGAGGTATTCCCAGGCGGCAAGGCCCTCGGCTCCGGAGCCGCCGGGCACGGCGACAACGGCAACGGCCACAAGCAGGGCATCGGGCCAGACGAGCTCATCCATATCACGCTAGAGGGCGGCGAGCTCGTCGAGGTCACGATACCGGACGGCATAGAAGAGGATCTGTTCAAGGGTATGTATGAGGCGTTCTACAGCCTGATCCTCACCACGACCGACGCGACGATTGCCACCACGCTGGGCATAGAGGTCGGTGTGAACCTGGAGGACCTGGTCGCGCGCGGGTTCATTGCAGGTGGTGGCGAGCGCATCACGGCTATCTCAGAACAGACCAAGGTCGCCGTGACCAAGGCCCTGGCCGAAGGCCGCGCAGCCGGCGACGGTGCGCAAGCGCTGGGCCGGCGGATCCGTGGCATGGTAGAGGGACGCAGCATGTACCCCGGCGTCTACAAGCGGGGCTTTGACGCAGCCAAAGCCCGCGGGTGGGGCGATGTGGCCGCTGAGAAAGCGGGGGATCGGGCGGCGCGCCAGTACAGGGCGGAGACCATAGCTAGGACAGAGACCAAGACCGCGCAGAACCAATCGACGGTACTCTCCTACCAGGCCAACCCCGTGGTCATCGGCATCACTGTGTTTGACGGCGCCGGCTGCGGGTGGACAGAACATGATGACCCTGTCGAGGCAAACGGCAGACAAATATCGTTCGCCGAGGCCGCAGCGCAGCCCTTGAGTCATCCGCGGTGCGTGCGCAGCTTTGGGCCGACGATTAGGAGTGCAAGCGATGGAAGTGAAACGGTTCCGGTCACAGCTTAAACTGCTCGGCGACGACGCGCCCGAGGGTTCTGTACAGGCTGTGTTCTCGACGTTCGGCATTCGGGACCTGGGCGACGACGTGACGCTCAAATCGTTTTTCACGGACGGCCAGGAAATCGCCATGTCGAGCTGGGGGCATATGTGGAACAACCTACCCCCCGGCAAGGGCGTGATTCGCGTCGGCGAAAAGACAGCGGTGTTTGATGGTCAGTTTTTCATGGACACAGTTAGCGGCCAGGAACACTACAAGACGATCAGGAACCTAGGCGGGCTCCAAGAGTGGAGCTTTGGCTACGAAACGCTCAAGTCGCACATGGGCGACCATGATGATGACATAGAGCGCCAGGCGCGGTTTCTCGAAAAGGGCGAAATCTATGAGGTCGCCCCCGTCCTGATTGGCATGAATCGGGACACTTACACAGTAGGTATCAAGAGCGGACAGACCTTTGCCGACGAGCTTGACATGGCGCTTGCTGCCATGTCGTCGCTCGTTGAGCGCTCGCAGTCGCTTGCTGACTTGCGAGCCAAGGATGGGCGCACGCTCTCGGATCGTAAACGCGAACAGCTAGCCAAAGGTCTGGCGGACTTCCGGGAGGTAGCGGCGCAGCTTGACGCGCTGCTCAAGAGCCAGGAGGGCGAGCCGACAGTCGATGGCCTCACGCTGTTCGCACAGTTCCAGCGTACACAAGCTGCCATACTAGGCGTGGCAATGGAGGCATAATGCCAAACGCAATATTGGTTGAGAAGCGCAACGAGCAGGCCGCAAAGCAAAAGGCGCTGCACAACATCTTTAAGGTGGCCGGATCGGACTTTGACTTCTCCAAGGTTGAGGCGCTCAATACCTATAAGGGCACCGACGCCAAGGTAGAGGAGGTCCAGCGGTTGAACCGCGAGCTTGACGCTCTGACGGACGAGGTCACAAAGCTCGCCGAGATGGAAGGTCTCGCGAGAGGCGTCGCGCAATTGGGCGGCATGCTCAAGGCGGGCACTGGCGGCATGGTCCACGCCGAGCCCCAGCAATCTGAGGGCAGCGTCCTGGTAGCCACAAAGAGCATGGGAGAGTTGTTCACGGAGTCAAAGGCATTCACGGCTTACGAGCAGGGCATGGGCGTGGGGCCAATCGCTACGACGAAGATCGACCTGCAACGGTACTGGGAAACAAAAACCCTCTTTGAGACCGGCGCAGGAATCCTGCCCGAGTCTCTGCGCACGGGCAAGATCGTCATGAGTGCGCAGGCGCCCATCCGTGTGGTACAGATCATCCCCAAAACGACCACGACCATGGCCGCTGTGGTGTTTATGAAGGAAACGACGTTCGTCGGCGGTGCTGCGGAAACGAGCGAGGGCGCCACCTATGGTGAGGCCCAGTTCGTCTTGACGCCGGATAGCGAGACCGTCTATAAATTTGGCGTGTGGATCCCCGTCACCGACGAGCAGTTGGCAGACGTGTCCTATGCACGGGACTATCTCAACAACAGACTAAGCCTTGGGTTGGATCTGCGCCTGGATACCCAGCTCTTGACGGGCAACGGCGCGGCCCCGAACATTCGCGGCGTGTTGAACTTTTCGAGCATCCAGACCTATGTGAAAAACGCCGATGAAGCCGATGAGCCGATTCCCGATGCTATCTATCGCGCCATGGTCAAGGTGCGCGTGACAGGGCGGGCGAATCCGACCGCGGCCATCTTCCACCCGAACAACTGGCGTGACATCCGGCTGTCACGTACCGGCGACGGCGTCTACATCTGGGGTCAACCGCAGGACGCAGGGCCAATGCGCATCTGGGGCTTGCCCGTGGTAGAGACCACCGGTATGACTGAGAATACCGCAGTTGTGGGCGACTTTGCGGCGTACAGCGAGCTCGCCATGCGCTCCGGCATTGACTTTCAGGTCACGAATAGCCATGCTTCCTATTTCACAGATGGCAAGCTGGCGATTCGCGCGGACTTCCGCCTCGCGTTCATCAGCTACCGCGACACGGCGTTCTGCAAGGCCACTGGCCTTAACACGTAGACCATAACGAGTAGCGCGACCTGAGTACACTCAGGCGGGGGCGGTTCGCCGCCCCTCGCGCAAGGAGCACAAACTATGTTTGACAGAAACACGCGACGGCTGGCGCTACTCATAGTGGCGTCGATTCTCGCCGTCATGGCCTGGGGATTCTTTGCCCCAGTCGCATCAGCACAAGCCCCCGAGGGCATCCAAGGACCGCAAGGCGTACAGGGAGTCCAGGGCGTTCAAGGCGTCCAGGGCATCCAAGGCCCGCCTGGGCCGCCAGCAGGCCCAGGTCTCAAAGAGGGCGCTGACGAGTGGTGGGCTGACGGGCCGCTCTACGCCTACACCACGCGTATCCGACGCGAGAACGGTGGTGCCCAGCTCACTGTGGCGGCGCGCGGAGAGATCGAGATACGGAGCCTTGGGCGTCTCGACATCCAGCCCGGCGCCATCGTCACGTTCGGCGCCTCGGTGTTGTTCACCGACACGCTCACCGCTGAGGATGTTGTTATCACCGACACGCTCACGGGCACCGGCGATTGGTACACATCAGGGACTATCGGTGCCGGGGGCGCTATCACGACGGCTGCCGGCTTCGACGCTCAGGGCGGAAACTACGTCATGCAGGAAGACGAGTATTTCGAGAACGTCGTAAACGGCTCGATAGTGTTCGGCATCAGCGGCCAAGGCGAGTACACTGCGACATCGACCGCCTGGTACTTTTTCGCCAACGAGGTCTTTTTCGACGCAGACGGAAACACGTCCTTCCACGCCGATGTGGATGATGTTATCGACATCACCGTCGGCGGCGCGCTTGATTTCAGTATCGCGGCCAATGTTCTGAATATCCTGTCAGGTAGCCAGATTCACGCCAACACCATCAATGAGGAGACGGCGAATGCGGGGACCACCATTGAAGGTGCGCTCATCCGCGACAGCGGCGCGGCCTTTGGTGCCAACATCACGGTCACGGGGGCGATCAGCGCCACGGCTGCGGTGCAGGCAGCAAGCGGGTTCGGCGGTGACACCATCGATGAGCTGCGCTCTGGACAGGGCGTCACGGCGGACGGAGTGCTTCTGAAAGATGGGGAGGTCGTCTCGACCGGAGCCATCACGGTCGCGTTTGGGAGCCTCCTGTACGCCAGCGAGATCGTTGAGGCGAGCACCGACGAGGGTGTGAATATCGAGGGGTCGTCGCTCATAGACAGCGACATCATCGCGGGAGCTGCACTCACGACTACGACGTTCATCGAAATCGGGACATGGCTGCGACCCTCGCTACAGTCAACTCTCGTGGTAACGGACGGCGGGACTATTACGCCGACAGGGACATATCAGCCGATCTCGGCAGTCGCAGCAGTCGGGCTAGACGACATCGCGATTATGTCTGATGGCGAC
>SDBV01010869.1_pt1 | contig 11892 bp, 11 predicted proteins | sample 2277081 | NCBI WGS metagenome assembly SDBV01 (sample SAMN10402039, study PRJNA504765) | marine sediment metagenome | isolation source: marine sediment core GS10_PC15, 223 cmbsf | place: Arctic Ocean: Southern Knipovich Ridge | collected 2010
CGTTCAACAAACGTATCAGCCCTCTAGCCCATAATTATCCTTTTGACCGTGCGTTTATTATGGACTGGCTACAACCAGAAGCTTTTGGCACGCACATTGATGGCCGTTTTCGTGATACAATGGCAAGTGCTATACTTATCAATGACATTTATGAAAGGCTGTGTGAGCCTATCCCCTTCCCAAAAGTTAATTTAAGTTACCTCTGTAGCACATTAAAAATAGAACACAAAGGAGCCCACTCTGCACTTGGTGACTGTGTCGTTACTGCTAAAGTTTACAAAGACCTTATTACAAAGGGATATTTAGATGGCACAAGTTAAAGGAATCATCGGTTTTGTCACTGGTACGGAGTCACCTTGGAAGGCCCAGCCACCAGTGTACATACTCCCATCTCTAACTAAGATGCTTGCCCATAAGTTAAGGGCTCTGCATCTAAAGACAAATAAACTGAATAAATTTACGGGGGTATGTGTCCTAGAGAGTGGACAAGAAGTATGTGCTCCAAAGGTGAAAAAAATACGAATTCAGAGCACAGAGTTTGGTCACTGTTCGCTGGTCGCTTGGGAGTTTGTTAAAATTGACCTGCAACAACAGATTACAGTTACCAGTTTTTATCTTATTGATGATTTAGGTTTTCTGGTAGCGAAAGACCTAACCCCACTCTGTCTTAACCCTGGGGATAGTATCAAGTTTATACCCGAAGTTTCTTTTCGATACTAAAAAAATAGATCCAAAATCTGTAACAATTTACCCGTTACTTTGACACTCAGTCAAAGTAGCGGGTTTCTTTTTAGCTGTTAAGTTGATCTTAGGGAGGGGTGTCTCGAATACCCATAGTAAATCCAACACTCACGCCTTTTGTTATGGTTCCAGATTCACCTGTGTCACCTATTATATTTGTAATTACCTCTTCGTCAATACGTATAGGGTCGATATATGGGTAAGCACTTGGCGGAGTAGTTATTTCTTTAGTAAAAGTTACTTCACCAAAGTCATCAGTTACAATTGCATCAAGTCGTGCGTGTAGAATGTATACTGGACGGCCAAACTCGTCTATAACACCTGTGCCTTCTATAATGTAAGAAGCCTTAACTTCACACTTAAAGGTTCTATTTACATAGAAAGATCCAAAACCTGTTGTTTCTGTGTAATGAGTTATTGTAGGGCCGTTGTGCAAATCAAAAGTTACTTCACCAATTAACCCATTTCCATCCCAATTAGGATAACCTGGGAAAGGCCCTTCCTGCTCCCAAAACCACTTATAGAGATTCCCTTTCTGGAGTGTACTTAAAGGCCCAAGAGAATGAACTGCATACTGACCACGGCCGCCAAATACATACCCAATCACAAGTCCATGTCCCAGGCTACATTGTAAAGGGATGTTTAACTTAGCAAAATCATCTTTTGCACATACAGTCAAACTGTTTTCTCCAAAAAGGTCTATATATTTCTGCTTAAAAGAAGCTAACGGTAGACTGTGTTTAAGATCAATACTGCCTCCAGGTACGGGAAGAGTTTTAGAAGAAGTATCCAATTGTAAATTAGTAGGGTCATCAAGTAAACTAAAAGGAAAATTTCCTACACGTTCACAGGTTTCACCAACGCTGTCGCCTGGATTTAGAGCCATACTGGCACCTGCATTGTATATTCAGTCTTGGTTACTTGGTCCTCACCGGTACCCTCAATCCATGTATTATAAGCGACAAGCACCCATGTATCAACAGGTATTACTACATCTGTAGCAATTTGAAGTTGAATGACCGGCACGGCACTAGGAGGCATACCTAAGCCCAATTTATAAACATTAACAGCGTAAAGTGCTGGGCCTAATTGACCAAGAATTTTGCCTGGGAGGGAGAACGAGTACTCTACCTCTTCGTCTATAGGAGGGCCTTCTAATTCGTAGCCTGGATATTTATAATTGTAAATAGGTTCATCTTTATAACTAAGCGACTGCTCTAGCATTTGAGGTTCTGGCTTAGTGTCATTCAAATCTGATGGTCTCTCTTCACCGTAGTCCCGTCCTTGTATTCGTTGCCCTTGATTTTGACGTGACCTTCGTGAAGTGGACCTTCCGCCTGATGAATTAAAAAATGTCCCTAACTCAAAACCACTTTCTACCTCAATACCTGGCCCATCACCGCCGGCGAGACCTTGATCTATTTCATCTTGTGTAGGGAATAATAAATCTATATCTATATCATGAGGTTCCGCAAAATCATAACGCTGCATACTTCCACATTTAACGGGTAACCAAGCTAACATATTTATAGTTTTCCCAGCCGAGTCGTATATTGCGGAAGTTAATACACCTTTAATTGCTGAGTCAGCAACAAAATCCGTAGCAAAGTTAAATTTAACAGTGTCAAAAGTTTCCAAAGCTAAGTTGTCTAAATAAACAGAAAAATCTAAGTGTTTCCATACATTTGACAATCGTATAATCCAAAATGTAGTTGATTTTAAGACTAAATCAAAAATATTATATATGTAAAAATCTATCTCACGCTCACGCGTGCCATATTTCTTTACATTATGGCGTAAAATAATTTGATTCTTCTCGTCAACAGCATAATCTTCCTGCCACTTTGCAACCAATTTTGTAACTAGATCCTCTGTTGTTGATGTGTTAATTATTAAAGACCCAGCATCAATATGGGTCTCAGTTAGAGTAGCTACCTCTGTTTGCTCTTCGGGTAAATAACGTAGATAAAAAATCCCACCGGAAATCCAGATAGCACACCGAGATTGAAAAGCTATCTCTTCTAGTACAGAGAGAATATTTTTTCTAGTTAAGAGAGCAAAGTGCGAAGGGTAGTTTTCAAGTTTTGTTTTAACATTGTCAAATGTTGTTGAATCTACAGACATATCTGTATACGTACTAATAAACCATTCTAAGATGTCAACAGTGTTCGGTCCAACAGTAGACTCAAGTGACACATAAATTTTGTCTTCATACGTATCATCAAAACTACTTAGCGGCTTACTAAATGTTATGTATGTTATTTCATACGAACCTATATCCTCTGTTTTAACTGTATACCATGACTGTGGCACAGTCGATAGAATTTTCCCGTTTTCTACTTGTTTGTATGCAGACACATACAAAACTGTGCTAGGTAAAAGGTTAATAATATAAACAATTGGGGCCCCACTTTGAATTGATATTGTTGTCCCTTCAGTTTGCCATGTGAACCCAAACGGGCTACCACTATACCCTTCATACTCTGTTAAATTTAACGAATCTATATTAAAAATATCTCCTGAAAATGAACCTTGCAATCTAACATTACCCGACTGCAATGTAATACTTCCTGCCGGGAAAACACTTCCGTTTATCACAGAAAGTGTAGAGTTTTGATCTAAAGTTTGACTATTTAAAGTATCCGTAAGTTCTGATATTTCAGTCTGAACCTGACCCATCTGTACAGCAATCTGTGCTGTCATAGATTCGTATTGCTCTTGGGCTGTACAAGCATTTGCTTTTTGATCTGCTGTATCTCCAAAAGCACACGTAAACGCTGCCGACCCGGCAGACATAGCATAAAAGAAAAACAAGCTTTCTAATTGACTGTACTTCTCCCTTAATTCCGTTAGACGAGCTTCTAACGTTGGGTCAACTACGCCTAGAGGTTCTCCTGTTTGTGTATTTGGGATTTCGCTTAACAGAACTGCTGGAACATTTTGAACTTTGCCAAAAACAAGAGGCCATGGTTTCCCATACGCCCCCTCAGGTAAAAACTCAAAGTACCCTTCCTCTGGTGAAAACCCAACTTCCTTGTCAGCTAATTTTGTTATAACTTCAAAAGAAAGTGTCCGTTCACCCTCATGCCACACAATCGGACTAGTTATCTCACCCTCATATAGCTTAAAACGTTCTGATAAGGGTAACCCTTCAAACCATTGATAGAACCTACACTGTTTCCCGTGTAAGTCGTAAGCGTTAAAAATAGCTTTTAAGTCGCCTTGTGTATCACTTAAAGTAACACTCAATCCTTGTGTTTGTCCTTGATTATCTAATTTAACAACACTTTCTAAATTGCTTATTGTTAATATTTTCCCGCTAATAGGAAACTCGTAATCTACTATATCTTTATCTGCATACTTTAACCAGGGACCAGTTAAATTGTCACCCCACTGGACCTCAAGTATATTAACAGGTTCAATACCAAGATTGGTAGAGATCATTGTTTGAATTGCAGCACTAAGTGCCCTCATACCAAATCACCTTCAAATTCTAAAGTAAAACTATGCCCGTTTCTTTTGGGTTCCGAAACAGCATTTGATGGTGTTAATAGTATCCCTTTCCATTGTCTACTTTCAAAATCAAGTAGACCAATTTCCTGGCCTATACTTCTTTGTAAAAACTCAAAGAGTTTAGTTCGTGTACCTAAAATATCTTCACACAGCCAGCTAAAAGACATAATTAAACGCTGTACTTTTGGCCAACTTTCATCCCTGTACAGGTCTAAAGTTCCTCCGCGAGTTCTTCTATTGACTCGGCGAGACTCAAACTGTTCTACATTGTCAAAATTTGGGTTGCGTAGTTCAAGCGTAAGTGTAGGTGTGTTATAAGGCCATGTTAGTACAGTTGTAGCTCGTCTTATTAAAGTTGGCGGGGTAACAGGGGGAGGTATATAGTCAAAATTTCCTTCTCCAACTCCTGGGGTATAATCGCAAAAGTTAATGATAATAGGTGAGACAACACTTCGTAAATTTAACTGGCTCGATGCTGTTCGTGGAAAGTCTCCAGTAATAATAACATTGTGTTCTAGTTCAAGTACGCTGGTCGCTGACTGAACTTTATGGCATATAGCTTCATGTTGTAAATAAAGACGGCTTTCAACAATTTCGTATTCAACTAATTTTACCTGATGAGATAAATGTATATGGTTACTAGCTACACCTATCTGTGTGCGATTTGCTTGATGTGAAAGAGAAAGGTAGCTTGTAACCGAAATATTATATACTGACCTCCGCAAGGATACTTCTTGTCGCAGTCCTATAGTTTCAAACAGAGCCGCAACTGCCTCCGTATCATACGGATCAATAGCTGCTAAGATAGCAGGGTCTACGTCCTCCCAACTCCCTAAAAGATTACTGGTCGCTGACACAGATTTGGGTTGTTTAACTATAACAGAGTGCTGTAAATCTAACGTATGCTCAGCACCTTCAGCCCGAAGAGAACTGCGTGCTGTATGTGTTAAATTTAACTCACTTTGAGACTCAACGTGTGATGTTCCACTTTTTACAGCGGACTGTGTTAGATTTAAGCTATGTGATGCTTCTGCAAAAAACCAATTCGGTATAGATAGCTCATCTGTTAAATATATGGTACTTGTAACAATTTCTGTTTTATATTGCGTTAAGGCAAGACTTGTTAAATTTAACGTATTAGAAGCAGACACCCCCCTTACCACATTCAGTAAAACCGCATGTGTTAGGTTAAGATTGCTTTCAATGCTTCTATAGTAAGCTGTCATAATTTCTAGGCACTAACTGAGTAGGTAACTTTTAACTGATCCCCATTACTTACTGGAACATCGCCACCGGCAAACAGAGCAGTCGCCCAAAGTAAACCGCTAGACCCGTTTTTAACGTTGTTAGAACAAACAAAAATACCTTTAACTGTATTACTGTCGTTCATATTAAAGGTTGCAGGTGTTGAATTTGTTATTGACTCTGCAGAAGCCGCACCAGACCCCCAAGCAACACGGTTAGCTTCTGAATATGCTGTAACTTCATTTGGCCAACCTCCGTGGCTTGCCATTGTATCAACGTCCGCCAAAGCAGTAAATTGAAATGAATCAATAAAACCAATAAACCAACTATTATTGGGAATTACCGTTCCATTATTAAACATCACGTCAAGGATTCTATCCTTGCCTTCATTAACAATGCCATTTGGCATCTCATAGCGACCCTTGAGCCGACCAAAACGGTCAAAGTGCTCTACAACAAACTTCCCTTTAGGGTTAAGTAAATCTGCCAAAGCTCGCATTACGAGTTCTCCTCTAAAGAAATTACTTGTTCGTTACGTCCACAGTACTCACACCGAATTAGCCAACGACGATTGTTCCCGCAAAATGTACATTTAATAGACTTTTTCAAGTAATCATGTTTGCCAACAAGCGGAGAGGCTCTTATAACTTCAACTTGGACAGACTGCTTAAAATTAGCTTTACTTTCCATAAATCACCTAATTAAGTCTAACTGTTCCACGATGTATTTCACGCCGTAAGCCAGCAGCGATACGGCGTACAGTCACTTCTGATGTATCACCCCCTTGCACAGATACATTTATATCCCCAACGTTATTGTTAACAACATCTCCCCCAGAATCAAAACGAGCAGCCCCAGAATTCATCGCTACAAGCTGTGGGAAAAATTGTCGTGCAGCATTTTTGTTCATAACAAATTCACCCGGCCGTAAAAGAGCTGAGATATTGTCGCTGGCGACCGACCCACCAGTAGCAAATCTAGCCATATAGCCACCCTTCCAACGCGGTAAGTCTGTGCCGATTGCTGCTGCCTTGTTAGCTACTGCAATGGAAGCATTAGCTCTTTTTATTAAAACAGAAATTTGAGTGTCAAGTCTTGTTAATTCAAGCCTAAGTGTAACCATAGAACCTGTTAAGAAATTAAGCTGGGCCTGTCCGGCATCTGCAAATTCGATTAGACCGGATGTAACTTTAGAGTAGCCCTCCCAAACACCATTTACGGTATTCATAAAATCTGGCATATTTTCCCTTAACTGATCGGCTTTAGCTACAGATTCCTTTGCATCCTCTTGAAACGCAGACATGGCTGTCGCTGCTGAAATCATTGACTGTAGTTTTTCACCAGTATCCTCACTCCACCACCAAATCCGAGTTGGACGGATACCTTCTTCCTTAAAATACTTGAATTTTTCTGCCATATCCATAAGATCCAGCTTCATAGCCCTGGATTTTTCAGTATCAAGTAATTTATTTTTACTTTCATTAAGCGTTGAAAGTGTATTATTAAGTTGATTTGACCAGTTAATTACTAATTGTCTCTCTTCTGCAGAAATAGCTTTACCAACGAGATCGCGAACACCTGAAAACCCCCCTAGGTTTTCTTTCATTTGCTGAGCCATCATCTGCAATGCTTGTTGAGCCTTGAGTGCATCTCTCTTTGACTGATCCGCCGCTTCAGCTTCAGCCGTAATCGCTATTGTTAATCTACCGTGAGCTTTCGCCAGGTTGTTTAAGTTTTTGAACTCTTCATCCATATCCACTCCTGCCCAAGCCGTAAAATCATCACCAGTTTGACTTACTAAATCTCTACGTAAAAGAACTAACTCCCTATTCATTTTAGCCTGCTGTTCTTTCGTTCGTAATATCGTAATTTCAGAACCAACTCTAACTCGTAGTCCTCTAATTTCTCGTATATTACTATATCTAGCCTGTGCAAAACGTTTACCGTCTATTTCACCAAGTTTCCTAGACATTCTAGCCATTTCAGTCAAATAATCAGATGCTATCTCCAAGTTTCCTGAGTCAGAAGCTTGAGCAGCAAGCTTTCTATATTTAATATATTGTGCTACCCAAAGATCCGCCTTACCAGCCGCATTTTTAGTTTTTTCTTGTGCGGCAAGTAACTCTTTTTGAAGTTTTAACTGTAAATTTCCCTTAGCTCTATTAGCATTATAAAGCTGCTCCAGTTTTGTTAATAAGTAATCAACCTCATCCGCTTGTCGTTGTACCGCTTTAGTATACTCCTCTATCATAATAGCTGTTTCTTTTCGTACAATTTCTACCCTTCTCTGAGATTCCTGCTCAAACTTCTGAGTCATACCTTCAGAAAGTGCATTCATTTCGCCCCCTACATTCATAAAATAATCACTAATTCTATATGTAGCGTAGGCAATAACCGCAAATATAATAGCAGGGTTTGCTAACAATGCTTTCATAGCAATACCCAGTCGACCTACTGCATATGTTGCAGTTTGCGAGGCAACACTTAAAGCATACATCTCAATTGTTATAGCCCCCTGTGCAATAGCGACAAGGTGCATTGCCGCGGCTGTAGTATATAATTTAACAACAAGAGGGGCAAGAAAATAAAACCCAAGTATTAAACTTGCATGTTTGGCTATACTAATAAGATCCTCTAAGCGTTTTGCAAAACCACCAACAGCATCATTTAATCCTACGACAGCAGCTATTGCATCCCGCCCAATATCGACTATAAAAACATTAGCTAGTCGTTGTATCTCACGTTTAAGCTCGAAACCGGCTGATTCTTGCATAATTTCAAAAGCTTCGTCAGCAGATTCAGCGGCATTTTTAATTTTTTCAAAGTTTTCTTCAAACTCATCAAAAGCATGGGACAAACCTACTGCACCAAGAATAGCTCTAATACGCCCAAAACTTTCTCCCATATAATCTAAAACGTCACCTGAGTCCTTGGCTTCTTCAATAAGTTTCCGAAAAACCCCGATAAAAGTATGGGTTTCAACGGCAGCGGCCCCAGAAGTAACACCCCACCTGTCAAATGTTTCTCGCATATGGTCAGTTGGGCGAATTAACTTCTGTATAACATTTCGTAACCCAGTCATTGCCATTGACGGATTTATGCCTTGCTTAGTTAATGTCGCCATAGCCGCCGCTAACTCTTCTGTAGTAATACCAAGTTGTGCTGCAACAATTTGAACTTGACCAAAGGAGGAATGTATATCACTAGCACGAACCCGTCCCAACTCAATCATTTTGAAGAACGTGTTACCATGTTTACGGGCATTTTCAGCTGATTCCCCATAAGCGTTCAATGACCCAGATAGCAAATTGACAGCTTCAGTTGTACTACTTACAGTTATCAATGCAAATCTTTGGGCCTCAACCATAAATCTTGTGGCTTCGACCCCTTTAGCAATCTGATTTGATAAAGTTTGATAATTGGCTTCTGCTATATCTAACAATGGTGAACCAAAGGCATCCGATAGCTCGCGAACAGAACGTGCCCAAGCACCAAACGACCTTTGATTATCTTGTGCAATTGTTCTAATTTCGCTAATTCGTATTTCAAACTGCATAGCTTCATCTGCGGCTTGACGAAACTCCCGTAAAAGCCTACCGATACCACGAGAAATAAGAGACCCAACAATAATTTTACCAATACTTCTCCATGATATTAAAAGTGTATTGGTCTGTTTGTTTAAGTTAGAAGTTTGAACACCCATACTTCTTGCATTATTTGCTATTTGTTTTGATAATATAAGTTGCTGCTTCATCAATGTTACTAGTACGCGTGTATTTGTTGCAGTACGAGCTGTTGCCGCCGCTGTTTTTTGAACATTAACAGCTTGTGAGCCTTGCCGACTCATAATTGTATTTAATTGTTTTTGGGCAGTAGTAAGCCGAACAAGAACAGCAGCCATCTGCTTAACTTGTTCTTGTCCAGTTACTACCCACTCTAAGCGAGTCTGTTCAGTTCCCATTACCGCACCTTTAAGCGTGTGATCTTAATGTAATCCTTTGGGACGGGGAGCTTTTTAGGTATAACAGTCAACACATATCTTCTCCATGCTCTTGCCCCTTTGTCATGTGACCGCCACGGTGGATTACTTGGCATAATAAAACCAGGCGGTGGACCGTTCACATCATTTCGTGCTATATATAATAGGGAATTAGTAAATACAAAAACGTTACGTACTTCGCTACTAGTTCGTTTTGTTGCCAAAGTTGCTGCTGCATAGTTTTTCCCGTATTTGAAACCAGCACGTATCTTTCGCCCTCTCTCATGTATATGCGTTTTTTGAGCTGCTCTTTTTTGGTTACCTGATGGGCCACCAGGCCCAAAACGAGATACAATCTTACCTACAGTTCGTCCAACAGGGACAAGTGTACCTCTAGCAGTACCAGTGTATCCAGGAATGTATTTTAACGTCTCCCCTAACCATACTTTTATAGCTTCTTTGTTTTGCTTTATACATACTCTCTCTAATATAGTATAGAAGCGGTTAAGGTTAATATTTACTGTTTTCTGTCCGCCTTTAATTCTAACCTTAAATAATAACATTACCGTTTTCTTTTTCTTTTCCTAGAACGATTAGGTTGAGACTCTTCTTGCATAGTTTCTTCGAGTTCTCTAACTTGCTCGTATGCCAATAATAAAGATACCAACCATGGTTCATTTATATCAAGAGGAGTTTTTATGCCAGAAGGTAAAACTCCCCACCTTTCACACATTCTCCATGTTAAATATAACAAAGTCCTCCCTGGAGCTAAGTTGAGTTTTCGCTTCCCTGCTGACCAAGTAAAAAATTCGCCCTAGCCTCATCAATCATTTTTTCATCAAGAGAATTGGCTCGCATAACACCAACCATAACTCTTGAAACTTCAATTTCAGTAAACCCAGCTTCCTCTAATTCTGTTTTCCAATTAGACCATGTTTCTGGGTTTTCTAAGTCAATAGTCTCCCACTCAACATCTGGGGAGTCTTTTAAGGACTGGACAACTAAATAGTTACTTTTCTCTTCAGCCCACTCCTGTAGAAGTTTTTTATATTTAGGATCTTTTCTATCCTCCATTTTTGATCCGCCTGGCTTTATAACTTGCGGCGGTGTTGGTTCAGGCACAAGTTTATCAAACTCACTCCAATTTTTAACAGCGGTTGCTATAAAAACAATATCACCATCGGGTCTTGGAATAGGGATAACTTCTTGATTACTTCCTTTTACAGTTTGTCCTTTATACTTCATTAAACAATCTCCTTGGGTGTTATTTTTAACCAATATCTGCGTTAAGAACTCGTCGTGCAGTTGCCACTGTACGGTTACAACGGCCAGCAGTAGCAATAGTACCTTCCCTAAGATCATGGTCGGCTGTTTCGTAGTAGTACTCCTCAAACAAAATTAACTCGTCTTCAACAGAACCACAACCTGGAGGGTTCCATAATTCAACATCAATGCAATAAGGTTGGCAAGGATCATCTGCTGTAGAAACCCACGTAGATCCTTCCCCAATCTTTTTAAGAGCATCTTCAAGTGTAGGAGTACCGCTTCCAGCAATGCCTCTAATATATTCCCATGTAGCATCAATTGACAAATCTAAAGGCTCATCATCAGCCGCTCGAACAGTGTCAAGATTACCACGATCACGAGTAAATTCCATATTTCGATGTTCGCTATACGTTAAATTCCCTTCACCGATTTTAATATCAATGGTTTTTTGACCATCTAATGTTGTTTCAATAAAAGCTTCACAGATACCAGTACCAGCAGTCTCCAATGCAATTGACACCAGTGCATTTGCATCACTGTCCGCTTCAATCGCAGTTTTAACGTCAGCCGCTGTTGATGTAAGAGCAGCAGCAAGATTACCAAGATCCACAGTAATCTTCCGCCCAGCAACCGAAATAGCAAGAGCATTTGTTCCCGTACCGGGATCAATCATCTCAATGCTGACTTTATCGCTACCAATATGCTTACTTTTAACTGTAACAATTAAGTCAGCATCCGCTGGTATACTATCCAACGTGGCAGCCCCAAGCGTGCCATCGAATGCACGGATATTGCATTCTTTGATATCAATCTGAGCCATCTATGAGTCTCCTTTTGTCCAAAGTTCTAAACGGTAATGTCCTTCAATTGTTGTTTGTATAATTTTAATGTTACTTTTAATAATCCCAAAGTAACCTATCGCAATAATATCGCGTAAGTTCCTACTTAAATGAAAACATTCTAATAGCGACCCATCATCAAGTGGTCCATCCCCGTACTTATGTACACGGATAATATTCCTAAAAGCTCGTACAAATACACCAACCATTTGTTGTGCTTTATAATGCTGTCTTGGATCGAGATGTGTTTGACATAAAAGATTGATTTCTACATCAAGTAAGTATAAGTTTTTTTGTGGGATTGATATA
>SDBV01010870.1_pt1 | contig 11885 bp, 13 predicted proteins | sample 2277081 | NCBI WGS metagenome assembly SDBV01 (sample SAMN10402039, study PRJNA504765) | marine sediment metagenome | isolation source: marine sediment core GS10_PC15, 223 cmbsf | place: Arctic Ocean: Southern Knipovich Ridge | collected 2010
TTATCTCGACATAATCTCCTTCTTTTATTGTTAAGTTTCCTGACTTGAACAACACAACTGTAACTGATTTTAACTGAGCAACATCTAGTATAGCTATTTTATCTAAATCTTTGATATTTTCAACAAAACCTTTGATCTTAACATCTGTTCCTACATTAAATTCATCTAATCTGTCTATTGCAATTTCATCTACTTTAAGGACATGTTCTGAAAGAAAAAATAAAACTAATATTCCAATCACTGCTCCAATCAGTGATATTTTTAATATTTGTTTTTCTTTCATTTTCAATTAGAACTCTTTTTTTTATTCAAGAAATAAGATTTGTTTTTAAAGGTTTGGCTATAAACATGAAGGAACATTAAGGAAGAATAAGTATGTTAAAGGAAGGTATTTGGATGATATGGTTTGGGCGAAGGTTAGGTGAAAAAAAAAAACCACAACAAAGAATATTAGGAAAATTTATTTTTTATTTATTTATTTCCCCACTGCCACTTTGGCTTTTCTCCTTTAACAAAGCCAATAATAATCAAGGCTATTATTATTATAATAATAAGTGTCATTCCAATAATAGTGTTTTCTTTTAAAAAATTGCTTGCAATAATTATAAACAAAACAGCAATAATCGTTACAGTCCAGCCTTCTATTGTTATTGGGAACCAGCCCCATCCGTATGATCTTCGTCTAAACCAAAGTTTTTGCATTTGGTTTAAGTTAGGAATTAATTATTTAAAGGTTGTGGTGGGGTGTTGGGAAGGTTTATTTTAGAATAACCATAAATCTTAAATATTTATTAGTTAGAACGATAATAAAATGAGAGAAAATATTAATATTAATAAGTTAATAGTGAACCCAGAAAATTATAGATTTGACTCTGTTGAGAACCAGAGCCAGGCTATTGATTTGATGTTAGAAGAAAAAGGGAGTGAAATATTTAATTTGGCTAAGCATATTGCTGAACATGGTTTAGATGAAGCAAAAAATTTAAGAGTAACTGAAATAAAAAAGGACCTATATAAAATTCTTGAAGGAAATAGGAGAATTACGGCCTTGAAATGTTTGCATGATTTTTCTTTAATAAAAAGCGAATCTCTTAAAAATAAGTTCAAAAAGTTAATTGAAGAAACAAATAAAGAGAATAAAAATATTCCCTCAATGGTTAATTGTTTTGTATATAAAAACGAAGAAGACGTTGCAAAATGGATAAAGTTAGACCATACGGGAAAAAATGAGGGGGTTGGATTGGTAGAGTGGGGGAAATCAGAAAGAGACAGATTTGAACAAAAATTTGAAGGTAAATCAAGTCCTGCGACCCAAGCTGTTGATTTGTATGAATCTATAATGAAAACAAAGATTCAAGATAGAAATAAATTGAAATTATCGACTATAAATCGTTTATTATCTAATGCAGAATCAAGAGCATATCTTGGATTAGGAAAAGTCAATGAAAAGATTTATCCTGTAGCTCCATTGAAAGAAGTTGGAGAAAGATTAGATAAACTTTTCAACAAGATGATTTTAGAAGATATTCCTGTAAAAGATGTCTATAATACAGGTTTAATAATTAAATTTATGAAAAATTTATATGGGGAAAAACCTAAACTATCAAAAAAACCTGTAAAAATTCCTACCGAAACCACTAAAAAAGTAAAGAAAAAAAAGAAAACAAGATTTCCAAAATCAAATGAAAGGAATATTTTAATTCCAAATACATTTATATTGGAAATTGAAGAGAAAAAACCAAATAATATATATCATGAACTTATGGATATGCCTTTGGACCAATTTCCAAATGCAATAGGAGTTTTATTTAGAGTTTTTTTAGAAATAAGTTTAGATTGTTATGCAGAAAAGATCTGTGGAATAAATTTCAGTAAAAATACAAATATTTCTGGAAAGATAACAAAGATAACAGAAGATTTAGAAAAGAGGAATATTGCTAGTGGGAATCAACTTAAAAATATAAAAAATGTTGGTTCTAAAAGGAATTCAATATTGTCCATAGAAAATTTCCATGAATATATCCATTCATATAAAAATCAGCCAATGCCTACAGATTTAATAATAGCTTGGGATAATCTTCAAGAATTTTTTGAAATAATATGGGAGGAGATTTCTAAGAAAAAAAAGAAAAAATGACATTTTATTCACCGCTTAGATATCCTGGAGGGAAAGGAAAATTAGCAAATTATTTTAAAAAACTTTTTAAAAAAAATTCCCTCAATCAAGGAATTTATGTTGAGCCATATGTGGGTGGGGCCTCAATAGCTCTTTCCCTTCTAATTGAGGGTTATGCTTCAAAAATTATTATTAATGATATAGATAAATCTATTTTTGCATTTTGGTATTCTATATTAAATTATACTGAAAAATTCTGTAATCTAATTAAAAAAACCCCTGTAAATATTATGGTTTGGAATAAGCAGAAAAAGATTCAGAAAGAAAAAGATAAGTACGATATTTTAACATTAGGATTTTCAACTTTTTTCTTAAACAGAACAAATCGTTCAGGGATATTAAATGCAGGGGTGATAGGGGGGAAAGATCAAAAAGGGAAGTGGAAAATTAATGCAAGATATAATAAAAAAGATTTAATAAAACGTATAAAACAAATTGCAACTTATAAAGATAAAATTGAAATATATAATTTAGATGCAGTTAAATTAATTAAATTACTTAAACACAAATTGCCTAATGATACATTGTTCTATCTTGATCCCCCTTATTATAATAAAGGTAAAGAACTTTATTTGAATTATTACTTAGATGGGGATCATAAACAAATTGCAAAGGAGATTAACAAAATAAAAAAACAAAAATGGATTATAACATACGATGATGCAGGATTAATTAAAAAATTATATCATAAAAATAGACAGATAGCTTATTCTTTAGTTTATAGTGCAGGAAAATCAAAAAAAGGAAAAGAATTAATGATTTTTTCAGATAATCTTAATATACTAAACCCCTTACGTGTTTAATTATCTTCTATTAATTAAGATTCATTTATTAAAATCTTTTTCTATTATTTTATCTGCTTGTTCTTCAGAAATCTTCATTCCAACCTAATCTTATCCCTCATCACAAACCAACAAAAAAAAACCACAACAAAGAATATTAGGAAAATTACGAAGATTTTAAAAAGCAAATCTAATTACAAAAACATATGGTAAATTATAAAGGATATTATGATATGTATATTTTATGTAGAAGTTTAATTAAAGATGATGAAGTTCTCCCATCTTTGGATTTTCAAAGTCTTGAAAGATATGTAAGTCAAAGAGAATGGATGCCAATTCCTTTAAAAGATGAGATTGCTGATAAAAAAAAAGACATTACACAATCGATTAGACCCCATATTTCTATATCATTAAGAGATAAAAATAAAGTATCATTTGATATTTTTTTTAATGGCACACAATCAGTTAAAAATTTTATGAATATTTTAGAAAAAGAATCAATGCAAGAAAAAAAAGGATTTATTGAATCTTTAAAATCATTAGATGAAAGATTTTATTATATTTTATTTTACTGTGAAAAATTTTTTAGTGCGGCTCCTGAATGGGAAACTGAATTAGAAGATAAATGTAAAAATTTAGATGATAAGAAAATAGAACAATTATTAAAAAAAATAAAAGAACTTCTTGAAAAAAGAGAATCAAGACAATCAATTATAAAAAAATCCCATATAGCTACAGTTGCTATGAGTGTTGCATGGGTTTCTGTTGATAGAACAGATCATGAATTAATAAAAGAAGTATTACAAAAAGTAATAGATATTTTTAAAATATGTCAAAAAATTAAAACATATTCAGAAATAAAAAAAATACGAAAAGAAGAAGAAAAATTAATAGATATTAGAAGATGTCCCAATTGTGATTGTTATTTAGAATATGATACAGGTAGATCTTATTGCCCTAGTTGTATAACTCCCATATTTAAAGAAAAAATTGAAAAAAAAGAATATGATTTATTAAAAAGTCAAAATAAAATTCTAGATTAGTTCTATATCTTATCCTTCAACACAAACCAACAAAAAAAAAACCACAACAAAGAATATTAGGGAAATTAAACATATTACTAAGTAGTGTTTAGTTTGTGTTAATTCTATATAAAATTAGGATGTACTTCTGACTATCATGCATGTAATAAAAGATATCACTAAGATTAAGAATGAAGAAAAGTTAATGAAAAAAGTTGGATGGCTAAGGGAGAAATCTCTTGGTGCTGTAGATGAAGCTATTAAAGAGAATGATGAAGATTCCAGAGTATTGACCAAAGGGAGTGTAGGTCATGGGATTGAAAAGGGATTTTTTGGTATTGAAAAGAATAGTGATGCTAATCCAGACATAGAACATCTAGGGATTGAGATTAAAACTTGTCCGCTAAAATATAATAAGGATAAGACAAGACTTTCAATAAAAGAGCCACTTTCATTGAACATAATCAATTATATCAAGGAGGTTAATAATAAAAATCTCAAAGAATCTTCTTTATACAAGAAGAACAAAATAATCCTTTTCATCTTCTATATCCATGATAAAGATAAAAGAAGATCAGAATATGTCATAAAATATGTTTTTCTCTGGAATATTAATGACGAAATCATAAGGGAATTGGAACCAGACTATGAACTAATCTTAAATAAGGTAAGGGAAGGAAAAGCTCATGAAATACATCAGACCGAACATAAGTATTTGACTATCTGTCCAAAACACAATGGGAAATTTCACGACCCTAATTGCAAGAGGTCAAAAAGAAAACAACCTTTCAGTGATATTCCTGCAGAGATAAGGGCTTTTAGATTAAAAAATAGATATATGAACCTTATAGTGTCTAGGCATTTAGGAAAAGAATTAAAAAAAGGCGGATGGGATGTTTAATGGTAATCTCATTCAGAGAGTATGACTCTAATGCAGAACAAGAAATAGCTAGATTCCTTGATAAAAATCTGTACTCTAAGGAAATTATTAAAGATTTTAAACGGTTTAGTGATAAAGAAGACCAACTGAAAGGAAAAGACGTTCAATTTTCCATTGAAGATTTAAAAGATATAATTGTTGATGAGAAAGCACAAATCTATTATGTGAATAAGAATATTCCGACTTTCGCTTTTGAAGTTAACTTTATAAGAAATAGTGGAGACTTAACTCTTGGTTGGTTTTTTGATTCAAATAAAGAAACCCAATATTATCTGCTTATTTGGATAACTGCAGACAAAGAAAGAGATTTTACACAAGATGATATAACTCAACTAGAATGTTTTCTTGTAAGTAGAGAAAAAATAATTATTTTTTTAGCTGTTAGGGGAGTAGATAAGGATAAGGCAATCAAAATCGCTAAAGAAATTAGAGAGTCCGGTATAAATGGAAGACACAAGGAAGGGATATTTGATGGTTTCAACTTTAATTTCTCAGGTCATCTAGCAGAAAAACCAATCAATATAGTCATAAGAAAAGAAGAACTCAAAAAACTTTCCAATAAACATTTTATTGTCATTCCTATCAAACCATAGAATCCAGGACTTTTCCGATTCTCTCTATAACCTCTATAACTAAAGCATTTCCCATAAGAAATGCCCTCTTTGTATCTGAGCAACCGATTGTATGGTTATCTGGGAACATATTAAGCCGTTCTAATTCTATCGGAGCGAGCCTTCTTAACCTACCACTTTCTGTTTGGACAACATGCTTAAACCTTGAAGGGCTTGGTCCACCTTCCCCAGTAATGATGGTCCTAGAAGGAGAATCTAATAAATCTGGGAAAACCATCGACCCTTCATTATAGGAATATGAGATTTTTTTTTTTTTGTTAAATCTTTTTTCTTTTTTTGCTCCCTTAAGATATTTCCATTTTTTTATATCACTGTTGATGAAGAATTCTTCAGGTACTTCTCTCTCAGGCAATAAAACATCTTGGAGTGTAGTTTTTAATCCAGTATAATTGGGAAATACTTTTGAAGTCAATACTCTTCTTTCAATCATGATACCACAATTTTGAAAAGGGCTCAACCCAGCCTTCTTATTGAAATTATCTGTAACCTCTACCAGATTCCCATCTATATTGAATGTGTTTGAATGTGAAGTCTTCTTTGAATCGATTTTAAATGCTTTTGCGAGAGTCCCTATATCCAAAATCCAATTCTCCGCTTCTTTGATTTGGTTGTGTAAGGTTGAGCCTTTGTGGTATCCCATGATAAAAACCCTTCTTCTTCTTTGTGACATTCCATAATCTGCGGCATTGATTACCCTCCATTCAACCACATAACCTAGATCAGATAAAGAAGCTAAAATTATAGCGAAATCTCTTCCCCTTTGGCTTGCAGGAGATTTAAGCAACCTATCAACGTTTTCCAATAATAAGAATTCAGGTTTATGTTTAGAGTCTTTGATAGTCCTATGGATTTCCCACCATAACACTCCTTTTTTCCCTGTAATACCTTTGGATCGGCTCAGGCTTTTAGCAACAGAGTAATCTTGACAAGGAAATCCACCTACCAAAAGATTGTGTTCTGGTATATCATCAATCTTGATTTTTGCTATATCTTTATTTGAGTGATTTTTTTTTCCAAATCTTTTTACATATATATCAGAGGCTTCTTGACTTTTTGTTGCTGGTTCCCATTGGTTGCTCCAGACAACCTGGAATTTTTTAGAGGCATTTTGTAGACCTATCCTGAATCCCCCTACTCCAGCAAATAGTTCAACCACCTTTATTTTTTTCATTTTCTTTGATTACTCTTCCCCCTAATCTGGTAATCTTGTAGAGTCTGCCCCTTTTTTCTTCATCATTCAAGCAGATAATCAGTTTATTATCTTTAAGATCTTTTAAAAAGTTGCTTACATGATTTAGACGGATTTTTGTTTTTTGCGCAATTTCAGATGGGGTCAAATAGCTAACATCAGATAGGCTTTCTAGTATCCTTTTTCGATAATCTGAATTTTTCAGCAAGCTTATGCCTTTTATCAGCTCTTTATTCATGAGCCTACTTAAAGCATGGAATTATATAAGTATAACCACATATAACACACAAACTACACACATATATAAATGTTTTTCTTTAATCTGTTACATTGCCTAATATTTATAAAGGAAATTAATATTGTAAAATATTATGAATAAAAAGGAATATATTGTATTGCTGAACTTTCTGAAATCTGGTTTATCTACCAGACAATTAGATAAATTATTAGATTATTCTAATAGTAGGGGGTGGGTTTCATGGGATATTCTTAAAAAATATAATTTAAGAAATTCAGACAAAGGAAAACTATTTTTGTATTCTACTGTTCAAAGTAAACAGATAATTGGTTTATTAGTCAAGGAAAAGAAAGAAGGTTATATTGATGAATTGATTAAATTACATCAACCGAACAATCTTAAAAAATATAAAGGTACTTATGTTATTGCAGATTCTGAAAAGAGTTTCTATAATATATTATCTGGAGAGACAAGAAACATAATCAGAGATTTTTTCAATCCTGAAAAAAAATTAATCGGAAAATGTCAATTTAAAGGCTGTGATAATAAAGGTCAAATTGATACTGTTCATCTTTCTAAAGACCGACCTCAAATATTTATAGAATGTGCCAAAATAAATAAAGAAAATTTTAAGGAAAGATTATTCAAATTTGATGTTCATAGGACTATGAAGTGTTTTCTGCAGAGTCATTCTAAAAATAAGAGTATTTGTTTTTTATGTAAAAAACATCATACCGAATTTCATAATAAAGAAAAACAAGGAAAAAATCAATTAAAAGAATTCCAAAGAAATATTATTTTTTAATGATAATTTATGATAAAATGCCCGACAGATTTTCAAAGGAAACAAGAAGCAAGATTATGTCAAAGGTACAGAGAAACAGCAAGCCAGAACAAGTACTAAGGAAAGCATTATTTCGATTAGGTTACAGATATAGCTTAAATTATAGGTTCAAAGAACTAAATTTCAAACCAGATATAGTTATGGTCTCAAGGAAGATTTGTATATTCTTAGATGGTTGTTTTTGGCATAGATGTCCTAAATGCTTCAAGCCTCCAAAATCAAATAAGAAATATTGGGGTTCTAAAATAAAAAGGAATGTTGGGAGGGACAAAGAACAGAACGAATATCTAAACAAGAAAGGTTGGAATGTTATCCGGGTTTGGGAACATGAAATAAATGAAAATATACAGTGGACATTAAAAAAGATTATTAAAAGATTAAAAAAAAATTAGTTTTTTTTGAATTCTTTAAACTCTTCTTTAGCCTTTTTCTCTATGGCAAGTTCGAGATTCTCCCCTGTCCCATAATCAGTAATAAGTTCTTCCAGAAAATCAAGACCAGCATAAGCATATTCTGATGCTATTTTTTTGACTTCTGAAGGTTTATTTAAAATTATCATGTCTTTTGTTTTCACAGCGATGGCTGCTATAGCCCAAATATCATCATCACTGAATGAGCTGGTGTTCAACAGTCCAGTTGGATTTTTTAATGTCTTTCTTTTGTTATTTATATAACCTAGAGCAAGACATAACATGAAGATATATTTAGCTTCTCTATCTTTAAAAATGAATCCAGTCTGGATTTTATCATACCTTTTTCTTATCTCCTTATTTATATTAAAATTTCTTCCCAAAGTTTCTCTTAATTCCATTTACATATCTCCGTCTTATTTCCTCGCTTTACCAGTCTAAATTCATTCCACACAGATTTCTTGATTAATTCCCTAAATTTTGAGGTATATTCTTGGTCTTTCATTAGAAGGATTACTTGGTTATCTTTTAAGTAATTTGGAAGATTTTTTGCTATGTTTTCCCTTTGCTCATTATCTGTATTAGCAAGAGGGGTATCTATAAAGATGGGAAATTTAAAACCAGATATATCAGCGAGAGCGGATATAAATGAAAGCAACAATACCTGTTTCGTTCCGCTGGCTATATTATAAATTAGCTCGTTTTCATTTTTATCTTTAAGGCTAGTTTCATATGATTTGTCTATTGTGAATTGTGAATAATTCTTTTTGTCCCAGTGTAAATTCAGGAATAAATCAAATGTCTTTTTTTCTACTTTTTTTCTGACTTCACCAACTATGATTTTTTCAATTATGTCAAGGTGTCCCAATGACCTCTCTATAAAATCCGCTATTTTTTTTTTCTGTTCATACCCTGCTTTTTTTTTTTCTAACTGATCATTTTGTTTTCTTATTCTCATTATTTCTATCTTTTTAAGATTTATCGCAGAGTCAAGACGAGCTATGCTTTGGTTTTGGTTTTTTAAAGAATCATAAAGAGTCTTCCTTTCCCCTTCCATAGTTAGGATATCCCCTTCGCTGATATTTTCTAATTCCCCCTTTATACTCTCTATCTCAGCTGTATTTTTTTTAATTTCATTTTCCTTACTATTATAATCTTTAATATTTTCATTTCTTTCTTCTATAATCTTTTTAGGTAAATTTTGAAGCAAATCTTTTATTTTAAACCTTCCTTCAGTTAGCCTTTCTTCCATCTCACTTAAATCTCCTTGTTGAAGCATCTTTTTTATTTGATTTATCGATTCAGATGCTTTCTTATCTTTTGGTTCTAAGCTTCTTCTACATATACAGATTTTTTTATCCAAAAGTTCTCTTAGATAGATATTTCTTATCTTAGGAGGTAACTGATCATTCTTTTTGGCTTTTTCAATATCTTTCAACAAGTATCTTATGGGTTTCCAGCATATTGAAATAGGGGCATTGGATAACAAAGAATCGACCATTTCGCTTTTAAGAGATTCCATATCTTTATTCAAAGAATCGTTTTTATCTTCTAATTCTTTTCTTTTTTCTACAAATTCTTTAATGAGTGGGATATTAACTTTAGAGAGTTTTTCATCTATCTCTCTTATACGTTTTTCTGCCTGTGAAAGTTGACTTGTCAATCGCCCTTTCCTTCCTTCCATCTCTTTTATTCTTTCTTTATCCTCTTCAATGAATTTCAGATTTCTTTCATAATCATCGCCCTTATCCGTCTTTTTTTCACTAAATATCTTATCTCTGACCACTTCAAGATGTTCTATAGCATTTTTAATTTGCTTTAATTGAGATGTCTTTTCGATTGCATGTTTCACATTTTCTTTATTAGATAAAGAAAAATATTTTTCTAATTTTTCCCCTTCAAACAAGAAGAATGGGTGGATATCTTTAGGTAACAGACTATTTAACATCCTAGGGGCCTCATACTCACTTTCTAATAACCTAGAATTATTATTTTCCCATTCTTCTATAGTCAAATAAGAGTCTCCATCAAATCTAGCTTTATTCCCTTTTCTGATACATCTTACCTTTCTTTTGATAATATAGGATGGGACATCCTTCCCTTCTTCGTTCAAAGAAATTTCTACCGACATCTCATCACCGTCATCATCTCCTAGTTCATCTTTTCTGGCAAGATTGAATGGATTCAAATATTTTTCATTAACCTCCTCAAATTCTGTCCCATACAAACACCAAGATATAGCTGAGACAAATGTGGTTTTACCAGTATCTGATTTAGCTTCTATTATTGTAAACTTGTTTTGTGATTCTTTTTGAAATGTTATTTTATTTTCTTTATAGAAAGGTCTGAAATTTTTTAATCTTATCTCTGAAATCCACATCTTAATCCTCCCCTTTACTTAATTCCATAGCAAGCTCGGTATATTCTTGGGTATATTTAGCTCGTGCTGCATCAAGATTCTTTAATTCAGACATTATAATCTCTAATAAAAATTCTTTCATCTGGTCAGATTCGTCCAATTCGAGAATCTTCTTACGTATTATCTCATTGATTTCATTCTTTTTCATTCTTTTTATGTATTTATCAAGATTCTTTTATATTTTGTGATTTTATTCATCACTTCTAAAGGATTTGATGAAGATTTAGCGAACTCTTCAATTCTTGCTATCTCTTTATGTATAACTGATAAATCTGTATCAGATATATGCTCTGGAACATCCTTCCAAGGAAATACTAATATGTCGTGAATTTTAGAAAAATTCTTATTCTTACTTTTCCTTAATATTCTTCCTCTTCTTTGTATAAATTCTATTGGGTTCCCGCTGCTAGCTAAGATTATTGCTCTTTCTATACCTGGTACATCTATCCCTTCATCTAATACTTTCATAGCTACTATAGCTTGATAATCATCTGATTCAAATAATCTAATTATTTCGTTCCTATGATTCAAAGGTTGCCGGTATGTAATTTCATGAGCTGTAATCCTCCTTGATCTTAAGATGTATTTTACCTTTTCTATTTGTTTATCAGAACAATAAATCAATGTCTTTTTCATATTTCCAATATCATCAAGGATTTTTTCAAAAGCAGCCCATTTAGATTCAGAATTTGTAGTTATTTTTGCACGTTTTAGAATCATAATGAAAGTATCTTCGTCTATCTCTCCTTTATTCTGTGCTATTTTTTTTGCTATGTAATGTGAAAGTTTTTCATATTCTAATTTTTCATCTTGTGTGAGTTCTACAATTTCTGCGTAATATTCATATTCCACTAAAAAATCAGGTATAGCTTGATTTATATTGAATTCATAAACTATTCCACTAAAATATTCCTGCATATGTTTAGTGCCTAAATCGTCCATATATCTTTCCGGAGTTGCACTTAAACCAAGCCTATAATTGTAAGAATCTAACAAGCCAGTTTTGTAAGTGGGCGCCCATGAATGGTGGACTTCATCGCAGATAAGCAATTTTTCGCCATTCCATTTTTCAATTAATTGTTTGAAATGGTCTGAACAGAAAGAATCATAAGTAGATACTATGATTATCTCTTTTTCATGACCCAGTTCATTCTTCAGTATAGACCCTTTCAGTTGATATGACCATTTGTTTCTGTCTGCCATTACTTTTATTATATTTGTATAACCTAAATC
>SDBV01010872.1_pt1 | contig 11885 bp, 8 predicted proteins | sample 2277081 | NCBI WGS metagenome assembly SDBV01 (sample SAMN10402039, study PRJNA504765) | marine sediment metagenome | isolation source: marine sediment core GS10_PC15, 223 cmbsf | place: Arctic Ocean: Southern Knipovich Ridge | collected 2010
CCTATCAAGCTCTTGGCTCAGCGGTTGGCCCTGAAGGTTTATGCCCTTGAGGACGTCAATGCCCCCTCAGCTCTGGAGGAGATAGCTAAGCTCAAACCCGATCTGCTCGTAACCTTCGCCTTCAACCAGAAGCTAGGCCACGACCTGCTGCAGATTGCTCCGCGAGGAGCTATTAATGTCCATCCTTCGGTGCTGCCCAAGTACCGCGGGGCTGCTCCAGTGGCCAGGGCTATCCTAAACGGTGACACCCAAACCGGCATCAGCATCATAAAAATGGTCGAGGATTTGGACGCCGGCCCCATCTTTGCCCAAGTGCCTTACCAGATCGATCCCCAGCAGACCACCGGCTCTCTGGAAGAATATCTCGGCCAACAGGCAGCGCCGTTGTTAGCCAAAGTCATCGACCAAATCAAAAAGGGCCCAGCTAAGCCTTACTCCCAGGACCATACCCAGGCCAGCGGGGCTCCAAAAATGAAAAAAAATGAAGCTCGACTCGATTTCTTTCTCTCGGCCAGCGAGCTGGTCAATTATATTCGAGCCTTCGCTCCCTGGCCCGGAGCCTTTGCCTTTTTTCACGGCCAAGCAAGACCCAAGCCCGAGCGAGTGGTCATAAACCAAGCCATCGCCCAAAGAATGGACTCATCACCGCCTCCTGAGCCTGGAACCGTGCTGAAAGACCTTTGCATCCAGTGCGGCCAAGGTGTTTTGAAAATCGAAAAGATCAAACCGGCTGGCTCAAAGGAAATGAACTGGCAGGACTTCATCAACGGCCGAAACGTTCAGCCAGGAGACAGATTTACTGACTATGACACCTAAACCAAATCCCGCCCGCAATCTGGCACTCAAACTGCTGAACAATTGGTCGCGTTCGAGCCAATTCACTGATGTCCTGCTAAGTAGCGCCCTAGATACCTCCAAGCTAAATAGCCGCGACCGTTCGCTCGTGGCTCAACTGTTTCTAGGAGTCATTCGCCGACGAGATAGTCTTGATTGTATCTTGCAGGCCTTTTGCTCTCGGCCATTGGATCGACTGGACGACGGTGGCCTGAACATTTTGCGATTGGCTGCCTTCCAGATCATCTTTCTCGAGCGCGTTCCCAGCTACGCTGCCGTGGACTCAGCTGTCCGCCAAGCCAAGAAGCTCAGCAAGACCGGCCTATATAAGCTCATCAATGCCACCCTGCGCAGCCTCGACCGCTCCTTATCCAAAGATGTGCTCGATACCAATGAAGAACTCCTCAAAAGAGCTCTGCCCATCGAGCTGGATAAATGGCGGCACTTCGACCGCGACATATTTGCTGGTCCCGATGATGATCCCGCCGACCATATTGCTCAGGTCTATTCGTGTCCACAGTGGTTGGCTCAGAGATGGTGGGCCCGCTTTGATATGGCCGGAGCTGTTGACATTGCGTTGGCCAGTGTTATTCGAGGCCCGACGACTCTTCGGCCCAATACCCTACAGACCAACCGCCCTCAACTTAGAAGCGCCCTTGCTAAGATGGATATTCCTGCCGGGCCACTAGATCAGAGCCCTGGCCTCTGGGCTCAACAAATGCCTCCCATAAAGAGTCAGCTCTTTAAAGCCGGCCATTTTCAGCCCCAGGGGCCCACCGCCATGCGGACTTCGCTGTTCACCAAGGTTCAGCCGGGCCAAAAGGTCTTGGATTTTTGTGCCGGCCTGGGCACCAAAGCCACCCACTTAGCTGAGTTGATGGACAACAAAGGTTTGGTGGTAGCCAGCGACATCTCAGCCGAGAAACTCCGCAGCGCCGCGGAAAATGCTTCTCGGCTCGGCATCAGTTGCATCGAGTTTGTGCCCCAGGACCAGCTTTACGAACGTTTCAAGCCCCGAACTTTTGATCTGGTCCTCGTCGATGTCCCTTGCAGCAACACTGGCGTGCTGGCCAGCCGACCTGATGCCAAATGGCGAATTCAGCCTCACTACCTACAAGATTTAGCTCGCAAGCAAATGGCTATTCTTCGCCAGGCCGCGGAGTTTGTTTCACCTGGTGGCAGCCTGGTTTACAGCACCTGTTCCATTGAGCCCATCGAAAACGACGAGTTGACTAGCGAGTTTAGCCGTAGCGATAAAACATGGGCTTTCGCTGGCGACAAGGAATACATACCTGCTCTTAGCCACGACCTAGCCGCTTGGCACGACGGCGGATATATGGCCAGATGGCGAAAGAAATAGCCCTTTATCACTTCCGTTTGTCATCCCCGCCCCGCATTAAATGCGGGATAAACTCCAGCTCCGGATCCATCTTATATTTAGTCCTCCCGACCAGTCGGGACCGGGGTCATCCTCGCGAAAGCGGGGATCCATCTTTGCTTTGTTCCCCAAGCCTCCTCCCGGCGCGCCGGGATCCTCTCCACTTGACTAACGCCCATATACAGCTATAATATATCGCGTGCCCAAGTCGATTTAGCTTTATTGTCTTTTGGTGATTTATGCCCATTTACGAATACATTTGCAACGATTGTGGCCAAGCTTTTGACAAGCTCATATCCAGTGCTTCCAGCACAGCCAAGGTCGCCTGCCCTAATTGCGACTCGAAGAAAACGCTCAAACAGCTCTCGACCATAAACGTCGGCTCATCCACTCCCCAAGCCTGTAAAGCATGCCCGTCCGCTGGCCCATCACACGGCTGCCCCTCCGGCGGTATGTGTAGCCAATTCTAAGGTTTATAACATCAACGGGTAAGATTCATTTTATTCTATTAGTTATAATCCTAATCACCAATATTGAATATATAACTACCATCCTCTTTTTTTATTGTTACGGTCAATGTCTTCCCAGTTGTTAGCGTTGCTAAACCCTTGTAGCCATTGGACGAGTCTTTTACTAAGGTAACTGAACTACACGTAACTCCGTCTTCTTCTGATATCGCCGCCTTAATTTGGTCTTGCATGGATCGAGTAATATATCCTTCCATCTGCGAGATTACGACTACCGATCCAACTGCAAGCACGACAACAGCCAATAGCAGAAGAACTAGCCCTTGTCTACGTTTGCCCCGTCGAGTTAATCCCACAATACCTATGACAACTCCTGTTATGGGAACCAAAAGAGCACAAAGAACATAGAATGTCATTTTGCCAGCTGACCACTTATTCACCTTTGGCGCAACAACACGAGGTTTCGTACTCACTCTCACCCCCAGGCGTGGTCCTGCACGGAGAGACTTGCCACAATGTTGGCATTTGTGATCTATAGCAAGAATATCTTTACCGCAGTAGGGGCATGATTTAGTTGGTATGGCCTCTTTTGCCATTACATATGGCTGAGCGTCTTCTTGTGAATCCAAAGTGTCTATTAGGTCGTTAGGCTCTGCGCTTCCCAGCATTTCCTCTAGAGCGAATTCCTCTTCGCTGGAGCGGGGGATAAGAACAACACCTTTGCATTTAGGGCATCTGCCCTTTTTGCCGGCATGGACATCATCGACTTTGATTTTCTGACCACATTTACAATAGAATCTAATCATCAATACCCCTTGTGCTTCCAAAAGTCGTTCCAACCATCAGGCTACCTACTATAGTCTGACATTTCCCAGATAGACTTTCGCCCTCGACCATTTCGGCTTTTTTATTAACAGACCAACAAATGTTTATTCCACTACGCGTTGGATTTGCGCGCCCAGGGCATTGAGCTTTTCTTCTATGCGTTGATAGCCGCGATCTATGTGATAGACTCGCCGGACCTCGGTAGTACCCTCTGCCACCAAGCCAGCCAACACCAATGCGGCACTTGCTCGTAAGTCCGAAGCCATCACCGGTGCCCCCACCAATTTCTTGACTCCGCAAACCACCACAGCCGGCCCCTGCTTGCGCAACAGAGCGCCCATGCGTCCCAGCTCACCCACGTGCATGAAACGATCCGGAAATACCTTGTCGGTTACTACAGAGTTGCCGTCAGCCAAACAGAGCATAGCCAGCAATTGAGCCTGCAAATCCGTCGGAAACCCCGGATATGGCTGCGTCGTCACATCTATCGGCCTAAGCTTGCGCCCCGTTTTGACTAACACCGCCCCGGCTCCCTCATCGCCCGTCCCTTTGATGTTTTCCACCGTTACCCCGATCAGCCGAAGGGTAGCCGTCACTGCTATCATGTGATCGGGTTGACAATTCTTGATCGTAACTTCTCCCTTGGTCATACCCGCGGCTATCATAAACGTCCCCGCCTCAATTCTATCCGGTATCACCGTGTGCTCAGCCCCGCTTAGCCGTCTGACACCTTCGATGGTAATCCTCGGCGAGCCCTGCCCACTGATCTTAGCTCCCATCTTGTTCAGAAAATCAGCCAAATCCACAATCTCCGGCTCACACGCCGACGACTCGATCACTGTTATCCCCTTAGCCAAACAAGCTGCGCTCATCACATTAGCTGTTGCCAGCACGCTTGAGCCGAACGGGCCACCCAAAAACATCTCTCGCCCTTTCAGTCGCCCAGCTCGCAGAGAGATATTCCCTCCGCTGGTCAATCTGTACTGAGCCCCCATAGCTCGCAGTCCTTGCAAATGCAGATCGATGGGTCGATCACCTATGGCACATCCGCCCGGCTGAGAGATTATCGCCCGCCCCCGCTTAGCTATCAAAGGTCCCATCACACAGATGCTCGCTCGCATTTGACGCACCAGATCATAGCGAGCCAAGTATTTCGATTCATCCTCCACTTGCAGTCGCACCGTGAAGGGGTCACTGCGGTCGCGTTCGACCTTTACGCCCAGCTCGCCCATAAGTCTGTTCAGCCGGACGATATCCACCAGCTTAGGTACGCCATGAATCACCGACTCTTCGTTGGTCATTAGGCACGCTGCCAGAATCGGCAGGCAGGCGTTCTTTGAGCCGCTGACCGTAACTTCTCCCTTGAGCCTTGTCCCGCCCTCGACTATCAGTTTATCCATTCATCTTACTCCCGCTTTACTTAAGCCTTCTTTTCCCCGATTACAACTCGTTCGTGTCCTTGCAAATCCCGCACTGTCCGCACTTCGCACAGATAGCCGGATTGTTCCAGCAGCTCTCGCCCCGCCCTCGCCTGTTCGTGTCCCAGTTCCATCAGCAGTTTACCATTCGGAGCCAGATAGTTCTGGGCGCCATCGACAATTCTGCGATGCACCGCCAGGGCCTCCTCCCCAGCCAGCAGAGCCAACCGAGGCTCATACTCGCGAACGTCAGCGGGCAAATCCGGAATCTCCGCCCGAGATATGTAAGGCGGATTGGAAACGATAAAGTCAAAACCGCCCGGACGCTTGCCATGCTCGTTCAGAGCTTGGAACAAATCTCCCTGTGCGAATCTAATACGCTCGGAAAGTTCGTGTTTCTGGGCATTATCTTTAGCCACCACCAGAGCCTCGGCGGATATGTCCGTCGCCACCAGCTCAGCGTGCGGCAAATTCTTAGCCAGGGCAATCGCCACACAGCCCGAACCCGTGCCTATTTCCAGTATCCCCGGATTGCCAAAATGGCTGGTTCGGCAAATATTGACCACCTGTTCCACCAGCAGTTCCGTTTCCGGCCGGGGTATTAGCACGTCTGGGTTTACCGTGAATTCCAGCGAGTAGAAATAGGCCTTGCCCGTCAGATAGCCCACTGGAACCTGCTCAGCTCTAAGCTTTACCAGTTCTCGAAAGCGAGCCAGCATCAACTCCGGCACCGCCTGGTCGAACGTGGTATAGAGTTGAATGCGTTCACAGCCCAGAGTATGGCTCAGCAGCAATTCAGCTGACAACCGGGCAGCCTCTACTCCTTTTTCCTCCAGATAGCCGGACGACTTCTCCAGAAGCCGCCCCACAGTCCAGACCTGCTTTAGCTTATCTTGGCCCGACACACTGCACCCTTATGATCAAAGACATTATGAAATGCCACCCCACCGATTTGTTGATACCACATCACCTGCCCGATAGCAAGTGCCAGTCTAGCCGTGGCCACAGCTCATCAACTAGTTCGCCTGCTTTCGACGACGCAAGGCAGAGCCGGCAAGAACTCCAAAGAATGACACGATAAACCAAAAAAGTCCTATTACAATGGGGACAATATGGAATGAGCAGGCTACTATTCCTAAAATACGATAGGAGCCAAAAAGTAGAAAAGTCAGATATAATCCTGGAGAACAAAGAAGGATCGTACGTTTTCGATTTTCTGATATTGGCTTGAGCAGATAGCCGGTCAGACAACTGCCAATGAAAAGGCTTAAAGGCATAAGTATAAGAATAAGCAGAAAAAAACCTCCCTCAGGAGCTGCTCCGGTAGCCGCGTATAATGGTTCAACTATAGCAAATGTAATCAACAGAAAGATTGCAATACTCAGCCCCGCACCAAGAATAGTGCAGATAAATCGTCTTGGAATGGTTTTCATGATTATTCCTCAACCTGGGATTTCCCATATAACACTGCATATCCCTGCTTAGCTACGCACCAGCGGGCCCTCTCCGCGTCGATTAATAATACCGACCATGGGCCACACGGTCAACGAAGCCCCTCATAACTCACAGGCATTTTCCCAGCCCCTGCTGATTCGGACTGGCCAAAGCCATGCTTTTCCGCTATTCTACGCCTTCTAAAAGACACGTTGCTTTGCACAGTCGAGGTACCCATGTTCGAGAAAGTCAAATCCCCTTGTGATTTCGTCGCCGCTGAGCACCAGGTCCTGAAGTTCTGGCAGGAAACGGACGCTTTCGAGAAGCTCCGGGCCAAGAACAAAGGCAAAGAGCCCTGGTCTTTCCTGGACGGGCCCATCACCGCCAACAATCCTATGGGCGTGCACCACGCCTGGGGCCGAACCCTCAAAGATGTTTTTCAACGTTACTTCGCTATGACTGGCCGTGAGCTGCGCTACCAGAACGGATTCGACTGCCAGGGCCTATGGGTCGAGGTAGAGGTTGAAAAGGAGCTCGGCTTCACCTCCAAAAAGGATATCGAAGCCTACGGCCTGGACCGCTTCGTGAACAAATGCAAAGAGCGGGTCCACAAATATGCCAAGGTCCAAACCGAACAATCCATTCGCATGGGTTATTGGATGGACTGGTCCGACTCCTACTTCACCATGAGCGACGAGAACAACTACACCATTTGGGCCTTCCTCAAAAAGTGCCACGACCGTAACCTCCTCTACAAAGGCACCGATGTCATGCCCTGGTGTCCGCGCTGCGGCGTGGGCCTAAGCCAAATGGAAATGCACGAGGGCTACAAATTCATCCCTCACCGTGCTGTTTTTATCCGCTTGCCACTTCGCGACTTCGGCCCCGGTAAGCAAATTCCCGCCGGCCAAAAGCACCATCTATTGGTCTGGACCACCACACCTTGGACTCTCACTTCCAACGTAGCTTGTGCCGTTGGCAAAGACCTTACCTATCTAAAAGTTCGAGGCCCAGACGACGGCATCTATTACTTCGCCGAGGGTTGCCTGGACTACAAACGCTTGGCCGAGGAGTTCAAAAGCAAAGATTGGCCCAGCAACGTCCCCAAACTATCCAGCATTAAGCACATCTTCGAGCAGCTCGGCTCCTGTGAAATTCTCTCCAAACTAAAGGGCTCTGAGCTTATTGGCTGGCAGTACGATGGCCCCTTCGATGAGCTGCCCGCTCAACAGCAACCCGGCGGAACTCCGGTCGTGGACAAAGCCTTGGCCCAAAAGGGCATTACTGCCGCCAACTCTCATCGAATCATCCACTGGGACAACGTTCAGGATGGCGAGGGTAGCGGCATCGTCCACATCGCCCCCGGCTGTGGGCGAGAGGACCACCAATTGGCCGTCGAACATTCTTTACCTTGCCTTGCTCCACTGGACGAATCGGGCTTATACATCGAGGGCTTCGATTGGCTCAGCGGTAAAGACGCTCTGGAGCACCAGACAACCACAGACATTCTCGCTAACCTTAAGAACAAAGGCCTCATCGTCCAGGTCGAGCGTTATCCGCACCGCTATCCGCATTGTTGGCGATGCAACACCGAGCTGCTCTACCGACTGGTTGACGAGTGGTTCATCTCCATGAGTTGGCGCGACGAAATCATGAAAGTCGTTGATGACATCCGCTGGATTCCCTCCTATGGGCGAGAGCGCGAAATGGATTGGCTCTCCAACATGCGCGACTGGATGATCTCCAAGAAGCGATACTGGGGCCTGGCTCTGCCCATCTTCGATTGTGACTGCGGACATTTCGAAGTCATCGGTTCTCGCCAGGAACTCCAGGATCGCGCCGTCCAAGGCTGGGAAGAATTCGATGGCAATTCACCCCATCGTCCCTGGATCGACGCTGTAAAAATCGCCTGCGAAAAATGCGGCCAACCCGTTAGCCGAATTCCCGACGTCGGCAATCCTTGGCTAGACGCTGGCATCGTTCCTTATTCCACCACCAAGTACCACAGCGACCGCGACTACTGGAGCAAGTGGATGCCTGCCGAGTTGGTTCTGGAATGTTTACCCGGCCAATTCCGCAACTGGTTCTACGCTCTATTAGCCATGTCGGTGATGATGGAGGGTAAAGCCCCCTTCAAAACCCTCCTGGGCCATGCCTTGGTCCGCGACGAGCAAGGCCAAGAAATGCACAAATCGCTGGGCAACTCCATCGCCTTTGAAGAGGCCGCCGACAAAATGGGCGTGGACGTTATGCGCTGGAGCTTTTGCCGTCAGAATCCAACTAATAACATGAACTTCGGCTATCAAGTAGGCAACCAGATTCGCAGTAAAATCTTCGGTACCTTCTGGAACGTCTACACCTTTTTCACCAACTATGCTCGCCTGGACGGTTTTGACCCCGCCACAGCTCAAGTGCCCATCGATCAGCGCCAGGACATTGACCGTTGGCTGCTTTCTCGACTGCACGATTTGACAGAGTTAGCCAACCGCTGCCTGACTGAGTTTGACACTTGTACTTTGGTTCGCCACGCTGAGCTGTTCTTTGAGGATTTGTCCAACTGGTATGTACGTCGCAATCGCCGGCGATTCTGGCGGCCACGCTCTTCAGACGATACCGACAAGCTGGCAGCCTATCAGAGCCTTTATCAAACTCTGACCACCCTCACTAAGCTCCTGGCTCCGATTGCTCCGTTCGTTTGCGAAACCATGTATCAAAACCTGGTTCGCTCTTTTGATTCCACTGCTCCGGAAAGTGTTCATCATTGTGATTACCCGCGTGCGGAAGACATCCTCCACGATGATACTGTTTGTGAGGAAATGGATGTTGTCATTGCCGTGGTCCGTCGTGCTTTGTCTTTGCGCGAAAAGCACAAGTTGCGCGTCCGCCAACCGTTGTCGGAATTGATCGTCAACTCCGACGATGAACTAACTACCCGAGCGGTTAATAATTTTCGCCAGCAGATTCTCGACGAGCTCAACGTCAAGAGCCTCACCGTTACCAGCGACTTAGCTCAACGGCAAAAGCTCAGCATCAAGCCCAATTTCAAGACCCTAGGCCCCAAATACCATCAAGACCTAAAAAACATAGCCGCTGCCCTGGCGAAGACTGACCCCACCGCCTTAGCCAAAGAAGCCGAAGCTGGACGAGAGATTTCTCTTACTGATTCCAACAGTCCCAAGTCGTGGGCTTTGGCGCCGGAGGATATTCTTATAGAGAGATCTTGGCCCGAGGGCCTGGCCGTTGCCGAGCCGCCGGGGGTCATGATTGCTTTGGACATCCAGGTCAGCCCGGAACTGTTCCGCGAGGGGTTAGCTCGCGATCTTATCCGCCACATTCAGCAGATTCGCAAGGAGATCGACCTGGAGATTCAGGATCACATCACGGTCGCTTACGCTAGCGACAGCGAAGAAGTGCGCCAAGCTATCGCCGAGCACAGCCAATACATTTGCAGCGAGACTCTCTGCGACAACCTATCCCCCGGTTCCACCGACAACGGCAAATCCATTACCATCGCCGCTCAAGCCGTGAGCTTAAAAGTTACTCGCGTGTAGGAATTTCACATGAGCCGAGCCAAAGAAATCCGAGTGGCCGTTTTGCTTTCCGGTTCTGGCCGAACCTTAGCCAACATCATCAAGCTAAATGCCGACGGAGAACTTTCTGCCCGGGTAGTTACGGTTATCAGTTCTCGCTCAACGGTCAAGGGCGTACAGATTGCTAGGGATGCGAATTTACCTTGTGAAGTTATTCGCACTAAGGATCACCCGGATGTGGATGAATTTGGTGCCGCCATTGCCGATGTACTCGACGCCACCAAGGTGGACCTGGTGGTCCAAGCCGGCTGGATGTGTTATTGGAAGATTCCGGATCGCTACATTGGGCGAGTGATGAATATTCACCCTGCCTTGCTGCCCTCGTTTGGCGGTAAGGGAATGTGGGGCCATCACGTTCACGAAGCCGTTTTAGCCGCTGGTTGTAAGGTATCCGGCTGCACCGTCCACTTCGTCAACAACGAATACGACGAAGGGCCCATCATTCTCCAGCGAACTTGTGAAGTCTCCGAAACCGACGACGCCGACTCTCTTGCCGTCCGCGTCTTCGAGCAGGAGTGTATCGCCTACCCCGCCGCAATCCAGCTCTTCGCCCAAAATCGCCTGCGAATCATCGACAATCGCGTAAAGGTCTTGCCTCCAGCAGCAGGAATGTAAAACGCAAATTTATTTACAAAATACTGAAAATGGGTTTGACGTCCATCAGAAGATCGTTTACGCTCCAATCATCATGAAGAAGTTTTCGACCCAAATCTCTGCTTGGCCAGCTGCCCTCGCACTGAGTATTAGCCTTATGTGCTTGTACGTATTGTGCGCCAAGCAAAGGAATGGGCTGCCATAACTTCTTGAAAACATGGCAATTACAAGCAAGCCCGTTCCTAGGAGCGGGCTTTTTTTATGGGTTTTAATACCGCAGGAACAAGGAGAAGCCAAATGGTTCAACAATGGGATGATACGGAGGCTAAAGACTTCGTCGCGATGGCAGATATTGTGATACCCGATAGACGAGAGCAATTCGAGATTGTAGTAGATTTGGTTCCTTTTGGCCGGGATGAGGAATTTGTATTCATCGACATAGGATGCGGCGAAGGGCTTTTGACTAAGGTGATTCTTGATCGTTTCCCCAAGGCCATTGCTCATGCTTCAGACGCTGCAGCTGAAATGACAAGCAAAGCGGCAACGCTGCTTGCTCCCTACGGCGAAAGGGCGAAACTATCGCAACACAATATCCATGATCGGGACTACCTGAATAGTATCGTAACCGGGCAAGTCGGATTTATTACATCTTCGCTTGCAGTTCACCACTGTCACGATACGGAGAAGAAGGCACTATATAAGTCTGCTTTCGATAAGTTGTCCTCACCTGGAGCGTTTGTAATTATTGACGCCGTCAAGCCGGCTTCTAAATGGGGTATAAAACTTAACAAGAAGTATTGGCGTCGAAGTATCCAGCAGCAATCCATCGAGCTTACCGGCAACGAGGAACAGTACCAGCAATACAAGCAGATCCCGGCCACGTTTTACGACGAGCCACAGGAGGAAGATAAGCCAGCCACAGCGATAAACAATCTAAGATTTCTCACCGAAGCAGGTTTTAAGGGCGTCGATTATTTCTGGCACAAGTGCGGTTTTGGAATATTCGGTGGATATAAGGGCTTGCGACACATTGCCGTATTGGAAAAGGAATAGGAACCATGACAAAAGAGTATCTTTTTGGCGACACCCAGCTCGCGGCCCAGAGGCTAAAACTCCTTGCCGATGTGTTCGCAGCGTCCAGCCGAGTCTTTATGATCGAGGCTGGCAAGTTCGCCCCTCTACTGGCAGTGGACCTGGGCTGCGGCCCGGGGCACACCACGCATCTGCTAGCCGATGCGCTGGAGCCCCGGCGAACTGTTGGGCTCGATAATTCCGAGCACTTCATTAGACTTGCTGGCGATACTGTTACGGATAACGTGAACTTCTCGCTTCACGATGTTACGAC
>SDBV01010873.1_pt1 | contig 11884 bp, 13 predicted proteins | sample 2277081 | NCBI WGS metagenome assembly SDBV01 (sample SAMN10402039, study PRJNA504765) | marine sediment metagenome | isolation source: marine sediment core GS10_PC15, 223 cmbsf | place: Arctic Ocean: Southern Knipovich Ridge | collected 2010
TTTTTTTCACTCGAAATGCTCCTTTCTGATAGGTTTTTTTTTATTTAATTGCATTATAACCTTATCTGATGGACATTTCGAGTATTTTTTTACTTTCTCACAAAAAATTACACTTGATTAGGGATTAGCTAGCTCCCGGAGATTTATCGGTCCTTCCATAAAGCCTCCTTTCATTCTTATATAGATTGAATTATATACAATTTTTTTGTTTCGTGCAAGAAACTTTTTTCTTGACATATATATCTATATTTTGTATCATTGAAGAAACAAAATACAACATATTGTATTTATTGTATTTTTCAATGGTCTTTAAAAAGAGGGGCACAAAAAATAAAAAAATTAAAAGGAGGGAATAATGGAAGAGTTATTTTGGAAGGTGCTATTTCCCCTTCTGATAGTCGTGGCATTTTGGGCGGGGGGCACTATCTATGTCTGTTTAAGGCCCTCCCTTTGGCCTAAACTATTCAAAGACGAATAGAGTTATTTTCGAAGGGGTTCGAAGGGGACTGTAAAGTCCCCTTTTTATTTTTTCTCTTCTTTTTTATCAATAAATTATCAGCACGGTACTTTTCTAAGTCTTTTTTATCCTTCGCTGCCAATGCGTAAAACAAGGATATTCCTAATTCTTTCTCTAACTTTTTAACTCCTTCAGAGTCGGTACGGCTCACTAAAAAAACCGCCGCTTGAACATCAACTCCGGCCAATCTTAATTTATGCGTCGCTTTTCTAAGGCCTCCACCGCTGGTCAATACATCTGTAATCAAAATTGCACGTGTTCGCTCGCTAACTTCGTCTCCTTTAATCGAGTTCACTAAAAGACGTCTACGTAATCTCACTATAATTGCTGGAATCTTTGTCTTCTCAACCAATGTCCCTGCCAAAATTATTGCACCAACTGGACCCGAATCCTTTTCTATAAAAGCAATTCGCTCCACCGGGCCAACCTTTTTGATTGCCTCATTAATAGAGCTCAAATACCATTCAATGATTGTTTTAACCATCGTATGGCTGGTAATTGCTGTATCAAGATCATAAAAAAAGTCAGTGAGCCCCTTTTCCACTCCCCGGGTAAGTAGATATTTAGATCTCGTGGAGCCATTAATTACGGCTTCAGGAAATTCTTTGTATTTGTAGTAAGATAACCAGAGCCATATGATAGTGAACAATGCCGTTCCTATAACTAATGGTAATGCAACTAAAATAAAAAAATTGTTCAACATTTCTTCCTCCTATCATTAACCTCGATATATTATAGACAAAGCAAGCAAAAGGCTCCCCAAACCAATTACTTGAAGTCCAAGGTTCAAAGCCGAAGCAACGGCTACTTTCTTCCAACCTCTGAAATTTTTTATTAGATGCTTCTCTTCATGGTTTAGTTTACTAACGCCTTGGCCTACTGCTAGGAGCCCAATTAATACCAAAAAACGCAAGAGTATGATCTTTCCAATATAGGTAGCGATAACATTATCGGAATTGATGTCGACTAGTAAAACTCCCCATACTACAACACTGATTTTATAGAGATCTGGCCCAATTGTCTTTAATTTTTCAAATTTAATTTCTCGACTATGTCGAGCTATTCCGAGACATAATTCATTATAAACATAATAAAAATACACAAATATTCCCCATACTGCGCTCCAGTATTTTACTATCCAATCGGCTTGGTCCATTTAATTCTTTCTAATTCTTTGTAGCAGCGTCTATTTCAGTTAACCCGTCAAGATAGCATTGAACCATTTCCACGTATATAGGGTAATAATTTTCGGGGTTATTCAATCCTAATTTACTACCTAATTTATCCAGTAATCGGCCAATGGCCCTGAAAATATCATCTATAATTTCTGCGCACTTTTCATCTGACGGAAAATCTCCGCTTAAATTAAAATAAACATCTTCTATAAAGTTGAAAAGAAAAAAAATAAGAAAATTCATATACTTATCTGACACCCTCATTTCAAAAAGTCTATTCTGTAGCTTTCGTAAAGCAGGCCCTGCATCTGAACCCTTATTGGCCAACCTCTTCCCAACCTCTAGAATTTCACTCTTAAAAGCCTCAATTTCATTAGTAGTATTATGATTGAGCATATAATTCCCGCGTTAAAAGCTTCGTTGCCGTTTTCATGTCTTTAGCTCGATAGATTGCCGACCCAACAATGGCATGCCATCGTTCTCCAGCTACTTTGCCGCATTCGGTAATAACTCCTCCTTGAGCAACGAAACCAGGAGCATATAAAATAGGACAAATTCCCAAACTTTCCAACAAACTTTTGTATTTAACAACTAACTCGGGCTTATTTCCAGGCACGACGAAATCGGTAACTCCAGATTCGACAGCAACCTCATAGATTTTTTGAGGACCATTGTCAGCAATAAAACCACCTTCTGATTGAAGAAAGTTCTTTTGAGTCATATGCCCACCAACTAAAACGATTAGCCCGGCATCCTGACATGCTCTTATCCACTGTTCTTCGGTGGCTAAACCTCCAAATGGGAAAAGAATGACAGCTTTTACTCGTGCAGATTGGCAAGCTCTGGCAAATTTGGTACCCAATTCTGGAATGTCAGTCGCCCCTTTTTGGTGGTCATAGATTACCGGTAGATTAGTGTATTTTCCAATGATATCTACTAGAGATTTAAGTCCATATTGTATGGTTAGCTCTAGGCCGATTTTATATGCGCCTATCTTAGGAATATGACACGTCTGCTTTACTAGATCCTCGAACTCCTGTACATTTGGAACGTCACAGGCAGGAATAATGCTTCGTGGTTCTGATATAAGGTTTTTCATTTCATCCCTCTAAAATCTTTTGTTCTCAGGTTGAAAAGATAGTCTAAAGCTTCCCTAACCAATGCTGATTGGGGAATTTTGGTGGATTTCGCCAAAATCCGCAGTTTTTCGCCTTGGTCATAATCCAAGGTAAAAGTTCTCTTAATTTTTGTGTTCTTTCTAAAATTATCAAAAGTTGAGATTGGCATAAGATCCTTCGAGATCCTTCGTGCAATACAATACTGTATTTATATTGCTTTTGCAATATAAATTTTCGTCTTAAAATGATAATAAGCAGTCACCGGCAACATGAAGGTCGAAAATTACTTTAATATTGGAAAAATTTCAAGATATTTATCCCTCTTGGGGTGGGTGAAGAGGGAAAGGTCGAAAGGTAGTGAGACCAAGGAAGATGGGGTGCCAAACAAGTCTTGAAGAGGCAGGGGAGTTGCTTGCTCCCCTGCCCTTCTCCTTTACTCTCCTCTCGAGAACTGTCTGGTTTTCCGCTCTGCTTCCTTGCCTGCCAGATAGGAGCAAAATCAAGGCCTACAGCTCCTGCACGCTCTCCTACCACTCCTTATCGCCTTTTCTCTACTCTTATATCCTATCAAATTCTTAGGGCTAATCCTTTCAGCCCATTTGCAATCAGGTCTATGGAAAACCTTCGATTTCTTGCTTGCCACATATTTCCACTCTTTTGTTTGAACAGTAGCAGGCGGAGAACTAACCTTTGACCTATATTGCCCCCATTTTGACTTCAATCTCAAGTATTTTTGTGTAAGCTCAGGATTTCCCCAAATATTCAGTTCCTGTGTCCGGGCATACCTTTCTGCCTCTCTGAATTCCTGGTCATGCTTTTGGCTCAATCCATACTTGGTGTAATAGGGACTTAACCCTTCTCTGACCAGCTCCAGGTTGAAATTGACTCCATTAACAAAGACATAGCAAAGAAGGCGTCCATAACGTCCTCTGATCGGTCCCTCAAATTCCAAGTCAATATATTTCCCCTTCAGTCTATCCTTAGTGTAATCAGAAGAATAGGGGACGCTCATAAGATTATAAGTTTATTTCTCAATGAGTGAATAATGATTGATTTTGGCTATCTCTTCTCCCCTGTTTACCGCTAAACTCACTGCCGGTTGAGAGATTTTTAGCTTTTCAAAGGTAAAAATGTTTTTGCATCAAAGACCATGCAAAGCATTTTGTTTCGGTATCTGCCATAATATCGGTGAGCCGTTCCAAAGAGATATTTCGGTCTTTATTGTCCCGAAATATACTTTTCCGTTCGATACCGCTTGCAATAATATGCTGGAGGGCACCAGGCGCATCTATTCTTGATTTTCTTGGCATAAATTCAACACAACATAAACATATAATTCGGAAACTCATGATCTTCTGGGCGTCCCCCATTACTTTGGGCGCCCCCCATTACCCATTATTAACCCCTGACCTGGGCTAAAGAGGCAGAAAAATTAGGGGCAGGTGAGATATGCCTGAATTCCATGGATGCCGATGGCACCCAAGACGGTTATGAAATGGAACTAACACCACTCATATCTGAAAATGTTCAGATTCCGGTTATAGCATCTGGTGGTGCTGGGAATATTGACCATATTTTTGATGTGTTAACTAAAGGCAAGGCCGATGCGGCCCTTATCGCATCCATCGTCCACTATGGGACATATACCATCAAACAAATCAAGGAAGACCTCCACACAAAGGATGTAAAGGTGAGGATGGCCTGGTAAGTAAGGAGTCAAAAAAAGGGCATCGCTCCCAAGGGCTATCCCCTTGCTACTCTCCTTAAGTTCCTACCCAAAGATATTCAAACTTCTCGCTTCATCTAAATAACGTTGTATTCTTGAGCAAACAACAAATTCCTGGGAGACAAATAAAAAATATACAAAAAATGCTTTACAAGGTCTTAAATTTCGTATAAACATGCAATCATTATGTATGATTATACAAAAAGAATCCGGCTGCAGTTATTGAAAAAAATCATTTCTGAGCAGGAAGTCTCGGATCAAATTCAACTGCTCAATGAGTTGAGAAACAGTGGGATTGAGACGACGCAGGCAACCATATCAAGAGATCTCCAAGAACTCAACGTCGTCAAAGTGAGGACCAAACCAGGGTGTTATAGGTACGAGATCCTCGAAAAGGGATCGAAAAGCGATCTCAGAGACCAACTGGGAGTCGTATTTGATAATTTTGTCGATGAAATCAAATCCACCAATAACCTGATCGTGCTAAAAACCGCACCGGGTAATGCCAACAGTGTGGCGGTTATTATCGATCGTCTTGGGTTACCGGAAATGCTTGGTACCATTGCCGGGGATGATACCATACTAGTCGTTGTCGATACGGATGAAAACAGAAAGAGAATTGAAAACGAATTTATCGCTATATTAGAAAAGACGTTATAAGCTTCATTGAAAAAAGGAAGGTAATTGTTTTGGAAAAAGAAAAGGTAATTCTGGCATATAGCGGAGGACTGGATACCTCTGTTATTCTAAAATGGCTAATGAACAAAGGCTACCAGGCAATCTGTTTTGTCGGAAACGTGGGCCAGAGAGAAGATTTTGAGGCGATCGAAAAAAAGGCGCTTCGGACAGGCGCCTTGAAGGTGTATGTTGAGGACTTGAGAGAGGAGTTTGTTGTAAACTATATCTATCCTGCACTTAGGGCAAACGCGGCTTATGAAGGAAGATATTTGTTGGGTACAGCCCTATCCCGCCCCCTTCTTGCGAAAAGACAAATCGAAATAGCAATTAAAGAGAAAACCTTAATCGTCGCGCATGGCGCAACCGGGAAAGGGAATGACCAGGTCCGCTTTGAGCTGTCATACTATGCCTTGAACCCGAATATCCTGTGCATTACACCCTGGAGAGACCCGGAGTTTATTTCCGAGTTTAAGGGCAGGGCGGATTTGATCAATTATGCCCAACAATGGGACATTCCCATAAAGGCCTCAAAAGCAAACTCCTATAGCGAGGATGAAAATCTATTGCACATCAGTCATGAGGCCGGAGTGCTCGAAGACCCGGCTTATAAGCCGCCTGAAGATGTCTTCTCGATGACCCTATCGCCCAAAAATGCCCCGGATAAGGAGATAGTCATCGATATCTATTTTAGAGACGGCAACCCGATCAAGGTGGTTAATAAGGATGACGGCACGGTAAAGGAAAAACCCTTAGGCCTCTTTCTTTACTTGAATGAATTGGGTAGCAGAAACGGGATCGGGCGTCTGGATATGGTTGAGAATCGATATATCGGCATAAAATCGAGAGGCGTTTATGAAACGCCCGGAGGGACCATACTCTGGAAGGCCCACAGAGACCTTGAAGGCATAGCAATGGATAAGGAAGTCATGCATTTGCGAGACAGTCTCATTCCCAAATTTTCAGAGTTATTATATAATGGATTCTGGTTTTCCCCGGAAGTCGATTTTTTGATGGCCGCTTTTAATAAGAGTCAGGAAGCCATTGACGGCAAGGTTTCTGTCTCTCTCTATAAGGGAAATGTTACCATTATTGGGAGGGAATCACCTATTTCCTTGTATGATAGAGCGCTGTCCAGCATGGAGATCGAAGGCGGCTTTAATGCTTTAGACTCTTCAGGATTTATCAACATCGCCGCCATGAGGCTGAAGGCACATCATGTGGTTTTGAAAAAAAGAAAGCCCTATCAATGGAGAGAAACCGCTTTGGGTGATACATAAAGGCAAACAACCATGAACAAAAAACTGTGGCAGAAAACATATCAATTAAACAGCCAAATCGAAGACTTTACTGTCGGAGATGACTATATCCTGGATCGACAATTGGTAAGATATGATTGCCTGGCGTCCATTGCACATGCGCAGATGCTCGGAAAGATCGCTATCATATCTGAAAAAAATGTCAAGGTTCTTGTAAATGAACTCAGGCATATTATTGAATTGGATAAAAAAGGCAAATTTGAGGTCTTGAAGGGGGATGAAGACTGCCATACTGCGATTGAGAATCACCTGACCAAGACCTGTGGCAATGCCGGTAAAATGATCCACACCTTCAGGTCGAGAAATGATCAGGTGCTGGCAGCACTACGATTGCTTTACAAAGATAAACTGTCAGAAATTAACGGCTTGATAACAAAGATGAATAAGACCCTTTCCCAATTTCAGAAAAGATACATACATGTGAAAATCCCCGGCTTTACGCACACCCGAAAAGCCATGCCCTCTTCCATTGAGCTTTGGTCCAATGCGATTATCGATTCAATGAAAGACAATCAAAAAATGCTTGACGCGGATTATGATCTGATTGATCAATCTCCCTTGGGGACCGGGGCCGGCTATGGGATCCCATTTGAGATTGACAGGCAGTATACGGCAAACCGGATGGGCTTTAGCCGTGTACAGGAAAACCCGATCTACGTGCAAAACAGCCGGGGCAAATTTGAGGCCAGCATGTTAAATACCCTCTCGCTCATCCTTTTTGATATCAACAAAACCGCCTCTGATCTAATCCTGTTCACCTTGCCGGAGTTGGCCTTCTTCGAGCTTCCGGATGAATTCTTGACCGGAAGTTCTATGATGCCACAAAAGAAGAATCCGGATGTTCTGGAATTGCTGAGAACAGACTATCATATTATTGTTTCATATGAATTTCAGGTAAAAAATATCATCGCAAACCTGATCTCGGGGTATCATCGGGATTTACAGCAAACCAAAGGGCCAATTTTAAAGGGTTTTGAAATAACAAAAAAGAGTTTATCTGTCCTCAATCTGGTGTTTGAGAATTTAAGCGTAAACGAGGACAATTGCAGACGTGCCATGACGGATGAACTTTTTGCCTATGAAAAGGCCTACCGGCTTGTAAGGCAAGGAATACCTTTCAGGGATGCCTATTTAACCGTCGCAAAAGAATTCTCTGATACTCAATGAGAAAACGGCCTGATTTCCTTTCTTTCCAAGACTCCTGGCCTGGTCATCTCAAGGAATTACGGACGTGGGAAGCCCGCACATTTAGAAATCGGATATCGGGTTTCGGGAAAAGGTCATGACTGATATAAAGTAGACCTATTATCAAAAACATGTAATGCACACATAAGGATGAGGTCACCTACATGGATCATGGGCGGCACATTGCCAAACTTGTCTTAGAGGACGGCAGCATTTTTCCCGGATACACGTTCGGTTCCAAGAGATCCGTGGCCGGGGAAGTAGTATTCAACACCGGCATGATCGGTTACCCAGAAAGCCTGACCGATCCGTCCTACCATGGCCAGATACTGGCTTTAACCTATCCTCTCATCGGCAATTACGGTGTCCCTGGAGAAAAAAAGGAAAATAACCTGTTCACCTATTTCGAATCGGAAAGAATTCATGTTGAAGGCCTAATCGTCGCTGATTACTCTTCAGACTACTCCCATTGGAGTGCTGTGAAATCCCTGTCTGAATGGATGAAAGAACATCATGTCGCCGGGGTAAGCGGGGTCGACACAAGGGCGCTGACAAAGAAGCTGAGAGAAAAAGGGACCATGTTGGGGAAGATTGTCTGTGACGATAAGGATGATGTTTTGCTTCAAGACCCCAACAAAAGGAACCTGGTCCCCGAGGTGAGCCTCAAAGAACCTATTGTATACGAAAAAGGCAACAAAAAGGTCGTGCTGGTCGATTGTGGTGTGAAAAATAGCATCATAAGGGCCTTTTTGGAAAGAGACCTCACGGTTTTCCGGGTTCCGTGGAACTATGACTTTTCAAAAGAAAACGCAGATGGCATCGTCATTTCCAACGGACCCGGTGATCCCAAACAATGCCTTACAATCATAGAGAATCTCAGAAGGGCGCTCTCTGGAAATATTCCAATCCTCGGCATTTGCCTGGGCTCTCAGATCTTAGGTCTTGCTGCCGGGGCTGACACATACAAATTAAAATTCGGGCACAGAAGTCAGAATCAACCCTGTGAGGAAATCGGGACCAGACGATGCTATATTACATCCCAAAACCATGGGTATGCCATAGATTCTGCTACCTTGCCTCAGGACTGGCGGGAGTGGTTTTACAATACTAATGACCAGACAAATGAAGGTATCATACATATTTCGAAACCCTTCTTCGGAACACAGTTTCATCCTGAAGCATCTCCGGGACCGGATGACACTGAATTCTTATTTGATATGTTTTTAAGGGCCATGAAGAAATGAGGGTAAGACGCTTAAACATCAAAAAGGTTTTGGTTTTAGGATCAGGGGCAATCCAGATCGGGCAAGCGGGGGAGTTTGATTACTCTGGCAGTCAGGCGATCAAGGCATTAAAAGAAGAGGAAATTGAAACCGTTTTAATAAACCCCAACATCGCTACGATTCAAACATCTGATCATTTGGCCGACAAGGTATACTTTTTGCCTTTAGATACCTATTTTGTTGAAGAGATCATTGCAAAGGAAAAACCTGATGGCATATTGCTTGGGTTTGGCGGGCAAACCGCATTGAATGTGGGTGTGGAACTAAGCGAAAAGGGTGTTTTACAAGAGTGGGGCATCAAGGTCCTGGGCAGCCCGATTGCAGCTATACAGAAGACAGAAGACAGGGCTCTCTTTGTAAAAGAACTGGAAGAAATGCGTCTTAAAGCCCCGGTGAGTCAAGCCGTCGCTGGAATCGAGGAAGCAGTCAGGGTGGCTGAACGGATCACCTATCCGGCAATGTGCAGAGTTGCTTATGCCTTGGGCGGTTTGGGATCTGGCGTCGTCCATAATCAAGCCGGGTTGATCGCGCTTGTCAAAAAGGCTTTTGCTTTCACAAAACAAATATTAATAGAAGAATATTTGGAAGGCTGGAAAGAACTCGAATATGAGGTCGTAAGGGATCGCTACAACAATTGTATCGTAGTTTGCTCTATGGAGAATGTCGATCCCATGGGCATTCATACGGGTGAAAGTATCGTGGTCTCTCCAGTCCAAACCCTAAAAGCCTCGGAGAATTTCAAACTAAGGTCGATTGCCATGAAGGTCGTAAGACACCTGGGCATCATCGGTGAGTGTAATATCCAGTTCGCTCTCGATCCCCACTCAGAGGACTACAGAATAATCGAGGTGAATGCCCGGTTAAGCCGTAGTTCTGCCCTGGCCTCCAAGGCAACCGGATATCCGCTGGCATTAATCGCAACTAAGCTGGCTTTAGGTTATGGTCTGACCGAGATAGACAACATGATTACCAAGGAAACGGCAGCCTGTTTTGAGCCGGCCTTGGATTATGTCGTGGTTAAATATCCACGATGGGATCTGCAAAAATTCCCAAATGTCAGTCTTCATATCGGCTCTGAAATGAAATCGGTTGGTGAGGTAATGGCGATTGCCAGAAGCTTTGAGGAGGCTATCCAGAAATCGATCCGAATGCTGGATATTGGAATGAACGGCCTGGTCTGCAATGATTTAACATTCGATGACCTGGAAAAAGAGCTCAAAGAGCCGACCGATAAACGGATGTTCGCAATCGTCGAGGCGATCAAATACGGGTACTCGATAGACCGGATATACCAACTTTCCAAGGTTGACTCCTGGTTTCTATTTAAAATAAGGAACGTAGTAGAGATCGAAAAAGAGTTAGCCCGATACACATTAGAAAACCTGCCGACCTCACTTCTGAAAGAGGCCAAAGAAAAAGGATTCTCGGATCTTCAACTCGCAAAGATCACCAAAAGCACAGAACAAGCAGTTAGAGAAACCAGAAAAAAGCAGGGCATTATCCCTTTTGTAAAACAGATAGATACCCTGGCGGCGGAATACCCCGCCAAAACAAATTATCTGTATCTGACATATAACGGCACTGAAGATGATCTGGCGTTTGATGAGGAAAGGCAGGTTATTGTTCTGGGCGGCGGGGCCTATCGGATCGGCTCCTCCGTGGAGTTTGATTGGTGCTGTGTAAACGCTGTGATGACCTTGAAAAAGTTGTCTTACCGCACAATAATGCTCAATAACAATCCCGAAACAGTCAGTACAGATTATGACACCTGTGACAAATTATACTTTGACGAGCTCACCCTTGAAAGGGTTCTGGACATCTGTGAAAAGGAAAACCCTTTGGGCATTATCGTTTCAATGGGTGGTCAAATTCCTAATAATCTGGCCTTACCCTTGCATAATGGCGGTGTTCAAATACTGGGTACATCCCCAATTGATATTGACCGGGCCGAGGACAGGCATAAATTCTCCCAATTGTTGGACACCCTGGAAATTAATCAGCCCGAGTGGAAAAAATTGACCACCATTCCAGAAGCCGAGGCATTTGCGAGTAAGGTTCGATACCCCGTTTTAATCAGACCCAGCTATGTATTGAGTGGCGCAGCCATGAGCATCGCCTTAAGCAAAGAAGAGCTAAAAGACTATCTGAAAATTGCTTCCAAGGTGAACGAAGAGCATCCTGTTGTGATCAGCAAATTTATAACCGGAGCAAAAGAGATAGAAATCGACGCGGTGGCCAAGCAGGGGGAGCTTTATAGTTATGCTATTTCCGAACATATCGAAAATGCCGGTGTTCATTCGGGGGACGCAACTATGGTCCTGCCACCTCAAAGGACTTACCTGGAAACGATGAGAAAGATTAAAATCATTTCAAAAAAGATTGCAAAATCCTTAAACATAACCGGGCCTTTCAATATGCAATTTATTGCAAAAGATAACGATGTTCAGGTGATCGAGTGCAATTTAAGGTCCTCAAGAAGTTTTCCCTTTGTATCCAAAGTCTTTAAGATCAATTTTATTGATCTGGCAACCAGAATGATTATGGGGGAGAATGTCTCGCCCATTGACCGGTCTGCCTTTGATCTGGATTATGTCGGGGTCAAGGCGCCGCAATTCTCTTTCCTCCGGTTAAAAGGCTCTGACCCGATACTGGGCGTTGACATGGCCTCTACGGGTGAAGTTGCATGCCTGGGCGATGATTTTAATGAGGCCTTTTTAAAAAGCCTTATCTCAGTGGGCTTCAAGCTGCCTAAAAAAACGATTTTCCTGTCAACTGGCCCAGTAGATAGCAAGGCTGATTTTTTGCATAGCACACGAATATTAGAAGAGATGGGCTTTGAATTCTATGCCACAAAGGGAACGGCTGATTTTATGGCAGCCAATGGCA